>Ga0164241_10003474_pt1 | contig 15854 bp, 16 predicted proteins | sample OricomyardsoilBY_FD_108780 | JGI IMG/M metagenome (GOLD analysis project Ga0164241, IMG submission 108780) | Backyard soil microbial communities from Emeryville, California, USA - Original compost - Back yard soil (BY) | ecosystem: Environmental > Terrestrial > Soil > Unclassified | place: USA... | reverse complement strand
TCGCCGCGAGACGTATCGCTCCTCGCGTTGCTGGCCCAGCAACCGCCGCTGCGATGCGCCCTTGGCCGCGAGGCGCCTCCTCCGATGCTCAGCCCAGTTTGCTCCCGACTCGCGCTACGTTCCGCGCATGCTGGCGACGCCGCCCGACTCCGATCCGAAGCTCGTGCAGGCGGTGCTCGTACGCGATGCGAGGTCGGATGACGGCGAGGCGATCGCGTCCATCTACAATCACTACGTCGAGCACACCGTCGTGACGTTCGAAGAAGATGCGGTGTCGGCGGACGAAATGTCTCGCCGGATGGCCGACGTCGCGGTGCTTTCGCTTCCGTGGTTGGTAGCCGAGATCGACGGGCTCGTCGTCGGGTACGCGTATGCGACGGCGTGGCGCGCGCGCGCGGCGTATCGCCACTCGGCAGAGGTGACGGTGTACCTGACCCCCGACCACGGAGGCGCTGGGATCGGCACCGCGCTCTACACGCGCCTTCTCGACGAGCTTCGCGCACGCGGACGTCACGCGGTGATGGGGGGTATCGCCCTCCCGAACGACGCGAGCGTTCGCCTCCACGAGAAGCTCGGCTTCGAGAAGGTCGCCCATTTTCGTGAGGTGGGCTGGAAACACGGCCGCTGGGTCGATGTCGCGTTTTGGCAGCGGATCCTCTGACGCTACGCGGGGGCGAGCGAGTCCTCGAACATGCGCACCGAACAGTCGACCAGCTCGGAGTCGTGATGACGAGGGGCTTATCGACGCATGAGCGGTCGGGGACGCGAGCCGCTTGATTGGTGCGCGTCGGAGCCTACATGCGCTCGTCGAAAGTTTGATGACCACCACTCTCACTACCGTCGTCGATGGAAAGCTCTGGACGCTGAGCCGCCCGGTGTGGTTCGGCGGCGTGCGACTGCGCGCCCACACCACGGTCGTACGTCTCGACGACGGGAGTTTGCTCCTTCACAGTCCGGCGCCCCCGACCGAGGCTTTGGCCGCGCAACTGCGAGAGCTGGGCCCAGTCCGGTGGTTGGTGGTGCCCAACTGCTTTCACCATCTGGGTGTCCCGATGGCGAAAACCCACTTCCCGGAAGCGCAGGTCGTGGGGCCGGCGTCCGCGCTGAGCAGGAACAAGGCTTTGAGGATCGACGTGGACATTCACGACGCCCAATTCGTCGAGCAGGTTCCCGAGCTCGAGACGTTGCCGCTGCTCGGCGTCCCGTTCCTCGACGAGACGGTGCTCTACCATCGGCCAACCCACACCCTGCTGGCCGCCGACATGGTGCTTTGTGCCGATGCGCAAGATCATTGGACCTGGCGGTTCGCGGCGCGCGTCACCGGCTGCTTCGGGCAGCTGCGCGTCCCTCCCGATGTCAGAAAGAAGATATCGAATCCGGATGCCGCCGCGCGCTCGATCCGCGCCATGCTCGAGCGACCGGCCGAGCGTCTCCTCACGGGGCACGCCGCCGTCGTCGAAGGCAACTGGCGCGAGCCCCTCGCACGAGCTTGGCGACTCGAGGGCGTCGACGTCTGATGCCGAGGCGGACCGCCCTTGAAGCGAGCGCTGAGGCGACGCTCGAAGCCAGGCCGTGCGCGTCCCTCAGTCAAGCCCCACGCTGATTAAGACCGATTAAGACCGCTCCGTGTGACCGGCATGCGAGTTCCTCGGCGAGAGGGATCCCATGAAAATGTCGCTGTCAGACTTTCGGTCGAAAATCATCTTTGCGAGTGCGTTGGTCTTCGCGTGCGGATGCGCCGGCGCGAGCTCGACGAGCGACGACGCCAACTCGACCGGTGGGGACGGCGGCGCTTCGGCCACGTCGAGCAGCGGCGCCGACGGCGGCGCTCAGTCGACCGGCGGAGGGTCATCGTCCGATGTGTGCACCTGGAACGCCTGCGGCGGCGACCCAGTCGGGAGCTGGACGTACTCGTCTGCGTGCACGCCCGTGACAGAGACCCCCGGCTCGTGCAGCGGCTCGACCACTGGTTCGCGGATCTATCTCACGGGCACACTCAATCTCGGCGCCGACGGGAAGGCGCACGTCGACACCACGACGGTCCAAGAGACCATCATCTACTATCCGAAGGAATGCTGGGCGCCCGGGGCGACGAAGTGTGAGGACTTCGTCCAGGCCCCCGACTTCGATCTCCACTGTGTGAACACCGCAACGGACTGCACGTGCACCATCGTCGACTCGATGGCCAACGGCCCGTCGGACGACACGTTCACGAATCAAGATGGCCACATCGTCCTGAGCGACGGGACCGACTTCACGTTCTGCGCGGACGCAGAGCATCTGTTGCTGATTCACGACACGGGCGAAGAGACGTTTCTCGACGCGGCGCAGGACTGAGCCGCGCTCGGCCGATTCGCCGCCTGCTGGAGGCGAATGAACGACCGTCGGCGCACGTACTAGAGGCCTACCGGCGCATCGTCGAGTACGTCTTCTCGCACCATCCCGCCACTCCGCAGAAGCTCGCCGACTACGCCGCCATTCACGGGGGCGCAAAGGCGTTCGCCAAGGTGTTGCTCGACCACGTCCCCGAGTGCAGCGATCGTCTCGAGGTCCTCCGCCTACTCCGCGAAGCGTCGATGCTGGCCTGCGCCGCCGTGACACTCGAGGGGCGCTTCAAGTAGTGCGCGACCGAACCGAGGACCGGGGCCGCGAAGGGTGCGATCAGCGCACGAACCTGGCGGCTCAATTCCCGAGGAGCACGTCGACCCTCCGGTCCTCGGCCCAACCGGCTTCGTCCGTACCGGTCGCCTCGAGTGCGCCGCGCGAGCTCGACTGGACGTTGGAGTCAGCCATTCCGTGGTTCGTGAGGTAGGTCTCGACGGCGCCGGAGCGTTCCTGTCCCAGCGCCAGGTTGTACTCGACTCCGCCGCGTGGATCGGCGTGTCCCACGAGCTTCATTTTCCGCCCCGCCATGGGGCCAGACGTGAAGCAGGTCGCGAGCGCGTCGAGTCCATCGTCGGGGGTCAGCGCGGCCGAATCGAACGCGAAGTGCGGCGTCGGCAGCCCGCACGCCGCGACGATCTCGGGTGCCACGTTGAGGTCCGAGACGCTGGATGCATGGCTCGTCCGCGGCGCGAGCTGCCGGTGGATGGGCGGTCCCGCTGCGGGGACTGGGGCTTCGGTTGCGCTGCTACAGCCAACCGCCAAGCAGCTACTCACCACAATCGCGAGCAAGCGATTCATGAGAACCTCCTTCGTAGTCTTCTCTGCCGCTATCCAGCATCCGCCGTGCCAGTGCGCTGCCCCGTCTTCCGCTAGAAGTGAGGTACGCGGGTGAGCCGGGGCGTGCGACTCGGGGCATCGCGCCCCGGCGTATGCGCCACAGCCGCGACACCGGAGACGACGTCGCCAAGCGACCCCTCGCTCAGCTCTATGCCGCCGCGCAGCGTCGCCAAGCGTAGATATGCGACCCACCGAAGCGACCGCGCCCGGGATCTCTGCCCGCCACGAGCGCGAACGGGCTGGCGGTGAAGAGCAGCAGTCCTGCCTGCGCGCCGGCCGAGACGGCAAAGTAGCGGCCGTCCAGGGTGAGTGTCACGCCGCGAGCCGACTGCAGGTCCCCGGCGGCGGAGATCTGGCCGGAGTCGAGGTCCCAGAGGGTCGCGAGATGACCATAGGGATGAGTAGCGAGGACGGCACGCGACGGGCCGTGGATGGCGACACTGAGCGACTCGCCGACCATGCGTTCGGTGATGTGCTTCGGCTCACGCATCTGCTTCAGAGCCGACTTGCCGCGACGGAGACTGATCCCCCCGACACTGGTTTCGGCAATGCCGTCGCGTGGCGCGGACACCAGCGCAAACTCACGACCGGGGAGCGTCGCGATGTGGCCGGCGTTGATGCGAGGGTTATCGACCTCGCACCGCTCGAGCAGCTTGTGGCTGGCGACGTCGACGAACGTGACAGACGGCAACCGACGAGAGTCAGCGAGCGCGCCCCCGCCGTTGGTGATCGCGAGGACCGCGCCGTCCTCGATCAGGTGGCAATCGTGAGGCGCCGCGCCGAAACTCGGAAACTGATCAATTACGGAGAAGTCCGCAGCGTCGCGGATGGTGATGACGCCATCGCGGGTCGCGAGGTTCATTTCGACCGCGAGCAATCGAGCACCATCCTGCGTGAAGGCTCCGTGTCCGTAGAATGCGTGACCGGCCAGTGGCGCGATCGGCGCCAGCACGCGCAGAGTCGCGAGATCGACACACGCTCCGCCGGGTCCGCGCTTCTCGAACAGTGCCGCCTGCCAAGGCCGAGCAGGATTCGTGGTGAAGCCGTGCGCGAAGAACTCGAGCGCGATGCGATCCGGCTCGGCCGGGGCACCGAGCAGGCCGTGCCGGTCGAGATCGAACAGATCGAGGGTGTGTTTCACCTCGCCGGTCGAAGGCTCCATGTAGCGAGTCGGACCGACGATCACCCCGAGCTCAGTCGACTCGGAGCGCTGTTTTTTCATGGGAAAGTTCACGGGCACTCGGGGATCGTGATGCGAGTCGCAGGGAGTTTATACCAGGCTGCGCCTCCAGCCTGGCGCCCGATGGCCCGCGCATCGGGTCGACTGTCTGCCTTTCGCTGCCAGTGAGCGCTACGCTCCCAGCTCATGACGATTCTCCTGCGCTCCGCCTTCTTCGCGACGATCTGCGTGCACCCAGATTCCGCTCTATGGCGATCCGCCGATGCCTCCGAAGAAGGTCGAATGTCCGCCGTCATTGAAGAGGTAGCTTCGTGAGCGCCGAAGCCACGTTGAGAACACCAACGCTCCACGGACGCGTCTGTCCGCCGAAGGCCCGACCCACCACGTGATCGCCATGTCCTCTCGACATTTCACCGCGCCCGCCGCCGCCGTGTTCGCCGCGGCGATGGCGATTGGCTGCGGGACCGCACCAGGTCGCGCGGGCTCGACTTCGGACCCCAGTGCAGACGTGGTGCTCATCGAGCCCGCTCCTCCCCTACGGAGCGTGCCCGATTCGACACTGCGCGTCGCCGCAGGTGCGGGGGCGGTTTGCTTCAACGAGTCGACGACCGACTGCAACCAGCCCGGCACGACGCTCTCGGCCTCGAGCGCTTGGGTGGATCCGGAGCCGCCATCGGGGTTCTCTCAGTGCGCCGGCTTCATCAATACGGACGGCGACGACGTGAGCGCCGGGTTTCTCGACGGGTGCTTGGGTGCCACGAGCCTGCGGATTCGAGTCTTCTCGCGCAAGTCGGGCCTCGAAGAGGACATCGTCGTCGTCGGGACCACGCGCTTCGAAGCGTGGCCGAACTTCAACTACCTGTCTGGCGAGCTATCCCAGGAGAAGCGTACGAACTGGGGCGACACCACGTTTTTCACGACCACCGACGGTCGGGACGCGTGCATGAACGCGGCCGCGCCGGGCGGAACCACGTTCGGTAGCGGAAACAAGGGCGTCGCGGTCATCGCCGGAGCCAATACGGGTGCGGACGAATACCGCATCAACTGCGAAGGTCCGCCTCTCCCGGGTCGACGAATAGGCCTCTATCGTCGCAACGACGCGGTGAGGGTTCGCGCGGTGCCGGCCGACGACTGAGACGTCGTCGCTGGCGCGCGAGCGGGCCGAGCGTGAACCTGCTTTGCGCAGGTCAGGGGCTGGACAGTGGCCGAGCCGAAAACTAGCGAACCCCTAATTGGAGCGTGGAACGAGCCGCGCCCGGACGCCGCGCTTCGTGGGTCGCAGGGTCACCGAGGGCTCGAAGCGCAGCTGCTCGGACGGCGCCAGCTCGACGCGAAGCGCGCGCACGATCATCGCGAGCATCAACGTCGCCTCCATCATGGCGAAGTGGTTGCCGATGCAGACGCGCGGACCGCCGCCAAAGGGGAAGTAGGAAAAGCGCGGGCGCTGACGGGCGACCTCGGGCTCGAAGCGATCTGGATCGAACACCTCTGGATTGGGAAACCAGCGAGGATCGCGGTGGACGAGCCACTGGCTGGCGATGAGCTGCGTCCCGGCAGGGATGACCTGGCCTCCTAGCTCGAACGACTTCGCCACCCCACGTCCCGTGACCCACGCCGGCGGATAGAGCCGCATGGCCTCTTTCACCACGCGATCGGTGTACACGAGCCGCGCGACGTCCTCTGCGGTCGGGACGCGATCGCCGACGATCTCGCGGACCTCTTCCAAGAGCCGAGCTTCGATCTCCGGGTGGCGCGCCAACAGGTAGAGCGTGTACGTCAACGACAGCGCCGTCGTCTCGTGCCCGGCGAGGAACAGCGTGACGGTCTCGTCGCGGAGCTGCTCGTCGCTCATTCGCGAACCGTCCTCGTCGGTCGCCGCAAGCAACGCACCCAGCAGGTCGTCGCGTGGCGCCGCAGCGCGACGGCCTTCGATGATTTGGTAAATCAGCTTGTTGATATCCTCGTTGGCCGCGTTCGTCGCGCGGTTCAACGGCGTCGGCACCCACGCGGGAACGCGAAGGAGAGCCTCAGGGCTCTGCGCAAAGTAGGTATTGAACACTTCGAGCGAATGGCGAACCGTCTCCACCTCTGCGGCGGCCACGTTGGCGCCAAACAGCACCTGGGCGACGACCTCCATCGTCAGGCGCGACATCTCGCGATGCAGGTCGACGGGCCCACCCGAGCGGAGCCGCACCAAGCCCTCCTCTGTCACCGCAGCCATGCCGTCCGCGTAGCCACGTATGCGTTTGGGCGTGAACGCGGACGACGAAAGTCGCCGCTGTCGCCTCCACAGCTCGCCGTCAGACGTCAGCAGTCCCTTCCCGAGCGCGCGCTCGAGCACGTGCGAAAACTCGTCGCGCACCACGTCGTTCGCGTGGTGCACCAGCGCGGCCTCGATGTCCGCGGGGTGAGACAGCAGCACCGAACCCCCGAAAGGGAGCCGCACAGCAGCGACATCGCCCTGAGCCCGCTTCACCTCCTGCACGAAGTCGAGCGGCGCGCGAATGAAGCGCAGCAGGTTTCGCATGCTGCGATAGGCCGACTGCGTGCGTCCGTACTCCGGGCCCCGGACGCGCGCTTCGGCTTCGCTCATGCGGCGAAGCTACTACGCGCGTGAGCACCCGACACCAGCGACCGGTCTCGACGTCGCACGATCGCCCTCGGCCATCGTCCTAGTCCGCCCGCAAGGGCGGACCAGCAAAATGAGAGTCGGTGGCCACACGCACGCTTTCGGCGACACCCCCAAAACCGGCCCTCTAAAGTTGGGCGCCGAATGTGCCGTTTGAGCGGAGAGCCAGGAACACGTCATGGAAAACCATCTTTTGCAGTGCGACTTCGACACCTGGTGGCGCGGCGCGATCGCTCGATACCCCGAGCTGCACCTGGCCGGTCCGAGCGACCCGCCGCCTGCGGAGCCGTCGTCCTGGCCCGGCGATTTCGCGGTCGCGCCCTCGGAGCCCGCCCAGCCCCCCCCGCCCCCGTCGTACTTCGAGCCCGTTGCCCCGATCGACTTCCTCGCTCCCGAGATCCCGGTCGCACGCGTACCGATGAACGTCGTTCCTTCTCGCCACGCGCCGCGCCCGCGGCGCGTTCGCAGGATCGCGAGGCGCGCGGTCTGCGCCTGCGGAGTCCTGCTGGCAGCGGTGCTCATCGCGAGCGTCGCGACCGCTCAGTCCGCGCGGGGCAGCGTGCAGGCGGGCGATTCCCAGAACGCGGACTCGAACGTGCCCGGCTGGGTTGTCGCGGGCGCCACCATTCGTCGCTGAGCTCACGAGGAACCTTACAGCTCAGAAATGAGACACGGTCGCCGTCAGCCCTCGGTGACGTGCTCGTCCAGCACACGCCATGGGCTGGGCTACGTCACACATCGCGCAACTTCGCTCGGGCAGAGCGGTCTCGTTTCGTCCACTGGGACACTCGATGTCACCACGGATCGAGTCCGGCCAACTGTGCGAGGTAGCGCCCTGCGCGCCGGAGTCTCTCGCAGTCGGGGACATCGTCCTCTGCGAGGTTCGGGGTACGCAATACCTTCACTTCATCAAGGCCATCGAGCTGGGTCGCTTTCAAATCGGCAACAATCGAGGCGGAATCAATGGGTGGATCTCCGCGGACGCGATCTTCGGCCGAGTGATCTCGGTGCAGGACTGAATCCACGCGCGATGGTCGATTGCGCTCGGAGCTTCCGAGTGTCTCGGCGGACAACAGAAGCTCGATCGCGTGGAACAAGTGCCCGAGCTCGACGCTTCAGGACCGTATCCGCCACGACTCTCGCGTCCGGTCGTACTCGATTCTCCTGCTTGGCGCGGGCTTGGCCGGACTGCTCGGCGTCGCGTTCGACCAGATCACCGTCACCGTTTCGCCCGAGTACTTCATCCTGGGCAAGGGTCTCGGTAGCGAGGCGCTGCGCCTCACGGTCGCGTGGCTCGGCTTCCGGTCTGCGCTACCGCTGGGCGCCCTCGTTGCGGGCCTCGGGCTCCGCTACGCGGCCGGGACCTCACAGCTGTCGTGGAGGGCCTGGGTTGCGCCGATCTTCATCGCACTGGCTCTGGTGCTGCCAAGTGGCGCGCTCGCCATGTCCTTCGTCGATCCCTTCGATGTACGCTCCGCGAGCTCCGCGTCGATGACCGAGCCGGAGTGCGCTCGCTATCTCGTCGTGTGGGGTCTCCACGTGGGCGCATACGCGGGCGTTGCTCTCGGGCTCGCTGCCACCCTCCTGCGGTCAAGTCGCATGCTCAAGCGGCGGCGGACCCTGCCCGGCGGGGCGACGACCGATTACAGGCGGCTCCGCTGATTGGCGCCCCAAGCGCGATGTCATAGAGACCTCTCTGTTCCTGCGCACTCTGGCGTACGCGGGCTCACGCGCCTACGCTGACGGAGACGATGACTGTTGACATCGAGACCGATCCCAAGTGGAGAGCCCTGCGGGGGAAGCTCGGAGAGCTCACCCTGAGCGCCCCTTGCGACAACGCATTCGTCTTGGACGCGTGGGGCAATCTTTGGTGCTCAGCAATGTCGGCCAAGCGCGAATCGCTCGATGCCATCGTCACGGCGACAGACGCCGCCCTGCGGGCGTTGAAGCCGCCCCTGCCTCGCGGGGGCAAGCTCGACCGCGTCGTGCGGCTCCACCTGGATGCATATCTCCGCTCCTTTGGCAGCGCCTACATTCTGTTTTTGCTCTTTCCGGCGTCCTTCGATGTCGACCACGTGCGCCCGATCGTCAATGCAGAGCTGCCGAGGATAGCGGCCCTCACAGCGGCTCTGCCCCCACCCGAGGGGCCCGGCTCCTCGAGCAACGAGGGATTTGGCGCCGCGTGATGCGTCGGTATCCGGGCTGCCGCCCCCACCGCGTCGCCTGCCGACCGTGGCGCATGCGGCACCGGCCGTTGCAGGGGGAGCGCACCGCCAGAGAGCAGGCGTGGACCGCGTACGGGCAGATTGAGGCAACGTTGCCCTACCAGAGGTCTTAGATCCCATGATCTCGCGCGCAAGGTCTGGCGGCGACACACGGTGTCCAAGATTCGGTAGCATGGCCGCCGTGGACCGCTTTCGAGCTCTCGGTCATGGCTGAGTTTCCCATTTCCGAAACTTCTGGGACGCGCACTGAGCGAGGTGCGGACCCGTTCGCGGCGACGCGGACCCTGCCTGCCGTGGACGCAGCGCTCAAGGCGGGCAAGCTCCACGAGGCGTATGAGTTGGTCGAGAATGCTGCGGGGCACGAACAAGACCCTTGAAGCACGCCGCGTTGAAAGCGCTTCTTCGCCGGCGAAGACTGTTCCTGCAAACCGACGGGCGGCCCCGGCGGGCTTGGCTCGATCAACGGGCGACCGCTCCGTCTTCGAGCGCAGCTCGGCAGCGGATGGCCCCAGAAGGAACTGAGTGAATCCGTACGAGCCACCCGCGGAGCCCGCAGCGATCGGCCAGCCACCAGCGGAGCGCGAAGGTCCGGCCGCGCACAAGCCGATTCGCGTCTGGCTACTCCAAGGCACTTGCGTTCTGCAGCTCGGACGCACCGTCGTGCAGGTCGCGACCGAGTTTGGCGCTGGCGGCAACTTGCGGAATACAGCCGAGGCTGTCTGGTTCACCGAGGCAGTGTTTTGGAGCCTGGTGCTGCTTGCGCTCACCCTAGCGCTTCAAAGACTGATCCCACGCCCGAGCGTCGGCGCACCAACATTAGCTGTGATTTGGCGACTGCACGGAATAGTAATGTATATTCAGGACTGGGGGCTTCCAGCTCCTGGGAGGGTCGACGCGGTAGCGCTGGGACGGATTCTGGGGGAAGCGATCCTGCTTTGGCTGACCGCATCCTTGATGCTTCATCGCAAGACACGCGTGTACCTGGGGTCGTAGTGGATCATCGGGCACAAGGAAGGGCGAAGTGAACGGCTATGAGCTTCGATGAGATGTTGCTGCAGCGTGTGCTCAGCCTGCCGGGAGGTGCCGTCGCGTACACGCTCGGACAGGAGCTAGCGCGTCGCGCGGCGCCTCGCTTCGTCCTCGAGCTACCGGGAAACGAGCTCGATGTGTGGGCTCTTGCGGAGGCTGGGCGTTGCACCAGTCGGCTTCGGGAAGGAATTCATAGTCAGACAGGATCCACTTGGCAGAGTCGCGGCAAGCTCGCCGACCACCAGGGGTCATCTTGGCTCCGCATTCAATGGAAGGGCCATGATCTCGAAGCGGTCATGCTCTCATGGGAAAGCCAGAATCGCCGGCACGTCTGCCATTGGGTCATTGGGGACGATGAGAGCATCGTGCGCGGGTTCGCGACGGAGCTTACAGAGTTTTCTGCGATGCCCGATGGGGCATTCCAGGTGTTCTCGAACGGTTGCTGGTCTTCGAGCTCGTCGGCCTTCGGCGCAGTTGCGACGGCTCGGACAGAGGACCTGGTCCTCCCCGACGGCTTCCTCGAGCGCGTGCTCGCGGACGCGCGAAACTTCGTTGCCGGACGAGAGACGTATGTGAAGTACGGGCTACCCTACAAGCGAGGGCTCCTTCTCACGGGCCCTCCCGGAAACGGCAAGACGGCATGCCTGCGTATCCTGCTCCAGGCGCTGGCGCTCCCCACGGTCGTGGTGCGGAGCTTCAACTCACGATACGGCGAGGTCGAAGCCAACGTCGGAGCGGTGTTTGCGCGGGCGAAGCGGGCCGCGCCCTGCGCGCTGGTGCTCGAGGATCTCGACGTCCTGGTTCGTGGCGGTGCGCTTTCGGCGCTGCTCAACGAGCTCGACGGGCTCGGCTCGGACACGGGCATCTTGACGCTCGCGACGAGCAACCATCCTGAAGCACTGGATCCGGCGCTTGCTGAAAGGCCCAGCCGGTTCGACCGCGTATATCGATTCGACCTCCCAGCGCGCGACGCACGTCACCGGTACCTATCGCGCTGGAATGAACGGCTAGAGAATGAGCTACGCATTGACCCGGCTACGCTCGACCATCTGGCGGACAACACGGCGGGGCTCTCCTTCGCCTTCCTCCAGGAGCTCGTGATGAGCGCGACTGTGCGGTGGGTCGCTGAGGCGGGCCAAAAAGCCATGCCGGAGCTCCTCCACCGCGAGCTCGAGTCGCTCAAGGTAGAGCGACACGCTCCCCTCGAAACCTCCCCACAGCGTCATTCACGAACGTAAGAGGCGCCGCCTGATCACTCCTCGCGACCGCCGCCCTCGAGCCAGGCGCGCGCCGTCTCGGACGTCAGCCTGAAGTTTGCCTGGACGCGCGTGGTCGACACGATGTTTCCGAGTTTGTCTTCGACGGTGAGCATGGCATGCGGATCGTCTTCGTCGTCCGCGATGTCGAGTCGCACGATCATGCGCTGACCGTCGGGCGACGTCGCGGTGGTCTCTTTGTGCATCTGGGCTGCGCGCTGCTGCGCGTGGCGCGCGCGCACTTCGTTGGCGCCTTTCAGCAGCGTGGCGAACGCGGGCTTGTCGATGGGCTTCGGGTTCTTCTTGTCGCGCCCCATGGTCCACGGTCCGACCAGCGCAGGCTCGCCCTCGCCGTCGGCGGTCATCTCGACCGCCCACCCGTCGTCGTCCTCGTTCTTGATGATTCGCGCGGTCCAGCCCTCGCCCCGCCACGTCTTCGCATCTTGGTCTTCGGTCGCAGCTTCTTCGGGCGCAGCGTCGTCGTCGGCGTTCATGTCCGCTGCACTCAACACCGCGCCGCGCACGCGTCCAGCGATTGCTTCTCGGAACGGTCGATGGCTGGACGCGAGATCGGAGCGCGCGTCACTGGGGCGGCGGCACCGGCGGGATCTCGAACACATCCCACGCCGGCGTGTGGTTGCTCTCGTCGGGCGGTTGGTTCCAGAGGTAGAGCGCCGGGTAGGTCGTGACCGTGCTGCCCTCGACGACGACGCCTGTCAGATAGAGCTGCGGCGTCCCTGTCTCGCCGCGGCGTGACGAGAAGACCATCCAGTAATAGGTCTTTCCGCCCGAGAGCTGCGCTTGAGGCGCCCATTTCGGCCAGCTGTTCGTGACTCCGGGGCTCGCCTTGCCGCCGCACGCGGGCGGATCGTTGGCAAGGATGCGCGTCGGCGTCCCGCCGGCTTTGGGGATGACGAAGACCTCTCCGGCGGCGGCGTCGTACATGTCCGAGCCGTTCGGAATGCGGTTGTACGCGATGAACGCGTCGTCCGGAGACAGCGTGGGATAGTACTCGTTGTATTCGGCAGTCGACGCACCGGGAATGGGGGTGGCCGTGCCGCCTTGGCGATTGGCGTAGGGCACCGAATAGAGATCTGCGGAGCCCGCGCCGAGGCGCCCGGTGAACTGGCTCGTCGTGGAGACATAGACGATCTCGTTTCCGTCGTGGCTCCAGGTCGGTGAGCCCGCGCCGACCGCGTCCCCGTTCCGCGCGAGATAGCCCCACGCCGTGCCCTGCGCCGCGCTGGTGGCTTCGAGGTCGACCCAGATGAGCTCGGAGTCCGAGTTCTGTCCGCTCGGCGTCACCATGACGTGATCGCCATTCGACCAATGCGCCTTCGAATACGAGTGAATGCCGAGCTCGGTCGAGCTAGCGAGGAAGCTCGACGCGCCCGCCCCGAGGAACGGCGGGCTCGCCCCGACGGACGCGGCCTCGATCGATCCGAGCGCGTTCGTCCAAGGCGCCTGCGCGACGAAGCTCGCGTAGAGGCCGTCCGGCGTAGAGGTGTGACAGCCGATGCACGTGACCGGTCCGCCATTCGTAGGCATCGCGACCTGGGGAGGCGTGAGCGCGGTAATCACCGACTCGTCGCCGACTTGGAAGCCCTTGAGGGACGAGCCGCCACTCGTCGTCCAGTAGACGATGCTGCCGGGCGCGCCGACGGGCGCGATCGTGATGGGGCCGGTGCTTCCGACCGAGGGCTCGCCGACGAGCGCCGTACCGTCGAAGTTTGCGCCGCGGATGGTGACGGTGATCGGCTCGTCGACGACGCCGGCGCTGACGGCGAGCCAGAGGAGCTTCTCCATCGTGTACGTCTGGTCGGTCGTGTAGACGACCAGATCGTTCGGCTCGCTCGCGGCGTGTAGACGCAGCTCGAAGAGGTTCTCGCCGGCGGTCGGCTCCCAACGAAAGCGCGGGCGCAACCAGTTGTCGGGGAGCAGCGCGCCGAGCTCGGGCTCGACGAGGCATGGCCCACCGGTCGGATCTCCACTGCCCGCAGGGCCGAACAGATCTGCCGAATCGATCGGCGCGTCGCCGTCGAGGATCGGCATGCCTGGAAACGACGGGCCGGTCGTTCCGCCGCCCGAGCCTGTGAACGCGCCGGTCGAGCCGCCCCCGCCGCTCTGGGTACCGGTCGAGGTCGTGGCGCCGCCGTTGCCGGTGGACGACGTACCCTGAGTGCTCGAGGTCGTGCCGGAGTCGCCACACGCGAACGCGAACACCGCGAGAAGAGAGGCGCCCGACGCCAAGACGAAGCTTCGCATCAGTCGATCGTGCGGGCCGCGTGCGGCTTGGTCAACCTGCTATCTTCCGCGTGCGATGCTCACCCCGGATGTGCGATTCGAGGGCTTCACTCAGACCGATTGGGGCCGTGTGCTCTCACTCTTTCGGCCGCGCGCGCGCACCGGGGAGCGCGATCCCGAGCGTCCTCGTGGGGGCGTTTTGGCCGTGCACGAAGGCGGCACCCTTCGCAAGCTGGTGCACACGGAGGTGGGGCGTCTTCGACTCGACGACGTCGCGCCCACGTGGCCGCTTCGGCCCGAAGAGCTCGCGTCCAGGCACCACGCGAGCTGGGCGCTGTCGCTCGAGAGCGGCACGCTCGAAGACGTGATGGAGACGTTCGGCGCGCGCGTACGACGCGGCGACGATCTCACCGCCCAGACGCTGCTCTTGGTGACGCTCGTTCGCGAGGCGATCCTCGCCGGCAAGATCGAGATCTGGCCGACGCGACTGTCGGGCGTACCCATTCCGACCGCGAACCTGATCGACCGGACGATCTCGGCGGTGTGTCCGCGCGGGTCGACCATGTTGATCGGTCTCTTCGACGCGGGCGAGCTGTGGACGTCGATCGCGCTGCGACGCGGCGCGAGCGGGAGCTTCGATTGGATCCTCGGCCCCGACGAGCTCCGACGCGACATCGGTCTGCTCGCGGGGGATTGGCGGCGTGACTTCAGACACCTCGCGCGCGCGATCGAGCGCAAGATGGGCCACGTCAGCTTGGGCGTGTTCAGCGACGCCACGACGTTCCAAAAGCTCGAAATCGACCCGACGCCAGGCGCGTGGGCGCGCGCGGTCGCGGTGCGCGACGTAATCCTCTCTCCCGTGCCCGCAGCCCTCGCGATCCCGCTCGGCCTCGACGCGGGCCGCGCGGCGATGAGCGTGCTCTTCAGCGTCGCCGAGCGCGCGCAGGGGCTCGGCTTGGTCAGCCCGGTCCTCGGCGCGATGAAGGACGTCCTCGAGACGGTCGGCGCGCCGCGCGACAAGGGCAGGTTTGGCTTCGAGCCTCTCGAGATCCTGCGCCGCCTGCTCAGCCGCGACGCCTGAAGGCTCAGCGACCGGCGACGGCGAGCAGCGCGTCCGCGGGAGTGAACCGTGGATGGATCGCCCCCGAAAAGTGGCGAAGCCGGGAGACGATTTCGCGCGCGCCGATGGTCTCGACGTACGCGATCGGACCACCGCGAAACGCCGGAAAGCCACCGATGCGCATCGCTGCGTAGTCGAGCTCGTCGGCCTTCGCGTCGGCCCGATTCGTCCACGCTTCGTTCACGAAGCGGAGCGCGAGCCGTTGCTCGAGCTCCTCGCGCTCGTGCCGGCGCGTCCTCGAGGTCCTCGCATCGCTCTGAGCGAAACGCGCCCCACGCTCGTCACGCAGGCGGACCAAGCGCGCCTCGAAGACATCGTGTCCCGCGAGGGCGAGCGCCGCGAGAGGGCCTCGCCGAAAGCCGAAGCGCCGAGCCGCGAGATCGACGGCGTCCGCCGACACGCCCTCTCGGACGAGCGAAAGCGCCTCGAGCGTGAGCGCGACCTCCATCGCGTCGACATCTCGAAACGCCGACGCGGAAGGATCGACATGCTCGCGAGCGTGGTACTTCGCGATGCGCCGCGCGGGGCTCGAGAGCGCCAGCTCTGCGACGACGTCGAGCTCGAGATCCGCGACATCTCGAGCGCGGGCGATCCGCCGAAGGAGCGTGTCGGTCAGCGCGCGTGCGTGCTCGCGCTCGGGCGCTTCGACGGGTGCCCTTCGCCGCGCGGCGAAGGAGCCGAGCAGGGTCGCGATGCGCCTCTTCGCGTCCGTCGAACGTGCCGTCGCGTGGGTGAGGAGCGCAGCGACGCCATGATACGGGAGCTCGTCGTCGAAGACCGCGTCGGCGAGCCCGTGCGCGAAGAGCTCGGCCGCGCCGAGTCGCTCGCCATCGAGGAATAGACGGCGCGTGACGGCGACGCCGGAGATCTCGATCGTGCGACGCAGCGAGGTCGGCAGCGGGCCCAGGCCACGGAGGGCAGCCGACGAACCGAGCCGCGCGCCGCGCTC
>Ga0164241_10003473_pt1 | contig 15857 bp, 14 predicted proteins | sample OricomyardsoilBY_FD_108780 | JGI IMG/M metagenome (GOLD analysis project Ga0164241, IMG submission 108780) | Backyard soil microbial communities from Emeryville, California, USA - Original compost - Back yard soil (BY) | ecosystem: Environmental > Terrestrial > Soil > Unclassified | place: USA... | reverse complement strand
CGTCGCCGCCTTGCTGCCACCGCCGGAGGCGGTGTCGCCCTTCACGCCCGGCTCGGTCTGGGTGACCTTCATGTCGATCGCGCTCGCCACCTGCACGTCGCTGGCTCGGTCGTCGACGAAGAGCACCTCGACCTCGGCATTGGGCAGCAGCCAGTCCATCGCCTCACCGGCCAGCTCGCGGGGGATCTCGATCTGCTCGTAATCGCGGTTGTCCATGAAGACCGCGGCGTCCCCCGAGTCGTAGAGGTACTGCATCTTGCGCGACTCGGTCCGCACTGGGCGGAACTTCTCGCCGGCCCGGAACGTCTTGTCCTGGACCGTGCCGTCCTCGATCTTGCGCAGCTTGGTGCGCACGAAGGCGCCACCCTTGCCGGGCTTGACGTGCTGGAACTCGATGATCCGGAAGATCTTCCCGTCGATCTCGATGTGCGAGCCGTTCTTGAATTCGTTGGTGCTGATCACGGCGGCGAATCCTAGAGAACTGAAGGAGGAACAAACGGGGCCGTAGACTGTTAGAGGTCAGGGAATGAAGGGGACTCTTCGACTTGCCGTCTTGATTACTGCCGTGGCGCTGCTCGCCACGGCGAGCGCCCGTGCCGAAGAAGGCGTGCCCACTCGCGCTGAATACGTCGCCCAGGTCGACCCGATTTGCGAAGCGAACACGGTCGCCAACAAACGGATCCTCAAGAACGTGGGGGTGAAGGCGCGAAACGACCGGACCATGAAGGAGGCAGGTGGCCAGTTCATCCGCGCCTCGCTCGCCTTCGGCGGCACGGTCGACAAGATCGCCACGGTGGCGCGCCCCCCCGCCGACGATGCCCGCCTGCTCAAGTGGTTCGACCAGCTGCGCGTCGTGCAGTCGAAGCTGCGCTCGCTCGGCAAGGCGCTGAAGGAAGAGGACGAAATCAAGGCGGCCCACGAACAGATCCGGCTCGAACGCGCCAGCAACGCCGCCAACAACGTCGGCTTCGTCTTCGAATTCCGCTCCTGCCGGATCACGCCGAGCCGCTTTCTCTAGACTTACTCGTCGCGGCTTGCTTCAGCGCCGGTGCTGGTCGTCAAGCTCGAGGCCGCGCCGCCCGAAAGGACACGACGAACCAGGCGCGGAGCGAGGATGCGAGAAATCGCGGCCAAGGCGTAGGGACGCGGCACATAGCGCTCGGCCTTGCCACCGGGGCCGGTCTCGACGATCGCCTCGGCGACGCGCTCGGGCTTGGAGACGATCCAGCGGGTCAGCGCTTTCGCCCGCAGCTCCTCCGCCGGGAAGCCCTCGGTGACGATGAAGCCGGGCAGGACCATGCCGACGTGGACGCCGTGCGGGCGCTCCTCGGCAAAGAGTGAGTCGGTCCAGCCGATCAGGGCGAACTTGCTCGCCGAGTAGGCACCGGTGCGAGCGCGCGAGACACGCCCGGCCGTACTGGCGACGTTGACGATCGCGCTCGGCGCCGAGGCGCGCAAAGTCGGCAGCAGGGCCTCTGTGAGCCGCACCACCGCGTCGAAATTGAGCTCCATGTGACGGTGGACGTTGGCGTAGCCGCCCTCGGCGAAACTGCCGCGCCAGGAGGCGCCGGCGTTGTTGACCAAGAGCGTCAGGCGTTCACCCCGCTCGGTGAGATGAGCGCGGACGCGTTGCGGCGCATCGGCATCGGTGAGGTCCACAGCGACGTAGGTCGCCTTGCAAGGCAGCGACTCCGCCAGTGCCCGCAGGCGGTCCTCGCGACGGGCGACGAGGATCAACTCGGCGCCGGGCTCGCGGGCAAGGCGCCGGGCGGTCGCCTCGCCGATGCCGCTGGATGCACCGGTGATCAGGGCCGTGATGCCGCTCGCCGCCACCCCCGGAACGCTATTCGAATCGCCAGACTGCGGACGTTTGTTCGAAACGGCATACTGCCCGCCTCGTGAGCGAAACGCCCGGACTACTCGACAAGCTCCTCCGTGCCCCGGGCCCCTCTGGCTACGAGGCGCCAGCCTCGGCGGTCTGGCGTGAGCACGCCTCCTTCGCTTCCCTCTCCAGCGATGGCATCGGCTCCTCGATCGCCCGTATTGGCGAGGCCTCCCCACTCCTCGCCGTGGTCGGACACATCGACGAGATCGGGCTGGTGATCCGCCACATCGACGAGAAGGGCTTCCTCTGGTTCGCCCCGATAGGAGGATGGGATCCACAGATCCTGGTCGGCCAGCGGGTCGAGGTGCAGGGCCGCAACGGCCCGGTGCTGGGAGTCGTCGGGCGCAAGCCACTGCATCTTCTCGACGCCGAACAGCGCAAGAAGGTCGCCGAGCTCAAAGGCCTTCACATCGACGTCGGCGCCGCCGACCGCGACGAGGCGGCCGAACTGATCCGGGTCGGTGACCCAGTCGTGATCGCCAGCGAGCCGCTGCGCCTCGCCGGCGACCGGATGGTCTCCCGCTCGATGGACAACCGCCTCGGCGCCTACGTCGCGCTGGAGGCGCTGCGACGCTGCCAGGAGCGCGACTCCCTGCAGGGAAGCTTTGCCGCGATCGCCGCGGTCCAAGAGGAGATCGGCCTCTTCGGCGCCCGCACCTCGGCCTTCGCGGTTAGCCCCGACCTCGCGGTCGCCATCGATGTCACCCACGCCACCGACGCCCCCGGTGTCGATGAGAAGGAACTGGGCAGCCACGAGATGGGCTCCGGACCTGTGATCGGCCGTGGAGCCACCCTCTCGCCAAAGGTCTTCGAGCTGCTCGTCGAGGTCGCCGAGCAGGCCGGGATCGGGCACACGATCGGGGCGACCGGTAACTCGACCAGCACCGATGCCGACGGCGTCCAGTTCTCCCGCTCGGGCATCCCCACCGGCCTGGTCTCGATCCCGCTGCGCTACATGCACTCGCCGGTCGAGATGGTCGACCTCGCCGACGTCGAGGCCACGGTCGAGCTGATCGCCGCCTTCGCGGCACGCCTCGACGACAGCATCGACCTCAGTCGCTAGCGACCGTCAGTTGGACATGAAGACGGTGTTGCGGCCGTTCTCCTTCGCCAGGTAGAGGGCGGCGTCGGCCCTGGCGACGAGATCGTCGGTGTCGACCACATCCGGCCTGGAGACGGCGGCGCCAATGCTGATCGTCACCTCCACCCCAACCGGGCGCCGCTCGCGCACCGCCTTGCGCAGGCGCTCGGCGACCCCAACGGCATCTTCCTTAGTGGCCCCGGGGAGGACGACGAGGATCTCCTCGCCGCCGATCCGGTAGATCGAGTCGCCGGCGCGCAGCACCGAGCGCATCGTGTAAGCGACGTCTTGCAGGACCGTGTCGCCGGCGGCGTGGCCGAGCTCGTCGTTGACCCGCTTGAAGTGATCGAGGTCGCAGAGCAACAGGGCGTGCGAGAGCCCGTCCTTTTCACTGCTCGGCTGGCCGTCGAGCTCGGCCAGGCGCTGCTCGAGGGCGTTGCGGTTGTAGAGCCCGGTGAGGGGATCGAGGGTCGAGCGGCGCCGGTGGGCGCGGTCGGACTCGACCAGGGCGCCGGAGAGGATCACCGTGCTGAGGATCAGGGCGACGGCGGCGATCAGCGTCTGGTTGTGGGCGGCCGCGCTGGCCGGGTCGACAGCGACCGTGCTGATCAGGAAGACGCTGAGCAGATAGGCGGTGCCGACCGCCATCCCCCACGGCTCGAAGCGAACGCCGAGCGTGACTGCCGGCAGCGCGAACCACATCAGCGCCGGGCTAGTCGGGCCACTGGTCGCGATCACCGCGCCGGCGAGCAGCAATGGCAGCACCCCCCATGCCCCGGCCACCCAAAGCCAGGGGCGTCGGCTGGTCTGCATGAACCGATCGGCCACGAGGAAGCCACAAAAGCCCGCGGCAAGCGGCGCCAGCCACAACCAGCCGACCTTCGGCCCCGCCGAAGCAAGCGCTAGCGCCAGGATCGCGAAGCAGGCGGTGCGGTAGCGGCGCACGCGCCGCTCCATGTCGAGCAAGCGCTCGCGGCGAGCCTCGGCGCGGATCGCCGCTAGCGACTCGGCCGAGTCACCCGAGCCATGTTCGCTGCCGGCGAGGGCCTCGCGGAGCCTGTTTGAAATCGTTGCCACGGCCGGCTATCGACCCCGTGGGCGACAGCGCTTAACTTTGCATCAGGGGCGCCGCTACTCGACCAGCTCGAGCTGCTTGGGCAGGCCGCTGAGATTGCGGTGGCCCTCCTCGGTGACGACGACGAGGTCCTCGATCCGCACGCCAAGCTCACCGGGCAGGTAGATCCCCGGCTCGACCGTCACCACTTCGCCGGCGGCGAGCACGTCCTCGGAGCGCGGCGAGACGCGCGGCTCCTCGTGCACCTCGAGGCCGACTCCGTGGCCAAGACCATGGCCGAAGCGCTCGCCGTGCCCGGCCGCGGCGATTAGGTCGCGAGCGACCTTGTCAACCGCCTCGGCCTTGACCCCGGCCGCGACCGCGTCGAGCGCCACCACCTGAGCCTCGCGCACGGTCTCGTAGACCGCGCGGGCAGACTCGCCGGGCTCGCCGGTGGCGAAGGTGCGGGTGCCGTCGGAGCAGTAGCCGTCGAGCTTCGCCCCCATGTCGAAGACGACCAGCTCACCGCGGCCGATCTCGCGCTCGCCGGGCTCGGCGTGCGGCAGGGCGCCGTTGGGCCCGGCGGCGACGATGGTCGGAAAGGAGGGCTCGGCGCCCAGCTCACGCATCCGCGCCTCGGCGGCGCCGGCCACATCGAGCTCGCTGCGCCCGGCAAGGCCGCGCTCCAATGACCAGCGCCAGATCTCGTCGGCCAGCTCGGCGGCGCTTGCGATCGCCGCGACCTCGGCCTCGTCCTTGACCCGGCGCAGCTTCTCGACCGTTCCGCCCGCCCCCTCCAGCGTCACGCCCTCGGGCAGTTTCTCTTCCAGCTTCTTCAAGGTGCGGACCGCCATCTGATGGTCTTCGAAGCCTGTCCGGCCACTGAGCCGCTCGGCGATCCCGGCCAACCAGTCGTCCCTGACCGTGACGATCTCCCAGCCCTCGACCTCGGCTTCGGCGCGCTCGGTGTAGCGAAAGTCGGTGAAGAAGACGCGGTTGTCGGCACCGCAGACACAGGCGCCGTTGGTGCCGCCGAAGCCGGTCAGGTAGTGGACGTTGACCAGGTCGGTGACGAGGAAGCAATCGAGCTCACGCTCGGCCACGAGGGCCGCGAGGCGATCGGCGCGACTCGACATCAAGTGCTCGCGCCCAGCTCACCGGCGAGCAGCTCGAGCGCCTCGCGGTAGCCGTCAGGACCCTTGCCGCAGATCTTCGCCAGGACCAAGCCGTCGAAGACCGAGAGCTTGCGCCAGTCCTCGCGCGCCTCGACGTCGGAGAGGTGGACCTCGACCGCCGGCAGGCTGGCGACGTCGAGCGCGTCGGCGATCGCGCGGCTGTAGTGCGACCAGGCGCCGGCGTTGACGAGAGCCGAGTCGGCCAGCTCGGGAAGGCGATGCATGTACTCGACGAACTCACCCTCGGAGTTGGTCTGGAAGAAGATCGTCTCCAGGCCCAGCTCCCGCGCCCAGCGTTCGACCTTTGTCTCCAGGTCGCGCAGCGAGAGCCCGCCGTAGACCTCCGGGTCACGGCGGTCGAGGATGTCGAAGTTGACGCCGTGCAACACGGCGACGCGGTTGTGGGCGCTTGTCATCCGTACAGCTCCTCCACGGCGGCCCTGACCTTAGCCGCATCGACCAGCTCACCGTGACGGGGGCATCCAGGCTCAGAGAGCAGGACGAAACCGACTCCGGCAGCGGTGCGCTTCTTGTCGCGCTGGAGGGCGGAGAGAGTCGCCTCGACGTCGATCGCGGCATCGAGTGCAACCGGCAAGTCGTGACGACGCAGGATCGACTTGACCTCCTCCCGCAGCTCAGCTGCCTCGGAGAGCCGCAGCGCCGCCAGCAGGCCGAGACCCACCGCCTCGCCGTGGCGGTAGCGCTCGTAGCCGCTCGCCGCCTCGATCGCGTGGCCGACCGTGTGGCCGAGGTTGAGCACGGCGCGCTGGCCGGAATCGCGTTCGTCGGCGGCGACGACCTCGCACTTGTAGCGAGCACAGGCGAAGACGAGGCCATCTAGCGCGGCGGGCTCAAGCGAGTCGAGCGCGCGCACCTCCTCCCAGAGCTCGCCCCCCGCCAGCAGGCCGGTCTTGAGCAGCTCGACGAAACCGGCGGCGAGCTCCTCGCCAGGCAAGGTCGCCAGCGTCGAGGTGTCGGCGATCACCGCTGCTGGCAGGTGGTAGGCGCCGGCGTAGTTCTTACCCTCGGGAAGGTCAACGCCCGTCTTGCCGCCGTAAGCGGAGTCGACCTGGGCGACCAGCGTGGTTGGAACCTGGATGACGGCGACGCCGCGCTGGTAGGTATGAGCGCAGAAGCCAGCCAGGTCGCCGACGACGCCGCCACCGAGGGCGACGAGGTGGTCCTCGCGGGTCATCCCGGCGCGGGCCAGCTCGCGCAGGACGCGCTCGGCCTCGGCCATCGTCTTCGCCGACTCGCCAGGCTCGACCTCGACCCGCGCCTCGAGCGGCTCGAGGCGGCTCGCGTAGAGAGCACCCACGGAGCTATCCGTCACGCAAAAGCGCCGTTCCTCCAGAGGCCACCAGTCCGCTTGCCGCAGTAGCCCGGAACCGACGAAGACCGGATACTCGCCGGCGGCGCTGGCGGCCCAGAGCATCTTCGTGCCCGACGGCAGCTCGGTCAGCGCGAGCAGCGATGGGATCGCCCGGTAAACCAGTTCTCGGCTACCCGGCGGCAGGACCGCATCGGCGAGCGACTCGTAGAAGGGCAACCGCTCCTCCAGCAGGCGCTCCACGTCCTCGGCGCTGCGGGCGAGCGGTCGATCACTGCGAGCAATCCGCCGCCAGGCCTCCTGGGCGTCGACCTGGAGCCAGACGACAACATGGCGGTCCAGCGCCTCACGTACGCGCTCGGAGAGCACGCTGCCGCCGCCAAGCGCGATCGCACCGCCATCCGCCTGCTCGAGCAACGAGCCGACCACTTCGGCCTCGCGGGCGCGGAATGCCTCCTCTCCGTCCTGCCCGAACGCCTCAGCGATCGGCTTGCCGAAGGACTCGACCATCAGGTCGTCGACCTCCGTCGTCTCCAGCCCCGTCTCGCGGGCGGCGGCGAGCGCGGTGCTCTTGCCGGCGCCCATAAAGCCGATGAAAACCAGGGCGGGTTTCACGTCAGCCCCTGAAATCGATGCGCTTCTCGTACGCCTCGACAGCCGCAAGCACATCGTCGATGTGATCGCCGCCGAACTTCTCGCGATAGCAGCGGGCGAGGGCCAGGGAGACCATTGCCTCGGCGACGACGGCGGCGGCGGGCACGACGGTTGAGTCGGTGCGCTCGCGCAGGGCCTGGGCCGGCTCCTTGCTCTCGGTGTCGACCGAGCGCAGCGGCTTGGTCAGGGTCGAGATCGGCTTGATCGCGGCGCGCACCGAGAGGGGCAGCCCGTTGGTCATCCCGCCCTCCAGCCCTCCGGCGTGGTTGGTCTCGCGGAAGTAACCCCGCTCCTCCGACCAGAAAATCTCGTCGTGGGCTTCCGAGCCGGGCCGAGTGGCGACGTCCCAGGCCTCGCCGATCGAGACGCCCTTGACCGACTGGATCGAGGCGACGGCGCCGGCGAGGCGACCGTCGAGGCGGTCTTCCCAGGAGATGTGAGAGCCGAGGCCGGGAACAAGACCGAAGACACGTACCTCGAAGCTGCCGCCGAGACTCTCGTTGGCCTTCCGCAGACGGTTGATCTCGGCGACCATCGCCGCGCTCGCCTCGGCGTCGAGGCAGCGCACCGGATCCTCGTCGACGCCGACAAAGTCTTCAGGGCCGAGGTCGGGTCGCTCCGGCGCCGCCACCGAGGCGATCTGGGTCACGTGGCTGTAGACGCTGACACCGAGCGCGGTGAGGAAGCCGCGGGCGATCGAGCCGGCTGCCACGCGCGCCGCCGTCTCGCGGGCGCTGGCTCGCTCGAGCACGTTGCGGATGTCGTCGTGGCCGTACTTCTGGGCGCCGACGAGGTCGGCATGTCCTGGTCGCGGCAGATGAACCTCGTCGACCTCTGCCTCGACCGGCCAGGGATTCATCCGCTCCTCCCAGTTGGCGTAGTCGCGGTTGGCGACGAGGACGGCGATCGGGCTGCCGAGGGTGCGGCCGTGGCGCAGGCCAGAGCGGATCTCAACCGTGTCGGTCTCAATCTTCATCCGCCCACCGCGGCCGTGGCCGAGCTGACGCCGTGCCATCTCGCGATCGAGCGCCTCGCGGTCGAGGACGAGGCCGGCCGGCATCCCCTCGACGATCGCGACCAGACCTGGCCCGTGCGACTCTCCCGCCGTCGTAAAACGAAACCCGCTCATACCGCGCAAGGCTATCGGCGTGCCGCGGCGCGCATCGCCGCGACCGGCGCCTTGCGCCCGGTCCAGATCTCGAGCGAGAGGGCTCCCTGCTGGACGAGGACCTCGATCCCGTCGACGACCGTCGCTCCGGCCAGCTCCGCGGCGCGCAGCAGCGCCGTCGGCTTGCCGCCGTAGACCATGTCGACGACCGTCTGCCCGACAGCGAAGCCATCTGAGTGCAGCGGCAGCTCCTCGAAGGGATCCTCGTCGTCGAGGCCGACCGCGGTCGAGTTGACGATCAGCTCGTAGGAGGGCTGGTCGGGGTTCGGGACCGGGACTCCGCCAAGCTCCTCGCAAAGGTGCTGCGAACGAAGTTCTGTGCGGTTCCAAACCCCAACCTCAGCGCCCTCGCGGACGAGAGCCCAAACGACCGCACGCGCTGCCCCGCCCGCGCCCAGGACAAGCACCTGCCTGCCCGCTGGCGACCTAGGGAGGGCGCCCAGCAGCCCCGCCGCGTCGGTGTTGTCGGCACGGATCTCGCCGTTCGCGAAGACGAGCGTGTTGGCAGCGCCGATCTCCCGCGCGGTCTCGGAGAGCTCATCGGCGATGGATAGGGCGGCGCTCTTGTGAGGAACGGTGACGTTGGCTCCGGCAAAGTCTTCGCGCAACATCTCGCGCACCCTTGCCTCGAAACCGTCCGGGGCGGCATCGATCGCCTCGTAGCTCCACTCGTCTCCCAGGCCCAGCTCGGCGAGGGCGGCGTTGTGCATCGCCGGCGAGCGCGAGTGGCCGACCGGGTGCCCGAGGACGGCTAGCCGTGGCACAGCCGCTATTCCCCGCAGCTGTCCGGCGAGTTACCGCCGGCCGCTTCGCGAGCCGAGTTGTAGCGTTCGACGTCGGCGAGGAACTCCGCTTCGGTCTTGGAGAAGGCGAGCTTGTTGCACTCACCGGGCTCGACCACGTAGAAGAGGTAGTCAGTCTTGGCCGGGTGGGCGGCGGCTTCGATCGAGGCGAGCCCGGGGCTGTTGATCGGACCCGGCGGCAAGCCGGTGTTGGTGCGCGTGTTGTAGGGGGAATCGGTGGCGAGTTCCGATTCGGTCAGCGGCTGCGTGTAGTTACCGGTCGCGAAACGGGTCGTCGCGTCGATTCCCAGCGGCATGCCCTCGTGCAGCCGGTTGTAGATCACCGCCGCGACCAGCTTGCGCTGGCTCGCCAAGCTGGCCTCGTCCTCGATCATCGAGGCGATGATCAGCACGTCGTAGACCGTCAGGTTCTTCGAGCGCGCGTAACCCATGTCGACGCCCTTGATCCGACCCTTGAAGTCTTCGAGTTGCAGCTGGACCAGGCTGGCGACGCCGGCGTGCCTCTTCAGCTCGAAGGTGTCGGGGAAGAGGAAGCCCTCGAGGTTCTTGGCGTCCTTGCCGCCGTATTTGGCGGGATCGAGGTAGATGGAGCGGATCGTCGCGTTCTCGTAGCTGCCGCGCAGACCTTCCTGCACGGCGATTTCCGCCGTCTGGGCGCGCGCCAGCCCCTCGGGGATCGTCACCGTGATCGTCCGCACGACGACGACAGGCGGCGGCGTACTTTTGTGGAAATGGCGGTAGGCAAACGCTGCGATCGCTGCGACCCCGAGGAAGATCGCGGCCAGCCCGACAGCAACCCCAATGCGACGATTGCGAGGGCGGACGGACTTGGGCTTAGACGCCTTCTTCGGCTTTGGCGGCTTACTGGGAGGAGGAGGAGGAGGAGGCGACGCGGTTGGCGGCTCCGGCGGGGAGGCGACAGCCTCCTTCCCCTTGCCGGCAGACTTTGTTTCGCGCTTGCGCCGGCGCTCTTCGCGGGCCAGGCGCCGTTGCTCGCGTTCAGCAGCCGCGAGGTCGTCAGTCATCCTCGATGTCGCTTTCTTCGATCGCGGCGCGACCGGCCAGATAAGCCTGGAGCAGATGGGCGGCGGCGAGCGAATCGGGAGCCGCCGCGGCCCCTTCGCGCTTGCTCGCCTCGGCCATGCGTGTGGTCAGCCGCTCGTCGTAGGTCTCGACCGGGATGTCGAGGATCGCCTCCAGTTCCGTGCAGAAGGTACGGGTGAGGGCCGCCTGGCTGCCTTCCTCGCCGCTGAGATGGAGCGGCAGGCCGACGACGACCAGCTCGACCTCGTGCTTGGCGACCAGGTCGGCGACCGAGCGCGCCTCGGAGGGCTCGATCACCGGCAGCGGTGTGGCCAGGGTGCCGCTCGGATCAGAGATCGCACAGCCCGTGCGAACCGTGCCGTAGTCGAGGGCGAGGACGCGCACTTCGCTATCCGGCCTTCTGCTCGACCAGGGTTAGCGCCGCGGCCAGCGCCTCGTCGAGCTTGGCCGGGTCCTTGCCGCCGGCCTGAGCCATGTCGTCGCGACCGCCGCCGCCGCCACCGACGATCGGCGCCGCCGCACGGATGACCTCGGCGGCGGAGAGCCCCTTTGCCACGGCGCCTTTAGAGACCAGGGCGACGAGGGCAACCTTGCCGCCATCGACCCCACCGAGGACGACGGCCGAGTCGCCACCGAGCTTCGACTGGACGCGATTGGCAAGCTCGAGCAGCTGCTTCTGGTCGGTCAGCGGCACCTTCGAAGCGACGAGCTTCAGCTCGCCGGCGGCGGCCGCCTCGCCGACCAGGCGCTCGGCCTCCTCGCCCAGCAACTGCTTCTGCGCCTGCTGCGCTCCCTTGCCAGCCTCCTTGAGGCGCTCGGCCGCTCGACGCGCCCCCGCGAGCGGATCCTGAGGCGAGCCAAGCAGGTCGCCGACCTTACCCAGATGCTCCTCGCGCTCACGGAACCAGTCGATCGCCGCCGGGCCGCTGAGTGCCTCAATACGGCGCACGTTGGCGGCGCTGGAGCCCTCGGAGACGATCTTGAAGATGCCGACCTCGGCGGTGTTGGCGACATGGGTGCCGCCGCAGAGCTCGCGTGAGACCTCTTCGACCTCGACCACGCGCACCCACTCGCCGTATTTCTCGCCGAAGAGCGCCATCGCGCCCAGCCGCTCGGCCTCGTCACGCTCCATCTCCAACCAGCGCACCGGTCGGCTCGCCTTGATCCACTCGTTGACGCGATCCTCGATTGCGCGCAGCTCCTCGGCGCCGAGACCCTGGCCGTGGGTGAAGTCGAAGCGCAGCTTGTCCGGTCGCACCGCCGAGCCCGCTTGGTGGACGTGCGAGCCGAGGCGCTCGCGCAGCGCCGCGTGCAGCAGGTGAGTCGCAGTGTGGTTGCGCATCGTCGCGTGACGCGTCTCGCGGTCCACCGCCGCCTCGACCGCGGTCCCCGCATCGAGGCTGTCGCCCTGCGGCTCGACCTCGAGCGCCTGGTCGTCGCCGACCCTGTAGACGCCAACGACCTTCGCCTCTCCCCCGTCCCAGCGGATCGTTCCGGAGTCGGCGACCTGGCCGCCGCCCTCGGCGTAGAAGGGGCTTTCCTCGAGCTTGACCAGGGCGCGGCCATCGTCGCTCTCGACCGCGGCAAGGCCGGTGGTTGCCCGCAAGGTCTCGTAGCCGACGAAGCGGGTCGGCGATGCCGTGCCGGCGAAGGCGATGACGCGCTCGTGGCGATCCTCGGAGCCATGCGCTGTAGCGGCCCCGACACGGGCCCGCTGGCGTTGCTCCTCCATCAGCTCCTCGAAACCGGAGTCGTCGACAGAGAGGCCCTGCTCGGCGAGCAGCTCCTTGGTGAGGTCGTAGGGAAAACCGTAGGTGTCGTGGAGCTTGAAAGCCTCGGCGGCGTCGATCCAGGACGTCCCGGCCTGCTTCGCGTCGGCGACCAGCCGCTCGAGCAGCTCGCTGCCGCGCTCGAGGGTGCGGCCGAAGCTCTCCTCCTCGTCGCCGACCCAGCGGGCGATCGTCTCGCGCTCGCTGGCGAGCTCGGGGTAGGCCTCGCCCATCACCTCGATCGTGCGCTCGGCGAAGCGGCCCAGCCAGGGCGCCTCGAGGCCAAGCGTGCGGCCCTGCTGGATCGCCCGCCGCATGATCCGACGCAGGATGTAGCCGCGGTCCTCATTGGAGGGCACGACGCCGTCGGCGATCAGGAAAGCCGCGCCGCGCGAGTGGTCGGCGACGATCCGCATCGCCCGCGTCACCGCGCCGCCCTCGCCGTAGGAGCGGCCTGACATCTCCTCAGCGAGGTCGATCAAAGGCCGGACCAGGTCGGTCTCGAAAACGGAAGGAACGTCCTGCAGGATCGCTGCCATGCGGTCCAGACCCATCCCGGTGTCGATGTTGCGCATCGGCAGCTCGGTCAGCGAGCCGTCGGCGCCGAGGTCGTAGGTCATGAAGACGTGGTTCCAGAACTCGAGGAAGCGGTCGGTGTCGTCACCGGGGCGCTCGCCGGCGGCGCCGAAGTCCTCGCCGCGATCGAGGTAGAGCTCCGAGCACGGCCCGCAGGGCCCGGACGGTCCGGCCTGCCAGAAGTTGTCCTCGCGACCGAGGTGGACGATGCGCTCGTCGGGTACACCGACCCGGCGCCAGACCTCAATCGCCTCCTCATCCGGCCCGAGGCCAAGCTTCTCGTCGCCGCCGAAGACGGTGACCCAGATCCGCTCGGGATCCATTCCGAAGCCCTGCGTCGAGAGCTCCCAGCCCCAGGGGATCGACTCCTCCTTGAAGTAATCGCCAAAGCTCCAGTTGCCGAGCATCTCGAAGAAGGTGAGGTGGCGGGCGGTGTTGCCGACCTCCTCGATGTCGGTGGTGCGGAAGCACTTCTGCACGTCGGCGAGGCGGCGCGCCGGCGGCTCCTCACGACCGAGGAAATAGGGCTTAAAGGGCTGCATCCCTGCCGTGGTAAGCAGCACGGAGGGATCGTGGGACGAAGGCACCAGCGATGCCGAGGGCACGATCTTGTGTCCGCGCTCCTCGAAGAAGGAGAGGTAGGTCTGGCGGATCTCGCTGGCCTTCATCGCAGGGAGCCTAAGGTCTCGCGGCGCGCTCAGGCTGCCGCTGCGATCGTGCCGTGGCCGACGATCGCCTCGCCGGCAAGCAGCACCGCCGTCTGCCCCGGTGAGACCCCGGCGAAGTCCTCGCCCAGCTGGACCTCGAGCTCGGCGTGGCTGCCCGTCTCGTTGACGGTGACGGCGGCCGGGACAGGCTGGGAGCGATAACGCAGTCGGACGGCGTCGACGCTGGCGCCGCCACGGTGCAGAACCGCGTTACGCAACTGCACGGTGCGCGCCATCAGGTCGCGGCGCGGACCGACCGTGACCGTGTTGGCGGCGGCATCGGTGGCGAGCACGTAGAGCGGCTCGGGTGCCGAGACTCGGATGCCGCGCCGCTGACCGACGGTGAAGTTGTGGTAGCCGCGATGGCGGCCGATCGCCTGGCCGGAGCGGTCGAGTAGATCGCCCTCGCGCTCGCGCAAACCGCCGTGGCGACGCAGGAAGTCGGCCTTGCCCTGGCCGGAGAGGAAGCAGAGGTCCTGGCTCTCGGGCTTGCGGGCTACAGCGAGGTTGTGCCGAGCGGCGATCTCGCGCACCTCGGGCTTGGTCAGCTCAGTGAGCGGGAAGCGCACCCGCTCCAGCAGGCCGGGTGGCAGGGCGGCGAGCATGTAGCTCTGGTCCTTGTTCTCGTCGGAGGCAGCGGCGAGCAAAGAGCCGTCGCCGTCGTCGACGATGCGGGCGTAGTGGCCGGTGACGAGGTGAGTGGCACCGACGCGGCCGGCCAGGTCGACCATCGCCGCGATCCGCACCTCGCCGTTGCAGGCGATACAGGGGTTGGGGGTGCTGCCGGCCGCGTAGCCGGAGACGAACTCGGCGACGACCCGGCGACGGAACTGCTCCTCGAGGTCGAGGGTCAGGTGCGGGATGCCAAGCGAGTGAGCGAGCGACCGAGCCCCCAGCACCGCCTCGGGCGAGCAGCAGGCCTTTGCCCCGTCGGTCTGCGGATCGGCCCAGAGCTTCAGGGTCACCCCCACCACCTCGGCCCCCCGCTCCTGCTCGAGCAAAGCCGCGACCGCGCTGTCGACTCCGCCAGACATAGCGACCAGAACCCGATCGCCCCCAGCGTCCCCCAACTGCTCCGCAGACGAAGCCGCCTGTGCCAGCCCCCGATGCAAGGCATCCGCCGCGAGCTGCACCGCATGCCGCTTGGCCGGCGTCAACCCCCCAATCGCCTCATCCACCTCATCCGTCCCAATCCGAGCCGCCTCGAGCACGGGAACCCCATCGACCATCTCGGCAACGGCAGCAGTCGCCGCCCGCGTCGCCCCACAGCCCTCGGCGTCAAACGTCACCCGCCTTACGACCCCATCCTCAATCTCGAGAGATAGCCGCGAAAGATCCCCACAAGCAGCCCCGCCCGCGGCCCCGGTGAAAGCTCCGTCCTCGGCCGCTCCAAGACGGCTTGAATCGCGTAGATAGTGCTCGAACAGCTCTCGGCTCATCCGTTACAGAGTAGGAGGCCAGCCTGTTTTCCGCAGCAACTCGCGTAGATCAGCGAGGACGGCCGGTGCGTCATCGCGAAGCTGTCGCCATGTCACCCGCATTACCCGCCACCCCTCGATGAGCAAGAGGCGATCCCTTTCGCGATCATTCTCGAAGGCGCGATCGGTTCCGTGCGTCGCCCGACCGTCGAGCTCGACGATCAGCCGCTGCTCCGCCCAGAGACAGTCGACTTCGAAGAACCGCCCCCGAACGGCAAGGTCGACATTGAGTCGCGGCCGCGGCAGGTCGGTGCCCTTGAGAAGCAGCGCAAAACACTCCTCGAGTTCTTTGCGGGTCACCCCACGAACCGCAGCCTCATCCCCAAGCAGTTTTCGCAGTTTTGCCGATCCCCGCTTCCCGGGATACCGCTCCAAGAGATCCGGGATCGACAGCTTGTCGGTAATGCCCTGCACTTCCATCTCGTTCAGCGCCTTTTCGAGCTGGTGCAGGGTCGACATCGCAGCGAGGTCGAACACGGTGCGTGGCACCGACGTGACCGGTATGCCATTCAGACGTGTGGCCTCGTCCGGCCTCAGCGCACCACAGTGCGCACGCAGGCCCTGCCGCGGCTGACATCGGGTCGCCCGCATCACTTCCGGTGCGATCGACATCGACGGCAGGATCTGCCAAAGCGAACCCGCCGAGCGGTGGCTCAGTACCGCAGCGGGGCCCGCCGACAGGACTGCCGCCATCCAACGCCTCTCGCGAGTTGCGGGTCGGTGACCGACGGCATAGACGCCCCATTGAACGCGGCGAAGCTGTCCGCGTCTAATCCGATCCTCAACCGCCCCCCTTCCAACATCCATCTCCAAAAGCTGCCAGCGACTGACAACGCCGTGCTGAGCCTCAGCCAGTTGCCCGACGCGGTCGTCAACAGAACGAGACGCCGATTTTCCATGCATGACATGGGAAATCGGCGCTTCGTTGATCATGCGCCGATGTTCGCTTGGCGCGACGCGCGCATGGTGCGCAGGCTGTCGCGAAAGCGCAATGGAAAAGAGGCCCCAATCCGCCGTTACCGCCTCTGGCTTTGATCCCTTGAAGTAAAGGGTGGGCGCCTCCTCGCAGTCCCACAGGACCGAGAGAGATCAGCTCCCGCGCCGTTTGTGTTGGGTCAAACGGTGAGACGGCT
>Ga0164241_10003472_pt1 | contig 15859 bp, 17 predicted proteins | sample OricomyardsoilBY_FD_108780 | JGI IMG/M metagenome (GOLD analysis project Ga0164241, IMG submission 108780) | Backyard soil microbial communities from Emeryville, California, USA - Original compost - Back yard soil (BY) | ecosystem: Environmental > Terrestrial > Soil > Unclassified | place: USA... | reverse complement strand
GTGACCGCGCCGGGCGTGTTCGACACGGCCGACACGGTCATCGACGCCGCCGGGAAGTACGTGATCCCCGGCGGCATCGACGCACACACCCACATGGAGATGCCGTTCGGCGGCACGTCCTCCGCGGACACGTTCGCGACCGGGACCACCGCCGCGGCGTGGGGCGGCACGACGACGATCATCGACTTCGCCGTGCAGGCCAAGGGCACGTCGCTGCTGGCCACATTGGACAAGTGGCACGAGAAGGCCGACTCGCACTGCGCGATCGACTACGGCTTCCACATGATCGTCTCCGACGTTAACGACCAGTCGCTCAAGGAGATGGAGTCCTGCATCGCCGCCGGGGTGAACAGCTTCAAGATGTTCATGGCCTACCCGGGTGTGTTCTACGCGACCGACGGCGAGATCCTGCGCGCGATGCAGAAGGCCACCGAGACCGGCTCGATGATCATGATGCACGCGGAGAACGGCATCGCGATCGACGAACTGGTCGCGCAGGCCATCGCGTCCGGCCGGACCGACCCGGTGGAGCACGGCATCACCCGGCCGCCGGAACTGGAGGGCGAGGCGACCTCGCGGGCCATCCAGCTGGCGAAGGTCACCGGCGCGCCGCTCTACATCGTGCACCTGTCCGCGCGGCACGCGCTCGAGGCGGTGGCGCAGGCCCGCAACACCGGGCAGAACGTGTTCGCCGAGACGTGCCCGCAGTACCTCTACCTGTCCATCGAGGACCTCGCGAAGCCGGACTTCGAGGGATCGAAGTACGTCGCGTCGCCCCCGCTACGGCCCAAGGACCACCAGAAGGACCTGTGGCGGGGCCTGCGCACCAACGACCTGTCGGTGGTGTCGACCGACCACTGCCCGTTCTGCTTCGTGGACCAGAAGGAGCTGGGCCGCGGCGACTTCTCGAAGATCCCGAACGGGATGCCGGGCGTCGAGCACCGGATGGACCTGCTGCACCAGGGCGTCGTGGCCGGTGAGATCTCGCTGGCCCGGTGGGTCGAGGTGTGCTCGGCGACGCCGGCGCGCATGTTCGGCCTCTACCCGCGCAAGGGCGTCATCGCGCCGGGGGCGGACGCGGACATCGTGGTGTACGACCCGGCCGCGCAGCAGACGCTGTCGGTGAACACCCACCACATGAACGTCGACTACTCGGCCTACGAGGGGATGACGATCACCGGGCGGGTGGAGACCGTGCTGTCGCGCGGCTCGGTGGTGATCGCCGACGGCGCCTTCCACGGTGGCGAGGGCCACGGCAAGTTCCTGTCCCGCGAGCTGTCGCAGTACCTCGTCTGATTGGGAGGGTCGGAATGGACTTCGGTGTCGTGCTGCAGACGGACCCGCCGGCGAGCGACGTCGTCCGGTTGATGAAGGTCGCCGAGGACCTCGGCTTCGGCTACGGCTGGACCTTCGACTCGCACGTGCTGTGGCAGGAGCCGTTCGTCATCTACTCGCAGATCCTGGCCCAGACCAGGTCGATGGTCGTCGGGCCGATGGTGACCAACCCGTCCACCCGGGACTGGTCGGTCACCGCGTCGCTGTTCGCCACGCTGAACGACATGTTCGGCAACCGCACGGTGTGCGGGATCGGGCGCGGCGACTCGGCCCGCCGGTTCATCGGCCAGCAACCCGCAACTTTGTCGGTGCTCCGTGATTCCATGCACGTGATCCGGGAACTGGCCGAGGGACGGGAGGTCGACCTGCATGGCGCACCGGTGCGGATCCCGTGGGTACGGGACGGGCGGCTCGAGGTCTGGATGGCCGCGTACGGGCCGAAGGCCCTCAAGCTGGTCGGCGAGCACGCCGACGGGTTCATCCTGCAGACGGCCGATCCCGCGATTACCCGCTGGACCGTCGAGTCCGTCCGCGCGGCGGCCCGGGAGGCCGGGCGCGACCCGGGCGGCATCACCATGTGCGTGGCCGCACCGGCCTACGTGGGTGACGACCTGCCACATCAGCGCGACCAGCTGCGCTGGTTCGGCGGCATGGTCGGCAACCACGTGGCCGACCTGGTCGCGCGCTACGGCGACTCCGGCCCGGTGCCGCGCGAGCTGACCGACTACATCCGCGAGCGGGAGGGCTACGACTACTCCCACCACGGCAAGGCCGGCAACCCGTCGACCGACTTCGTGCCCGACGAGATCGTCGACCGGTTCTGCCTGCTCGGCCCCGCGGCCGCGCACGTTGACCGGCTGAACGAGCTCGCCGAGCTGGGCGTCGACCAGTTCGCCGTCTACCTCATGCACGACGCGAAGGAGCAGACCCTGGCGGCCTACGGAAACGAGATCATCCCGAAACTCACCGCCTGAGCTCGCCTCAGTTCACTGAACGATCGATCGTGATCAGGTCGAACGACGCAACGATGGCGTGCTCCGCGCAATGGTCTGCGGATGAAACCATCGCGGCGAGGCCTTAGCCTGTTCGTATGCCGATGAATGCCGCCGACCTGATCGCGCTCGACGAGGCGTGGAGCACGCACAACTACCACCCGCTGCCCGTGGTGATCGCGGAGGCCGAGGGCGCGTGGGTGACCGACGTGGCGGGCAAGCGGTACCTGGACTTCCTGGCCGGGTACTCGGCGCTGAACTTCGGCCACCGGCACCCCGCGCTCGTCGCCGCCGCGGTCGAGCAGCTGGGCAAGCTCACGCTGACCAGCCGCGCGTTCCACCACGACCAGCTCGGGCTGTTCTGCCAGGAGCTGGCCGAGCTGACCGGCACCGACATGGTGCTGCCGATGAACACCGGCGCGGAGGCGGTGGAGTCGGCGATCAAGGTCGCGCGCAAATGGGCGTACCAGGTCAAGGGCGTGCCCGACGGCACGGCGGAGATCATCGTGGCCGGCTCGAACTTCCACGGCCGCACGACGACGATCATCTCGTTCTCGACGGACCCGGTGGCACGCAACGACTTCGGCCCGTACACGCCGGGCTTCGAGGTGGCCAAGTACGGCGACACCGAGGCGCTGGAGGCGCTGATCACCCCGCGCACCGCGGCGATCCTGGTGGAGCCGGTCCAGGGTGAGGCGGGTGTGCTGGTGCCGCCGGCGGGCTACCTGCGCGAGGTCCGCAGGCTCTGCGACGAGCACAACGTCCTGCTCATCCTGGACGAGATCCAGTCCGGCCTGGCGAGGACGGGCACCCTGTTCGCGTCGGAGTTCGAGGGCGTACGTGCCGACATGTACACCCTGGGCAAGGCCCTGGGCGGCGGCATAGTCCCGGTCTCGGCGGTGGTGGGCCGCGGTGACGTGCTGGGCGTCCTACGCCCCGGCGAACACGGCTCCACCTTCGGCGGCAACCCCCTGGCCTGCGCCGTAGGCCGGGCGGTCATCAAGCTCCTGTCGACGGGCGAGTTCCAGGAACGCTCCCGGGTCCTGGGCGAGCACCTGCACCGCCGCCTCGGTGAGTTGGTGGGCCGAGGCGTGGCGGAGGTCCGCGGCCGCGGACTGTGGGCAGGCGTCGAGATCGCCCCGGGCCGCCACGCCCGCACGATCAGCGAGACCCTCATGGACCGCGGCATCCTGTGCAAGGAAACCCACGACACGACCCTGCGCGTGGCCCCGCCGCTAGTCATCTCCCAGGAAGACCTGGACCACGGCATCGACACCATCGCCGAAGTCCTGGCCGACTAGGTGGCCTCGTAGATCTCGGCTGTCAGGGACGTGCGTTTGTCCACCGCCCGGCCCTGGCGCAGCCTCAGGAGCACGTCGACGACGCTGCCCGCGAGCCGCTGCGTGTCCTGCACGACGGTGGCTCGAAGCGGGCTCTTCCCGCTGTCGATCAGCGCCTTGGCCTCGGCCACCCCGTCGATCCCGATCACCACGGTGGTCCGGGTCGCGGCCGTGGGCGGGGTCAGGGCGTCGACGACACCGAGCGCCATCTCGTCGTCGGTGCAGAAGACGGCGTCGAGATGTTGTCCGCGGTCGAGGTCCCGGAGGTACGTGCGGACCGCACGGTGGGCACGGGAACGGTCGAACGCGCAGGTGTCGTCGACGGTGACCGTCACGCCGTCCCGCGTGGTAGCCAGCAGTTCCCGACATCGATCCTGCCGGGCGCGGTGCTCATCGCCAGCCACGATGAGGACGTTCGGGCGACCGACGCCCTGGAGCTGTCGCAGTAACCACTGCCCGGCCAACTGGCCCTGCGCGCCGATGTCGTACCCGACGTAGACGGCGTTCTCGGGATAGTCCCGCTCGGACGGTTCGAGATCGGTGAACACGACCGGCAGTTTCGTATTCCGGCAGAATGCGGCCAGATCGGCGCTGAGGCGCTTCGTCTCGGCGGCGATGATGATTCCACCCAGGTATTCCCGATGTCTGGCCTCGATGCGATTGAGGTTGTGTGCCTGCGCGCTGGCGTCGTAGTCGATCTCGGGAACCTTCAGCACCAGGTCGATGTCGTGGCGGTCGAGCGCCATGTGCACCCGCTGCACGAGATCGGCCAGATAGTATTTCTGGCTGAACGCGGACGTCATCAGGAATACGCGAGTGGAGCGTTTCCGGCGCCGGAGCAGAATTCCCGTCACCCACGCCACCATCCCGGCCCCAAAAGTCGCCAGCGCAAACCATAAGAGCACGATGCCGTCGGCGACACCATTGTTGACCGCTTTGACGACCCCCGCGACGATGAGACCGCTGACAACCGACGTCGCAACTGTCAAGGCACGTTCGTGCCACATCGATGCTTCCTCCACCGGCCCGGAGCGAACGACTGACGATCAGCCTGTCACACGTGCCCGGGCCGGGGAATCGGTCAACGCGCGCGCTGTACCCGGCCCTCGTCCCACACCGGGGAGTCCACTTCGGACACCACGCCGTCCGAGCGGAAGATCAGGAACCTGTCGAAGGACTTCGCGAACCAGCGGTCGTGGGTTACCGCCACCACCGTGCCCGTGAATTCCTCCAACGCGTCCTGCAAGGCCTCCGCCGACGTCAGGTCCAGGTTGTCCGTCGGCTCGTCCAGCAGCAACAGCGTCGCCCCGGACAGTTCCAGCAGCAGGATCTGGAAGCGGGCCTGCTGTCCTCCGGACAGGGTCTCGAAGCGCTGCTCGCGGGCGGCCGCCAGGCCATACCTGGACAGCGTCGCCGACGCACGGCCCTCGTCCATGCCTTCGCGGGCATCGTCGCCGTGCCACAGGATGTCGGTCAGCGTGCGGCCCACCCACTCCGGATGCTGATGGGTCTGGGCGAAGAGCCCGGGCACCACCCGCGCGCCGAGCTTCCACGAACCGCCGATGTCGACGGAATCGCCGGCCAGCAGGCGTAGGAAGTGGCTCTTGCCCGAGCCGTTAGAGCCCAGTACGCACACCCGGTCGGCGAAGAAGACCTCCAGGTCGAACGGCTTCATCAAGCCGGTCAGCTCCAGCGACGAGCACGTGATCGCGCGCAGGCCGGTTCGGCCACCGCGCAGGCGAGGGCGTACGGCGTGGTCGTGCGGAGGCAGCGGCGGCGTCCCGGCCTCCTCGAACTTGCGCAGCCTGGTCAACATCGCGCGGTACCGCCCTGCCATCGCCTCGCTGTTCTTCGCCGCCTGCTGCAGCCAGCGGACCAGTTCCTTGAGCTTCTCGTGCTCCTCGTCCCACCTCCGGCGTACCTCGGCCATCCGCTCCCATCGCGCCTCGCGCGCGGCATGCCACGTGGCGAAGCCGCCGCCGTGGGTCCAGGTCGTGCCGCCCTCCAGTGCCACGACGTGGGTGGCGGTCGCGGCCAGCAGCTCGCGGTCGTGGCTGACCAGCAACACCGCTTTACCCGAGTCCGCCAGCCTGCCCTCCAGCCAGCGCTTGCCGGGCACGTCCAGATAGTTGTCCGGCTCGTCGAGCAGCAGCACCTGCTCGGTACCGGTCAGCAACGCCTCCAGCACCAGCCGCTTCTGCTCGCCGCCGGACAGCGTGCGCACCTCACGGAACCGCGCCCGGTCGAACGGCACGCCCAGCGCGGCCACCGTGACCGTGTCCCACAGGACCTCCGCGTCGTAACCGCCGGCCTCGCCCCAGTCGTGCAGCGCGTTCGCGTACCGCAGCTGGGTCGGCTCGTCGTCGGTGTCCATCATCGCCAGCTCGGCCGCCTCCAGCGCCCCGGCGGCGGCGCGCAGTGCGGGCGGGGCGACGGCCAGCAGCAGGTCGCGGACCGTCCGGTCGTCGCGCACCGAGCCGATGAACTGCGGCATCACGCCGAGCCCGCCCTGCACGGTCACGCCGCCGGCCCGCGGCGCCAGCTCGCCGGCGAGCATCCGCAGCAGCGTCGTCTTGCCCGCGCCGTTCGCCCCGACCAGCGCGACGACCTGGCCGCCACTCACCCGGAACGACACGTCGTCGAACAGCTCGCGACCGTCGTCGAGCCGGTGGCCAAGCCCGTTCGCTTCAAGAAAACCCGCGCCCATTCCGCAAATCGTCCGGTATGCCGTGCTGTTCGCGCGAGCGGTTTTCAAAGGAGGGCCGTTGCTTCCGCTATGGATCGGAAGCGGTACGCTGCGTGCCTGCGAGGGCCTGCTGCGACAGGAAGGGATTGGTGTTGACCGACACTCCGATCTACGACCAGATCCGCCAGGAGCTCGAAGCGGGCACCGGCCGAGCCGAACCGCTCGCGCGACGATCCCGCTCCGACGAGTCCGGCAAGGCCGTCTCCGTCTGGGCCCTGGTCAACCAGCACCGCAACGGCAAACACCGCTGAGCGCCTGACGTCGGCGCATGCTGGGATGGCCGGGTGCACCTTCTGCCGCTGGACATCCCGCCGACCGGGCACCTGAGCGACCGCGCGCTCGAGGAGATCTACGACTACCCGTCCGGGCTCGACCGCCCGTGGGTGCAGGTCAACTTCGTCAGCAGCGCGGACGGCGCCGCCACCGCCGTCGGCCGGTCCCATGATCTGTCGAGCCCGGCGGACAAGAAGATCTTCGCGCTCGGCCGCGACCTGTCCGACGTCGTCCTCGTCGGCGCCGGCACCGCGATCGTCGAGGGCTACAAAGGTGTCAAGCACACCGAACTGCGCGCCGAGCGCCGCGCCCGGCTCGGCCTGCCGGGCATCCCGCCGATCGCCGTGGTCACCGGCCGCTGCTCGATCGGCCCGCAGACACCGATGATCGCCACCACCGAGGTGCCGCCGATCGTGCTGACCACCGAGGCCGCGCCGAAGGAACGCCGCGACGACCTGGTCGCCGCCGGCGCCGACGTCGTGATCACCGGCGACGAGACCGTCGACCTGCGCCGCGCGCTCGACGCGCTCGCCGACCGCGGCCTGCTGCGTGTGTGCTGCGAGGGCGGGCCGCACCTGTTCAGCGAGCTGATCGCGGCGGACCTGGTGGATCAGCTGTGCCTGACCGTCGCCCCGCTGCTCGCCGGCGCCGGTGCACCGCGCATCGCCGAGGGCATCGCCCGGCCGGAGCCGCTCGGCATGACACTCGCGTCCGCGCTGACCGAGGACGGGTTCCTGATGCTCAGGTACCGGCGGGCCAGTTCCTGAGCGTGGCATCGAGAACGTCCACCAGCCGGTCCCAGGACGACGCCACGTCGCCCGAATGGTCGAAGCCGCCCCATTGATTCAGGCTCACGAAGCCGTGCACGGTGCTGTGCAGGAAGCGCACCGCGTGCACCTCCTCGGCGGACGGCACCGCGTAGCCGCGCAGCAACGCTCGTGTCAGCGTCGAGTGCCGGAGAGCGGCCGCGCCGGCGAGCGAGTCCGGCTCGACGCGAAGCATGCCCGCGGCATAGCGGCCCGGGTGCTCGGTCGCGTAGTCGCGGTACGCGCCGGTGAACGCCGCCAGCGCGTGCTTGCCGGACCGGCCCGCGAGGGCGTCGGCCACCCGGTCGGCCAGTTCGGTCAGCGCCAGCCCGGCGAGGCGGACCCGCAGCTCCTGAACACCCCGGATGTGCGAGTACAGGCTCGCGTCCTTTACGCCGAAACGCCTCGCCAGCGCCGAGACGGTCACGTTCTCGACGCCGGCCTCGTCGGCCAGCTCCGCCGCCGCGGCCGTCAGCCGCTCGGCGTTCAGTCCCGCGCGTGCCATCGTCCCTCCTAGGGATATTATGCAGTTGCCTAATATCCCTAGGCAACCTAGCGTCGTGGGCATGCGAGCACTGACCGAGCCGGAGATCCGCGCTTCGTTCGTCAACACCACCAAGGGCGAGGCGAAGCGGCTGGCCGTGCCGAAGGACCTGGCCGCGCGGCCGTGGCCGGACCTCGACTTCCTCGGCTGGCGCGACCCGGGCTCACCGGAGCGCGCCTACCTGGTCGCCGAGACGGATTCAGGCCTGGTCGGCCTCGCGCTGAGGAAGGCGCCGGGCGGACAGCGGCGGACGATGTGCTCGCTGTGCCTGACCACCCACCCCGGCGACGGTGTCGCGCTGATGACCGCGCGCAAGGCTCGCCGGGCGGACAACTCGGTCGGCGCCTACATGTGCAGCGACCTGGCCTGCTCGCTCTACCTTCGCGCCAAGAAAGACGCCGGGCCCGGCGCGCGCATGCCCGAGTCGATCGCGCTCGATGCGAAGATCGAGCGGACCGCCGCCAACGTGGCCGCCTTCCTGAACAAGGTCACGACGGCTTGAGGATGTCCGCGATGTCGAACCGCACCGGCTGCTCGAGCTGCCCGTAGGTGCACGACGACGGCTCGCGATCCGGGCGCCAGCGCACGAACTGGGTCGTGTGCCGGAAGCGTGGTCCCTCCATGTAGTCGTAGCGCACCTCGACCACCCGTTCAGGGCGCAGCGGGATGAACGAGAGGTCCTTGCCCGCGTTCCACCGGCTGACCTCGTTCTTGCGCGGCGTGCGCTCCCCCGCCTCGTGCGCCGCCCAGGCCCACGGGTGGTCGTCGAACGTGGTGACCAGCGGCTGCAACTCGATCATCAGCTCCTTGCGCCGGGCCATCGGGAACGCCCCGACCACGCCGACCGACGCGAGCTTGCCGTCGTCGTTGAACAGGCCGAGCAGCAGCGAACCGATCGCGTCCGGGCCGGACTTGTGCACCCGGTAGCCGGCCAGCACGCAGTCCGCGGTGCGCTCGTGCTTGATCTTCTTCATCACCCGCTTGTCGGGCTGGTAGAGCTCGTCGAGCTGCTTGGCGATCAGCCCGTCGAGCCCGGCGCCCTCGAACAGGTTGAACCACTCGGCGGCGGTGTCCTTGTCGGTCGTGCCCAGCGTGACGTGCACCGGCGCCTTCGCGGCGGCCAGCGCCTTCTCCAGCGCCGCGCGGCGGTCGCCGAACGGGCGCTCCAGGTAGGACTCGTCGCCGAGCGCGAGCAGGTCGAACGCCACGAAGCTGGCCGGGGTCTGCTCGCTCAGCAGCTTGACCCGGCTCGCCGCGGGGTGGATGCGCTGCTGCAGGGCCTCCCAGTCGAGGCCGTGCTTCTCGGTGCTCGCGATCACGATCTCGCCGTCGAGCACGCAGCGCGGCGGGAAGTTCGCCTTCACCGCCTCGACGACCTCCGGGAAGTAGCGGGTCATCGGCCGCTCGTTGCGGCTGCCGATCTCGACCTCGTCACCGTCCCGGAAGATGATCGAACGGAAGCCGTCCCACTTCGGCTCGTAGAACTGCCCGTCCGGGATCGACGGCACGGCTTTGGCCAGCATGGGCGACACGGGTGGCATCACAGGCAACTGCACGCGGCCATTCTTACTCACGGGACCCTCACCGGCGGCGTGCGACGCTGCGGGTCCAGGCGAGGAATGTGGGGAGGACTGGTTGACCGGCCGGCGCTGGGCGAGGTGGCTCGCCCTTCTGTTCGTCACCGCCGGCCTGGCCACCGGCTGCACCGCGGGCCCGTCGGCACGGCCGGAGATCGTCGTGCGCGACGCCCCGGCGCCGAGCAGCAGCGCCCCCGCGGGCGGCGGCGCCGAGGTGCCGCGGCTGGAGGAGATGACCGACAGCGTGGCCTGGCGGGACTGCTCCGAGGAGATCCAGGGCCGCCTGGACGCCGAAAGACTGCCCGACTGGCTGCCCGTGCAGTGCGTCAAGCTCAACGCGGTCCTCGACTCGCCGTACACGCCGGGCCGCGGGAACATCAAGGTCCAGCTGCTCAGGGCCGGCAAGGGCAAGATCCCGCTGATCGTCGTGAACGACGTCGACGGCCTGCCCGGCACGCTCTACGCCGCGCACCTGGCCAAGTCGCTGCCGCAGACCTTTCTCGACCGCTTCACGCTGATCGGCGTCGACCGGCGCGGCACCGGCAACTCGAGCGCGGCGAACTGCGTGCCCGAGGAGATCCGGCGCGCGATCGTCGACGCCGACCCCGCCGACCTGCCGATCGACGTGTGGCTGCAGGCCGCGCAGACCGCAGGCCAGCAGTGCTCGATCCAGCTGGAGACCCAGCTGCCCGCCTTCGACACCTGGCGCACGGCCGCCGACCTGGAGACGCTGCGTGACGCGCTCGGCGTGGCGCACCTCAACGCCATCGGGCACGGCGAGGGTTCGCGCGTGCTGTCCGTGTTCGCCGACCGCTACCCCGACAAGGTCGGGCGGATGGTGCTCGACGGCGCGCCGGACCCGACGCAGGACACCGCGACCGCGCTGGAAGGCGTGGCCAAGGGCGCGGAGGCCGCGTTCAACGAGTTCTCGTCGGACTGCGTCAGCAGGCGCTGCGAGCTGAGCAGCCAGCCCAAGCGCGACGTGCTGAACCTGCTCGGCCAGCTGCGGGCGAGCCCACTCACCGAACCCGACGCGCTGGACGTCACCGCCGGATCGGCGATGCACGCGATCATGATCGGGCTGGCCGACCGCGACCGCTGGCCGGAGCTGTCCGCGGCCCTCGCCAAGGCGGGCCAGGGCGACCCGACGGGCCTCGTCGACATGCTGACGCCGGTGGTGATCGGCACGAACCTGCAGGTCGCGTCGATGGACTCGGCGATCGTCACGACGTGCAACGACACCAAGACGCGCCTGTCCCTCGAGCGGATCCAGCAGCTCGGCGAGGACTGGCAGAAGCGGTTCCCGCTGTTCGGCCCGGTGATCCTGCAGCGGCTCGCGCTGTGCAGCCCGTGGACGGTGCCGAACCAGCCGCTGCCGACGCCGGTCGCGGAGAACGCCCCGCCGATCCTCGTGCTCGGCACCGCCTCGGACGCGGTCACCCCGGAGGAGGGCTCCGAGCACGCCGCACAGCAGCTGCGGTCCGGGGTGTTCGTGTCGTGGCAGGGCGGCGGGCACGGCGCGCTGGGTTTCTCCAACTGCACGACCGACGCGGCCCTGGGTTTCCTCGCCGACGCCAAGGTCCCGCGCAACGGGACGGTCTGCCCACCCTGACGGAGGTTCACCGAATGCGCCGGATTTCCCTGCTTCTGGCCGCACTGCTCACCCTGTCCCTCACCGCGCCCGCGGCCTCGGCCGCGCCCGCAGGGTTCTCCCGGGACGTGCCGCTGCGGGTGATGAACTACAACATCCACACCGGCATCGGCTCCGAGGGCACGCTCGACCTCGCGCGGACCGCGTCGGTGATCCGCGACAGCGGCGCGGACGTCGTCGGCCTGGAGGAGGTCGACGTGCACTGGGACGCGCGCAGCGATTTCCGCGACCAGGCGCGCGATCTCGCGCGGATGCTCCACATGGGTGTGTTCTTCGCGCCGATCTACGACCTGCCGCCGGCCACCGATGGCGCGCCGCGGCGGCAGTACGGGGTCGCGGTGCTCAGCCGGTTCCCGATCCTGCGCGCGGAGAACCACCTGCTGACCCGCCTGTCCACTCAGGACCCGAACCCGGTGCCCGCGCCGGCGCCCGGCTTCCCCGAGGTGGTGGTGCTCGCGCACGGCGTGCCGGTGCACGTCTACGCGACACACCTGGACTACCGCGCGGAACCGGCGGTGCGCGAACTGCAGGTGGCCGACACGCTGCGGATCCTGGCCGACGACCCGCGCGACGCCCGCCAGGTGCTGGTCGGCGACCTCAACGCCGAGCCCGCCGCGCCCGAGCTTGTTCCACTGTGGACCAGGCTCACCGACGCCTGGACGTCCGCCGAGCCCGGTCTCACCTATCCGGCCGATGTGCCGGCGAAGCGGATCGACTATGTGACGACGTCACCGGGCGTGCACGTCCGAGGCATTCGAGTGATCGAAACGCTCGCATCGGACCACCGACCGGTGGTCGCGGACCTGACAGTGCGCCGTTAGGGCGCATTTCCAGCCCGAATGGGCGTATTGCGCGAGGTGCCGACGGGACTACTCTTCCTCGGCGCGGACGCGGTATTCACAGCCGTACTCGACGGCATAGCAGAGGTCGTAGTGATGGACGATCTTCGGACCCTCGTGCAGGTGCACGTGGGTCACAGTGGTGCGCGGCTCATCGGGCAGCCGGTCGAGCGTGTCCACCCTGCCGTCGAGCGGGCCGCCGACATAGCGAACGACGTACGGCTTCGGCACGGTGACCCTCTCCTGCTCCGTGGTCGTCGGTCCCTCTCGATGCTTCCTGCTGAGGTGGCCGAAATCAACCGGAGTTCGTGCCGCGAGGTCGCGGTCGGGTCGAACTCGGTGGTCAGGACGTTGGAAGGACGCACCGGATGGGGACGTTTCCGGTGAACCCGTAACGGTTACAAGCGGTGTGACGACTGCAAGGCAGCGGCGCAAGGAGCGGGAATGGCGAAGGAGACCAACGGGCCGGGGCACCGGTGGCCACTGTGGCCGTGGCTGGTGCTCACGGTCGCGGGGGTCGTGGTGACCGGTGTGGCGGCGATCGTCGGCACGGTCGCCAGTTCCGACTCGGGCGGGGACACCCCACCCGCCACCCCGCGCGTGACCATCACGGCGACCCAGTTCGAGACGAAGACGGTCACCGAGACCGTGACGGCGACCCCGCCGTCCGGTCCGCTGTCCGAGTTCTCCGACGGGCTGTTCCGGGTCGGCACCGACGTGCAGCCGGGCACGTACAAGACCCAGGGCCCGAACGGCAAGAACGCGGGCGGCTGCTACTGGAGCCGCCACGCGCCGACCGGCGCCGTCATCCAGAACGGTGTGGTCAACTCGCCGGGCACGATCACCGTGCAGGCAGGCGAGAGCATCGACTCGGCGGGCTGCCTGCCGTGGCGCCGGAGTGCGTCCTGACTCAGTCCTCGCCGCGAGCGCGGGACGGCTGCACGCGCTTCGGTTCGCCGGCCATCTTCGGATACTCGGGCGGGTAGGGCAGGTCGCCGAGGCCGTCGTGCTCGTCGCGGGCCACCAGTTCCAGCAGCGGCTCCAGGGAGTACGCCTGGTCGGCCACGCCCGCGTGCGGGTCGCCGATCTTCGCGAACCGGGCCGGCATCGTGTGCACGTCGAAGTCCTCCGGCACGGCGTCGTCGAGCTCGTCCCAGGTCAGCGGGGCGGAGACGAGTGCGCGAGCGGTCGGGCGGATCGAGTAGGCGCAGGCGATCGTGCGGTCGCGGGCCATCTGGTTGAAGTCGATGAAGATCCGCTCGCCGCGCTCCTCCTTCCACCAGTTGACCGTCGCCCGGTCCGGCATCCGCCGCGACAGCTCCCGGCCGAGCGCGATGAGCGCCCGTCGGGCCTCGACGAACGTCCAGCGTGGCTCGATCGGCACGTAGACGTGCAGGCCGCGGCCGCCGGAGGTCTTCGGGAAGCCGGCCAGGCCGAGCTCGTCGAGCAGGCCGCGCAGCTCGTGCGCGACGGTGACCGCGTCGGCGAACGTCGTGCCGGGCTGCGGGTCGAGGTCGACGCGCAGCTGGTCGGGGTGGTCGACCTCGGGCCTGCGGACCGGCCACGGGTGGAAGGTCAGCGTGCCGAGGTTGACCGCCCAGACGACCACGGCCAGCTCCGTCGGGCAGACCTCGTCGGCCGGCCGCCCGCTGGGGAAGGAGATCCGGGCCGTCTCCACGAAGTCGGGCGCGCCCTTGGGCACGCGCTTCTGGAAGAAGGCGTCGCCGCGGTTGTCCGCGCGGGTGGAGAGCTTCGCGCCCTCGAAGACGCCGCCCGGCCAGCGCTCGAGGGTCGTTGGCCGGTCCCGCAGTGCCCCGAGGATGCCGTCGCCGACGGCGAGGAAGTAGTCTACGACGTCGCCCTTGGTGATCCCCTTGTCGGCGAAGTACGGCTTGCCGGGGTTGGACACCCGGACGGTCCGCTCGCCGACGGTGAGTTCGATCGCCTCCGCCACGGGGTCAGGCTACCGTGGGGTCATGGCCGTGAGCGGGACCCGAGACCCGGACGATGACCCGAGACGGCCACGCGATCCCCTGGCCGAGCAGTTCGACAACGAGCTGATCGGCCTGGATCCCGACGATCCCGAGGCCAGGGCGTTCGCCGAGCATTTGCGGCGCCAGCAACAGGTGCACCCGAGCTACACCGTCGAGGGCTACCTGTCGGACATGAAGGATTTCGCCGGCTCCGCGAACCGGCTTGGCGGGCACCGCAAGCTGATGGCCAGCATTCTCGTGCTGCTGATCCTGCTGGGCGTGACCGTGGCCGTGTGGGATGCGCTGGTCTACGCGTTCGCCACGTTCGCCAAGTAACGTGGTGGCATGAGCCAGGAGTTGGACGCCGCCCCCGTGACGAAGACTGATGACGAGTGGCGTGCCGAGCTGACGCCCGAGGAGTACGCGGTGCTGCGCCAGGCCGGCACCGAGCGCCCGTTCACCGGTGAGTACACCGACACGAAGACGGTCGGCGTGTACGAATGTCGCGCGTGCGGCGCGGAACTGTTCCGCAGCGACACGAAGTTCGAGTCCCACTGCGGCTGGCCGTCCTTCTACGCCCCGGAAGACGCGGCGGTGATCCTTCGCAAGGACCGCGCAATGGGCATGGTGCGCACGGAGGTCCTGTGCGCGAACTGCCACAGCCATCTGGGTCACGTCTTCGAGGGCGAGGGTTACCCGACGCCCACGGATCAGCGGTACTGCATCAACTCGATCAGCCTGCGGCTCGCGCCCGCGGAGTCCGAGCAATAGCACTCCCTTTTCTCGCGCGCATGTGGAACTCCTCCATGTCTGGGTAGCCGGTCTGCGACGACATCGATGATCGGGAGGATTTCCATGCGTGCCTTGATTCTCAACTGCAGCCTGAAGGCGTCGCCGGAACCGTCGAACACCCAGGCGCTCGCCGATCATGTCGCGGCCGCGATGGTCGAGCGTGGGGTCGCGGTCGAGTCGGTGCGCGTGGTCGACCACGCGGTGCTGCCGGGCGTGGAGACCGACCTGGACGAGACGTCGGACAACTGGCCCGCGCTGCACGAGAAGGTGCTCGCGTCCGAGATTCTCGTGATCGCCACGCCGACCTGGCTCGGGCGGCCGTCGTCGGTCACCCAGCGGGTGCTCGAGCGCATGGACGCGATGATGTCCGAGACCGACGACGATGACCGGCCGGTGGCGTACAACCGGGTGGCCGGCGTGGTCGTGACCGGCAACGAGGACGGCGCGCACCACGTGATCAGCGAGGTCACCGGCGGCCTCAACGACATCGGCTACACGATCCCCGGCCAGGCGTGGACGTACTGGAACATGGGTCCCGGGCCCGGGCCGAGCTATGCCGACACCGACCACGGCCACGAGTGGGCCGAGAACACCGCCAAGACCATGGCCGCGAACCTCTGCACGGTCGCCGAGGCGCTGACCAAGCACCCGATGGGGTAACCGGACAAACAACGTGTGGGGCGTCGAGCGATCGGCGCCCCACACGTCTGTCTGTGGACGACACAGCCTCCATGTAGCTATAGTGCTAGTTAGCTAGATAAATGGAGGTGCTCGTGATCGAGTTCCATCTGGACGGCCGGTCGGGGCTGTCGCCGTACCAGCAGCTGGTCCAGCAGGTGCGGCATGCGTTGCGGTTGGGCCTGCTGGCCGAGGGAGACCAGCTGCCCAAGGTCAAGGACGTGGTCGCCGGCCTGGCGATCAACCCGAACACCGTGCTGAAGGCCTACCGGGAGCTGGAGCACGACGGGCTCGTCGCGGCACGGCCCGGCGT
>Ga0164241_10003471_pt1 | contig 15862 bp, 20 predicted proteins | sample OricomyardsoilBY_FD_108780 | JGI IMG/M metagenome (GOLD analysis project Ga0164241, IMG submission 108780) | Backyard soil microbial communities from Emeryville, California, USA - Original compost - Back yard soil (BY) | ecosystem: Environmental > Terrestrial > Soil > Unclassified | place: USA... | reverse complement strand
TGCGATCCGTCCCTTCGCGGTCACGGCGCAGTGTTCGACTCCGAATCACTCGGCGCCCCGTGCCCGCCCGATTCGTCCCCGCCCGTTCGTCCCCGCCCGTTCGCCCACGCTCCGTTCGTCCGCGCACCGATTCGTCGACGGTAGGTGGACGTAGTACGAAGTCAGCCCTTCAGCGATGGGCCGTCAAGAGCCAGGTCACGAAGCTCGTGAGCATCATCAAGCCGATGACGAAAGGGACTGGTACGCCTCCTCGAGCCCTTCGAGGCTCGCCCGCGTGGTTGATTTGGGGCATCGCCGACGGCGCGGGCACGATCGCAGGCATCGCCGCTCGCGGGTGTGGGCGGGCCGGAGGAAACCACGTCTCCATGGCGCCTTCCTCGAGCTCCATCGTCACCTCTTTGGGGAGGACCGCCATGCCCGTCGGAGGCGTCGCGACGCCGTTCCAGCGCGAGGCGCGTCCGGCGTAGCTCTCGTAGTCCGCCTGCGCTATCTGCGTGTGGCCACCGTCGTCAGCGGCGCTGTCCGACGAGCCCGCAAAATCGTCGATCGAAGAGACGGGACGCTCGGATGGCAAGGCTCGTAACGCAGCTTCGAATAGCGAAGCGAGCGCTTGCGCCGACGGAAAGCGGTTCGCTGGCTCTTTGGCAAATGCGGTCTCGAAGAACTCGTCGACCGCAACTCCGACGTTCGCGATCGTCGACGGGGGCGCCGGGGCCTCGGTCAGAATGCGCAACAGGACATTGGTGCTCTTTCCGTCGAACGCGGGAGTGCCGAGCAGACATCGATAGAGGACCGCTGCTGTCGACCATAGATCGGAGCGCGCATCGACACCTTGTGCCTTTCGGATCTGTTCGGGGCTCATGTATTGGGGCGTACCCATCAACATGCCCGGCTCGGTCAGCTTCGCGTGGAAGAGCGCGTGCTTCGCGATTCCGAAGTCCAATATCTTCACCGCGCCGAGGGGGCTCGTCAGGAGGAAGATGTTCTGCGGGCTGATGTCGCGGTGCACGACGCCGAGCGAGTGCGCCTCTGCGAGAGCTGCACAAATCTGTCGACAGATCGACACACACTCTTTCGGGGAGAGCTGCTTCGTTCGCGCGAGCTTCCCCTGGAGCGTCTCGCCTTCGAGCAGCTCGAGGGCCAGATACGGTACGCCGTTCTCTACGCCGCTCGCGTGGACCCGGGGGAAGTGCGGACCCTTCAGTGCGGCGACGAGAGCCGACTCTCGTCGGAAGCGCTCGACGGCAGCAGGCGACGCGTCGTCGAGCGTCGTCATGATCTTGAGCGCGACGCGAGCGGGCTGCGTTTCGCCGGCGAAGGCCTCACTCCCCGCTCCAGGGCCTGCACCTGCGGCTTCGGTGTCGATGGCCTCCCAGACGACGCCCATGCCGCCACGCGCGATGAAGCGTTCGATGCGGAAGCGGCCTGCGAAGAGCGTCCCGAGCGCCACGTCGCTTCGCAGCGGGGCCCGCGGCTGCGGACGCGGCGTCGGCACCGCCTTCAGCGGCCGGTCGTCCTCGAGGTCGGTCCAGGCCTTACGCGCGCTCATTCCCATGGTCCTCTTTCGATCCGTCACGTCGGGGCTCGAATTCCCCTATTGTGTACTTAGCGGACAATTCACGGGTCAGCACCTGAGACTTTTAATCCGCAATGTCCGGCGTGCCGGGTCCGGATTCGTCCAGAATCTGGAATCTGGACGAATCCGTAGTCCCGGGCGGACGCAGCGGAGTGGTCATGTCCGCGAAACCTCGACGCGCAGCGCGACGAGCTGCGTCGAATGCAAGACCGGTGCGCATGAAGGTGGAACTGACCGAACTGGACCGAGGTGCGGTTCGCGCCGGTCGGCGTCGTGTTACGAGGCGGTCATGATCGACCACACCGGTTTCAACATGAGCGACCCGAGGAAGAGCCGCGCGTTCTACGAGAAGGCCCTCGCGCCGCTCGGCTACGCCGTGATCATGGAAGTGCCGACCGAGCACACGGGCGGCAAGGTCGTCCTAGGGATGGGCGTCGGGGCGAAGCCGGATTTCTGGCTCGCAGAGGGCGCGGCGAACGAGCCACGCATTCACCTGGCGTTCCGCGCTGCGAACCGCAAAGAGGTGGACGACTTCCATGCTGCGGCGATCGCCGCGGGCGGAACGGACAACGGCGCGCCCGGACCGCGGCCGCAGTATCACGCCAACTACTACGGCGCGTTCGTCAAAGACCCGGACGGCCACAACATCGAGGCCGTCTGTCACGACCCCGCGTGAAGGAGGTCGGCCTCGTCGCGGGCGACCCGACGCGCCGTTTTTCAAACGATCGCTAAGCGAGCGCCGTTCGTAGCGATGCGGCCATCTCTTTCGCGTTCGCGAAGCGGTGGGTCGGGTCCGGGTGCGTGGCTTTGGCGAACCAAGCGTCGAAGGCCCGCGGCACGAGGCAAACGGACGAGGGACTGCGGAGCGTTCCCTCTGCGGCGAGTCGCAATATCTCGCCGATGCTCTCGCTCTCGAACGGAAGCTCGCCGGTGACGCACTCGAAGGCCACGATCCCGATCGCGTAGATGTCGGTCCGATGGTCGACCTTCCCGCCGATCGCCTGCTCGGGGCTCATGTACGTCGGCGTTCCCAGGATCGTCCCCGATTTCGTGGCGCCGGTGTGCGATCCGTACGCGTGGGGATCGATCTTCGCGATCCCGAAGTCGAACACCTTCACCACCTCTTCGTCGTCGTCTTCGCCGTGAACGAGGAAGACGTTTCCGGGCTTCAGATCGCGGTGGATGATGCCCGCGTCGTGCGCCTTCGTGGCGGCCTTCGCGATGCCGCCGATGATGCGCGCGACCTTCGGGTTCGGGAGGCGGCGCACGCGATCGAGTCGGTCCGCGAGGGTCTCGCCCTCGAGCAGCTCCATCGTGATGTACGCGGTCCCTTCGTGCTCGCCGTGATCGAGGATCTGTACGACGTGGAGGCTTCGTATCTGGGCCGCCGCCCGTGCCTCACGCAGGAAGCGTGTCGCGATCGAAGTGCCCGCGAAACCCGGATCGAGGAGCTTGATGGCGACGGGCGCGCGCAAGTTCACGTCGAACGCCCGCCACACCGCGGCCGCCGCGCCGGAGCCGAGGTGTCGGTCGAGTCGATACCGCCCCCCGATGATCTGTCCGTCATGCCACGGCGTGGTCACGATTCGTTTGGTATCAGAAAAAAGGGCGACGATCGCGGCCCTCTGTGTTGACGGCAGTCTCGCGCGCGGCGACCGAGAGGCATGAAGACGGGGCTTCGTAGAGGGTTGGGGCGTGTGGTCGTGGCAGCGGGCAGCGTGTCCCTCGTGACGCTCGCGGGCTCGCTCGCGGGCTGCAGCGGTGGCGGCGCGACCGCGGTGGTCTCCGACGGCGACATGGAGGCGCGTCCCACGGCAGAGGCGACGCCGGACGCGACGAGCGCGCCGACCCAAGAGGCGGCGGCGACCGCGACCGCCGACGCCACGAGCACGGTCGGCGAACGCTCTCCGTCGGAGCAGCTCGCGCGAGACATGATGAAGACCGGAAGAAAGATCGGTTGGTCCCCGAGCAAGAAGTCGATCGCCTACGGCGAGCTCTGGATGGAGGGCGACGGGCGCGGGCTTCGCGTCGTGTTTCGCGGCGAAGACGACAAGTCCGAAGCCGAAGAGGTCTGCAAGCCGAACGAGTGCGAAGAGACGCTCGACGAGAAGCTCGCGACTGAGGTGCCCAAGGTCGGAGCGAAGCTCGAGGCCGACGGCTACCAGGCGTTGATGGGTAACGGCTGGGGAGTCGACCAGTCGGAGCTCGAGATCCATTCTGCGGATCTCAAGCTCACGTATGTGAAGGGCAAGCTGTCGGTCGGCGAGGGGAAGCAGGCGAAGTCGCTGGGCACTGGGCCCGCAAAGGGCGCGCCGGTCGCCGTCTTCGTGGCGAAGGACGACAAGGTGATCATCGTCGACTTCGAGCTCGAGCCTCCGAAGTCGAAGGGCCCGTTCGTCACGCACGAGCTTCGAATCTACAAGCTTCCGTGAGCGACGCGCGCGTCGGGCCTGCGCCGTCGATGCGCGCCGAAGCCGATCGTTGCCCATTCTGCGACCCGGCGTTGCTTCATTGCCATGCGACGACGGGCGCAGAGTCACGTATGCCGGCCGAAGTTCGGACGGCCACGACGCGAAGTCCCCTGAAAGAGGAGCCACCATGTTGACGATTTTTGGAAACCCGCTGAGCACCTGTACGCGCAAGGTCCTGATGACCCTCGCGGAGAACGAGACGCCTTACGAGCTTTCTGTGATCGACTTCACCAAGGGCGAGCACAAGGGGGAGGCGCACGTGGCGCGGCAGCCGTTCGGCCGCATCCCCGCGCTGAAGGACGACGACTTCGAGATGTTCGAGTCGCGCGCGATGAGCCGCTACCTGAACGAGAAGTTCAGCGGGAAGCTCGTCCCCGCAGATGCGCGAGGGCGCGCCGAGATGGAGAAGTGGATCAGCATCGAGACGTCCGAGTTCTCGGGCCACGCGATGAAGTTCGTCTACCAGTACATCTTCCAGCGTGCGCAGGAGCCCGCCGTCCTCGAGGCCGCCACGAAGGGCCTCGAGACGACGCTCGACGTCATGGACGCGCGGCTTGCGAAGAGTGCCTATTTGGCAGGTGACGCGTTCACCATCGCCGACATTTGTTACATGCCGTACATCGGCTACGCGATGGCGACGCCCGCGAAGGACCTCTTCGCCAAGCGCCCCCACGTGATGGCTTGGTGGAACAAGATCAGCGAGCGCCCGACCTGGAAGAAGGTCGCTGGCTGAAGAGCCTGTCGCTGCGCCAGGCGTCGGGCGGACACCTCAGGATGCGACGCGGTTCCGCCCCGATGCCTTCGCCTCATAGAGGCGCTGGTCTGCGCGTGCGATGGCCGCGCTCGCAGTTTCGCCAGGCGAGAGCGTAACGCGCCCTGCGTCCTCGAAGGGCTTGGCCTCGACGGCGGCGCGCGCCCGCTCGCAGAAGATCCGCGCGCCCTCGATGGAGACGGGGAGCACGGCGAGGAACTCTTCGCCGCCCCACCGCGCGACGGTGTCCGTGGTGCGGCCTTGCGCGACGAGGACCTCGGCCACCGCGCGCAGGACCCCGTCGCCTACGGAGTGGCCGAAGCGATCGTTGATGGATTTGAAATGGTCGACGTCGAAGACCGCGACGCTGAGCGGCGTGCCGTGTCTCTTGCGCTTGGCCTCTTCGACTCCGATGGCGGTCTCGGCGGCCCGGCGATTGGGTATCTGGGTGAGCGCATCGACGAGGGCTTGCCGCTCACGATCTTCGAGGACCAGCTTCTCGGTCGTGATGTCACGCCAAGTCACCACGGCGCACTTCTCGTCGCCCAGCTGGATCGACGTCCAGCCTCTTCTCAGGATTCGGTGGGTGGGCCTTTGGAACGTGAACTCTTCGGTGGAGACCGGCTCTCCGGCCAGGCGTTCGCGCAGCGCTTCCGGGTCGTCCACCATTCGGGACATTCGCTCGACGATCACGTCGCGGCCGACGCCGGTACGGGCCAGATCCTGAAGTCCGAACAGGTCGTAGAACGCAGCGTTCGCGAGAAGGATGCGACGATCTCCATCGAGCAGGACGACCCCGGTCTCGATGTTCGCGAGCGTGACCTCGAGCAATCCGCGCTCTCGGGTCAGGAGCGCCTGGGTCGTCCGCAGCGCGTCCGCTTCGTGACGCCGCTCGGTGACGTCGCGATAAACTCCGACCGCCGCGACGATGTGTCCCGCGTCGTCGCGCACCGGACGCCCGGTGGCTTCGAGCCAGATCGACGCCGCGGGGCCCGGGAGCTCGTGTTGGACGGTGAGGCCGTCCGTGGCTTCGCCGCGCAGTCCGCGCGGGAGCGCGCCGTCGCGCGTCGCGATCACCGCGCCGTCCGGGTGAGCCCAGCCCTCCAAGACCGGGTGGTCGTCTCTGATGACGCCTGCGGACACGTGCTCGGCGAACATCGCGCGTGCGGCGCCGTTCGCGAGCAGGATCTTCCGCTCGGCGTCGATGGCGATCACGCCGTCGCCCATGGCTTCGACGAGAGCCGCGAGGAGGGCCCGTTGCTCTCGAGCGCCGCGCAGCGAGAGTCGAAGCTCGATCTCGGAGACGATCGACGCGGCCAAATCGGTCAGCACCGACAGCTCTTCTTCGGACCAGGCGCGCGGCTCGAGGTCGATGACGCAGAAGGCTCCGATCGCTTGGTCCGAGACGACCAGCGGGATGCCCGCGTACGCGATGGCACCGAGGTCTCGGATCGCGAGGCTGTCACGAAGCACCGGGTGCTCGCGCGCGTCCGTGACGACGAGCGGCGCGCGACTCTGCGTGGCGTATTGGCAGAAGGAGTGGGTCAGCGGCGTCTCGCGGCGTGTGGCCCACGGCTCGCCGAGGCCGATCGCGGCCTTGAAGAATTGCCGATGCTCGTCGACGAGGGTGAGCAGCGCGACGGGCGCGCGAACCATGCGGGAGGCGAGGCGCGTGAGCCTGTCGAACGCGGCCTCTGGCGGAGAGTCGAGGAGACCGGTGTCGTCGAGCACCGAGAGTCGCGGATCTGCTCGCCCAGCCATCGGCACCGCCCACGCGGGATTCGTGTTGGAGCCACCTTCGAGAGTCGAACTCGAGACCTACGGTTTACGAAGTCGTTCTCGGCTCCGAGAAAACAACCGAACCCGAGGATAACCCGGGGGTTGTGACGCCGGGCGTGAATGGATCGATCGCAGATCCTGCCTGGTTCCGTCCGGGCGCGGACGATACTCCCCGCCGCTTCGCCCTGCGGATGATCGCGCGGCTCCGCGACGTCGCGCTGGCAGCCGGAGATCTCGCGCTCGCGAAGCAGCTGCTCGCGTTCGAAGGCGAGTTGCTCGAGGTGGACGGCTCCGGAGGGGGCCTCGTTGTCGACCTCGGTGTTCGGAGGGGACTTGGCGCCCCGAGGAGGCCGCGGTGAGATCGGCGGATGGGTCGACCGAAGCCGCCGGTGTTGCCGTTGCGAGCCCCGATAGTCCCAAAGCGGCTCCCTCGCAGGCTCGGCTCGAGAATGCTCTCGAGCTCGTCGGGTCACTCGGAGACGCCCTCTTCGCGCGGGCAAACCGCTGCAGCTCACCCAGGTCGCCCGCATCGCGCGCGCGGAGCCGAGCTGTGCCGCGTGACGCGAAGCCCACGAGCGTCGACCTCCCGCGCGCCCGCGCCGCACTGGCAGCGCTCGAGCTCGCGGGCGCAACACTGAAGAGCACCGCGGCCCGCGCGAGGCTGGCCGCTCACATCAAGGAAGAATCGATGGCACCCCGACCTCCGAAGCCCGCCGGCGAGAAGAAAGCGACGCAGACCGCGATCCGTCTGACGAATGAGGACGCTGACCGCTGCGAGCGCCTCGCCTCGAAGATGAGCGAGGCCGCGGGCGTCGACGTGACCAAGTCCGCCGCGATGCGCGCCGCACTCACCGCCGGGCTCGAGGTCCTCGAGCTGAAGCTCGGGCTGTCAGCACCTCCGAAGATCGGCGCGAAAGCGCACGCGAAGCGGTCGGCGCAGATCGCTGCGGCGACGCGAGCGCCGCGCGGAGGATCGTGACCCCGCGGCGGTCGGGCGCGCGTCGGAGCGCCATCCGCGACTCGATCGCTTCGGCGTCTCGCGGCCGCACGAGCTCTTCGACGCGGTGCCCGGACTGCGGTGAACGGTCGCTGCGGATCGTCTACGGCGAGCCTTCAGCGGAGCTCGGCGAGGCGGCAGACGCGGGCCGCGTCGTGCTCGGCGGATGCGTCATCGAGCCGGAGTCGCCAACACGAGCTTGCCCGCGTTGCGGGGCGCGGTGGCGCTACGAGCGAGGTGCGGGCGTGAGCGGATCTGGCGCGAGCCGACGGCGTCCGTCCCGGACGTGACGACTCTTCGAAGGCTTGAAGGGGTTCTGGCTCATGCTCGACACGGGGATCGTGAAAGGAGCAATTCCGCATCGACCACATCCTGGGCGGCAACGACTTGAAGTTCTGACTTCCATCGACCTGCCCAACCCTCAGGGAAGGCGGAGCCGGAGTTGTCCCGTCGATGGCCTGGGTAGGACGCTGTTCGACCGGGCTTCCGCGGCATCACAGGTCGAAAACTCGTCCCACGGGTGGTGCGCGATACAATGCACAGGTGACGCTGGAAGCCGCGCCCGTGAACCCCAAGATGCTCCGCTGGGCTCGACAGAGCGCGGGCTACAGCATCGAAGAGGCTGCCGCTCGGCTTCACGTGTCGACCGCGACGGTCACGAAGATGGAGACCGGCGAGCATCCGGTGACCTTCGGGCGAGTGGACGACTTGTCCGGCCTGTACAAGCGGCCGTCCGTCGTCTTCTACCTGCCTGACCCACCGCAAGAGGACGAGACGTTTCCTGCTGACTTTCGCTCGGCAACTCGAGCGCGGACGCCGAGCGTGATCTTGCAGGTGCGGCGGGCGAAGGAGCGGCGCACCACCGCGCTTGAGATCGCAACATCGATCGGTGAGCAACCGCGGCTGCTGGGGTTCGAGTGCAGTACCGGCGAGGACCCGGAGGTTGTCGGCGCACGACTACGCAAGCGGCTGGGCTTCGCGGAGCCGGCCGATGGTTGGGCCGACGACACCACGGGCTACGCGTCACTCGGCACACGGAAGCGAGCGGTCGAGAATGCGGGCGTGCTCGTGTTCCAGGCTCCAGGCGCGGACTTCGAGGAGGTCAGCGGACTTTCGATGCATTTTGACCGGTTTCCCGTGGTCATTCTGCGGGCCTCCGACTCGACACGGCGTCGCTCCTTCACTCTTTTTCACGAACTTGCCCACTTGGGGCTTCGCCAGGGCGGGCTCTGCGACTTGCACGACGACGGCGTCGAACTGTTCTGCAACCGGGTTGCTGCGGCGGCGATGATGCCGGCGCAGAGCGTCGAGGCGGCCGAGGCCCGCGAAGGTCTGACCGGTCAGCCGACCGCCACGCAGCTTGGCCGTCTCGCGGCGACGTTCGGGGTCAGCGAACAGGCGATGTTGCTCCGACTTGTTGGTCTCGGAGTGGTGCCCCTGGCCGTCTACATGGCGCGTCGCTCGTCGTTCGTGAGAAAGGACCGCGAGGCTCCTGCTGCCTCGAAGGGCGGTACGCACTACCGCAACGTGTTGGCGAGGAACGGCGACCGCTACACCCACCTCGTGCTCGAAGGTTACGCCCGCGGGATCCTCACGGGGCATCGCGCAGCAACCTATCTCGGCACGAGCGTCACCGGACTCGAGCGCGTCGGAGAGGACCTCGCGAGGAAGACGCTCCGGGCAGCATCGTGAGCGGAGTCAAGAACCAGCGTTTCATCGTCGACGCGAACGCTTGGATCGCGCTCCACGAGGAGCACTACCCGCCCGACGTGTTCCCAGGGCTCTGGCGGTTCCTATCGACTGCTGCTGCCCACGACATGGTCAAGACCCCGCGCCAAGCGCTGAACGAGACCGGGGACGGCAAGAAGGGCGTTTCAGCCTGGCTACGCGCCCAACCGCTCATCCTGCTTCGCGAGACCCCGCGCATCGTCACCTCAGTCACGGAGGTCGTGGCACGGTTTCCCCACCTGACGCGAGGAATTGAGGAGTCCGCCGATCCGTGGCTCGTCGCTCACGCGATGAGCATGCCGAGTTCGGTGGTTGTGACCCAGGAGAAGCTATCGACCGGCGCGCCTAAGATTCCCAATGTGTGCCTGTCCTTCGACGTGAAGTACGGGACGCTTCTGACGATGCTCCGGCGTCTCTCGTTCCGCTGCGACTAGACGGGCTCGAGTCGTGCGCTTCAAGCGCGGCCGCCGCATCAGTCGTCGGAGCGCTGCACGCCGAGCGGCTTCTGCTTGGTCCTCTCTCCAGGCGGGCCCTTGTCGCTCGCCTCCTCCGCGTCATGCTTGCCTTCGCGAAACTGACGCCAGCCTGCCCGTGCGTTGTCGATCCCGCGCACGACGATGTAGATCGAACCGAGGATGGCGAGTCCGCTGGTCCCGAGGTGCTGCGCGTCGCAAGCAAACCAAGCTCCGCCTGCGCCGATGGCGATCTCGGCAATCCCGTACTGGAATCGTTGGTTCGCGCGAACGCCGTAGGCGAGGGTTCCCACGGCGAGCACTCCTAGGACGACGAGGAAATGCCCGACGAGGGACCCCGCCGCGAGACGGGTGATCCAACCCCAACTCGTTACCCAACCCAGCCCCTGTATCGCCCAGATCACGACCACAGTCACCACAAGCACTGAGAAGCCGCGAGGACCCAACTGCTCCCGAAGCGACTTGCGGTTCGACTCGGGACTCGTCATAGCGCCGCAGCTTCCTCGAAGCTGAACCGGGCCATCTCGGCGTCCTCGTCCGTCATCTGCTCGAGGAGCGGCTGAAGTTCGCGCTCGAGCTCGCCGAGCCGCAGCGGGGTCAGCTGCCCCGCGTCTCTCGCGCGCGCCGCGGCGAAGGCGAGCTGCGAAGCACGCTGCTCCACGCTCGGATCCTCGATCGCTGCGTACGGCCCCGGGTCCTCCATGCTTCTCAGTGTAACGCCTGACGGGGTTTGCGCCTGCTCGGGAGCCATGTCGCAGCTCGAGCCTCGCTTCATGCCGTCCAGCCCGACCAGGTACATTCGGCGCATGTCGCAGCGGAGCCTTCTCGTCGCCGTCATCGGCTGCGCCGTCATCCTTGGTCTCATCGGCAGAAGCGCTTACGAGGATGTGACGGCGCGGAACGAGCTCAATCGCGCGAAGTTCGACCACCAAGAAGAGGTGCTTGTGGGCGAGCTTCGACGGATGCGGTCGGAACTCGCCGCGCGCCCACCGACGACGAGGGCAGAGGCGGAGGCGCTGCTCGGCGCCTCCCCGTGCAGCAAGGGCACTCCAAGGGGCGGCGGGCCGGAGCGGTACTCGATCGCGTGGGGGCTTCGTAGCGACGTCCCAATCGGCGACGGGCGCGCTCGAGCACAGGGCGACGAGGGTCTCGCGGACGCGGTGCAGTTTGGGCTCGAGTCGTGCGATCCAAACGCGAAGATCGTTTGGAAGCAGGTGCCCGAGGAGGCCGCCTTGATCGAGCGACTGGGGCGCCGCCCGTGAACGCCGGCCAGGACGTTGAACCTCCGGGCTTCACGTCGAAGAGGGCGCGGAGCGACGCACACGCGAGTAGCGTTCTTCCATGGCGCAGCCGCTCCCCTGGCCGAACCTCGCTCAAGCGATCTACGACGCTCGACAGAGCGGCAACGCGTACCCGTGGCAAGTGGTCATGCGCCTCTACCAGGCGCTCAGCACCCTTCCGGACGCGCCCGACCGCTCGATCGACGAGTGGCACGCGCGGCTCCGCGAGAGCGTGGCGCGCTACGAGGGGCGTGTAATATAACGTCGGACGATTAGGCCTCTTCGAGATAGGCAAACGCGCCGTATCCTGTCCGATCTCGCGCTCTTCGGCGCCGCAAGGGAGGCAGACGATGGGATACGGACCGCCGCCGCAAGGCTACCCGCCACAGGGAGGCTACGGGCCCCCACCGGGCTACCCGCCGCAAGGCTACCCGCCACAGGGCTACGGCTACGGACCACCGCCGCAAGCCTATGGCCCGCGGCCGCCGAATCCGACCGATCAGATTGTCTACTGGCTCATCGGGCTGGGCAGCGTGTTTGCCGTCGGCTTCATCGTCGGTTTCGTCGCACCGGTCTTCGGCTTCCTCATCGGAGGCATCGCGTTCGTGTGCGTCGGGCTCGGCGCCTACGGCGGACTCGTCGACGGGGCTCCGCCCGTCCTGAAGGGCTTTGCCGAGCGTGTGCGACCGTTCTGGGGCAAGGCTGCAGTCGGAGCAGCCTGTCTCGCGATCAGCGCTCCGCTCGCGGGGTACCTGGCGCTCGCGAAGGAGCACGACCAGATCGCGCTCGCGGAAGCCCAGCGAACCCAGCACGAGGCGGAGTGTACGCAGGCGCGCGCGGACGCGTCGGCGGCGGCCACGCCGATGGGGAAGCGGTCCGCCGCTGGCGTCCTTCAGGGCTGCGGGGAGGCCGAGTGGGCCGCGTCGCTCACCTCCGACGCGGATCGCCAAGCGAAGGACGAGGAGACCAGAGCCAGGGAGACGAAGGCGAAGGCCGACTGGCCCGGCGCGCTGAAGGGCGTCGACGCCACGATCGCCGCGTCGGACAAGCTCGTCGCCACCGGGAAAGTCCTGGATGCGGACGACTTGCTCTCTTCGAAGCAGTCCGGTCTAGGCGCGTTCGCCGGCACGACCGTCACGACCGACGTGGACTTTGTCGACGCCCAGGCGCGGCTCGAGGCCAAGCGGAAGGCGATCGCCCCACGGGTCGCGCCGCTCCGGAAGGCGAAGGCGGACGCGGAGGAGCGCGAGCGCAAGAAGCAGGAGGCCGCCGACCAGAAGGCCGCTGCGCTCGCCGACACCCGCGGGCCGATGCCCCAGGTCAGCGCGTGGGACGGCAGCGTCATCGCGGTCGAGCGGTACTTGAAGCCTCGGATGAAGGACCCGGACAGCCTCGACATGGCGAACTGCACCATGCCCGTCGTCGACGGCGCTTATTGGAAGACCGCGTGTGCGTATCGGGCGAGGAACAGCTTCAACGCGCTCGTGCTCGAGGGAGGAGTCTTCTACATCCAGGCCGGCGGGCTCGCCGGCGAAGGCCAGGTGGTGAAGGTGGAGGCCTTGCAGTGATCGCGCCTCCGCAGATCATCGAGACCTGGGCGGGGTTGCCTCGAGCAGTCGATTCGCACCTCCAGGAGCGCCTCTGGTTCGACGTGAAGGAGACTCTCGATCCGAAGGCCATCGCCGAGATGGGGAAGGACGTGGCGGCGTTCGCGAACGGCGAGGGAGGGGCGCTCATCATCGGCGCAACCGAAGGACCGACCGAGCCCGACTACAGCTGCGGCTTGCCGGCCTCGCACGCGTCGAAGCTCGAGCATTCGTTCGATCTCGCGGTTCGCGACTTCTGCCGACCGAGCCCGACGGTTCACGCTCGAACCATCCCCCTTCCGGGCTCCTCGTCGTCTGTCGTGCTTGTGATCAACGTCGAACCACTGATCGACGGGCCCGCTGCCGCGCGTCATGAGACCGACCGCGACATGTGGCGGTTCCCACGTCGCGTCGGTCGGCACACCGAATTCCTTCTACCGGAGCAGTTGCCCTACCTCATGAATTCAAAGATCCGACGAGCACGGCTACTGCTGCTTCGGGCTGTCGCCGCAGGTGGAGAAGTCGACCTCTTCACCGTCCCGGGTGGATCGTGGCATCACTCCACGATCCAGGGACCGGGCCGGTTCAGCATCGTCGCCGTCGACAAAGACGACGGTGGGTCCCTCAGCCTGCGCGACGTGACCGGCGAGCTCGGCGGTGAGGTCGCACTGCCTTTGGAGGACGTGGAGGCGGTCTGGCTTCATGCGGCGGGCCAGTGGGCCGTGCGCGTGGCCGGGCGACTTGAGAGGCTCATCCGATTCGACCGTGACGACGCCGGTGCCCAGGAGGTCATGTACACGCCGCCGGGCACCTTCGTGGTCGCGCCGTTGGGCAAGGCAATCGACGAGTTGTCGAGCCGCGTGAAGGCCATCGCGGATCAACTCGGCGGCACGCTCGACGTGCACACGCACGAGCGCCGCGAGCCCTCCGATGCAGAGATCGCGGAGCTCGCACACCGACTCTGGCAGGTCAGGCTCCGGCACGAAGCTCCTGGCACTGCCACCGACGACTGGCTCCGAGCTCGGCAGCACCTCCTTCGCGAGACGCGCGGCAAGTGATCGTGCCGCCCTTTGGACGGTCGTCCCTTGACGTTGGATCCAAGAAGGTCACCCGCGGCTCGCGTACCGTCAAGGTCGAGAGCTGCCCCGCGACGAAGCGTAGCCCCGGGCTCGCCAAGTGCGTCCGCCTGAGCGGTCGGCTCTTCGACGTCGTCCGGAAGCTCCGCGGGCTCGTCGCCGAGCTCGACGGCATCGGCATCTCCGTCGTCGAAGGCGAGGTGCGCCGTGTCGCGTAGCGCGAGTCGAGCTTCGAAGGCGCCGGCATCGCACGCCCCGGGCTCCACGATCCGCGCGCGCCGCAACCCGCTCGCCCGACTCGAGGACCGCGTCGAAGGCGTGAGCGACCCGGTCGCGCTTGCCGGCGAGGTGCTGCGCGTGGCGGGCTTCGCGCTCGACGAGCCGCCCAACGTGCTCGCGGTCGCGAGCGCCCTCGGCGTGGAGGTGAGGCAGCAAGCGCTCGGAAGCCTCGGGGCGTCGTCCGTCCTCCGTGGCGACACGACCTTCATCGTGATCGAAGAGACGCTGTCCACGCTCGAGAAGCGGGCAGCGATCGCCGAAGGGCTGGCGGTGCTCGTCCGTTTGCTGGCTGGCCACGAGCCCGCGGCGCTCGAGCCGGTCGCGAACGCGGCGTTGACCCTCGCCGTCGCCGACGAGCTGCTCGCGCCGAGCGCAGCAGTCCGCGCCGCCACCAACGGCGCCGGGGACCTGGGCGGCGCGAAGACGTTGGCCACCGCGTTCGCCGTGACCAAGATCACCTGGTCGCGTCGGCTCGCCGCGGTGCGAGGTGCAGCGTGAACGCGCCCAAGGACACGAGCCCGTCCGCCGCGCTCGAGCGGTGGCGGGACGAGGTCAGCGCGGCCGCCGGCGCCATCCTCGACTCGCTCGCCGACGGCGGGGACGATCATCGGCTCCGCGCTCTCGAGACGCTGTGGAAGCTCACCGACGAGCTCCGCGCGGTCTCGGAGAAGGTGCGCGTCGTCGAGGTCGCCCCGGATTGGAAGCCGCGGCACAAGTCGAGGGCGATCTTCAAGGCCCACGAAAAACGCCGGGCGGCGTAGGAGAAGACATGGGACGGCCTCGCGTCGGCACGCTCATCCGCCACGGCGACCACTGGGACATCCGGCTCACGCTCCCCGACGGGACCCGCTCGCCACCTCTTTGCCAAGGGCCGGAGCTGGCCGAAGACGAGGTGCGCGCCAAGGCGAAGCGCCTCTCGGAGAAGGCGCAGCGCGAGGGCTGGGTGCGGGCCGACTCGCCGCGCAACGGACCCGTCAAGACGGTCGACGACGTCATCGCGCGGTGGGTGCCGCTGATCGAGGCAAGTGAGCTCGCCCCAGCGACGAAGAAGGCGCACGTGGGCCACGCCAACGGGCCGATCGCCGACCGCTTCGGAAAGCTGAAGGTGGAGCTCGTGACGACGGGCGGCCTTCGAGCTTGGCTGCGCGACCTCAGGAGGACGCTCTCCGCGTCCCGCACGAGGAACATCTTCTTCAGCTTCTCGCGGATGCTCGACGATGCCGCCGCCGAGAACTGGATCGACCTCGCGAACCCCTGCCGCCTGAAGAAGGTACAGGAGGAGCTTCCCTCGATCCCGGAGCCCGACGACGACGGCAAGGCGCACCACACGGAGGCCGAGGCATCGAAGCTCATCCGCGCGACGAAGGCCGCCGATCGACGCCTGCGATACCTCCTCGCCTTCACGACCGGGATGCGCGACGGAGAGCTCGCGGGGCTCCGGTGGCGCGATCTCGAGAAGCGCGGAGACGTCCTCGTGTTGAACGTTCGCGGAGCCGTCGCGATGCATGGCGACGCCGGGCACGCGACGCGTCGCGCGACCAAGACGAAGGCGAGCAAGCGGTCGGTGCCGTTGCACCCAAGCGCGGCGTCGGAGCTCGAGCGCTGGCGGTCGAAGGGTTGGGAGCAATTCGTCGGACGAAAACCCGAGGACGGCGATCCCATCTTTGCCGGCGCCGATGGGCAGAGCTGGCGACCGAAGTCCGCCGAGCTATTCAGAGCAGACCTCGCGGCCGCGGGCCTGCCCGCCACGTTCGCCGGCGAGCCGTTCGAGTTCCGCTCCACGAGGCGGAGCTTCGCAACCTGGCTCGAGGCGCACGGCGTTCCGGGTGACCAGATCGATCGCCTCCTCGGACATGCAGCTACGAC
>Ga0164241_10003470_pt1 | contig 15863 bp, 11 predicted proteins | sample OricomyardsoilBY_FD_108780 | JGI IMG/M metagenome (GOLD analysis project Ga0164241, IMG submission 108780) | Backyard soil microbial communities from Emeryville, California, USA - Original compost - Back yard soil (BY) | ecosystem: Environmental > Terrestrial > Soil > Unclassified | place: USA... | reverse complement strand
GCGATCTTCTTCTCGATGCCTTCCTTGAGGATCTTCGTATTGGTGACGAACAGGTCGTCGCCCACGAGTTGCATCTTGCTGCCCAGCTTGTCGGTAAGGCCCTTCCAGCCGGCCCAATCGCCTTCGGCCATGCCATCTCCGATGGTGCTGATGGGATAGCGCGAGACCAGGCCCGCCAGGTAGTCGGCGAAGCCGGCGGAATCGAAGCTGCGGCCCTCGCCTTCCAGCTGATATCTGCCGTCCTTGAAGAACTCGCTGCTGGCGACGTCCAGGCCCAGGTAAATCTGCTCGCCCAGCTTGTAGCCCGCCTTGTCCACCGCCTCGGTGATGATGGCCAGGGCTTCCTCGTTCGACTTCAGATTGGGCGCGAAGCCGCCCTCATCGCCCACTGAAGTGGCCAGACCGCGGTCGTGCAGGATCTTCTTCAGCGTGTGGAAGATTTCCGCGCCATAGCGCAGTGCCTCGGAAAGCGTGGGCGCCCCCACCGGCAGGATCATGAATTCCTGCACGTCGAGCGAATTGTCGGCATGCGCGCCGCCGTTGATGATGTTCATCATCGGCACCGGCATCACCGGCTTGCGGCCCTTGTCGGTGCCCAGCATGGCCACATGGCGGAACAGGGGCAGCCTGGCATCGCGGGCCGCGGCATGCGCCGCCGCCAGCGACACGGCCAGCAGCGCATTCGCGCCCAGCCGGCCTTTGTTCCCGGTGCCATCCAGGGCGATCATCTTCTGGTCCAGGGCACGCTGATCAGCGGCATCCACCCCCAGGACCGCGGCCTTCAGCTCGTTGCTGACGTGGCCCACGGCCTTCAATACGCCCTTTCCCTGATAACGCTTCTTGTCGCCGTCACGCAGCTCGACCGCCTCGCGCGTGCCGGTGGAGGCACCGGAGGGCACGGCCGCGCGGCCCATTGCGCCCGATTCCAGCAGCACATCCGCTTCCACAGTGGGGTTGCCGCGTGAATCGATCACTTCGCGGCCGACGACATCGACGATCCGGGTCATTGCTCAGCTTCCTCAAAGGCACGGGATTTAACGATTCGGTCCAGTTCCACCAGCGTGGTAAGCAGGGATTCCATGCGCGCCAGCGGCCAGGCGTTGGGCCCATCGGACAGCGCCTTGTCGGGTTGCGGGTGAGTCTCCATGAACACACCGGCGACGCCGGCCGCGACCGCGGCACGCGCCAGCACCGGAATGAATTCGCGCTGGCCGCCCGAGGCATGGCCCTGCGCGCCGGGCAGTTGCACCGAGTGCGTGGCATCGAACACCACCGGACAGCCGGTGGCGCGCATCGCGGCCAGCGAGCGCATGTCGGCGACGAGATTGTTGTAGCCGAAAGAAAACCCGCGCTCGCAGACCATGATGTCCGCATTGCCCGTGGCGCGAGCCTTCTCGACCACCTGCGGCATTTCCCACGGTGACAGGAACTGCCCCTTCTTGATGTTCACGGGCCGGCCGCAGCGCGCCACGGCCTGGATGAAGTTGGTTTGCCGGCACAGGAATGCCGGGGTCTGCAGCACATCGACCACACTGGCCACCTCGGCCAGGGGCGTGTCTTCGTGCACGTCGGTGAGCACCGGCACATTGAAGAGCCGGCGCACCTCTTCGAGCGCCTGCATGCCCTGCTCCAGCCCCGGCCCGCGGAAACTGCGCGCCGAGGAGCGATTGGCCTTGTCGAAGGAGGCCTTGAACACATACGTGAGGCCCAGCCGCTTGCAGATCTCGACCATCCGGCCGGCCACCTGCTGCACCAGATCGCGGCTCTCGATCACGCAGGGCCCGGCGATGAGAAACAGCGGTGCCGAGTTGCCGATTTCCTGTCCGGCCAGTTTCACAAACTGGCCGCCGCCGGCAACTGCGCCACGCGTGCCGCGCGCGCGGCCTTGATGAAGCCGGTGAACAGCGGATGTCCGTCGCGCGGGTTCGAGGTGAACTCGGGATGGAACTGCGTGGCCAGGAACCAGGGATGGCCGGGCAGCTCCACGATCTCCACCAGTCCATCGTGCGAAAAGCCGGAGAACTTCAGGCCCGCCTTGCGGTACTGCTCCAGGTAATTGTTGTTGAACTCGTAGCGATGCCGGTGACGCTCGCGCATCACGTCGGCGCCATACAGGCTGCGCGCCGTGCTGCCCTCGCCCAGTTCCACTTCCTGCGAGCCCAGGCGCATGGTACCGCCCAGCTCGGAGGTTTCGGTGCGCTGCTGCGAGCCGCGCGCCGCGTCCTGCCATTCGGTAATCATGGCGATGACCGGATGCGCCGTGCTGCGGTCGAACTCGGTGCTGTGCGCGCCGGAAAGCCCCAGTACGTTGCGGCCGAATTCGATCACGGCCACCTGCATGCCCAGACAGATGCCCAGATAGGGGATGCCCTTCTCGCGGGCGAAGCGCACCGCCTGGATCTTGCCTTCGATGCCGCGCTCGCCAAAGCCACCGGGCACCAGCACGGCGTCCATGCCCTCGAGGCAGCCCGTGCCGCGCGACTCGACGTCGGTGGACTCGATGAAGTGCACGTTCACGCGCGTGCGTGATTTCAGGCCGCCATGCGTCAGCGCCTCGTTGAGCGAGATGTAGGAATCGCGCATCTGCACGTACTTGCCGACCATGGCGATGTCGACCACCGCGTCGGGATGCGCCTTGGCCTGCACCACCTGCTGCCAGGCCGACAGATCGGCCGGCGGCACCGTCAGGTGCAGGCGCTGCACCACGATGTCGTCGAGGTTCTGTTCGTGCAGCAGCATGGGAATCTTGTAGATGTCGTCGGCGTCCACGGCACTGATCACCGCGCGCTCTTCGACGTTGGTGAACAGCGCGATCTTGCGCCGCTGCTCGTCGGGAATGGTGTCCTTGCAGCGGCACAGCAGGATGTCCGGCTGGATACCGATGCCGCGCAATTCTTTTACCGAGTGCTGCGTGGGCTTGGTCTTGATCTCCGAGCCGCCCACGACGGGCACCAGCGTCAGGTGCATGTACACGCAGTGATCGCGGCCCAGTTCCACGCCCATCTGGCGGATGGCCTCGAGGAAGGGCAGCGATTCGATGTCGCCCACGGTGCCGCCGATTTCCACCATGCACACATCCGAGTCGCCGGCGCCCAGCTTGATGCTGCGCTTGATCTCGTCGGTGATATGCGGGATCACCTGCACGGTGGCGCCCAGGTAGTCGCCGCGCCGCTCGCGCGCGATCACGCGTTCATAGATGCGGCCGGTGGTGAAATTGCTGTGCCGGCCGGTGGTGGTGCGCACGAAACGTTCGTAGTGGCCCAGATCCAGGTCGGATTCCGTGCCATCTTCGGTGACGAACACCTCGCCATGCTGGAAGGGACTCATGGTGCCCGGATCCACGTTGATGTAGGGATCGAGCTTGACCATCGCGATTTTCAGGCCGCGCGCCTCGAGAATGGCGCCGAGAGAGGCCGCGGCGATGCCCTTCCCCAATGAGGAAACGACGCCACCGGTGACGAATACGAAACGGGTCATGGGGATTTTACCGCCGGGTTGAGAATGCACCGGATGCCGATTGCGGTACCGGTGACGACGGGCCGACAGGCTATCAAATCAGGACTGCGACCGCCACACGATCCGGCCGCGCCGCGAGCTGCCGGGATGGCTGCGGACGCTCTCGTGCAGCCACAGGTCGGCGATGGCCAGCGGATGGCCTGAACCGCCCGACACCGGACCGACCAGTGGCAGCCGCTCGCGCTCCCATGCCGGCACCTGCAGCTGCTGCAACAGCTTGCGCAACGATCGGCCGCGCAGCTCCGGCGCGTCGGCGACATGGCGTACGGCCAGTCGCGCGGGCAGGCGCGCCAGATCCAGATCGCCGTGCGGATCAGGCGTCACCGCCAGTTCGCTGCCGTCCGGCAGCCGCAGCGCTCCGCGGCGCCAGTTCCATGCCGGTGGCGTGGAGCGGCGCGCGGGAGTTGCCGGTGAGCGCGGCCGTTCACAGATCAACCTGCCGCCATGGGCGCGCACGCTGAACAGCGGCAGTGTCAGCGCCGGTCGCGCGTCGGTGCGCAAATCCAGCATCCGCCGGATCTGCTGCAGATGCCGCGTCTCGGGGCTGCGCAGGCCGGCTCTTGCAAACCAGGCGCGCAGCACGGCATTGATGCGCTCGGCGGGCCAGCGGCGCAGCACGGCCATCTGCAGGTCGGCGCCGTCGCTGGCACCGGCCAGATCTTCCGCGGCCTGCCGTGCGAGCGCCAGCGCCGCGCTGGCGCAGTGACGCGCGCTGCGCGGCACCGTGAGCGCGATGCCAGGCCAGCGCTGCCGCAGCCGCGGCACCACCTCCGCGCGCAGGAAGTTGCGATCGAAGCGCAGTTCCTGATTGGTGGGATCTTCGACATGCTGCAGGCGATGCGCGCGCGCGTAATCCAGCAGCAGCGCGCGCGGCTGGGCCAGCAGCGGGCGCAACATCCGCGCTGCTCCCAGCGGCGCTGCCTCGGGCATGGCCGCAAGACCCGCGGGACCGGCACCGCGCAGCAGCGCCAGCAGCGTGGTCTCGACCTGATCGTCGGCGTGCTGGGCCAGCAACAGGCATTCTCCCGGCAGCAGGGCGGCACGCCAGCAGGCCTGGCGCGCCTCGCGCGCCGCCTCCTCCACCGACACCCCCGCGGCCAGCCGCACCCGGGCGTCCAGCACCGTCAGCGGCACGCGCCAGCGGCGCGCCCATTGCACGCAATGCGCGCGAAAGCGCGCCGATGCCGCCTGCAGATGGTGGTCCACGTGCAAGACCCGCAACTGCAACCGCCGTGGCTGCGCGCGACGCAGGGCGAGCAGCAGATGCAGCAGCACCGTGGAATCGATGCCGCCCGACCAGGCCACGGCGCACCGCAGCGGCTGGCGCGAGTGGCCAGTCAGGCGTTGCAGGGTGGACCAGAGCTGCGCGGCGTGCAGAGGAGCGTTGCCGTCAGCCGCGCGCGACGCCTGCATCGGATTGGGGTTTCAGCCCTTGCCTTCGGAGTATTCTCCGAATGCCGCGAGCCGGAGCTGGCGCTCGGACAGCAGGTTGTCCACGGTCAGCCGTTCCAGCGCATCCAGGTGCCTCAGCACGGCCGACTTCAATGCCTGCGCCGTGGTCTCGGGATCGCGATGCGCGCCACCCAGTGGTTCGGTCAGCACCTCGTCCACGAGATTCAGTGCGGCCAGGCGATCGGCCGTCAGGCCCATGGCTTCGGCCGCCGCCTCTTTCTTGTCCTGGCTCTTCCAGAGAATGGAGGCGCAACCTTCCGGGGAAATCACCGAATACACCGCGTATTGCAGCATCAGCAACCGGTCGCACACGCCGATGGCCAGCGCGCCGCCCGAGCCACCCTCGCCGATCACGGCGCTGATCACGGGCACCCTCAGCGTAGCCATTTCGAACAGATTGCGCGCGATGGCCTCGCTCTGCCCGCGCTCCTCGCTGCTGACGCCGGGATAGGCACCCGGTGTGTCGATCAGGGTAATCACCGGCAGCGCGAAGCGCTCGGCCGTACGCATCAGGCGCAGCGCCTTGCGGTAGCCCTCGGGCTTGGGCATGCCGTAGTTGCGGCGCACGCGCTCCTTGGTATCGCGCCCCTTCTGCTGGCCGATGATCATCACCGGCCGGCCATCGATGCGCGCCAGACCGCCCACGATGGCCAGGTCGTCACCGAACATGCGGTCGCCATGCAGCTCGGTGAAATCCGTGCACATCATCTGGATGTAGTCGAGCGTGTAGGGCCGCCGCGGATGGCGCGCGATCTGCGTGATCTGCCAGGGAGTGAGCGATGCGAAGATGGTGGTGGTGAGCTGACGGCTCTTCTTCTGCAGCCGCGCCACCTCTTCGGCGATGTTCACCTTCGAGTCGGAGCCCACATGTCCCAGCTCCTCGATCTTCGCTTCGAGTTCGGCGATGGGCTGTTCGAAATCCAGGAAACTGACGGCCATTGGCCCTTGGGACCCTTGGGTTTGAGGGAAGCGGAAGGTTAGTGGGACGCAGCCGTGCCATGCAAGCCGGCAGGCACGTCATAGACCAGCTGCACCCCGTCGTGGCCCACCAGCAGCTCCAGTTCGTCCATCAGCGCGGAGGTCGGCCGGATGGTCCAGTCCGCGCCCAGGGCCACCAGGCAGCGGGCCGCGTCACCGCGATAACGCACCAGAACCTCGCAGGGCCCGGGCCGGGAAGTGGCCAGCGCCGCCTGCAGTCGCGAAATGAATTGCCGGGATTCGCAGCGCTCGCGCTCTGGCCAGCGCAGCACCAGCCGCCGTGCCTGCTTCTCGCGCAGCGACTCGAGCAGCGTGATGCGTTTGCCGGCGACGCGCCAGGCATTGCTGAAATCGTCGAAACGCAGGTTGCCCTCCACCAGCAGCAGGGCATCACGCACCAGCAGATCGCGATACAGCTGTGCCTGCTCGTCGAACAGCGTGACTTCCATGCGGCCCGTGCAATCGTCCAGCACGAAGCTGGTGCGGCCATTGCGCTTGCGCAGTTCATCCACCAGGCCTGCCACGGTAACCTGGCGTCCCCCGTTCCAGCGCGGCGCTTCCCCACCCGCTGGCTGCGGCTCGCTGGCCAGATCACCCAGCCGCGCCGATACCAGCCGCTGCAGCTCCGACTCGAAGCGCTCGATGGGATGGCCGGAAAGGAACAGCCCCAGCGTCTCGCGCTCGCCGGCCAGGCGCATCCTTGCCGGCCATTCAGGCAATGTGACTACTGCCACCTCTGCCACGGGCCCACTGCCGCCAAACAGATCGTCCTGTCCGGCGGCCGAGGCACGGGTGGTTTGTTCGCCCCCCTGCACCGCCTGATCGAGCGAGGCCATCAATGTGGCGCGGTTGGCGCCCAGCGCATCCATCGCGCCAGCCTTGATCAGGGCCTCGAGTACGCGCCGGTTCACGCGGCCAAGGTCGATGCGCCGGCACAGCTCGGCCAGGCTGCTGAAGGGACCATTGCGTTCGCGTTCCTCGATCAGGATCTCCACAGCCCCCTGCCCCACACCGCGCACGGCGCCCAGGCCATAGCGCAGCTTCCGGGGAGCGGCGACCGAGAACTCGTAGCGCGAGACATTGACATCCGGTGGCAGGATTTCAAGGCTGATCGCATTGGGGTCGTTGAAGTCCACGCGGCCGGATTCGCCGATCTTCATCTTGCTGCATTCGTACAGCAGCGAGGCGACCTTGTCGGTGTCGTCGATATCCGCGGACATCACGGCGGCCATGAAGGCGGCCGGGTAATGCTGCTTGAGCCAGGCGGTCTGGTAAGTCAGCACGGCATAGGCGGCCGAATGCGATTTGTTGAAACCGTAGCCGGCGAACTTCTCGATCAGGTCGAAGATCCATCCGGCCTGGCTCGCCTCGACGCCGTTGTTCACGGCACCGTCGACGAACACGCCGCGCTGCTTGGCCATCTCCTCCGCTTTTTTCTTGCCCATCGCTCGGCGCAGAAGATCGGCGCCGCCCAGCGTGTAGCCAGACAGCACCTGGGCGATCTGCATTACCTGCTCCTGGTACAGGATTACGCCGTACGTGGGCTCGAGCACCGTCTTCAGCGAGGGATGCAGGTAGTTGATCTGCGTGCCGGCGGGGCTGTGCTTGCGGTCGATGAAATCCTGCACCATGCCCGACTCCAGCGGGCCTGGCCGGAACAGCGCCACCAGCGCCACCACATCCTCGAAGCGATCGGGCTTCAGGCGGCGGATGAGATCCTTCATGCCTCGCGATTCGAGCTGGAAGATGGCCGTGGTCTGGCCAGTCCTCAGCAGGGCATAGGTGGCCCTGTCATCCATGGGCAGCTGGGTCATGTCCAGCGGCCGGCCGGCCATCTCCGGCAGTGCATTGATGATCTTCAGCGTGCGGTCGATGATGGTCAGCGTGCGCAGGCCGAGGAAATCGAACTTCACCAGGCCCGCGGCCTCGACATCGTCCTTGTCGAGCTGCGTCACCACACTCTCGCCCGGCGCTTCGCAGAACAGCGGCGTGAAGTCCGTGAGCACCGAGGGGGCGATCACCACGCCGCCGGCGTGCTTGCCGGCATTGCGCGTCAACCCTTCCAGTTTCATCGCCAGCTCGAGCAGCAGCCGCACTTCCTCGTCATCGCGATTCAGGCGCGCAAGCTCAGGCTCTTTTTCCAGCGCCTTTTCAAGAGTGATGTCGAGCTCGTTGGGGATCAGCTTGGCGATCCTGTCGACGAAGCCGAAGGGATGGCCCAGCACGCGGCCGACGTCGCGCACCACGGCCTTGGCCGCCATGGTGCCGTAGGTGATGATCTGCGAGACACGCTCGCGGCCGTAACGCTCGGCCACATAGGAGATCACGCGATCGCGGCCGTCCATGCAGAAGTCGACGTCGAAGTCGGGCATGGACACGCGCTCGGGATTCAGGAAGCGCTCGAACAGCAGCTCGTGCCCGATCGGATCCAGATCGGTGATACGCAGTGCCCAGGCCACCAGCGAACCCGCGCCGGAGCCGCGTCCCGGCCCCACTGGCACGCCATTTTCGCGCGCCCAGCGGATGAAGTCCGCAACGATGAGGAAGTAGCCGGCGAACCCCATCTTGCAGATCACTTCGAGCTCGCGGGTCAGCCGTGCGTTGTACTGCTCGGGCACGGACGCGTCTGTCTCATCGGCCTTTTCGGTCATGCGCGAGGCAAGGCCCGCGGCGGACTCGTGGCGGATGTGGTCTTCGGCGCTGCTGCCATCCGGCACCGGAAACACGGGCAGCCGGCTGGTACCCAGCTTCAGCGGCAGGCTGCAACGCCGTGCGATCTCGACGCTGTTGGCCAGGGCCTGGGGGATATCGGCGAACAGCGCGGCCATCTCGGCCGGGCTGCGCAGATATTGCTCGCGCGTGTAGCGGCGCTTGCGTGTGGCATCGGCCAGCAGCGCGCGCTCGCGAATGCACACCCGCGCCTCGTGCGCCTCGTAGTCGTCGGGCTTGAGAAAACGCACGTCATTGGTGGCCACGACCGGAACATCGCACTCACCGGCCAGGCTCACCGCGGCCGCCACGTAGTCAGCGTCGGTGCTGCGCCCCACGCGCTGCAGCTCGATGTAATAGCGATCGCCGAACAATTCGCGCCAGTGCTGCAGCTGCCGCCGTGCCAGCGCCGGCCGGCCGGTGAGCAGCGCGCGTCCCACATCGCCTTCCCAGCCGCCGGACAGCGCGATCAGGCCATCGAGGGCCTCGGGGCGCAGCCAGGCGCGTTCGATCAGGGGCGTGGCCTGCCGCTCGCCTTCCAGGTAGGCGCGCGACACCAGCCGCGACAGGTTCAGGTAGCCGGGTTCGTTCTGGCACAGCAGCGTCAGGCGGCTGGGCGCCTCGCGCTCACCCGGCTCGCGCAGCCACAGGTCCACGCCGATCACCGGCTTGATGCCGGCGGCCAGCGCCGCGCGATAGAACTTGACCATGGCGAACAGATTGCATTCGTCGGTCAGGCCGACAGCCGACATGCCCGCGGCCGCTGTGGCCTCCATCAGCTCGGGCACGCGCACCACGCTGTCGAGCAGTGAAAATTCGGTGTGCAGTCTGAGATGAACGAAGTTCTGCATCATCTTCCGCAGGCGGTTTTGGCTTCCCGGACCGGCGCGAAACTCAGCCGGTGCTGGGGTGAAGGCCCCAGTCGTGCCAGCGCATCCAGATGTGTCGGCGTAGCGTACCCTTTATGCGTATGCAGCTGGTATCCGGGATAGGCGGCATCGAGCTGCGGCATCAGTGCATCGCGCGCATGCTTGGCCAGAATGGAAGCCGCGCTGATGGCCTCCACCGTGGCGTCGCCTCCCACCACCGTTTCGCAATGCACACAGCAGTCCCGCAGCGCTGGCAGCCGGTCGCCATCCACCAGCACCAGCGTCGGACGCTGTTGCAGGCCCACGATGGCGCGGCGCATGGCCAGCAGCGTGGCGCCCAGAATATTCAGGCAGTCGATCTCTTCCACATCGGCCCAGGCGATGTGCCAGGCCAGGGCGCGCTCGCAGATCAGCGCGGCCAGCTCCGCGCGCTGCTCGGCGGTCAGCTCCTTGGAATCGCGCAGCCCGCGAATACGCCGCAAGGGATCGAGGATCACCGCCGCGGCGTAAACGGGACCCGCCAGGGGCCCGCGCCCTGCCTCATCGACACCGGCCAGTCTCACCAGCGCGCTCATGCCACCGCCCGTGGAGCGGCAAGCTCCAGCACCACGCGCGCGGCGCGCGCGGCGGCGTCCCGTCGCAGCAGCCGGTGGATATCGGCGAAGCGACGGCGCATGGCGGCGTTGCCCGTGGGTTCTTCCAGCAAGCTGTGCACACTGGCGGCCAGCACCGCCGGCCGCGCCTGCTCCTGAAAAAATTCCTGCACCAGTTCTTCGCCGGCCAGCAGATTGGGCAACGAGAAATACCTGAGTTTCACCAGGCCCAGATCACGCACCAGGAAGGCGGTCAGCGGCGCCAGGCGATACGCCACCGTCATGGGGCAGCCATGCAGCAGCGCCTGCAGCGTGGCGGTGCCGGAGGCCACTAGTGCCGCATCCGCGGCGGCCAGGGCCTGATCCGCGCCCTGATCCAGCAACCGGACCTCCACGCCCTGCGCCGCGCGTTGCGCTTCGAAAACATCGGCCACTGCCCGCGAGGCCATGGGCGCGAGGAATACCAGCGGACGGTTCGTCGCCGCACGCAGCAGCCGCGCCGCCGCCAGGAAATCCGTTCCCAGTCGCTGTACTTCGCCCATCCGGCTGCCGGGCAGCAGCGCAACGACGCAATCCGCTTCGTCGAGCCCCAGTTCGCGACGCGCCGCCGCGCGTTGCGGCTCGAGCGCAATGCGATCGGCCAGCGGATGACCGACGAACTCGGCGCGCACGCTGTGGCCGGCATAGCACTGGGGTTCAAACGGCAGCAGGCACAGCACCGCGTCCACCGCGGCGGCAATGCCAGGTACGCGGCCCGACCGCCAGGCCCAGACCTGGGGACTGACGTATTGCACGGTGACCAGGCCACGCGCGTGCAGTGCGCGCGCCAGTCCCAGATTGAAGGCCGGCGCGTCCACGCCAATGAAGACATCCACGCGCCGACGCAGGAATTCCTGCCGCAGGCGCGAGCGCAGCCGCAGCAGGCGCGGCAGATGGCGCAACGGTTCCACCAATCCCATTACCGCCAGCTCCTCGCTGTCTCCCAGCGATTCGCAGCCTGCCGCGCGCATTTGCTCTCCGGTGAGGCCGACGCAGCGGATATCGGGCATCTGTTCACGCAGCGCGCAGATCAGCGCCGCCCCGAGCAGGTCACCGGAGGCTTCCCCGGCCACCAGCCCGATGTTCAGCGCGCGACCCACCGTTCAGCGCGCCAGGCCGCGCGTGGACTTTTCGATGAACTCGACCATGGGCAGCAGGCATTGCTGCCCGGCCGCCATCTCACGCAGCTGCGCCAGTGAGTCTTCGAGTTTGAGGTCACTGCGATACAGCAGGCGATAGGCGTTGCGGATCGCCCGCAGCGGTTCGTCATGGAAGCCGCGACGTTTCAGTCCCTCGATATTGACCGACCGGGGGGCGGCCGGATGGCCGGTGGCCAGTACATAGGGCGGGATGTCCTGCAGCACCGAGGTGTTGTTGCCGATGAAGGCATGCGCGCCGACGCGGCAGAACTGATGGGCGCCGGCATAGCCGCCGAAGATCACCCAGTCGCCCAGCTCCACGTGGCCGGCGAGATTCACCGCGTTCGACATCACGATGTGGTCCCCCAGCACACAATCATGCGCCACGTGGGAATAAGCCAGCAGCAGGTTGTCGTTGCCGATGCGCGTGACGCCGGCGCCGGTGACCGTGCCGCGATTGACCGTGACGTATTCCCGGAAAGTATTGCGATCGCCGATCTCCAGCCGCGTGTGCTCGCCGGCGTATTTCTTGTCCTGCGGATCGCCGCCGATGGAGGCGAACTGGAATATCCGGTTGCCCGCGCCGATGCGGGTGGGCCCTTCGATGACCACATGCGGCCCGATGCGGCAACCCGCGCCGATGCTGACCTGCGGGCCGATGACGGCGTACGGACCGATCTGCACATCGGCGGCGATCTGCGCATCCGGCGCGATGACGGCGCGGGGATCGATGCTCATCGACTGCCGCCCTCAGGACGGGTCGATGGGAGTGGCGTTGTCCGCGTCCGGGAACAGCATCATCTCGGCGCTGGCCGCCTCGGCCTCGCCCACGTAGGCCGCCGTGGACAGCTTCCAGATGCCCTTCATGTTGCGGCCCACCTGCGCGGTGAGAATCAGCTGGTCGCCGGGCTCGACCGGACGCCGGAAACGGCAGCCGTCGATGCCCGCAAAGTAGAAACGCGTGTTCTCGTTCGGCACCTTGCGCAGCGTGGTGTAGGTGAGCACGCCGGCGGTCTGCGCCAGCGCTTCGAGGATCATCACGCCGGGCATCACCGGACGCTCCGGAAAATGGCCCGTGAAGAAGGGTTCGTTGAAGGTGACGTTCTTCACCGCGCGGATGCTCTCGCCGACCTTGCACTCGAGCACGCGATCCACGAGCAGGAAGGGATAGCGATGCGGCAGCTTCTTCAGGATGGCGTAGATATCGAGAAATGGTTTTTCAGTCGTTGTCATCGCTCTGCCCCGCGGAGATGCCCTGTGCCGATTCGAGTTTTCTGACCCGCGCGCCCAGCGCGTCGAGCCGCTTGATCCTGGCCACGATGCGGCGCCACAGCCGCACCTCTTCCACCGGCAGCACGCTCGAATACATGCCGGGCTGGGTGATGGAGCGCGTCACCATGCCGAAGCCGGCGATGACGATATCATCCCCGATGGTCAGCTGCCCGCCTATGCCGGTGCCGCCGCCGATCATGCAGCGCGCACCGACCTGCGTGCTGCCGGCAATGCCGGTGCAGGCCGCGATCGCGGTGTGCGCGCCGATGCGCACGTTGTGTCCGATCTGTATCTGGTTATCCAGGCGCGCGCCTTCCGCGATTTCGGTATCACCCAGCGCGCCGCGATCGATGGTGGTGTTGGCGCCGACTTCCACATCGTCACCCATGATCACGCGCCCGAGCTGCGGCACCTTCACCCAGCGCGCGCCATCACGGGCATTGCCGAAGCCGTCGGCGCCAATGACGGCGCCCGGATGCACCAGGCAGCGGCTGCCGATCTGCGTCTGCGCCGCAACGCAGACGCGCTGCAGCAGCCGGGTGTCACTGCCCAGCGAGGCTCCCGCGCCGACGAAGGATTGCGCCCCTACTACGCACCGCGCGCCAATGATGGCGCCGGCTTCGATCACCACATGGGCCGCGATTTCAGCGCTGGGGTCGATGCGGGCATCCTCTGCCACCACGGCGGACGGATGGATTCCAGCGCGAGGCGGCGGCGGCGGATGCAGTTGCGTCGCGATGCGCGCAAAAGTGGCGTGTGGATTGGGATGCAGCAGTGCGGCAACCGGGCAGCGCTCGGCCAGTCGCGGCTCGATCACCACCGCCGAAAGGTGCGTCCCGGTCAGTTCACCCACATAGGCGGGATTGGCGATGAAGCCCAGTTCGCCGGCGCTTCCCTGCAGCGTGGCAACCGCATGCACTCGAATGTCGGGATCACCGCGCAACTCGCAGCCGAATCTCACTGCGAGTTCCCCCAGGGAGACCGGCGGCTGCGCTGCGCTCATGGCCAGCGCGACGGCCCGGATCAGGGCTTGGCGGCGGGCGGCGCGGCCGACTTGGCAGGCGGTGCGGCTGCCGGGGCCGGAGCGCTGGCGGCACCAGGCTTGCGGGTCTGCAGCGCCGAGAGAATGGGACCCGTCACATCCAGCGCGTTGGTGGCGTAGATGACACCATCGGCCAGGATCAGGTCATAGCCCTGCGCCTTGGCGAACACCTGCACTTCTTCGAGCAGCGTGCGGTTGAGCTTGGACATTTCTTCATTGCGACGCGCATTGAAATCGTCCTGCACCTCGGACTGCTTGCGCTGCAGGTCGCGGTAGCCGTCACGCAGCTCTTTCTCGGCCGAGGAGCGCTGCACTTCGCTCATCGTTGCCGCATCCTTGGCGAGCTTGTCTTCGCGCGCCTTCAGCGTCACGGTCATGGTCTGGATTTCTTTTTCGCGCGGCGCGAATTCGGCCTGGATCAGCGCGATCGCGGCCTTGGCCTGCGGCGCTTCGGCCATCAGCCGCTGCGTGCTGACATAGCCGATCTTGTTTTCGGCATTGGCAACGGACGCGACACCCAGGGCCAGGGCGCAGGTGGACAGTAGAACGGAAACGCTTCGCTTCACGACGGAACCTCGCAAACTAAAATGCCTGCCCGACGGAGAACTGGAACTTTTCCTTCTCGTCGCCGAATAGCACACTGGTCTCCTTGGCTGCATTCAGCGGAATACCGTAGCTGAAGCGGAACAGGCCCAGTGGTGCCAACCACTCGACCGACAGGCCGGCCGAGCGACGCATACTACTATACTTGAACTTGTAGGTGACCGGCGTCAGCCCGTCGCGGCCGTAAAACTGCACATTGTTGTTGGTCGAGAACACGTTGCCCACGTCATAGAACAGGCTGACCCGGGCGCTGGTCTGCCACTTGGCGGGCATGGGCAGCACCAGCTCGGCGCGGCCCACGGTCAGCAGGTTGCCGCCATAGGGGTTGCCATAATTGTCCTTGGGGCCCAGGCGGCTTTCGCGAAAGCCGCGGATCGTGTCGGGGCCGCCGCCGAAGAACAGCCGGTAGGGCGGCAGCGCGGTGGTGTCGCCGAATGAGTCGCCGTACGAGGCCCGCAGGTTCAGAAGGCCGGTCAGACGCAGCGGCAGCGGCACATACTGGATGAACTGATAGTCAGCCACCCAGTACTCGACAGAGCTGCCGGGAATGCTGGAGGAGAAGGTCAGCGACTGCCGCTGCCCGCGGTCGGCGAACAGGCCGCGATTCAGGCTCTGCCTGTACCAGCCCGTCGACAGTTCAAGGGCGGTGAACTTGCTGCCGAAGAATTCAAAAATGTTGCCGAGCTGATCCACCGCCGCACGGCTGTAGGGCTTGCCATTCTGCTGCACCCAGTTCTGGGCCTGCAGGGCGCTGCCGGAGGAAGTGGTCAGCAGTTCGGAGCGCGTGGCGTTGACGCCGAAACGCAGCCCCGCGAATTCACTGATGGGATAACCGAACTCGAGGCCGGCGGCCAGTGTCTTGGACGAGAAGTCCGAGGATGCGGACACGAACTGCGTGACATCGGAATAGCGCAGACTGATCGTGCGCGAGATGTTGTCGATGCCCCAGTAATCGTTGGTGTGGGAGAAGCTCAGCACCTTGGCGTACTTGCCCGTGTTCAGCTCCAGCGCCACACGCTTGCCGGTGCCGAAGAAGTAGCTGTCGGCATAGCTGCCGTTGAGCATGAACGAAGAAGAGGCGGAATAGCCGATGCCGCCCGACAGCTGCGCGCTGGGGCCTTCCTTGACCTTGAATTCAACGTCGACGAGATCGTCGCTGCCCTCGACGCGGTTCTTCTCGAACTCGACCTTTTCGATGTAGGGCTTGCTCTGCAGGCGCTCCTTGGAACGCTCGAGCGCGAAATTCGATACCCACGCGCCTTCGAGCTGGCGCATCTCGCGCCGCAGCACCACGTCATTGGTGCGATTCACGCCGGAGAAAATCACGTGGCGCACGTACACGCGCTTGCCCGGATCGACGAGGAAGGTCATGGTGACCTCCTTCTTCTCTTCGTCGAGCTTGGGCACCGGATCGACCTTGGCAAAGGCGTAACCCTCGAGACCCAGCCGGTTCTCGATCAGCTTCTGCGTGGCGGAGATCAGCTGCTGGTTGTAGATCTGGCCCTTCTGCACCAGCAGCAGCCGTTGCAGCTCTTCCAGCGGCACGATGGTGTTGCCGGCAATGTTGGCGCCGGCCATCTTGTAGACCTCGCCTTCCTTGACGCTGATGGTGATGAACATGTCGTCCTTCTCGGGCGAGATGGTCACCTGC
>Ga0164241_10003469_pt1 | contig 15864 bp, 13 predicted proteins | sample OricomyardsoilBY_FD_108780 | JGI IMG/M metagenome (GOLD analysis project Ga0164241, IMG submission 108780) | Backyard soil microbial communities from Emeryville, California, USA - Original compost - Back yard soil (BY) | ecosystem: Environmental > Terrestrial > Soil > Unclassified | place: USA... | reverse complement strand
GCCTCGGCACTGAACAACACCGTCGATGGCGTGCGTTCATCAAATGGCGATCGCAGCAATACCGGCAGTTTCGAGTCCGCGCTCACCGTCAATTACCGCTTCGCCAATGACCTCACGCTGACGTCGATCTCGGGATTCAGCCACTACGGATTGAATGAAGTGTGCGACTGCGACTTCGTCGGCGCCACCATCTTCACCGCCGGCATCAAGGAGCAGTACGACCAGTACAGCCAGGAACTGCGCTTCACCTCGCCCACCGGCGGCGATTTCTCGTGGATCGGCGGCCTGTTCTGGCAGCGCTACGAACTGGATGAGAACGACTATCTCTATGTGCCGCCGACCAGCCTGGTGATGTCGGTGCTGGCGCAGAATCCCGCGCTGGGCGCCACGCCGCAGGCGCGAGCCGCCGCCGCCAGCCTGTTCTCCAATGCCGCCAATCCACGCGTCTATCTGCAGAACAGCAAGCTGTATTCGGCCTTCGCGCAGGGCACCTGGAAGCTCAACGACCGCTTCAACATCACTGCCGGCGGCCGCCTGACCAAGGAAGACAAGGAAGGCGCGCGGCGCACGCGGCTCGCCTTGGGCATGAACGGCCCGGATCTGGCCACGGCGGCACCGGCGCCGCTGCGGCCGTTCGTGCTGCCGCTGTTCAGCAGCGTGCTGGGCATCGTGCCGCATTCGGTTGCCGGCGAACGCAGCGAGACCAACTTCTCGCCGCTGGTGAATTTCCAGTACCACCTCACTGAAGAGACCATGTACTACCTGTCGCTGTCGCGCGGCTACAAATCGGGCGGCTTCGACGCGCGCTCGAACAAGCCACCCAGCGCCGGTGGCACCTTCGAGTTCGAGGACGAGAAGGCCACGACGTATGAACTGGGCCTCAAGTCCGGCCTCGGCAGCACGGCGGAAGTCAACGCCGACATCTTCTACACCGACTACAAGGATCTGCAGACCAGCGCCTTCGATGGCGCCATCGGCTTCAACATCGGCAATGGCACGGCCAAGGTGAAGGGCGTGGAACTGCAGACGCGCTGGAAGCCCACGCGCCAGTTGCTGCTCACCGGCTCGGTGGCCTATCTGGACTTCGAGTGGAAGAACTACCAGGGCCAGTGCTATTTCGATCGCCTGCTGGCGGCGCCCACCGTTTCCAACTGCGACTACTCCGGGCGCACCAATCAGCTCGCACCGAAGTTCACCGGCTACATCAGCGGCGAATACACCTGGGATGTGGGCGCCAACCTGGCGTTGCACCTGCGCAGCGATGTGGTGCATTCCAGCAAGTACTTGCAGTCACTGAATCTCGACCCGGTGGCTACTCAGCCTTCCTACACCAAGATCAACGCACGGCTGGCACTGGGCGATACGAACGATCGCTGGGAGGTGGCTGTGGTCGGACGCAACCTCACCGACAAGACCACGATCAGCTACGCCGGCGATACACCGCTGGCTTTCCGGCTGTTCAGCGCGCGCAGCTACTACGGCTTCGTGGACCCGCCGCGCGCCATCGCCCTCGAAGGCCAGATCAAGTTCTGATCTGCAGACGCAGCCTGTCGCCGGTGCCATCGTCCTCGAATTCGGACTCGCCGAACTGATTCAGGCACTCGCCGGTCGCAAGGTCGAAGCGACGATGCGCCACAACGGGTAGCGAGAGCGAGCCATCGGCCCGCACCTCCCGGAGGCAGGTGATGCGCTCGAGGATTTCACGGGGCTTGCCGTCGCCCGTCACCGCGCGATGACGGATGATTTCTTCGCTGTATTTCTGCATCGCTGCGCTCTGGGGCAGCGACAGACTATACGCCGGCGACTACTGGAACAGCTTCGGATGGTGCCGGTCGATGTACTGGCGCAACTGCTCCAGATCCTCCGGCGAAAGCTGTGACGCGATGTTGGCGATCCGCGCACCCTCGGCACCGGCATTGCGTGTGGGCTCCGATTCCTTCCTGCCTGGCTCGGACGCGTCGTGCTCCGGGGAAATATCCGCCATGGGTGCTCCTGCATTGTCATGCGCGCTTGCGCACCATCGCAGGGGAGCAGCCCCCAATGACGGCAAAACGATGGCCGACTGATACGTCTGGACTGTCGGATGTCATGCAGGACAATTCTTACAAGGTGACGGCGTGCGCACGTAGTTACATATGACGTTTCTCATGCCAGCCTTCTGCGATTTGGACGCGGCGTCTGCTGCGTTGGGGTTCAGATGGCTCTGGTCAAAAGATCAAAAATCGCATCCAGTGTCTCCCGCACACCAGGTCCCACGGCCGCAAGCAAGGCAAATTCGCCGCCGACCAAAGGCGCCCGCCCGGTAGCCGCCGCTCCCCGTCATGACACCGTCTCCGAACGCATTGCCGCCGCCACCGAAGAGCTTGCCAGCGGCCTGAATGAGTCGGCCGCGGCCACACGGCAACTGGCGCAGTCGATGGCCCAGGTTGCCAGCGGCGCCGAAGAGGCAGCGGGCGCCTCCCAGGAACAATCCCATGCGATCAAGCGCATTGTCGCCTCGCTGACAACTGCCAGGGCAGAAGCCGAGGCATCCAGCCGCCGCACCGAAGCAGTGACCACGTTGCTCGCCGAATTCTCCAGCCAGATTGCCAGCTCGGTACGGGCCATCGAACGCAGCACGCAGCGGCAGACGGATTCGGCCTCGCTGGCCACCGAACTGGATCAGCGCGCGAGGGAAATCGGCGAGATCACCCTTACTGTCAGCCGTATCTCGGATCAGACCAATCTGCTGGCCTTGAATGCCGCGATCGAAGCGGCGCGAGCCGGCGAGCAAGGCCGCGGATTCGCCGTCCTCGCCGACGAAGTCCGGGCATTGGCCGAGACCTCCGACAAGAGCGCCCGGGAAGTCCAGAAGCTGACGGAAACCATCCAGCAGGGCATCGTCGAAGTCAGCACCAGCCTGAAGAGCGCCGCTCAGGCGGCTCTCAAGGAAGCCAGCGATGCTGTCAGCGTCGCGCAGACGCTCGAGGTACAGCGAGCCGATATGGCCCGCATCACCGACAGCAGTCGCGAGATCCTGGCGACCGCAGTCGAGGCCGAACGCGCCGCCAACGAAGCCAGCAAGGGTGGCGAACAGATTGCGACCGCAGCCGAAGAACAGTCCGCCGGCGCCGTCGAGGCCCAGGCGGCTGTGGAACAACAGGCGAAGTCACTGGAACAAGGACAGGTCGCAGCGCAGGGGCTGGCTTCGCTGGCCGAGGGAATCCGCACCGGGAAGGCCAGTGCAACCGCGGTGGAACAGATCAGTGCCGCCGCCGAAGAGCTGTCGGCTTCCATTCAGGAGATGTCGGGCGCCGGCAGCGAGGTCATGGCCGCCATCGAGCAGATCAGCAAGGCCTCGCAATTGCAGTCGGCGGCCGCGCAGCAGAGTTCGGCCGCCCTCACCCAGATCGAGAAGAGTGCCCGCCTGGCGCAGCACAACGGCAGTGCCGCCAACGAGCGCGTACAAAGTCTCGACACGGCGCTGAAGGATGGCCGCAAAGCCATCGCGAACCTGATCGAAGGCGTTGCGACCGGCCTGCGGACCACTCAGGCCAGCATGGCCAGCATCAGGCAGCTGGAGGGAATCGGCCGCAGGATCGAGAAGATCGTCGACGCCATTGCGCTGGTGGCCGTACAGACCAGCATGCTGGCAGTCAGTGGTGCTGTCGAAGCAGCGCGCGCCGGCGAGGCAGGACAGGGTTTTGCGGTGGTATCCAACGACATCCGCAATCTGGCGCGCGAAGCCGCCGAGAATGTCGAACGCGCCAAGGATACGGTGCGCGGAATTCTCGACCAGATCGCCTCGCTGCGCAGCGAGTTCGAGCAGATCATCGCGACAGCCGAAAGCGAAGTGCAGAACAATCGTTCCGTATTCGCCGGGTTGCAGCAGATCGAACACGATGTATCGGCGCTGGGCCTGGCAAGCAGAACCATTCTGGAAGGCGCGGAGAATATCCTGGCCGCCACCGCGGAGATGAGCAAAGCCGCTCGCCAGATCGCCACCGCGGCCGAGGAGGCCAGCGCGGCGACCAGACAGGCAGCGACCGCGGCCGCTCAGCAGTCACGCGGAGTGGAAGACCTCGCGGCGGCCATCGAGGAGATTGCAACGCTGGCCGTAGAGCTGAAGCAACAGTCCGCAGGATGACTCCGTGAGTGCCGCAGCCGCAACGTCGACCCGATTTCTCACCTTCGAGGTGAACGGACAGCTGTATGCGCTGCCTGCCGATGAGGTTCAGGAAGTCATCCGCCTGCCTTCGATGGCGCGTGTCCCGCAGGCCCCTCCCGCTTTGCTCGGTGTTGCCAACCTGCGCGGCTCGGTGCTGCCAGTAGCCAGCCTTGCCATCATGCTGGGCGACCTTCAACCGGCCGCCTCGGCGTCGGCCATCGTACTGGACGTCGGCAATCCGGTGGCCATCGTGGTCGATAGCGTGGCAACACTCGAATCGGCCGATCCGGCACAGATGGCAGAGCAGGAGAAAGAAGCCGCGGGGAAAGCCGCCTTTTATGCTGGTGCCTTCGCGGTAGCCGGAACGCAGCGTGTTGCCCGGATTCTCGACATCAAGGTTCTGCTCGATCGATCCTTCGCGCGGCGTGCCGCCAATCCACAGCCGCGACAGCGCGCCAGCACGCTCGGTGGCCGTCGACAGACACAGGCCGTCGGCAACGTGGAGATGCTGGTGACATTCGAGGTGGCAGGTCAGGAATTCGCGCTGCCCCTGGCGACAGTGCAGGAGATCCTGCCGGCGCCCGCCGCGGTCACTGCCGTGGCGCAGGCGGAGGCGGCGATTCTGGGCATGACCTCGGTGCGCGACCGGCTGCTGCCGCTTCTCTCGTTGCGGGCCCTGCTCGGATTTTCCTCCACCTCTGGCGCCGCGAGTGACCGGCAGAAGGTAGTCGTGGTCAACATCGGAAACGCGCAAGTGGGACTGGTGGCAGACCGGGCGCGTTCGATCGTCGCCGCGCCCGACAGCCGGGTGGATCCCGTGCCACCCGTACTTGCCGCGCGCACGGGCGGCGAATCGCGCGTCCGTTCGATCTACCGCGGCGACGACGGAAAGAGGCTGATATCCATCCTTGCGCCCGAACTGCTGTTCCGGAACGAAATCATGCACAGACTCACGCAGAATCCTCAGGCCGGAACCGCGGCTCCACGGGCCGCGTCGGGTACCGACGCAGAACTCATCTTTCTCGTCTTCCGGCTCGCCGACGACGAATTCGGCCTTCCCATCGACACCGTCGTGGAAGTGGCGCAGGTTCCGCCACAGATCACCCGCGTGCCGCGCACGCCCAAGTTCCTGGAGGGCGTGGCGAACCTGCGTGGCGAGGCACTGCCCATCGTCGACCAGCGCCGGCGCTTCGACATGCCGGCGCTGGACTGCGCGGACGGACGGCGACTGGTGGTCGTCAGAACAGCCCGGCATCGGGCGGGAATCATCGTCGACGGCGTCAGTGATGTATTGCGCACCACCGCGGCGCAGATCGAGCCGGCGCCGGAACTCACCGACGCCGTCTCGCGGCTGGTCAGCGGCATACTCAATCTCGAGAAGTCGCAGCGCCTGGTGCTGCTGCTCGATCCGGCTGAACTGCTGACCCGGGCCGAACAGGGGCTGCTGGATGCCTTCCAGACTTCGCGAAAGAAGGCGAATGCGTGATCCGCGTGCTGGTGGTCGACGATTCCGCACTGGTCCGCAAACTCTTTGGTCAGGTGCTGGCCGAGGAGCCCGACTTCGAGGTGCGGTTCGCGCGCAATGGCGTCGAGGCACTGGCGCAACTGGATGACTACCGTCCGCATGTCATCACCCTCGATGTGCAGATGCCCGAGATGGATGGGCTGGCCTGCCTCGACCGCATCATGGTCCAGAGGCCCAGTCCGGTGGTGATGGTGTCGTCCATTACCGCGGAAGGCGCCGAGGCCACGCTGAATGCACTGAAACTCGGTGCCATCGACTTCATGGCCAAGCCATCCGGCGCCGTGTCGCTGCGGGTGGACGAATTCGCGCCCACACTGAAAAGCAAGATCCGTATCGCGGCGACGGCGAAAATGCCCGCCAGCCGCCGGTTGCGCGAACGCGTCCAGTTCCGGGCCGGCGGCGGATCCGCGGCCCGGCAACGCCGCGTGGCCGACTCGGCAGACCCTGCTGTTGCTGCTGTGCCAGCCGCGGGTGATGGTGTCGTATTGGTGGGCACCTCCACCGGCGGCCCGCCCGCGCTGGAAGCCCTGCTCTGTTCCATTCCCGCCAGCTTTCCGTGGCCCATCCTGGTTGCGCAGCACATGCCTGCCAGCTTCACCGGTCCCCTGGCACGACGCCTGAACGATCTGTGCGCATTGCATGTCGTGGAGGCGGCCACTGCCCTGCCGCTCGAGACCGGCAAGGTCTATATCGGTCGTGGGGATGCCGACATCCTGCTTTCCCGGCGCGGCGCGGAATTCTTCGTGATGCCGGCGCCGGCGAAGGCGGATTATCCCTGGCACCCCAGCACCGATCGTCTCGTGCGCTCCGCCATGAATCACCTGCCGGCAAGCCAGCTCATCGGCGTGCTGATGACGGGCATGGGCAATGACGGCGCCCAGGCCATGACCGAGCTGCGCGCGCAGGGTGGAGTCACCATCGCCGAGGCCGAGGAGACCGCCGTCGTGTGGGGCATGCCCGGCGAACTGGCCCGGGGCGGTGGCGCCACTTTCATCGTGCCGCTGCAAAAAATCGCACAGCGGCTCCAGTCATTGGTACCCCTGCATGCCGCTCATACTTAAGCCGCGAGAGCCATCGGCACAGCTCGCGCCGCAGACCGGCGATGGACTTGCATCACTTGCCAGCCCCGACGAGGACCTGCGCTGGACTGCCGCGCGGGCGGCACCGGACATTCCCGGCAGCGCCGCCCCCCTGGCGGCAGCGTTGCGCAAAGAAGCATCGCCCCGCGTGCGCGAGGCGATGTTCACCAGCCTGGCACGCATGGGCGATACGGCCGCGGCCGTGCAGACATTGCCGCTGCTGCGATCCGATGACGCCAACCTGCGCGCCGGGGCGCTCGACGCGCTGCGAATCATGATCGGCAACACGCGCGAACTGCTGCCGCCCCTGCTGCAAGATGCCGATGTCGACGTCCGCGTGCTCAGCTGCGAGCTGGTACGCACGCTGGCGGGCGGGGAGGCAACCGCGCTGCTGTGCGAAGTGCTGCAGCGCGAATCCGATCCCAATGTATGCGCGGCGGCGCTGGATGTGCTCGCCGAAGTCGGCCAGAGCGAAGCGCTACCGGTCCTCGCGGCCTGCGCGCTGCGGTTCCAGGACACACCCTTTCTCGCATTTGCCTTCCAGGTAACCGCGGACCGGATCAATGGACACTCGCCACGCAACCGTGACTGAGTTTCCGCCGCTCACCGAGGAGGAACTCGACCGGCTCGGCGACTTCCTGTACCGGCGCACGGGCATGGTGTTCGCGGAAAACAAGCGCTACTACACCGAGCGGCGCATCGCCGAAAGAATGACCGAAACCGGGTGCGGGTCTTTCCCCATCTATCTTGCCCGGCTGCGCTCGGACATCGGACATGAGATCGAGCTGCTCATCAACGCCTTCACGGTGAACGAGACCTACTTCTATCGTGAAGACCACCAGTTGCAGTGCCTGACGAGCAATCTGCTGGCCGAGCGGATCCGCGGCAGGAACAAGGAGGACTCACTGCGCATCTGGAGCGTGCCCTGCTCCACCGGCGAGGAGCCCTATTCGGTTGCCATCTGGCTGCTCGAGAACTGGCCTCTGGTCGATCGCTACGAAATCGAGATCTGGGGATCGGACATCGACACCCGGGCGCTGGAGAACTGCCAGCAGGGCCTGTTCGGCAGGCGCGCCCTGCAGCGCCTGTCGCCCGCGCTGGTCGGCAAATATTTCACTCCCGTGGATGATGAACACTGGAAGATCCTGGATGAGCTGCGCCAGTCCGTGCAGTTTTCACGCGTGAACATCGTCGAACCGGCTGATATGCGGCGGCATGGAAAGTTCGACGTGATCTTCTGTCGCAATGTGCTGATCTACTTTGACGATGCTTCGCGCCGGGTGGCCGCCGAGAACATCTACGAGAACCTGCTGCCCGGAGGCTTCACCTGCCTGGGTCATACCGAATCGATGAGCCGCATCTCGCCGCTCTTCGAGGTGCGACGTTTCGAAGACGCCATCGTGTATCAAAGGCCTCAGGGAACCAACCATGGCTGACCGCAAGACGGTTCTGGTCATCGACGATGCCAGCCTCGTGCGCCTGTACTACCGGTCCGCGCTCGAGGAGGCCGGCTTTCGCGTGCAGGAAGCTCTGAACGGACTCGAAGCGCTGGAGAGACTGCCCGGAATGGGCGCCGACCTGTTGATCGTGGACATCAACATGCCGCAGATGGATGGACTGTCTTTCCTGAAAGCGCTGCGCCAATGCGACTCACCCATCGCCACGATTCCCGCACTGGTGACCAGCACCGAGTCCCGCGACGTCGATTTCGCAGCCGCGCGCGCCGCGGGCGCGAACTACTACATCGCCAAACCGGTCAATGCCCAGACGCTGGTGAACTTCGCGGCGATGCTGTCCGGAGTGCCGCGATGAACGAGCTGCTGCAGCAGTTCCTGATCGAGTCGCGCGAGCTGGCCGAACATGCCACGGACGATCTGCTGGCACTGGAGCATGCGCCACGGGATGCCGAACTGCTCGATTCCGTGCTGCGCGCGATGCATACGTTGAAGGGCAGCGCCGGCATCGTCGAGTTCTTCGAGATGGAACAGGCCGTGCACGCCGCGGAGGATGCGCTGGGCGCCGCCCGTCGCAACCTGGGCGTACCCGAGCGAGCGGTGATTGCCCAGGGCCTCGCCTGCCTGGATCAGGTGATGGAGTGGCTCGACGCCATCGCGCGCACCGGTGAGTTGCCGCGCGCCGCCGCCGCAGCCAGGCCCGTGCAGCATGACTGGAGCGCCGCGCTGCTGGAACGGCATCCCGACGCCCTGCCGCTGGCGACAACCGCCATTCGCTACATCCCTGACGCCGACTGCTTCTTCCAGGGCGAGGATCCGATCGCCCACATCACCGCGCTGCCGCAGCTGCTGGCCTTTGAGATGCAGCCCGCGCAGCCCTGGCCGCCACTGGCAGCGCTGGATCCTTTCCGCTGCAATCTGGTGCTGCTGGCGCTTACCAGTGCCTCTCTCGAAAGCATCGCCGACCACATGCGCGGCGTTTCCGGAAAGCACGATATCGCGGCACTCTCCTCACAGGGCCAGCGGCTGGACCAGAGTCTTACGGCAGCGGCGCGCCATGTGCTCGCTTCGCAGCTGGCGCTCGTGGACGGCAGCCCACCGCCTCCTTTCGGTCACCTGGCATCCGCCGCGATCACGGCCTCGAACGTGCTGCGATTCTGCGGCGGCGACGCAGAGGCCGATCGCCTGGCGGGAATTGCCGCCATGGACCGCGCCGACATGCATGCTGCTCTGCGAGCGGCGTTGTCCGGATTGCTGGCCGACCCGCCCGAAGAAAAGTCCGCTGCAGGCCGTGCACCGCAGCCTGCAGTGCGTTCGTCACGCACCGAAGGTACGCCGCGGACTCTGCGCGTCCCCGCCGAGCGCGTCGATGCACTCGTGCGCCTGACAGGCGAGCTCACGGTAGCCAGAAACGCGCTGTCGCATCTGGCCAGGCTTGCTGCCCTGCAGGGCAATTCCCTCGCGCCGTTGCTGAAGGCGCGGGATGCCGCCTTCGGACAGTTGACCAGCCAGCTGCAACGCGCCGTGCTGACGCTGCGCGTGATGCCATTGCGGGCGGTGTTCCAGCGCTTTCCGCGGCTGCTGCGCGAAATTTCCGAAGAGTTGGGCAAGGCCATCCAGCTGAAGACCATCGGCGAGGATACCGAGGCGGACAAGGCCGTCGCGGAGGCGCTGTTCGAGCCGCTGCTGCACGTGGTGCGCAACGCGGCCGATCACGGCGTCGAAGACCCTGCGCTGCGCGCGCGGCAGGGAAAACCGCCCACGGCGACCATCGAGATACGGGCCGCGAGACAGGGTGATCAGGTGCTGGTCGAGGTCGCTGATGATGGCAGAGGCATGGATGTAGACCGGATACGCCAGACCGCCCGCGACCGTGGGCTGGCGACCGAGGATGTCCTGGGTTCGATGACCGAGGAGGAAATCATCGAACTGGCCTTCGCGCCTGGCTTCTCGACCGCGGGCGCCGTGACGCATCTGTCCGGCCGGGGGATGGGCATGGATGTGGTACGCACCGTCGTCGAACGGCTCGGCGGCCGGGTTTCGATCCAGTCCCAGGCGGGCAAGGGCACGACCGTGCGCTTCATGCTGCCATTCAGCGTGATGATGACCACGGTGATGAGCGTGCAGGCCGGTGGGCAGATGTTCGGCGTGCCGCTCGACAGTGTGGTGGAAGCCATCCGTTTACCCCGCAGTGCGCTGTCCGCCGTGGGCGCCGCCCGCGCCGTGGTGATTCGCGACCAGACCATCCCGGTCGTGGATCTTTCGCAGATGCTGGGTGATCACGACCGGGTTCCGGACTCCACGGAGACCACCCTGGTCATCACCAGTTTTGCCGGGCAGCGCTGCGGACTGGAAGTCGACAAAGTGGGCGAACACCTCGACATCATTCTCAAGCCACTCGATGGCCTGCTGGCGGGAACGCCCGGCATCTCCGGTACCACGCTGCTCGGAGATGGCCGCGTGCTGCTGGTGCTGGACGTCGGGGAGATGCTGCAGTGAGCGTGTCCCTGGGAGCGGATCGTCAGATCCTGCTGGAAGGCTCCTGTGGCAGTGAGGACGCCGAGTCGCTGCTGCAGTTGTTGCTGTCGATGCCTGGCGCAGTGGTCGACTGGCAACGCTGCAGCATGGCGCACGCCGCCGTCCTGCAAGTGCTGCTCGCCGCAGGGCCGCCATTGCGCGGCACGCCCCGCGGAGAAGAATTGGCACGCTGGGTGGGGCCTGCTCTGGCCCGGCTGGATCAGTGATGCGAATCTGCCCTCTGTTAATATTACCGATGACCAATCAGGCCGATGGCAGTCAGGCATTCGTCCTGCAGCTGCATCCAGGAGATCCTCCATGACACGCAAAATACTCATCGTCGATGACAGCAAGCTTGCCCGCATGGCCGTCATCAAAGCCCTCGATTCGCTGCACCCTGACTGGTCGAGAGTGGAAGCCGGCGATGCCGTCACCGCGATGGACCTGGTGCAGAAAGAAGCCCCGGACGTGGCGCTGGTCGACTTCAACATGCCCGGCAAGAACGGCCTGCTGCTTGCCGCCGAGGTCCGCCAGGCAAACCCGCAGATCCACGTGGCCGTGATCTCGGCGAACCATCAGGTGGAAGTCATCAATCGGGCGCACGCGGCCGGCGCTGCGTTCCTGCGCAAACCACTGACCAGCGAGGCACTGGACGCGTTTCTCAGCGTGCTGAACCCGCAGAGCGTGCCGTAATGGCCGCGCAGCCCTCAGTGACGCTCGGCGAACTGGAACTCGACGCCTTGACCGAACTGGTCAACCTCGGGGTCAGCAGCGCGGCCCTGAGCCTCAGGGAGATGGTGCAGGAAGAAGTCCTGCTGTCGGTGCCCAGTGTTTCGGTCGTGACCCGCGCCGAAGCCATCGCCAACCTCGAGCAACGCAATACCAGCCGGCTGGTCGGCGTGCATCAGACCTTTGAAGGGGATATCCGCGGTCGCGCCCTGCTCATCTTTCCGGAGGCACAGAGCCTGGAGCTGGTGCGCGCGGTCGTCGGAGGAGATCTCTCGCTCGAAGATCTCATGGAACTGGAGCAGGAGGCGCTGGCCGAGACCGGCAACGTGCTGCTCAATGGCTGCCTGGGAACGATCGCCAACAATCTTGGCCGCAGCCTGCGCATTTCGTTGCCGGAAGTGATCCACGGCAATGGCTCCGAATTCATCAACCTGACGCCGCCACCGCGTGCCGACAGCTGCGTGCTGTTCATCTACATCAACTTCGCGGTCCGGCGGCGCGATATCCAGGGCTATCTCGCGATGCTTCTCGATCTGCCCTCGCTCATCGCCCTGAAGGAACTGCTGGCAGAGTTCATCGAACGCGCCACCGCCACTACCGTGGTCTCTCCGCCTCATGCCGACTAGCGATACATTCGACAACGCCATCCTGGATGCAATAGACGGTGGCGTGATCGTTGTCGATCAGAACGAACGGGTCACGCACTGGAATCGATGGATGGCATCCGCATCGGGCCTGGCCGCGGCGCAGGTCTGCGGGAGAACCCTGCCCGAGATTTTTCCGGACCGCAACCTGAGACGTTTGCCGCTGGCGATCCGGGAAGCATTGTCCCTGCGCGCCTCGACCATCATCACGCACGCACTGAATCCTTCGCTGTTTCCTCTGCAGTCACCCACCTATCGTCCGCTTTTCCACGACATTACCGTTTCTCCGGTTGGCGCACCCGAGCCTTCGGGGTGCCTGATCCTCGTCGCAGACGTCAGCATGGCGACCCGCCGCGAGAAGTTCCTGCGCAATCGCCAGAACGCGCGCTACGACGCCGTGGTGGCGCGTGCCGCGGACGTCATCCTCACCGTCGACGAGGAAGGGGTGATTCAACTCGCCAATCCCGCGGCGCTGGTGCAGCTGGGGTATTACACGGCGGAACTGGTGGGTCGCGCGGCGGTGGACCTGTTTGAGACTCGCGAGGCCTGGATTGCCACCTGGCGTGGCGCCCTCGAGGGTTCATCCTCGGGCAACCCGACGGAGCTGGTCGCCCGGCGCAAGGACGGCTCCATCACGTACCTCGAGGCGCTGGCATCGCGCTGGCCCACCGGGACACGCAGCCACGTGACCGCCATCCTGCGCGATGTCAACCAGCGCCGCGCCACCGAAGCGGCGCTGCGCGCGAGCGAAGCCGAAGCGCGCACCGCCGCCACGGCCCTGACCGAACTCAACCGCACCCTCGAAGAACGCGTGCAACAACGCACCGCGCAGCTCATGAACACCGAGGAGGCCCTGCGTCAGAGCCAGAAGATGGAAGCGGTCGGCAACCTCACGGGCGGCATCGCCCACGACTTCAACAACCTGCTGCATGTCATCAGCGGCAACCTGCATCTGCTCAAGAGGGATGTCGCCGGCAACGTGGTTGCACAGCAGCGCCTGCAGAAGGCACTGGATGGCGTCTCGCGCAGCGCCAAGCTGTCCTCACAACTGCTGGCCTTTGCACGCCAGCAACCTCTGGATCCAAAGGTCATACACGTCGGCAACTTCCTGCGCGACCTGGAAGACATGCTGCGCAAGGCCGTCGGTGAAGGCGTCACCCTGAGCATGGTCTTCGACAGCGCGCTGTGGAACACGCTGGTCGATCCGGGCAATCTCGAGAACTCCCTGCTCAACCTTGCCATCAATGCGCGCGACGCCATGGACAACCGCGGCCGGCTGTCGATCGAAGCCCGCAACATCGCGCTGGACGCCGACTACGCCAACACCTATCCGGAGGTGACGCCGGGTCAGTATGTGATGATTGCGGTCACCGACAATGGCGCCGGCATGACCCCAGAGGTCGTGCAGCAGGCATTCGAGCCGTTCTTCACGACCAAGCGCGAAGGACGCGGCACCGGCCTGGGACTGTCCATGGTGTATGGGTTCGTCAAGCAGTCCGGCGGGCACATCAAGATCGACAGCGCGGTCGGCCAGGGCACGAGCGTCAGGATCTACCTGCCTCGGTCGCTGCAAGCCGAGGAAACCGTCGTCGACATGGACGCCATGCCGGTGCTGGGCGGCAACGAGATGGTCCTGATCGCCGAAGACGACGAGTCGGTGCGCGATACGGTGGTCGCCCTGTTCAATGATCTGGGGTATCGCGTGCTCAAGGCCAAGGATGCGCAGAGCGCGCTCAACATCATAGAAAGCGGCATGCCCGTCGATCTGCTGTTCACGGATGTGGTCATGCCCGGGCCGCTGCACAGTACCGAGCTGGCCCGCAAGGCGCGCGAACGCATACCGCATCTGGCAGTGTTGTTCACTTCAGGTTACACACAGAATGCCCTTTCGCCCGGGGGCCGCCTCGCGCCCGACGTGGACTTGCTGAACAAACCTTATTCACGCGATGCGCTGGCCCGCAAAGTGCGACATGTGCTGAGCAATGCCGCGCAGCGGCGCAGCCAGAGCGCAAACTGACGCGACCGGTCCTGTTCAGGCCCTGGTCGAGGCCCCGCCTTCCAGCACGCTGTCGATGGCCTCCGCCATCAGGGCGGGCACGACCTGTTCATCGCGCATGGCCACGACGACCCGGTCCCGACCCGAGCGCTTGGCATGCAGCAGGGCGTCGTCCGCCATTGATATTGCGGTCCGGAAGCTCGGCGCGAGGCTGGAATCGCTCACGCCACAACTTACAGTGAAACCGGGCACCGCCCCGGATACCAGCGCGTCACGCAGGCTGTCGCGGATGCGCTCGATGACCGGCAAGGCGTGGTCGACGCCGATTCCCGGCAGCACGATGACGAATTCCTCGCCACCCCAGCGCGCGGCGATGTCATCCGGCCGCAGCGCGTGCCGCAGCACCTCGGCGAACAGCCGCAGCGCGCGATCGCCGGTCTCGTGGCCATAGGTGTCGTTCAGCGACTTGAACCGGTCGAGGTCGATGAAGGCCAGGCTGTAGTCGCCGCGCGCAAACTGCGGCACCCGCGACTCGAGGCTGCGGCGGTTCGCAAGGCCGGTGAGCGTGTCGGTATTGGCCTGCTGGTGCTTGGTGGCAAAGGCCCGGATCAGGCCCAGCTCGTCACCGGTTGCCGAGGCCAGCTCGACCAGCGCGTGATCCTGTTCATCACCGGGCAGCTGGTCCGCGGCGCCCACGACATGCAGGACACCGGCCGTGCGCCCCATGACGCTGACCGGGATGCAAACCGCGGAGCAGGCCGACTGCGCACGGCCACGCAGCACAGGGCAGGCTTCGAAGCTCTTGCTGTTCGCAAAGGCCATCTGGGCATTGCGCCGGATGGCGGGACACTCCTGCGGATCCGTCACGCCGCACCCGGCGTGGCCTGCCGCGGGCGCGGTTGCCACGGCGCGCTCAAGATGCGCGACGCTCGAATCCGCCAGCAGCAACTCACCGTGCTGCCCGGGCTGCAGGGTCTCCACCAGCACGTCGTGTACGACGTTGAATGCGGCCGCTTCGGACTGGACGAGCTCGAATGCGTGGTGTAGACGATGATCGAACTCGCGCCGCTGGGCTTCGCGCTCGCGCTCGCCCTTCTCGGCCAGGATCTGCGCGTGCTGACCGCGGATCGCGCGCACACCGGCCCAGGTGACCGCACTGCCGAGCAACAACGCCACACCCAGCGTCGTGATGAGCATCTGCCGGGCCGCCCGCGCCTCGCTGATGAGCTGCGCGCTGGCAATGTTCATCTGCCTGCCCAGATCCTGATCGATGATCTTGAGCAACGCGGCGCGCATGTTTGCGTAGGCGACCGTACTTTCACCGAACTGCGCGGGATCGACCATGCCCTGCTTCTCGAGCAGCGCGTCGACCATTTGCTTCCAGGCGTTCAGTATGGTCAGGAATTCCTGCCGGGAAGCGCTGGGATCGCGCATGTCGGGCACGATCTTCTGGAATTGCGCGAAGCGTGCCTCCGCGCGCGCGAGCAGTTCGCGGTAATGGGCGACGTACGTGGCGCGTCCCACGGACATCGGCAGCACGAGGTAGTTGGTCAGCTCCACATTGGCCTGGTGCAGGTCGTACTCCGTGCCCAGCAGGTGCTCGAGAGCAGGCTGGTATTCGTTCGCGATGCGCTCGGCCGTGCGCGTGGTCGTGCGCACGTTCAGGTACGCGACTCCCACGACCGCGACGATCAGCAGGATCAAGCCGCAGCCGACGATGCCCGCCTTGTAGTAGGCCGGCATCTCACGCCTGCCGGCCGGGCGCGCACGCGG
>Ga0164241_10003468_pt1 | contig 15864 bp, 16 predicted proteins | sample OricomyardsoilBY_FD_108780 | JGI IMG/M metagenome (GOLD analysis project Ga0164241, IMG submission 108780) | Backyard soil microbial communities from Emeryville, California, USA - Original compost - Back yard soil (BY) | ecosystem: Environmental > Terrestrial > Soil > Unclassified | place: USA... | reverse complement strand
GGCTGGATCGCCAACGTCGTGGTCGGCGGGCGCAACCGGGAGCGGCAGGGGTGCCTGGTCAGCGTGCTGGTCGGCGTCGTCGGCGCCGCGCTCGGCGGGCTGGTCTACACCTGGATCACCGGCCGGGACATCACCTTCGAGTTCGACTTCCCCAGTTTCGGGGTCGCCGCGCTCGGCGCCGTCGTGCTGCTCGCGCTCCTACGGCTGGTGCAGGGCGTCGGCAACCGTCGGTGACGGATCACGCACGGTTTGCCATTGCTTACCACGCGCGCACGGCCGTACACTCACCGATGCCCGTAGGTCGACCGGCCGGCGGTGCGTGTCGTCGGGGGATGCACGGCCGGCCGGAGGGACCGCGAGTGGACTCCCGGCCGATCACCCTCCGCACAGGGCGTAGCGTGGTGCGTATCTGACAGCCGCACCCAATGCGAGGAATGTCCGGCAATATGTCCGAATCTCCTGAGCCGCTCGATGACGGCAGGCTCGCCCACCTCATCGCCCTGACCAGGAGCGTCGTGCCGCCCATGCATCCTGCGGGACGTCCCTTCGTGGCCGGCGGCTTCGCTCTCACCATGATCTTGCGACGCCTGTCGCGACGGCTCGGCACGGTCGGGCTCGTGCTCACCGGCCTCGTCGCCTGGTTCTTCCGGGAACCGAAGCGCGTCGCGCCGACGCGGCCCGGCCTCGTCGTGTCCGCTGCCGACGGCACCGTCGCGCAGGTCCTGCCCGCCGCGCCCCCCGCCGAGCTCGGCCTCGAGGGCGGCGACTGGCTGCGCGTCAGCGTCTTCCTCTCGGTCTTCGACGTGCACGTCCAGCGCGTGCCGGTGGCCGGCGAGGTGCTGCGCGCCGAGTACCGGCCCGGCAAGTTCCTCTCCGCCGACCTCGACAAGGCCAGCGAGGACAACGAGCGCAACTCGCTCCTGCTCGCCACCCCCGACGGCACCCAGGTCGCCGTCGTGCAGATCGCCGGGCTCATCGCGCGGCGGATCGTCTGCCAGGTCGCCGCGGGTGACAAGGTCGCCGCGGGCGAGACCTACGGCCTGATCCGGTTCGGCTCCCGCGTCGACGTCTACGTCCCGGCCGGCGCCCGCGTGCTGGTCGAGCCCGGCCAGCGCACCATCGGCGGCGAGACCGTCCTCGCCGAGCTGGAGGCCTGAGTGGTCACGCGCGCTCCGGGCGTGCGGTTGCTGCCCAACGCGCTCACGGTCCTCGCCATGTGCGCGGGCCTTTCCGCCGCGCAGTTCGCGCTGTCGGGCAACTACCCCGCGGTCATCGCCGCGATCGCGGTGGCCGCCGTGCTCGACAGCCTCGACGGCCGCATTGCCCGCCTGCTCGACGCGACCAGCAAGATGGGCGCCGAGCTGGACTCGCTGGCCGACGCGATCTCCTTCGGCGTCTCCCCCGCGCTCGTGCTCTACATCTGGAAGTTCGAGGGCAACCGGCTCGGCTGGGTGGTCGCGCTCGTGTTCGCGGTGTGCATCATCCTGCGGCTCGCGCGGTTCAATACGCTGCTCGACGACACCGAACAACCGCCGTACGCCAAGGAGTTCTTCGTCGGCGTGCCAGCGCCGGCGGGCGGGCTGCTGGCGCTGCTGCCGCTGATCCTCACGCTGCAGATCGGCCACGACGGCTGGTGGTCGTCGGTGCCGGTGGTGATGGTGTGGACGGTCGCCATCGCGGCGCTGCTGATCAGCCGGATCCCCACGCTGTCGGTGAAGACGTTCAAGGTGCCGCCGCGCATGGCCGCGCCGCTGCTGGTGCTCGTCGGCCTCGCCGCGGCCGCGGTGATCACCTACCCGTTCCTGGCGCTGGCCTGCGCGCTGGCGATCTACCTCGCGCACGTGCCGTACGCAGTGCGCCGCAACTACTGGCTGGCCAACCACCCCGAGGCGTGGGACGTGCCGGCGCGGGAGCGCCGGGCGATCCGCCGGGCACACGGCTCGAACCGCAGGCTGGGCCTGCGCCCGCCGATGCGCAAGGTCGCGGGCGCCGCCCGCCGCGCGGTCTCCGCGGCACGACGCGGCAACGGCTCGGGCAACGGGGAACGCACCAGGCTGCTGCTGCCGACCGACTCGAACCGGGTGCGCCGCGCGGTGCTGCGCGGACGCAACGGCTGGCGCCGAACCGGGTTGCGCCGCAACCAGCCCCGGCCCTCAGCAAAGGACCAGTAGTCTCCGGGCCATGCCTCAGATCACGCTGACCGCGCGGTTGTCGCCCTCGGCGCTGGACACCCGTCGCGGTGTGGTGCGGCTGCATCCCGAGGTGCTCGACGCCCTCGGGCTGGAGCCGTGGTCGTGCGTGCGGCTGACCGGCGCGCGGATCAGCGCGGCGCTCGCCGCCGAGGCCGACCGCGCCGGCGCGCCGGGCGTGCTGCTGCTCGACGACGTGACCATGTCGAACGTGGGCGTGACCGAGGGCGCCGAGGTCGTGGTGGAGCCTGCGGCTGTCGACGCGGCGCGGACCGTGACGGTGGCGGGCTCGCGGCTGGCGTCGACGTCGCTGCCGCCGGAGACCGTGCGGCTGGCGCTGATCGGCAAGGTGCTGACGGTCGGCGACGCGGTGTCGCTGCTGCCGCAGGACCTCGCGCCCGCGCCCGGCTCGGACCTGCCGGACGTGCGCGGCAAGCTGTCCCGCGCCATCGGCATGACGTGGACCAACGAACTGCTGACCGTGACCGCGACCGAGCCGCCGGGGCCGGTCGCCGTCCATCCGTCCACTGTGGTCGGCTGGCGGGACGGCGCGCGGACCGGCGAGCCGCCGCCCGCCGTGGCACCGGTCGAGCCGGCCGAGCCCGCGACCGAGCAGGCCGTCGTGGCGCCGCCGGTGGTCGTGCCCGCCGCGCCGCCGCCCCCACTCACCGACCTGGTCGGCGCACGGGAGGTTGCGGACCGGCTCGCGGAGTGGTTCGACCTGGCGTTCAACCGCCCGGAGCTGCTGTCCCGGCTGGGGGCGGCCGCGCAGCTCGGCGCGCTGATCACCGGGCCGGAGGGCGTCGGCAAGACGACCGTGGTGCGCTCGGTCGCGCACGCGGCCGACGCCGACGTCATCGAGCTGGCCGGACCGACGATCGCCGCGCTGGAGCCGAACGCCGGCGCGCGCAGGCTGATCGACGCGATCGCGAGCCTGAGCGACGGACCTGACGCCGAGCGGCCCTCGGTGCTGCTGCTCACCGACCTCGACGCGCTGCTGCCCTCGTCGAGCCCGCCGCCGGTCGCCACGGTCGTGATCGACACGCTGCGCGCCGCGATCCGCACGCCGCGGCTGGCGATCGTGGCCACCACCGCGCACCCGGAGGCGCTCGACCCGCGGGTGCGCGGCGTGGACCTGCTGGACCGCTCGCTGTCGCTGCCGCTGCCGGACGCCAAGATCCGCACCGAACTGCTGCGCGTGCTGTTCCGTGACGTCCCCACCGAGTCCGAAGTGGACTTCGGCGCGGTGGCCGAGCGGACCCCGGGGTTCGTCGCCGCCGACCTGGTCGCGCTGCGCCGCGAGGCCGCGGTGCGGGCCGCGCTGCGGGTCAAGGCGCAGGCCGAGCCGCTGGTCACCTCGGCCGACCTGCTCGGCGCGCTGGACACCGTCCGCCCGACCTCACTGTCCACTTCGGACAATCTGCGGACGGGCGGGCTGACGCTGGACGGCGTCGGCGACATGGTCGAGGTGAAGCAGGCGCTGACCGAGTCGGTGCTGTGGCCGCTGAGCTACCCGGACTCGTTCGCGCGCCTCGGGGTCGAGCCGCCGCGCGGGCTGCTGCTGTACGGGCCGCCGGGCTGCGGCAAGACGTTCCTGGTCCGCGCGCTGGCCGGCACGGGCAAGCTGAACGTGCTGTCGGTCAAGGGCGCGGAGCTGATGGACAAGTTCGTCGGCGAGTCCGAACGGGCGGTGCGCGATCTGTTCCGCCGCGCCGCGGAGGCCGCGCCGGCGCTGGTGTTCCTCGACGAGGTGGACGCGCTGGCGCCGCGGCGCGGGCAGTCGGCCGACTCGGGCGTGTCCGACCGGGTGGTCGCGTCGCTGCTCACCGAGCTGGACGGCGTGGAGCCGATGCGCGACGTGGTCGTGCTGGGCGCCACGAACCGGCCGGAGCTGATCGACCCGGCGCTGCTGCGGCCGGGCCGGCTCGAGCGGCTGGTGTACGTGCCGCCGCCGGACGCCGACGCCCGCACGGAGATCCTGCGCGCCGCGGCGAAGAACATGCCGCTGGCCGACGACGTCGACCTGGCCGCGCTGGCCGGCGAGCTGGACGGTTACTCGGCGGCGGACTGCGCGGCGCTGGCCCGCGAGGCCGCGCTCACGGCGATGCGCGAGTCCCTGGAGGCGACGGTCGTGACGGCCGCGCACCTGGCCGCGGCCCGCCAGACGGTCCGCGCGTCGCTGGACCCGGCCCAGCTGGCCGCCTTGGAGGCGTACGCGAACGGCCGCTGATCACTTGCCTTCGTTCGAACCGCCGATGCCCTGGTAGTCCTTGGTGACGATGACGATCACGCCGTCGGGGAAGGTGTTCAGGCCGGTGAACCGCGGCTGGACCTTCATACCGAAGTCGTCGGCGATGTCCTCGGCGGCCTGCTGCTCCGCGGTGCCCGACCGGTAGTAGGCGCTCGAGGTCGGGATCGTGCCGTACGGGTAGTTGCCGACCGAGACCACGTTCCAGCCGACCGCGCGCAGGTCGTCGGCGGCCTGCTCGCCGAGCCCGCTGACCGTGCTGTTGTTGTAGACGCGCACCGGCTGGGACTTGCCCGGCTCACCGTTGCCGTCGCCGCCCGGCGGCGCGGGCGCGGTGCCGCTCGTCGCGGGCGGGCGCGTGGTGGTCGTCGGTGCGCCCGAGGACGACTCCGACGGCTTGGTCGTGGACGTCGCCGAGGACGACGGCGGCTGCTCGTCCGACGAACCGGGCCCGCTGGTCGCGATGGTGGGCGGTGGCTTGGCGGTGTCGTCGCCGTCGCCGCCTCCGAAGATCGCGATCAGGCCGATGATCAACGCGATCGCGGCGAGGCCGAGCAGCGCCAGGCCCGCCACCCGCAGGGGGCGCGTGGGGCTGGGCGACTCGGGCGAGCTCATCGTCCGAGCCGCGGGGCCGAACGGGCACGCTGGCGGCCGCTGCGCAGCCGGCGCAGGCGCTTGACCAGCATCGGGTCGGCCTCGAGCGCCTCACGCTTGTCGATCAGCCGGTTGACCAGCTGGTAGTAGCGCGTGGGCGAGACGCCGAAGAGCTCGTGGATGGCCTGCTCCTTGAGGCCGGGGTACTTCCACCACTGGCGCTCGAAGGCGAGGATCTCGCGGTCCCGCTGCGTCAGCCCGCCGTCCGTGTCGGCGGGCATCGCGCGCATGGGGGGTTCGGAGGGCTGTGCCGGCACCTCGGCGGCGTCCATCTGGCTCCTCGCCACGGGATCTGTCGCTGCACCCGAATCACACGCGTGTGATTCGGTGGGCCTCATTACATCACGCTACCCACCGCCACCGCCGTCCCGTGCGCGAGAGTCGCGCGATCTTTCTCCGGTTAGGGTCGCGGCATGGCCATACGCCCGATCGTGATCGTCGGTGACCCTGTGCTGCACCACCCGACGCGCCCGGTGGAGACGTTCGACGACGAGCTGAAGACTCTCGTCGAGGACATGTTCGAGACGATGGCCGCCGCACCCGGCGTGGGCCTCGCGGCCAACCAGGTGGGCGTCGACCTGCGGGTGTTCGTCTACGACTGCCCGGACGACGAGGGCGTGCGCCACCGCGGCCTGGTGGTCAACCCGGTGCTGGAGACCTCCGAACGCCCGGAGACCATGCCCGACCCGGACGACGATCTCGAGGGCTGTCTCTCGGTGCCGGGCGAGAGTTTCCCGACGGGCCGTGCGTCGTGGGCGAAGGTGACGGGGCAGGACCTGTCCGGCGAGCCGGTCGAGATCGAGGGCACCGGGTTCTTCGCGCGGTGCCTGCAGCACGAGGCGGATCACCTCGACGGGCTGCTGTACCTGAACAGGCTCACCGGCCGTTATGCGCGCGAGTCGAAGCGGATGCTCAAGCACAACGGCTGGGGCAAGCCGGGCCTGTCGTGGGACCCGGCCGTGGAGACCGAGCCCGGCGAGTAACTCTTCGCTGCCGGCTTCGCTCCTGGCGAAACCGGAACACCACGCACCGGCGCACACTTGTAGTGAGTGCAACGGTGTAATTGGTGGTGGTTGGTTCATGTCGGACGAGCTGGACGCCTACTCCCGCACGGTGAGCGCGGTGGCCCAGATGCTGACCCCGCACGTGGCGAGCGTGGCGCTACGGCGGGGCAGTGGCTCGGCGGTCGTGTGCACCGACAACGGGCACCTGCTGACGAACGCGCACGTGGTCGGCGGCGGCAAGCGCGGCACGGCGACGTTCTCCGACGGCACGGAGACGCCGTTCGAGGTGATCGGCTCGGACCCGCTGTCGGACCTCGCGGTGCTCCGCGCGGAGTCGGACACGCCGGCGCCTGCCTATCTGGGCGAGGCGGACGATCTCGTGGTCGGCCAGCTGGTGGTGGCGGTGGGCAGCCCGCTGGGCCTGTCGGGTTCGGTGACGGCCGGGGTGGTGAGCGCGCTCGGCCGCTCGTTGCCGGTGCGCCAGGGCCAGGCGGCGCGGGTGATCGAGGACGTGATCCAGACCGACGCGGCGCTGAACCCGGGCAACTCGGGTGGCGCGCTGGCGGACTCGCGGGGCCGGGTCGTCGGCATCAATACGGCGGTGGCCGGCTTCGGCCTGGGCCTGGCGGTGCCCATTAATTCGACGACAAGGCGGATCATCGACACCCTGATGGTCGAGGGCCGGGTGCGGCGCGCGTACCTCGGCGTGGTCGGCGTCCCGGCGCCGCTGCCGGACGAGGTGGCCTCGCGGACAGGTCAGCCGGCCGGCCTGCGGGTGATCGAGGTCGTCCCGGGCGGCCCGGCGGAGCTCGCGGGCCTGCGCAAGGGCGACCTGGTGCTGACGGTGGCGCGCGAGCAGGTCCGCGACGCGCAGGGCATCCAGCGCCAGCTGTTCGCGGAGGTGATCGGCACCAACCTGGCGGTCACGGTGCTGCGCAACGGCGCCATGGTCGACGTCTACGCCCGCCCCACAGAACTAACAGTCACCTGACCACCCACAACAACAACCCCCGCGCGCACGCGCGTGCAGAACCCAAGAAACGTAGCCCCCACCCTGTCCCGGGGGCACCCCTCAGCGCCAGCCTATCGGCACCCCCCGACAAGAAGAACGCGCAAGATCAACTTGTGGACAACCTCGCCAGTTGTGGACAAGTCACGGAAGGCGGCGCCACGGGGTGAGCGGCAGGTTCGCCAGCTCCACCAACGCCGAGAGCCCGGCCAGATCCGTGTACCGCCCGGCGAGCACCGCCGCCCGCACCGCGCGGATCTGCGCACGGGACACCGGCCAGCCCGCCAGCACGAAGGGCAGCACCAGCCGCAGCGCCGAGACCACCGACACGCGCCGCCGCTGCGGGGCCCGTAACGCCAGCACCGCCAGGCGCAGCGTGTGGTCGGCCGCTGCCGGCGAGCTCCAGCGCGACGAGTCCGCCGCCGCGCAGCGCAGGCACACCGGGTCGCCAGCGCCCAGCTCGCCGCCACACTCCTCGCAGCGCAGCAGGCGCAGCGCCCAGTCCGTGCACGTCCACTCGTACGCGTCCGGCTCCGCGGACAGCACCCGGGTCGCCAGCGTTCGCTCCGACTCCGCGCCCGCGCTCGCCCGCTCGGCGGCCAGCAGCGCGCGCCAGTCGACGAGCCACCGCTCGTCGACGACCTCGGCGCAGCCCAGGCAGGACGGATACCCGCGTCCGGTCAGCTCGCCGCAGGTCGGGCACGGGTTCGCCGCGACGGGCCGCTCGTGCGGCCGGTACGGCAAGCGCGCGTCCACGAATGCACCGTACTTGGCCGCCACCCCCGCGCGTGGTTATGGTCGAAACCACGCGCACACCGGGAGTCCTTTCTGCACACCGAAACCCCGCCCCGGGTCCTCACGATCGCCGGCTCCGACTCCGGCGGCGCCGCGGGCCTGCAGGCCGACCTGCGCACGTTCTTCGCCTGCGGCGCGCACGGGATGACCGCGGTCACCGCGGTCACCGTGCAGAACACGCTCGGCGTGCGCGGGGTCTCGGTGCTGCCGGCCGAGATCGTGGCCGCGCAGATCGAGGCGGTGGCCGAGGACATCGGCGTGCAGGCCGCGAAGACCGGCATGCTGGCGACCGCGGAGATCATCGCCGCCGTCGCCAAGGCGTGCGACAAGGTCCACATCGGACGCGACGGTGACGTGCCGTTCGTGGTGGACCCGGTCGCCGCGTCCATGCACGGCGAGCAGCTGTTGCACGACGACGCGCTCGACGCGATCCGCACCGTGCTGTTCCCGCGCGCCACTGTGGTCACCCCGAACCTCGACGAGGTCCGGCTGTTCACCGGCATCGAGGTGGCCGACCTGACCGGCGCGCGGGAGGCGGCGCGGGCACTGCACGCGCTCGGCCCGCGGTGGGTGCTGGTGAAGGGCGGGCATATGCGCAACGACCCGGAGTGCGTGGACCTGCTCTACGACGGGTCGGAGTTCCTTGAGCTGCCGGCCGAGCGGATCGACACCAAGCACACCCACGGCGGCGGCGACACGATGGCGTCGTCGATCACCGTGGCGCTCGCGCGCGGCGCCTCGGTGCCGGACGCGGTCCGGTTCGGCAAACGCTTCGTGACGGAGTCCGTACGCAACGCATACGCGCTGGGCAGCGGCGTCGGCCCGGTGTCTCCTTTGTGGCGCATCGCCCCCGTGGAGGAGATCTAGACCCGATCGGGCGGCGGTTCCGCGCCCGGCGTTTACCCTTCGTTGACGTGAGGACCCGAGACAGAGCGCGCGCCCTGGTCGAGAACAAGCGCTTCCAGCAGTTCATCATCTGGGTCATCGTGCTGAACGCGGTGGCGCTGGGGCTGGAGACGTCCGCGCCCGTGATGGCCAATTTCGGCCCGCTGCTGCACGCCGCCGACCGGATCATGCTCGCCATCTTCGTCGTCGAGCTGGCGCTGCGGCTTTTCGCGTACGGCTGGAAGTTCTTCAACGACTCGTGGAACGTGTTCGACTTCGTGGTCGTCGGCATCTCGCTGATCCCCGCGACCGGACCGTTCTCGGTGCTGCGCGCCCTGCGGGTGCTGCGCGTGCTGCGGCTGATCTCGGCGGTGCCGGCGATGCGGCGCGTGGTGTCCGGGCTGCTGGCGGCGGTGCCCGGGATGGCGTCGATCGGCGCGCTGCTCGGGCTGGTCATCTACGTGGCCGGGGTAATGGCCACGAAGCTGTTCGGCGCCATCTCGCCGGAGTACTTCGGCGACCTCGGCACCACGCTGTTCACGCTGTTCCAGACGATGACCGGCGAGGCGTGGCCGGACGTCGCCCGGGACGTGATGGACGAGGCGCCGATGGCGTGGATCTTCTTCGTCGTCTACATCCTGGTGTCCAGCTTCGCGGTGCTGAACATGTTCATCGCGGTGATCGTGAGCGGTATGGAGAAGGAGGTCACCGACGACCTGGCGGAGGCCGAGGACCGGCACGCGGCCGACCAGGCGGAGGCGGACCGGCTGATCTTGGAGGAACTGCGGGCGCTGCGCACGGAGATCGCCGAGCTGCGGGCGGACAAGTCGGCCGCCCTGCCGCCCGCCGAGACCTCCGAGCGGGCCTGACGTGCTGAGCAGGCAGCGGGCCGCGGCGATCGTCGCGAGCCCGGGGTTCCAGCGCGTCGTGCTCGTCGTGATCGTGGCGAACGCGGTGACGCTCGGCCTGGAGACCTCGGCCCGCGCGACCGGCCCGCTGCTGCACGTCGCGGACCGGCTGGCGCTCGCGGTGTTCGTGGTCGAGCTGGCCCTGCGCTGGTACGCGGCGGGCCGGCGGTTCTTCCGCGACCCGTGGAACGTGTTCGACTTCGTCGTTGTCGGCGTGTCGCTGGTGCCCGCGGCCGGGCCGCTGGCGGTGCTGCGGACCTTGCGGGTGCTGCGCGTGCTGCGGCTGGTGTCCGCGGTCCCGTCGATGCGCCGGGTGGTGTCCGGGCTGCTGGTGGCGGTTCCCGGCATGGCGTCGGTGGCGGCGCTGCTGTCGCTGGTGATCTTCGTGGCCGGGGTGATGGCGACGGGCCTGTTCGGTGCGATCGCCCCCGAGTACTTCGGCGCCCTGGGCACGTCGCTGTTCACGCTGTTCCAGGTGATGACCGGCGAGGCGTGGCCGGACATCGCCCGGCAGGTGATGGAGGCCGCGCCGCTGGCGTGGATCTTCTTCGTCGTCTACATCCTGGTGTCGAGCTTCGCCGTGCTGAACCTGTTCATCGCGGTGGTGGTCAGCGGCATGGAGACCCAGGTGACGAATGACCTCGCGGAAGCGGAGGAGCGCAACGCGGCGACGCAGGCGAGTTCGGGCGCGGAGATGCTGACGCAGGTCCGGGCGCTGCGCGCGGAGGTGGCCGAGTTGCGCGCCGAGCGGGACCGCGGCGCTGGCTAGCCTTGGCCCGGTGGACCGACCGTCGATTCTCGCCATGGCCGATCTCGCCACACCGATGGCCATCCGGGTGGCCGCGACGCTGAGTCTCGTGGAGCACGCCGGGACCGCGGGTGCGACGGCGCAGCGCCTCGCCGCCGCCAGCGGAAGGGCCGCGCCCGCGCTGGGCCGCCTGCTCGACCACCTGGTCACGATCGGCGCGTTCGAGCTCGACGCGGAGGGCCGCTACCGCGCCACCGACCTCGGCGCGCAGATGGTCGGGGTCAAGCCGCTGCTCGACATCAACCGCGCGGGCGGGCGCGCCGAGCTGGCCTTTGTGGACCTGCTCGAGACGATCACCACCGGCACCCCCGCCTACGAGCACCGGTACGGCCAAGGTTTCTGGGCAGACCTCGCCGCCCGGCCGGACCTGCGGCGCACGTTCGACGACCAGATGAACTGGCGGTTCCGGGAGCAGGCCCCGCAGATCGCGGCGCGCTTCGACTGGGCCCGGTTCCCCGAAATCCTCGACGTGGGCGGCGGCGACGGGACCATGCTGACCGCGATCCTGCAGGCGCATTCCGGCGTGCGCGGCCGGGTCCTGGACCTGCCGGAGTCGACCGCGGCGGCCACCGAACGCTTCGCAGCGGCGGGCGTCGCCGACCGCGCGGGCACCGTCGCCGGCAGCTTCTTCGACCCGCTACCGACGGGCGCCGACGCCTACGTCCTGTCCGACATCCTCCACAACTGGGACGACGACCACGCCCGCGCGATCCTGACGGGTTGCCGCCAAGCTGCCGCGCAGACCGGCACGGTGGTGGTGATCGAGGCGATGCGCGGACAGGGCGTGGGCACGGCGATGGACCTGTTCATGCTGATGTGCTTCGGCGGCCACGAACGCACGATCGCCGAGCTGACCGACCTGGCAGCCGGCTGCGGCCTCACGCTGCACGGCTCCGCCCCGGTGTCGGACGAACGCACGGTCCTGGAGTTCAGAATCGCCTAACGAGCTCGCGCGCACGCGCGCGCGTGCAGAACACAAGAAACGAAAGCCCCCACCCTCTCCGGGGGCACCCCTCACGGCCATTCTATCGGCGCAGGCCGACAAAACCCTGGGTCGTGCAGGGGTTGTGGACAACTTCGGTCGCGAGTGGAGAATTCAGCGCGGCGGCTCGACGCGTGAGCCCAGAAGCGTTGCGGCACCCGGCCCGCCGCCCGGCCGCCACCGCGGCGGCGGCGCCGGAGCGGCCGCGGTTCGCGATCGGCGGCATCGACGAGAAACGGTTGGCCGACGAGCAGGCGGCCGGGGCAACCCGCGTGGTCGTGGGCCGGGCGGCCACCGAGGCGGCGGACCCCCAGACCGCCGCCTCGCGACTGGCCGCCGCTCTGCGCCCGAAAGGGAAATGAGCGGCGGACGGGCCGGCAGGGTTCGGCCCGTCCGCCGCGGGGCACGGATGCCCGGGTTGGCTCAGCCTGTGACCAGGGTGAGTCCGTAAACGCTCAGCGGCTCGGTGACCGTCTGGAAGAAGGTCGTCCCACCGGAGCTGCAGTTGCCGGAACCGCCGGAGGTCAGGCCGACGGCCTGCACGCGGGTACCCGAACCCGGGTTCGTCACCAGCGAGCCGCCGGAGTCACCCGGCTCCGCGCACACGTTCGTGCGGATCATCTGGCCGACGCAGCCCTGGGCGTAGCACACCGTCTGGTTCGTGGCGGTGACGCTGCCGCAGTGCCAGCCGGTCGTCGAGCCGGAACGGCACACGGCCAGGCCGGTCGAGGCCGAACGCGGACCGGTGACGGTCACGTCGCTGCCGGACGAGTAGCGGTCGACGAGCGCGGTCTGGGTCGCCGAGGACGACGACACGTTGATGCGGCTGTAGTCGTTCGTCGGGAACGACGAGGACGCGACGGTGCCGAGCGTGCCGCCGGGGCCGGACCAGGTGCCACCGAGGTTGCCGCAGTGACCGGCGTCGATCACGTAGCGGGCGCCGCTGGAGGACCGGGCGTTGAAGCCGGCCGAACACCGAGCGCCTGCGGTCGTGGTGATCGCCTGGCCGTTGATGACGTTCCACAGCGGCTTGTAGGCCTCGGAAACGTGGCTGACCTTGACCGTGCCCGCACCGAGCGTGGACGCCCAGTTGGAGACGGCGGCGTCGGAACCGTGGACCTCGACAACGAGAGATTTACTCGCCTGGTCCACGTACCAGCCAACGACGGAACTCGGCCGGGTCGCGGCCGCCTTGTCCAGCTTGACCTGGGCGGCGGACAGGTCCGCCACGGTGCGGGCGGAGGTGTCCGCACCCGCCGTCGCCGGGGATGCCATGGCCATGGCCACGCCGGCGGCCAGCAGGCCTGCGCCTGCCCAGCGCAGGAGAGACGTGCGTTTCATCAGGTGTTCTCCCTCGACTTCGGTAGCAGGGGGACCCGAAAGCGGTGAGAGGAGTGCGGATCCGCTCTCGGGGCAAAGAGGGATCTCAGTTTTTCGCCATCCGGTTGAATGACGTTGATGAAACTATTTCTCGAGGCTGTAATCGGATATCGGCCGTTCGGGGACAACAGTTGCCATTGTGAAGGCCGTCACGCTACTAACAGTTAGCCTGGTTCGCCGCTGGTCGGCGCGGGTGCGGAGGCGCTGTCCTGCCCGGTCGTCGTGGCGTCCGGCGTGGTCGTATCGGGCTGGTCCGACTCGCTCGGCGGGTCCTGTGGCCGCTCGTTCCCGCTGGTGGGCGGGTTTTCCGTGACGGTGACCGTGGACTGCCCGCTGCCCGGCGTCGTCGACTCCGTCGTCGCGGGCGGCGCCTTGTCCTGATCGTCGCCGCCGTCCGAAACGGGCCGAACGATGCCGCCGACCGTGGTGCCCGTGCCCCCGGACAGAGGCTCGCCGCGTAACCACTCGACACCGGTCACGGCCATCATGCCCAGCATGAACGCCAGCACGCTGCCCACGACGATGACGGGCCAGCGCAGCTTCGCGCGGGCCGGCGGCTGGTCGCCGTCCTCCGTGTCGTGCTCGCTGTCTTCCCCGGCGGTGTCGTCCTCGGTCGCGGTGCCCGGCTCGGGCTCGGGCCGCTCCTCGACCAGCGTCACGCTTGTCCCGCCCGCACGGGCCACGACCTTGTCGCGCACGGTGCGCACGCTTTGCCTCGTGCGCTGGATGGATCGCAGGTACAGCGCACCACCGAGCGTCGTGACGATGCTCGCGAGGCCGGCGCCCACCACGGTGCCGGCGAAGCCCATCGTCGAGCCGAGCACCGCCGCGGTGACGGCGGCCATGGCGGCGGCGAGTACCTGGCTGAAGCGGATGCTCTGGGTGTCGGTTGTGTCGCTCATGATCCTTCGTCTTGGTCGGGTACTTCTGGTCCCAACGTGGGCGACGGACGGGGTGATCCCCGGGTTGGCTCATCGTGAGACGAGTAACAAAGTCCATAGTGGACAGTGCATACTCGTGGTGTGGAACTGATCACCGTCGAGGACGTCACCGCGGCCGCCGAGCGGATCGCGGACATCGCCGTACGCACCCCGTTGCTGCCCTGCGCCTGGGCGGATCCGGACCGTCCACTGTGGCTCAAACCGGAGAACCTGCAGCCGATCGGCGCGTTCAAGATTCGTGGCGCTGCCAACGCGATCGCGCGGATTCCCGCCTCGGCGCGGCCGCGCGGCGTGGTCGCGTACTCGAGCGGTAACCATGCGCAGGCGGTCGCGTACGTGGCGAAGCGGTTCGGCCTGCCGGCGGCGATCGTGGTGCCGGAGAACACACCGGCGGTGAAGATCGAGGCGACCCGCGGGCACGGCGCGGAGGTCGTCATCGTGCCGATCACCGACCGCGAGATCGTGGCCGAGCGGCTGGTCGCGGAGCGGGGCGCGACGCTGATCCCGCCGTTCGACCACCGGGACGTGATCGCCGGCCAGGGCACGCTCGGCCTGGAGGTGGCGGCCGACCTGCCGTCGGTCGACGTGGTCCTGGTCCCGGTCAGCGGCGGCGGCCTGGCCTCCGGCGTCGCGACGGCCGTCAAGGCGCTGGCTCCGTCGGCGCAGGTGATCGGTGTGGAGCCGGAGCTGGCCGGCGACGCCGCGGCGAGCCTGGCGGCAGGCAGGCTCGTCCGCTGGTCACCGCAGGACCGCGAGCGCACCAGCGCGGACGGCCTCCGGGCCGAGCCGTCGGAGCTGACGTTCGCGCACCTGACCAAGCTGCTGGACGGCATCGTGACGGTCTCGGAGGAGGAGATCCGCGAGGCGATCGCCGTGCTGGCCCACCGCGCGCACCTGGTTGCCGAACCGAGCGGCGCGGTGACGACGGCGGCCTACCTGCACCGATCGAGCGAGCTACCGAAGGGCGCCACCGTGGCCATCGTGTCGGGCGGCAACATCAACCCGGCAGACCTGACCGCGATCCTGACCGGCTGACCCGCACAACGAAATCCACGCGCAAAACCTGTAACGCCGTCAGCCAGCCCCTAGGTAGCCCCCACCCTCTCCGGGGGCACCCCTCAGCGCCAGTCTATCGGTTCACGCCGACAAAACCGGTGGTCACGGGCTTGCTGTGGATAACTCGGCCCTTGTGGACAACTCGCTCAGGCGGCTTCGTCCGGCCGGGCCTGCGCCACCCGGCGCACCGGGGTGACGTGCGTCGGCGGGCCGACCACGTCGCAGTGGAAGCACTCCCCCGGCCCCGGCGCCTCGGCGGCCGGCGCGGGCTCGGCCGGCTCCGCGGGCTGGGCCAGCACGTCGTTGCGCACGCCCAGCGCCACCAGTCCGCCGACCACGCACAGCGCGGCGCACAGCACCATCGCCATCTGCCAGCCGTCGGTCAGCGCCACCGGGTCCGCGTACGCCGAGCCCGACAGACCCACCGCCGCGGGCAGGACGGCCACCGCCAGCAGGCCACCGGTCCGCGCGATCGCGTTGTTCACCCCCGACGCCACGCCCGCGTGCCGGTCGGCCGCGGACGCGAGCACCGTCGCGGTCACCGGGGCCACCACGGTCACCAGGCCCAGCCCGAAGAGCACGGTCGCCGGCAGCACCAGCAGCAGATACGACGCACCCGGCTCGACCTGCGTGTACAGCAGCAACGCGGCGGCGATCACCATCGGCCCCAGCACCAGGAACCATCGCGGCCCGAACCGCTGCGCGAGCTTGCCCGACCGCGCCGAGAACAGCAGCATCAGCACCGAGATCGGCAGGCCGGCGAGCCCGGCCGCGGTCGGCGAGTAGCCGAGCGAGGTCTGCAACTGCAGGACGAACAGCATCATCACGCCGCCGAGCGCCGCGTACACCACGAACGTCAGCGCGTTCGCGACCACGAACGTCCGGTCCACGAACAGGTCCGGCGGCACGAGCGGGTCGTGCGCCCGCCGCTGCACCAGCACGAACGCCGCCAGGCACACGACGCCGACGACGATCGACACCAGCACCAGCGGGTCGGCGAACCCG
>Ga0164241_10003467_pt1 | contig 15864 bp, 13 predicted proteins | sample OricomyardsoilBY_FD_108780 | JGI IMG/M metagenome (GOLD analysis project Ga0164241, IMG submission 108780) | Backyard soil microbial communities from Emeryville, California, USA - Original compost - Back yard soil (BY) | ecosystem: Environmental > Terrestrial > Soil > Unclassified | place: USA... | reverse complement strand
ACCAAAATGGAAGATATTAAGAGAGGACACGATGCCGGACCGTCTTTCATCAAAGACTGGAACGCCCTGCGGGTAGGTAAATCTGCCAAAGGCGAAACCCGTAACGTTTACGACAGACCAACTACCATGTTTGAGCACTTTGACGTGCACGCAACAGTATTAAATAACGGCTTTAACAGCCACGATCCGCATACGCACCGCGCCGAGGAGCTGATACTGATGATAGATGGAGAATGTCAATTCCAGATAGGGCAGGAAAAATTTATGGCGCAGAACGGCGATGCGGTTTTAATGGGTTCAAAAGTGCTGCACGCCGCTCAAAATATTGGCAGCAAACCATGCGGCTACTACGCTATACAGTGGCATTTGCTTAAAAAGGATTAAAAGTTTGGTAGATGCCGAGGTAGTTTTGCATGGCCAACAGTTGGCGCGCGACCCCTAAAAGGTGCCTTAACGATTAACAGTTTCAAATCTGAATAGTTGGCTCAGTAGTTGGGTGTTCCAAATCCTTTTTTGGTGTTCCAAACTGTTCCAAATCCTGTTTAAAAAGCCCAAAAAACGACCTAAAAGTGTTCCAAACTGTTCCATACTAAAACACATAAGTGCTAAAAATAAGCAAGTTAGTGCGGTCAATAGCTTTTACACCCATTATGTTTTTTGGAACAGTCAATGATGCACAATTTAGAGCTTCTATTTCACTATCCTTCCAACTCCAAACTGATCGGCAATGCTTGTGGCTTTGTTATTTGCCATAAACACCTCTATCATTTTTTCGCTGCCAACGGCGTTGTTATTTTCGTCGGTTAAATAGGTTAAAACTTTGCGGGTTTTTGCATCTATTACCTCGCCGCTTGAGGGGTAGGCATATTTCCCGTCCTTGCTGAAGGTTATCCATCCCGGCATATCGCGCAGCGGAATAGTGGTTAGCTGCTGATAGGGTGCTTTGTTTGCAAAAACATGCATGCGCATATTAAACCCATCGCATAGCCATATCTCTTTTTCATCCGGCGTTAAACCAATTCCATGACTTGGGCAGCCATGGCGCCTTACCGTGCCTTTATCCCAGCCCTGAACCACTACTTTTGCAGTGCGCTGGCCGGTTTTAATATCGCCAACTTCAAAGCCAAGCAGGTCATTGCAGTTTACGTATATGGTTGTTTCGGCTCCGTTAATGGTGAATGGACGCACCGATGCGGAAAACGGTCCTATCTGAGATATGATCTGGTTAGTTTGAGTATCGGCAACCTTAACAACAGTATTGGCTATGTCTGACATGTAAACCCGTTTTCCCGAAAGTCCGTAAACCGTATTGTGCGATTTGTTAAAACCATCAAGCTGTTTTATTACGTCGCCCGTTTTGGCATCCAAAATTGTCCAGGTATGTCCTTCAAAAGCAGGTAGGTAAATGGTTTTTCCATCGGGCGATACGGCCAGCCTGTCGCATCCGCCGGGGATTAGTTTTTCCCAAACCAATTTACCTGTACCTATATCTATCCGTTGTAATGACTCCCACGTGGTTATATACACACTATTGAGCGGTACACTCGCTGCTATGCCCTTAACATTCGATGGCAGGCCGTTGGGGTGCATGCCTTGGGTAGATATACGTTTTACAAACTTGTGTCCGTTGGCAACATCAAAAACCAATAATCCGTGACCACCATAACCCAGGTAATCGCGTATGCCTGGTACCGCTACAAAAAGATAACGGCCATTTAGGGCAGGTGCTTTTTTATTGGTTGCCTTGTTTGCAGGCTCATTCCAACCGGTATTTAAATAAACAATGCACGCTAAAACAACGGCAATAATTAAGTTGATCCTGGTTTTCATGATTCAGTTTGATTTACGGAAATACTTTTTGGTGGTTTATAAAGTAAATCAAACTTAACAAGATGCAGACGAAACCGCAAATATTGGGGAAGTTATTAAGACTAACTTATTAAGCAGCTAATTGATACTCCACTTTTTGCACCAAAGCATTCAGATCGAACGGCTTGTGCAATACGTCGTTAGGAGCGCCGGGGAGCTTAAGGGCATCGTCAAGGTCTTCGGCGCCAGAGCATAAAATGACGGGCAGATCTTTGGTAGAAGTATTTAATTTAAGGAGTTTGCATATGTCGCGCCCATCCAGATCAGGCAAGGCCAGATCTAATATTACCAAATCGGGATGATCTATTTTAATAGTATTAAATACTTCGTTTCCGGTATGTAATGCTATTACCTCATATCCCTTACTGTTTAATATATAGGTCATTACCTCAACCATGAATTCATTGTCATCCACTATTAATATCCGCTTCATCATGGTACTATATTTTGTAATATATAAGTCAAACGCTATGCCACTGTTTTTAAACTGATAAGCAAAGTGTTATCTTTACTGTCGAGGTAAAATTGGATAAAGTAAAAATATTAGAACGCTATCTGCCGCCCGAAGCCGCTCCGCTTATAGGCCGTTGGATAGATTACTTTAAGTGTGAGTTTAAAATATCGCGAAACCGCAATAGCAAGTTTGGCGATTACCGCCCTCCGCATGACGGCAAAGGACACCGTATTTCGGTAAATTACGACCTTAACCCCTACGCTTTTTTGGTAACTACCGTGCATGAGTTTGCCCATTTACATACATGGAATGAGCATAAACACAAGGCAAAGCCACACGGCGCTGAGTGGAAGAGTAATTTTAAACGCATGATGCAACCTTTTTTTGAAAAAGAGGTTTTCCCGCCTGAGGTTAAGCACGCCATTATGAGCTACCTCAACAATCCGGCGGCTTCAAGCTGTTCCGACTTGAGCCTTTATCGCTCGCTGCGCAAATATGATGCACCTAAAGAAGCTATTCATACCGTTGAAAAGATACCGGTACATGCACTCTTTAAACTAAAGGACGGACGGGTTTTCCGTAAGGAAGAAAAGTTGCGCAAAAGGTACAAGTGTACAGAAGTGAGTACAAAGCGGCTGTATCTGTTTAGCCCGGTTGCCGAAGTTGAACTGATAAAGGATTAGCTTTAACAAATGATACGCCTCGTTTTAATTGTCATCTTTTTCCTGATCTCGCTTTTGGCTGTGTTCAAAGCCCCCATGTATTATTTGTGGTTGCTGGCAATAGCCGTTACAGAGTATCCCATTGTTTTTGCGGCGATTGTAACTACGCTGTTAATAATTGGATTCTGGGTGCATAAATATCAAATGGCGGGCACTATTATAGGCGCTGCTTCATTGCTGTTGTTTTTATCACCGATAGTACGGTCATACGTTATAGCCAGCACATTGCAAAACGAGTTGGAGGTAAGTCTGGATAGAACGACTTCAAATAAAATCAGCAAGCCGTTTAGTTTCGGCAGAATGTTTGCCTCTGTGCCTAAGATTCCATATAAAGGCTTAACTTATATCAATTATCCTGATGTTAAATTAGACCTTGATTTTTACCCGGCCCAGGCTAATGGAACGCGCCCTTGCGTTATGGTTATTCACGGTGGTTCGTGGAGCAGCGGTGATAGCAAGCAAGTGCCTGAACTTAATAGTTACCTGGCAAATGCGGGTTATAATGTAGCTGCTATCAATTACAGGATGGCGCCTCAATATCAAAGCCCCCTACCAATTGAGGACGTTAAAAATGCGCTCAGGTATTTACGCACACACGCCGATAATTTGAATATTGACACCAATAAATTTGTTCTGCTGGGCCGCTCGGCCGGCGCTCAAATAGCATTGTTAGCTGCCTATATGTTGAAAGACGACTCTATTAAAGGTGTTATTGATTTTTATGGCCCTGCCGATATGGTTTGGGGTTACTCAGCTCCTGCCAGCCCACTGGTTATGGATTCACGCGGTGTAATGGAGCGTTATCTGGGTGGTACGTATGATAAAGTGAGGAAAAATTATTTTGCCAGCTCGCCAATTGAGTTTGTGGATAGAGGGTCGCCGCCGACACTTATCATTCACGGCGAAAATGATGTGTTGGTTGCGTATGAGCACAGCCGGAGGCTAAACGAAAAGCTACAGCAAAATGGTATTAAGCATTATTGGTTAAAATTGCCCTGGGCAACGCATGGGTTTGATTTTAATCTGAATGGTCCCGGTGGGCAATTGTCTACATACGCGGTTAACAGCTTTTTGGAAGACGTCACTTCTGAATAAGTAGTCATCAAAATAAAACATTGCCCCGGTAAAAACAGTTTGCATTGTACTGTTGGAGGTATTCCGTTAACTCACATCGATTATGATCTATTACTTTGCCATTGTTATTCCACTGTTGGCCGTTTTGGCTTGGGTGATCTTCGGTCGTAAAAGCAAACGTCGCAACGCGCCCTTGCACCCTTTAAATAAAAATTTAATTCCGTTACTCGATGCGAATGTTGATTACTATCATGGTCTTGATGTAAAAGGTAAAAGACGTTTTGAAAGCCACATTGCCCGTTTTTTGCAATATGTAACCATTGAAGGCGTGGGACTAGAGATCACTGACCTTGACCGCGTGTTGGTTGCATCAAGCGCGGTCATTCCCGTTTTTGCTTTGGGCGATTGGGAGTATCCAAACCTAACTAACGTTATATTGTATCCCGATACTTTTGATAAAGAATACCAATTTGAAGGCGATAAGCGCAATATAATGGGAATGGTTGGCACGGGTTATATGAACGGTCAGATGCTGCTTTCGCGCAGCGCGTTGCATAAAGGATTCTCAAGTGCGTCGGGTGCCCAGAATACCGCGATACACGAGTTTGTCCATTTGGTTGACAAAACTGATGGTGCTACAGATGGAGTACCAGAGCATCTAATGCAGCATGCTTATGCAGAGCCGTGGCTTAAATTGATGCACCAGGAAATGCGCCGAATAAGAGAGGGCAAGTCTGACATTGATCCTTACGCGCTAACTAACGAAGCGGAATTTTTTGCGGTTGCCGCGGAATACTTTTTTGAAAAGCCCGGGCGATTTGAACAACGCCATCCCGAGTTGTATTTACAATTGAGTCAGATTTTCAGGCAGGTTCCTGCAAAGAAAAGCCGGTTAGTAGGCAACGCTTAAATTAAACTTTCAGACTGGGCCTTATGAGCGGCATATACCGAAGTTATGAGCTTATTCATTTCGTCATAAAACTCAGTAAAATCATTTGTTTGCACGTGAGCCTTAAGGCTTGACTCATCTTTACAACTCAAAACAAGCCATTTCCATAATGCGCCTTTTACATCGGCAATATGGTAGGTTTCACAATAATTTTTTAGGAATTCTTCAGCGGTAGCTTGGTCCATTTCTTTTGATACGATCAGTAGGTAAGCCAAATATAGAAAAACAGTAACCCGATAAAAAAAATTTACGCAAGTTATGACCTATAAGTCAGTACAGCGCCGGCTTATAGAGTATTTAATGATAGAAACCATTGTTTATGTGTAATGGATCGGTGTGCAGGGAAACATTTTGGTAAAGCTTACGTTTGTAACGGAAGAGATTTAGTTTAGTTTTGGAGAAATTTATTGGATGCGTCGCCTTAATCCCAAATATGTTCGTATTGCCGCTATAGCTGCCGCTTCGTTACTGGTTGTTTTATTAATTTCAGGAATTGTTATTTTTAGCAAGCGCGAGGCAATGCTACAAAGCGCACTCACTAAGGCCAAAGCTAAATTGAAGCGAGATTATCAGCTTGATCTGAATGTTACCAACGCCCGTTTTACCGGGCTGGCCACTGTAAGCTGCGATGTGATTACTCTAGTGCCTGAGCAGCGCGACAGCCTGCTGCGCATGGATAATTTCGAGGTAAGCGTAAAGATACTCCCTTTAATTTTTGGCAAAATAAAGCTAGCAGGCGTTACACTGCAAGATGGCTATATTCACCTTATCGACAAAAAAGGCATCAGAAATTTTGAGTTTCTGTTTAAAAAGAAACGGGACAGTACCACTAACAAGCGTACATCAGACTTATCATTGCTGGCCAATAATTTGGTAAATGAAGTGCTTTATAAAATTCCGGATAACCTGGATATGAAGAACTTCATGATATCGTATACAAAAGACAGTACCAGCCTTAAGTTGCTTACACAAGAAGCCCTTATTGATGATGGCGACCTAACCTCCACTATAAAAGTAAATGATGGTAAGGCTAACTGGCACTTTTCGGGCACTATGCATCCATCTGATAAGGAAATAGATGTAAAACTCTATGCCGATCAGGGAAAAGTAGAAATCCCTTTTATTGAGCAACGTTATAACGCGCGCATTAACTTTGAGAGCGTAACTTTTAAACTGAATGATGTAGACCATAGCGATGGCGAGACCCGGATACTAAGCTACTGGGGTGTAAACAATCTGCTTATACATCATGCCGGTCTGTCATCAAGTGATATTGTGGTGCAAAACGGTGCGTTGAATGCCGATATTTTTGTAGGTCCTAATTTCATATCGTTGGACAGTTCTTCGGTTATTCATCTAAAAAAAATAACTGCTCACCCCTATCTTAAATATACACTTTCACCTAACAAACTTTATGATCTGAAGCTGAATACCGACTGGCAGAATGCGCAGGACGTTTTTGATTCTTTTCCCACCGGGACATTTGAATCTTTTGAAGGAATAAAGGTGGCGGGTAAGCTTAACTACAGTTTGAATTTCAGTTTGGATAGTAAAAACCCTGATGGGGTGATCTTTGAGTCACGGTTGGATAAGGATCCCGATTTCAAGATTCTTCGGTATGGAAAGGTTGACCTGAGTAAACTGAATAAGCCGTTTATATATACACCCTACGTAAAGGGAAAACCAGTGCGTACCATGCTGGTGGGCCCCGAGAATTCCGAATATACTCCGTTGACAGAAATATCCCCTTATCTGCGTAACGCGGTAATGACGGCCGAAGACCCAACGTTTTACCATCACCATGGTTTTGTAGAAGAGGCCATACGTAAATCTATAGCTACCGATATTAAGGAAAAGGCGTTTAAGCGTGGCGGTAGCACTATCTCCATGCAACTGGTTAAAAATTCGTTTTTAAGCATGGAAAAAACGCTTGCCCGCAAAATGGAAGAAATATTAATTGTTTGGATGATAGAGAACAATAATATTATGAGTAAGAACCGGATGCTGGAGATATACTTTAATATAATTGAATGGGGCAATAATATTTATGGCATACGTGAGGCCGCACGTTATTATTTTGGCAAGGCGCCGTCTGAACTTGATCTGGGCGAAAGTATTTATCTGGCCAGTATAGTACCAAGTCCGCGTAAGGGCCTATACTCGTTTCTTCCCGATGGAACATTGCGCCCGAGCAGGATATTCTATTTTAACTCGTTAGGGCGGTTAATGGCCGGACAAGGATATACTGCACGTGATACTTCGGGAGCCTATGGGTTTTATGATGTAAGACTGCGCGAGGGGCTACGTAGTGAGATAGCCCCGGTTGACTCGGCTGAGGCGGAGCAAATATTAAATGCGTCACCGGATGATAGTCCTATTATTGATATACCCGTACTCGCTCCAGAGCCGGAGAAGAAACCTAATTTGCTACAGCGGATATTCGGCGGGGCTAAAAAAGATACTGTAGTTGAAAACCTTAAAGAGCGCTTAAAACGAGAAGAGGAGTTTCGCCTTAATCACATTGACAGCACCGGAAAAACCAACAAACAGATCCGGCAGGAGAAGCGAGAGATAAAGCGACAGGAAAAGGAGCGGCGAAAAGCTTTGGAAAAGCAAGGCTTGCTTTAACCTACTTAAGCCATTGATAAGTGATAAAACTAACCACATAAGCCAGCACGGTCATATAAGCAAATTGTATGGCAGGCCAGCGCCAGCTTTTTGTTTCGCGGTATACTATTGCCACAGTGCTTGCACATTGCATAGCAAATGCGTAAAACATCATTAACGAGAAAGCAACCGCTACTGTAAATACCGGCTTTTTTGTTTTAGGATTCTTCGCATCGCGCATTTTTTGCAGCACCGACGCGGTGTCTCCATCGCCACCGCTAACGCTGTATATAGTGGCCATGGTCCCCACAAAAACCTCGCGCGCGGCAAACGAAGTGATCAATGCTATGCCTATTTTCCAATCATAACCCAAGGGGCGAATAGCAGGCTCAATAAAATGGCCTAAAACGCCGGCGTATGAGTTTTCCAGTTTCTCTGTTGCTGTTAAGGTTTTCAACTCGTCGGGAGAAAAGTTAAAAGTATACTCCGTGCGGGCATATTTTTGTTCTATCTGTTCAAAGCGGTCGCCGGGGCCATATGACGCCATTACCCACAGAATTATAGAAACAGCTATAATAACTTTACCGGCTTCAAAAACAAAAGATTTCGACCTGTCATACATCGAGAAAGCCACATTGCTCCATCTGGGCATACGATATACCGGTAACTCCATAATAAAGTAACCGCGCTCGCGGGATTTAAGAATCATTTTAAACACCCAGGCAACTATTATTGCCGAAAGCAAGCTAAATACATACATGCCCGTTAAAGCGAGCCCCTGCAGGTTAAAGATACCCCATACTCTTTGATTGGGAACTACTAACGCTATCAGCAAGGTATAAACCGGTAAACGAGCTGAGCAAGCCACCAATGGGGTTACCATTATGGTTATCATGCGGTCTTTCCAGTTCTCAATAGTGCGGGTGCTCATAATAGATGGCACAGCGCAGGCAAAACCACCAATCAACGGCACTACCGATTTGCCATTCAATCCTACCTTGCGCATTAGTTTATCCATCATAAAGGTAACGCGCGACATGTAGCCGGTATCTTCGAGTACAGATATGAAAGCAAATAAGATAGCAATTTGAGGGATGAATACCAGTACGCCGCTCAGGCCTGCCACAACGCCGTCAACCAGCAGGCTGGTAAGTGGTCCTGCAGGCAATGCATTGTTCAAACTGTCCTGGGCCCACATAAAAAAACTTTCTATCAGATCCATTGGGTAAGAGGCCCATGAGAAGATAGCCTGAAACATAAACAACAGTATGGCAAAGAAGATTATGAAACCGAATATCTTGTGGGTTAGTACTCTGTCTATTTTGTTGCTGAAGGTTTCATCATGAGCGGTGGCCGGTGTTTTAACGGTATCATACAGCAGCTCATTAATAAAAGCATAACGGGCCAGGGTTTCTGCTCCTTGTGCTTTTTGTGAATGAAAACCATGCTCAAGCTTCAGTTGTTCTATCCGGTTTGATTGCTCGGGCGTAAGGAACTTCAAGTGTTCATGCTGATGCGCCAGCTGTAAGGCGAAGTAGGGATTATCTATATTTAATTCTATGCTAATGCTGTCAACTACATCAGGAGCAATACTTCTTACGTCTATACTGTTTTGCTGAAGGGCTATCTTATTGGCAAATGATATTGCCTGCTTTAATTTGTCAACACCTTCTAATTTACGGGCTGAAATGGGGATAACCGGTACACCCAGCTGGCCAGCTAGCGCGTTAATATCAATAGTGATGCCGGCTTTATTGGCCATATCCATCATATTGAGGGCTATGATAACGGGAATTTTCAGGTCGGCTACCTGGCTGTACAGCAGCAGGTTTCTTTTAAGGTTGGTTGCGTCCAGGATAACTACAACCAAATCAGGCACCAGCGCACTTGAACGATCAGCTAAAACAGAAAATACAATAGATTCGTCCTGACTTTTGGGATAGAGGCTGTAGGTGCCGGGAAGGTCGACGATTTCGGCAGTACGGCCGTCAGGCAATTGCGCATACCCAACTTTTTTATCGACGGTAACGCCGGGGAAATTGCCGATCTTTTGATTTAAGCCGGTTAATACGTTAAAAAGGGTGGATTTACCGGTGTTAGGATTTCCAACAAGTGCAACGCGTATATCGGCTTTCAATTAGTTCTTATGTAATATAATGGTTGAAGCTTCAAACTTGCGTAAGCTAAGCTGGTATCCTGATACGCGGATAGCTATAGGATCGCCAAGCGGAGCAATACGGTCAACCCTGATCTCTTCGCCGGGCAAGCAGCCCATTTCCATTAACTTTACAGACATCTCCATATCAGTAAACTCTTTTACTATACCTTTTTGTCCTACTTCAAGTTGCGATAGCTTCATAATTCAAATTAACAGTCCCCAAAAGTAAATCTTATTTATAACAAATCCAAATAAGAATAGCGTTGACGTTTAAAAAAATTGGCGCGCAACCGGTAATGTCATGTCAATATCAAGATGTATAAAAAAGTGCGCCCCCACACAACCAAAGGGCAGTAAATTACGTTTATAGAGATGTGGGTCCAAAGCCCACATTGTGATAAGGTTTAGGTTGAAAGTCCCCAAGCAGCGAGTGTGCGGGGACTTTTATTTTTTAGGCCTATCTGTTCCGGAACAAGCGGAACAGACCGGAACAATGCTTTTCGCAATTGTTTGGTTAGCAACAGATTAAAAATTAAAGCGGAACAAAGCGAAGCAACTTATAAGTCAGGAAATTTAGCTGTAGAATAGGGTTAAGCTGTTGATTATCACCTCGCTGAAAAATGACCTTATTTTGCTCCGGTGGCGGAGCAAAAATTAAGTCTGCACTATGATTTATAGGATTTAGATCTTACAATCCTTAAATCCTATAAATCATGGTTCAGACAATCTTAATACTCTTCCCGCAAATTAGCTGCCGCCGCCTCATCTAAAAACCATTGTACTTCGCCTGTAATGGAGTCAATCAATTGAGCAGGATAATTTTCAATGTCTTCGTCGGCCTCTAATGCATTATAAACCGCCTGGGCTTTGCCTTCGCCGTACACTAAAAAAGCAATATTTTTAGCCTCGTTTATAAGCGGAGCGTTAAAAGTTATACGATAGATTTGTTTTTCGGGTAAAAAATTAGCTTTAACCGAAGGCGTAACGTCAGCAAGCACCTCTGTATATGGAAACAGTGACGCGGTGTGCGTATCGTCGCCCAGACCAAGCAGAACCAGGTCAAAGCTCATTTCATCATCTCCAAAAAACTCGGCTATCTGCTCGCTGTATTTCTGCGCGGCTTCGTTAGGTGTAAGTGTAGTATCAACCGCGAAAATGTTATCTGCCTCAATAAAAAGAGGTGCAAATAAGGCCTTTTTCGCCATCAGGTAATTGCTTTCTGCATGGTCTTGTGGTACATTACGCTCATCGCCGAAAAAAAAGTATGTTTTGGTCCAGTCTATTCTATCAGCAAAGCTGGTTGAAGCCAATAGCTCGTATAATTTTTTGGGGGAACTGCCGCCTGAAAGTGCTACAGAAAAGCGACCACCTGCGGCGATAGATTCATTTGCTATTTGTACAAAATACTCTGCAAGCGCGTAAAGCACTTCGTCGGCAGTGTTGAATATGTTGAGTTTCATGGTTCTTGTAATATCTTTCATTGCGAGGTACGAAGCAATCGCACGTGTGCAAAGCGTTCATGCCATATTCGCTATTGGTTCGTACCTCGCAATGACAATAGTTGAATATTAATGCTTCGTTTTCCCCCCGCTTACCGGCAGTGTAAACCAATGGTAACCATCGCGGGCTATTAAAGCCTCTGCAATTTCAGGGCCCCATGAGTCTGACGAGTAATTTGGGAAATTAATGCTTGTTTTACCTTCCCAGGTCTTTAATATCGGCATTATTAGTTCCCATGCAGCCTCAACCTGGTCGCCGCGCATAAACAGCGTTTGGTCGCCTGCCATGGTGTCTAACAGCAGTGTCTCATAAGCCTCAGGCGCGTCGTTGGTATAAGTACCTTTATAATCAAATACCATATCAACAGTATTCAGTATCATATCAATACCCGGGCGTTTGGCCTGTACCTGCAGCCTGATACTCATTTCGGGCTGTATGCTTATGATCAGGCGGTTCTGCTGCCAGCTATCGGTCACCTCCGGCGGAAACACCAGGTGTGGAACATCCTTAAACTGTATGGTTATGGTTGATGCAGATTGGTGCATGCGTTTACCGGTACGCACATAGAATGGCACACCATGCCAGCGCCAGTTATCAACAAAGAATTTTATGGCGGCAAAAGTTTCGGTGTTGGAGTTAGGATCTACTTTGTTTTCCTGACGGTAACCCGGTACTTCCTCGCCCTGTATCCAACCCGGACCGTACTGGCCCCTAACGGCCGACATACGTACGTCCTCAGCCGAAAAAGGACGCATAGCCCTTAACACATCGACCTTGCGGTTACGTAATTCTTCGGCTTTAAAGCTGTTGGGTGGTTCCATGGCTACAAAGCAAAGCAACTGCAACAGGTGATTCTGGATCATATCGCGCAAAGCGCCGGATCCTTCGTAATAAGGGCCGCGATCCTGCACGCCTAATTGCTCGGTAACCGAGATCTGCACGTGCTCAATAAAATTACGGTTCCATATCGGCTCCAGTATGGAGTTGGCAAAACGGAAGGCCATAATGTTTTGTACGGTCTCTTTACCTAAATAGTGATCTATCAGATAGATCTGGCAATCGTCATACAAGCCGGAGATCAATTTATTTAACTCCTGCGCTGATTCCAGATCATGACCGAATGGCTTTTCAATTACCACGCGAACACGTTTTTTATCATCAGCCAGTTTGGCTTTGGCAATGTTGGTAGCGATGATAGGGAAAAACTCCGGCGCAACTGCCAGGTAGTAGATCACATTAGCTTTGGTTTTCCACTCGGCGTTATGCGCGTCAATGCGTTTTCCAAACTCTCTATAGGTTTCGGCGTCTTTAGCGTCAGAAACCTGGTAGTAAACATTCTTTATAAATTCATCCCATTTTGCTTGAACGGCTTTGCCGCTGCGCGAAAACTCGTTGATATCTTCCAGTAATTTTGCCCTGAATTCCTCATCGGTCATTTTAGTACGACCGGTGCCGATTATAGAGAACTTTTTAGGCATCCAACCATCTAAAAATAAATTATAGAGTGCCGGGGCCAGTTTACGGGCGTTAAGGTCGCCTGTACCACCGAAAATGATAAATATAGTAGGATCTGATGTTGCTTTTGATGACATAATGTTTCTTCTTTAAGTCGTTTTCGGTATCAGATTAATTTTTTGGCACCCATTGGGTATGGAATTTTCCTTCTTTACCTATCAGCTCATAAGTATGCGCGCCAAAATAGTCGCGTTGCGCCTGTATCAGGTTTGATGGCATACGTCCGCTGCGGAAAGCATCAAAATAACTTAATGATGCAGCATAACACGGCGCGGCAATACCGGCAGCGGTAACAGCCGATACAACAGTACGTGCGCCGCCAACAGCTCCTTTAACCTCGTTGGCAACTCCTTTGTCTAATAACAAGTGTTCTAATTCAGGGTTAGCGGTAAATGCCTCATAAATATTTTGCAGGAACAATGAGCGGATGATGCAACCGCCCCTCCAAATTTTTGCTATTTCGGCCAGGTTTAAACCGTAGTTAAACTCGACAGAAGCGCGGGTTAACATGTGTATGCCTTGCGCGTAGCTAATTATCATGTTAAAGTAGAACGCGTTTTCTAAAGCGGCAATAAACTCATCCTTATTTACGCTTAATTGAGCTGCTACTCCCCCGTAAATACCTTCGGCTTCTACACGCAGTTCTTTATATTTTGAAAGGTCGCGCATCGCAACTGATGAATCAACAGTCGGGATAGGTGCCTGTAGGTCCATAGCTACCTGCGATGTCCATTTACCTGTACCTTTGGCGCGGGCCTCATCTTTTATGTCGTCTAATAATAAATGATCAGCACCCGGCTCTTTGTACCTGAATACATCGCGGGTAACCTCCACCAGGAATGATTTTAACCGGCCTTCGTTCCATTGGGTAAATATTTTTTCAATGGCTTCGTTATCAAGGCCCAAACCTTTTTTTAATATCTCGTAGGTTTCTGCCAATAATTGCATTACACCATACTCAATACCGTTATGCACCATTTTAACAAAGTTGCCTGCCGAACCTGTACCGCAATAGGTAACGCATGGTTCGCCATCTACTTTAGCGGCAATTGATTCAAAAATGGGTTTAACTACGTTGTATGCTTCTTTGTCGCCACCTGGCATCATGCTCGGGCCGCGGCGCGCGCCTTCCTCACCACCTGATACGCCCATACCAAAAAAGTGGATACCTTTGCTGTTCAGGTAATCAAAACGGCGATTAGTATCAGTATAATAGGTGTTGCCGCCATCAATAATAAGGTCTCCCTTCTCAATAAGTGGTAACAGTTCTTCTATAACGTCATCAACAATTTTTCCGGCAGGCACCAGCATCATAATGGCGCGCGGCTTGTTCAGGCTGGCAACAAACTCCTTAACATCGCTAAAACCTTTCAGGTTACCGTTGGTGCTCTCCTTTTCTAATAACTCGCCTTTAGATGCGTCTTTATCAAAACCGGCTCCCTTTACGCCATGATCCCCCATGTTCAGCAGCAGGTTGCGACCCATTACCCCTAAACCGATCATACCGAAATCAAATTTTTCTGGTGTGCTCATTTTTACTTGTTGTGATTTTCGTCTTTTAATTGTTGCAGTATAGCTTTTGTAGATTCAAGGTCTGTGTGCTGAAAAGCACGTATGCCCAGCCGCTGCGCGGCGTGAACAAACATTATCCTGTCATCAAAATAAACGCATTGATCAGGCGATGCCTGTGCTATGCCCATGGCCAGTTGCCATATACCCGGATCGGGTTTGCGCATCCGCACTTCGCATGAGGATACAAATGCGTCAAAAAACTCGTGGAGTTTAAATTTCTTTACGCGATAGTCGTTCAGTTCCTTGCCCTCGTTGTTAACCGAGATAACACGGAAACCGCAATCGCGCTTCCATTCTTTGAGCCAGGCCAGGGTAGGCAGCTCAACAGATCTGGAATAAATAAAAGCCTTAAAATCCTCTCTCGTGAAATCGCGGGGTTGGGTAAATATCACCCTGTCCAGGTACTCATCAAGAGTAATGCTGCCAATTTCATACACGTTAAATATAAAATTATGCAGCTCGTTCACCTCTTCATAATTCAGCCCGAATTTCTCCGAGGCCAGCTTACGCGATTCATTTCCCCACCCATTGCTGAGCAGAATGCCCCCGATATCAAAAAGGAGGATCTTAAGGTTGTTGGATTCCATAACTCAGGAATTATGCTTTGCTTTCCTGAGCTTCAATGGCTTTTAACAATTTATCAAACGGAGCGTTGAATTTCTCAACACCTTCATCCTCTAATTGCTGAGTTAAGGCGTGGATATCAATACCCGCAGCTGCTAACTTGTCTAATATCTCTGTTGCTTTGTCTAAATCTTGCTCTAATGTATTGGCAGCAATACCATGATCACGGAAAGCTTCAATGGTTTCCAATGGAACGGTATCAACAGTATCCGGACCGATCAAAGCCTCAACATATTTTGTGTCTTTAAACGCAGGGTTTTTGCTGCTGGTGCTTGCCCAAAGTAAACGTTGTGGCTGTGCGCCTTTGGCAGCTAATTTTTCCCAACGCTCGCCGCTGAATACGCGTTTGTAAATTTCGTAAGCTTTTTTTGCTGATGCGATAGCAACTTCGCCTTTGTATTCGCCTAAGCCTTTTTCGTCTAATAACGGATCAACCAAAACGTCAATACGGCTAAGGAAGAAACTTGCTACTGAAGAGATGTGTGAAATGTTATGACCGGCAGCTAAATGTTCTTCTAAGCCCTGTATATAAGCATTGGCTACTTCTTCGTAACGTGGCAAACCGAATAACAAAGTAACGTTGATGTTGATACCTTGCGCGATAGATTTGCGGATAGCATCTAAGCCCGGTTTGGTGCCGGGAATTTTGATCATTACGTTTTCCCGGTCAACTTGTTTCCAAAGCATTTTAGCTTGCTCAAAAGTTTCTTCGCCTTTTAATGCCAAAAACGGAGATACCTCTAAAGACACATAACCGTCAACTTTGTTGCTTTCCAGGTACAGATCCTTAAACAGGTCGCAGGCAGCCTGAATGTCTTTT
>Ga0164241_10003466_pt1 | contig 15865 bp, 8 predicted proteins | sample OricomyardsoilBY_FD_108780 | JGI IMG/M metagenome (GOLD analysis project Ga0164241, IMG submission 108780) | Backyard soil microbial communities from Emeryville, California, USA - Original compost - Back yard soil (BY) | ecosystem: Environmental > Terrestrial > Soil > Unclassified | place: USA... | reverse complement strand
ATGGTGACAAATTTCCTGGATTCAGATCTTAAACCGAATCCTCCGACATTCTGATTATAATATGAAGAACATCGGGTAGCGAGAGATAATTGTTCTCTCGCCTGGTTCTTTACACACCATTCGAGTGAGTGGTCTTACAAGTTACCAACTGTTGCCAAAAAAGACTGTTGTTAAATCAGGGCCACTATTTTTTGACATCGATTATCCTCGCAGATGCAGTTGATTATGTCGTTATTATCAACGACCTCTCTTTTTATAATCCAATCCGTCTGCAAGTCTTCATAAGAACGAAGCCCATTCAGCTGTCGTCTATTTTCTTGCTCACACATTTCGCGCTACTTCGCGTTGGACGAACACTCACTCACGAAACACTCTGGATGAAATTCGCGTAGAAGAATCGGAATCTACAAAGTACTTGTCTGAGAAAAACCGATCTCATATGGTAAACATAAATTTGTATCCGGTGCATCCGTCTCTTTCGCCCCACGTCCGGTTGATTTGGACGTTGGATCTCTCATTCACAGGTGAACCTATGGATCTTAGGATGACCGCGGATTGCTATCCCCACTTGGTTATACGCTGTGAAAGTTCCGCAGATGGATTATGGCTACCTGGACAAGGTACCGTACCTATAGCAACATTCAAGGGAATTTCCCTGCACAGTAAAACCTACAAAATGAGCACCAACTACTCCCATATCGCAGTGTCCTTCTTTTCCAACGGGGTTAGGAATCTCTTTGGCATTGATGCTTCTCAAACAGTAAATCACCTGATAGATGCAAATCATTTTATTCCCTCAGAAATTATTGAGCAAGTTGTTTCAACAGCGTCGCATCAGGAACTCGCAGATCTTTTAACAAAGATTTTATTACATAATCTTGCGCAGCGGAAGCACGTTCCGGATCAGAGAATTGCCGACTTTCTCCTTCATCGGGAAAGTGGATATGAAAAAAAGCTTCAAGACTACAATGTCAGCGAAAGGCAATTTCTACGCCTGTTCTACCGGGATGTCGGCATCAATCCTGTACTGTATAAACGGCTCTATCGCCTGGAGGAAACGCTCGCTACCATTCGCAACAATCCTCCCGACAGCCTGACCGAACTTGCCTACAATCTCGGCTACGCAGATCAGTCTCATTTTTGCAGAGAGTTTAAAATGTTCACAGGAGAATCACCTTTGTCGTTCATTAAAAAGGATCGGGTACTCGAAGATAAAGGCGCTGTAAACAGACCTGAGGGCGCGAATCATCTCATCGGGGCTTCGATGTAATAAACGTGTTAGACGGGTTTGATTCCAAGGCAAATAGCCAACGGCAATGACCTAAAATGTCGGATTTATTCTATTTCCAAAATTTTTGACTGAGGACCTTGGTAGCCTCAGAACTAAAACTGAAATAGTATGAAAAAGCTGATCGTCGCCGCTGAATCTTCTCTGGATGGGAAAATATCAAATCCCAAGTTATGGGAGAGGTATGTTCGAGTACCATACAACTGACGTGCAAAACCAGCCGCACAGAGAACAACCGACGTAGACATGAATTTCCGCCAGCGGCGCCAGGATTAAATATTATGCCAGAGCAAATGAAACGCAGAAACTTTGTTAAAAAGACCATAGGAATGTCGGCCGTCTTGTTACAGTCGAACTATGTATTATCCCATGACCAAAAATCCGCCGCGAAGCCAAACAAATTTAAACGCGTAAGACCAGGTGATCCGGGATGGCCAACCACAGCAAAATGGGAAACACTAAATAAAGAGGTGCACGGGAGGCTAATACCGCTAAGTTCACCATTCCAGGACTGTAAATCGAAAGGCAACGACTGTTCCGAACTATTTCGCAGAATAAAAAACCCGTATGCAACAGGCGACGATCCCGCTTTAACACAAACTCTTGGTTGGCACAACGCGTGGAAATCGGAAGCCAGCACATATGCAATAGCAGCGACATCGCCACTTGATGTAGTTGCTGCCGTAAATTTTGCGCGCATCAATAAACTCCGACTGGTTGTGAAAGGCGGCGGACATAGTTATCAGGGCACGTCCAACGCCAAGGACTCTCTGCTTGTATGGACAAGGTCGATGAACGAGATCACAATTAACGAATCATTTGTAGCAAAGAACTGTGACAAGGTGAGTAAGGCACAACCTGCCGTAACCATTGGCGCCGGTGCAGTCTGGATGCACGTCTATGATAAAGTTACTACCCAATCCGGTTGGTACGTTCAGGGCGGCGGGTGCGGAACCGTTGGCGTCGCAGGACTTATCCAAAGTGGCGGATTTGGAAGTCTATCAAAGAGCTTCGGCCTGGCCGCGGCAGCACTACTCGAAGCGGAAGTAGTTACTGCCGATGGGAAGATCGTTATCGCTAATGAATGTACGAATCCTGATCTGTTCTGGGGATTGAAGGGTGGCGGCGGTGGAAGTTTAGGCGTTGTGACCAGACTAACCCTCAGACTTAGAAAATTGCCTGAACATGTGGGTGCTGTCTTCGGTCGCGTAAAGGCAGCAAACGACGATGCATTTCATCAGCTTACTCAGTTCATGGTTGAATTCTATAATAAGAAGCTATTCAATTCTTACTGGGGCGAACAGCTGCGGTTCTATGGCAACAATGTGCTAAACATTAGTATGCTGTTCCCGGGAATCGACGAAGGCAACGTAAAGGAAATCTGGAAGGAAGTAGAGGACTTCGTTTCCAATAACAGCGAGCTCTTCACCTGGGAACAACCACTTTCTGCACGTGAACTTCCGGCGCAAAACTTATGGAACCCGGCATTCTTCAAGACAGTGGCTCCTGGTCTGATCGGGAGCGATGACAGGCCTGGGGCACGTGAAAAGAACTTCTTTTGGGCCGGCGACCAGGAAGAGGCCGGCCAATATTTATACGGATATAGATCCTTGTGGCTGTCTCAAAAGCGCTTGCTCAATCGTCATGAGCTAGGAAACGCGATATTCAAAGCAAGTCGCAGCTGGACCGTGTCGCTTCATTTCAACAAGGGACTTGCGGGCTCGCCGGAAGAAGATAAGAAAGCGGCGCTGAATACAGCAATGAATCCTGAGGTTATAGAGGCATTTGCGCTGGCAATTATTGCCGGTGCCAGCGACCCTGCAATGCCTGGAGTGGAGAATTACGAACCCGATCATCAAAGTGCGCAGCGAAATGCAGAACGTATAGACAAAGCCATGTCCGCATTACAGGAAGTTGAAAAAAACATCGGCTCTTATGTTTCGGAGAGTAACTATTTCGAAAAGAAATGGCAACAATCATTCTGGGGCAGTAATTACGAACGTCTGCGCGCTGTAAAGAATCGCTACGATCCTGATGGTCTGTTCTTCGTGCATCATGGCGTTGGTAGCGATGAATGGAGTGCAGACGGATTTCAACGGCTGTGAAGCTTCTATGCCACGGATCCAATCGAAGGTAGTTTTGATGGAGGTCTAACTACAACCCTGCTGTCCGTTCGAAAACCGAACAGCGTCAGGTAAAGTCCAAAGATTTGAATTGAACGTCAGCTATGAACGTGATGAGGAATCTCTGCGTGCATAAGCACACATGGTCCTGCGTTGAAAAAAGTTCTCCACTGCGTCGATTTTGATTAATTGAAAATGAACTTGACTCAGACAATCAAATTATGGAAGGCACACCGAAAGCAACGAAAAAAGAGTGGTTTGGTCTTGCGGTAATTGCTTTACCGTGCATACTCTACTCAATGGATTTGACCGTATTAAATCTCGCGGTCCCAAAGTTAAGTGCAGCGTTAAATCCAACCAGTACGCAACTGCTTTGGATAGTAGACATTTATGGGTTCCTCCTGGCAGGTATGTTAATTACCATGGGTACGCTCGGCGACAGAATTGGAAGACGAAAGTTACTCATGATTGGGGCGGCATTTTTCGGCTTGGCCTCATTACTCGCATCGTTTTCCAAAACTCCCGAGACGCTAATCGCCGCCAGGGCGCTGCTAGGATTAGCCGGTGCCACACTCGCTCCCTCAACGCTATCACTCATTCGAAACATGTTTCTGGATGAGAATGAAAGAACTACGGCTATTGCGATATGGATCACTTCGTTTTCCTTAGGAGGTGCAATTGGTCCGGTCGCCGGAGGCATCCTGTTACAATACTACTGGTGGGGTTCTGTTTTTCTCATTGCCATACCCGTAATGATCCTCTTATTAATTCTCGGCCCACTCCTTCTCCCCGAATATAAGAATCCTCAGCCGGGCAAAGTTGATATAATGAGTTCAGTCCTGTCACTCTTCACTGTACTTTCATTTATATACGGAGTTAAATCACTAAGTCAGCACGGATTGACATGGGTAGCGCTCACGTCAATCGGAATCAGTATTCTCCTCGGCTTTTTGTTCATACGGAGACAGCATCATCTTCGCATTCCATTTTTAGATCTTTCGCTATTCAAAACACCTGCTTTCAGTGCTTCGCTCACCATCTATCTGTTCTCTACGTTCGTGCTGTTTGCTTCCTTTTTCTTCATCTCACAATATCTTCAGCTTGTCCTAAATCTGACACCAATTACAGCTGGCCTCTGGACCTTGCCCTCCTTTGTATGTTTCGTATTGGGATCAATGGTCACTCCACGCCTGATAAACAAATTCCCTCCTAAGTACCTAATCATTGCAGGTCTGCTTTCAGCGGCACTGGGTTTTATACTTTTGACGCAACTGGGTATTGAGAAAAGTAATCTCTCACTCATTGTAGTTTCGATTTCGCTGACATCCATTGGTATTGCTCCGGTATTCACGCTGGCTACCGATATGGTGATCGGCAGCGCACCACCCGAAAGCGCGGGAATGGCATCTTCATTTTCGGAAACGGCATCGGAACTGGGAGGTGCACTGGGTATTGCTATTCTGGGAAGTATTGCAAACTACATTTTCAGACTAGAGACGGAGGCTGCCGAACATTTCAGGTCAATACCCGCCGACAGTACGGAAACGCTCAGTAGTGTTATGGCGTACGTCTCCAGCAACTCCAGTAACCACCTACCGGAGGTGTTGGTGAGTGCAAAAGATGCTTTTGTGTTAAGCATGAATTATGTAAATGGGCTCTCTGCTTTTATTGCCATTGGGCTTGTTGCGATCTGCATGGCATCATTCAAACACAACAATGCATAAACTTCAGACGAGCCGCTTAAACCACCAGACAACCTTGTCCGGCATAACCAAAGCAACCTACCCGTACGATCTTTGCGCAGTTAAAATCAAAACTATGAATATGAAAGCATACGGAATTATTATAGCTGTTCTGATAAACCTATTTACAATAGCAACTTCTCAGGCCCAAACAAACACTAAAACCCACGGAAAAATGAAACTAAATGCAGGTATCGTCACTAACAAAATCAGTGAGACCAAAGATTTCTACGTTAAGAATCTGGGCTTTGGTATAACCTTTGAAAATGAATTTTACCTGCTGTTGCACACACCCAATCACGAATCAGAAATAAGCTTTCTTCTACCCGATCACCCAAGCCAGCAACCTTTATTCCATAAACCTTTTCAGGGTCAAGGAATGTACGTAACGATTGAGGTAGATGATGTCGACAAAGTATATAAGGACCTTAAGGAAAAAGGCGTCCCCATTAAAATTGACATTCGAAACGAGCCGTGGGGTGACCGACACTTTGCCATTCAGGATCCAAATGGAATCGGGATCGATATTGTGAAGTACTCACCAGGCCAGCAAAATTGAGCCGCCTTTCGTACAGTACTCATACGCACTACTGTACTCATAGCCTGGTGGAAGTCAGGACATCATCAAGGCACTCCGTCCGATATCATGAAAGACAAAGTATCATAGACAACGTCAGTTCTTTATACACAAATCTTTATTGTGTGCTCAAGAAAAATCAATCGAATCTTAGCTACCAGAAGCAGAAAGGTCGAAAGCTGAGGAACAGCCTTCGACCCTGAAAACAATCGCACAACTTATTTATCAGCTAACGAACCACTAATACACCGCTGCAAAAATTAAACGTACTCAGCTTCAGTAGGTAAGTCATCGTGCACCAATAGATTATACATAGCGACGCTACTAGTACCCTGCGTTCTGCACCAGGAAGCCTTTGTCACTCGAAGCAGCGTCCATTGCCTTTTGAGGAATGGGAAACAATCTCTTGTGCACATCACTATCTGTCTTATCTGTCCAGGATGCTTCGTATTTGCCGAAGCGGATCTGCTGCGTCCTTCTTAAGCCCTCCCAATACAACTCAAATCCAGTTTCACGGAAAAGAATATCCAGGTCGATAGCGCTCAACGCTGCCGGTGTTTGCTCCGGACGTGCGTTTCTGGATGTTCTCAATGTATTCACATCGGCCAACGCCCCGGCATTGTCGCCATTTCTCAACTTTGCTTCAGCACGCATCAGGTAGATTTCTCCCAGGCGGAGAAGCACGACGTCTACGCTGCTGTACGAGCAGCAATCCTGGCCTGTGTGACTGAACTGATACTTTGAAAATCTGTGTCCGGTATTGTGCAGACTACCTTGGGCCGTAAAATCCACGTTGAGTGTATGATCTACATACCGAAGGTTTGCGCCACTCGTTCGTCTGTTGATAACCGGATAGATACGTACTGTTCCATCGCCGCACGTCATGATATTTCCGCCCGCATCTTTTCTAGGTCCCCAGATAATACCACGAAGTATGCCCCTGTCAATTTCGAAATCTGTTGCCTTTACGCAGTAATAATGATTTGCATCGTTCGTTGGTGTAACGCCGGTAAGGTCTTGCAGGTTTTCGGGAATGATCGTGTTTCTCTTAAAGAAGCGCGCGTCGGCATCGGCGGGATCAACATCTCCATAAGCGTCTGTCCATGTTTTGATAAAATCTGTTGTCGCAGCCGTTGCATCTGTACCTCTTGTGCTTGGGAATTCAGGTCTTGGAACCTGATCACCGGAAATTGGCCAGTAGGCCCACCTGCTATGTTCCGTTTGAAGCACCCCTCTTTGGTCGAGGGCGAAAATGAGCTCGGTATTTGTATGGTTGGCATCGCTGAACAAGTCGAAGTACTCCGGAGCCAACGCATGTGCTCCTCCGATAACATCGTCCGTATACTTAATTACTTTGTCCATATCCTCCTTTTTGAAATTCGGCACACCGTACGGATCGCGATAAACCGCGGCGTTCAGGTATAACCGGGCCAGCAACCCACGAACGGCATCCTTAGTAAGTCTGCCTGGGTTACTACTATTGCTCATCGCATCTACCACTGACAATAACTTACCTTCGATATAATCGATTGCTTCCTGTCCTCTTAGAATTACGGATACCTCATCCGAACTTTCTTTCTTAAATACGAGGCCCCAATTGTCGAGCGCCAGCATATTGAGGTATGCATGCATCGCCGTCATCTCATTGAGTGCATCCTGTGCACTTTGATTACCGTTTTCAACTTCTGCCGATAACCTTTCCGCAGCAATAATCGCTCTGGAAAGACACAGCGTGATGTTTGTCCAGGCATCCGTAACCAGCGCATTACTCGGTGTCATAAGATGCTGATGTACGGCTATGAATTTGCCGCCGTCAAACCAGTCCGTACCGCCACGGTAAGGAAGGATGGCCTCATCCGAAGCAACTTCCTGCAATCCGAAATTGACGGTATGAAACCACACCTGACGAAGAAGACCATACACAGGCGCTATTGATCCACTCACCACCTCTGCCGCGCCAGTACCCGTAAGTGACTCATCAAGAATTTCCTCTTCCAGCGAAGTACAGCCGACAAATGCCAGTAAAAACATGGCTATCGGCAGCGCTCTATTAACTCTTATATTTTTCATCTGATTTCTTTTCTAAGTTATCAATGCGTTTGACTAGAATGTTACGTTAAGACTTATCAGGAACGTCTTCGCCTTAGGGTAGGTGAAATAGTCGATCCCAAACGTTGAAATTCCTGACACTGTCGATCCCGTGTTGATCTCAGGATCAAATCCGGAATAGTCTGATATTGTGAACAGATTTTGTCCTGTTACTGCCAAACGGACATTCTGGAACACGTGAGATAGCCCGATCTTCTCCGCCGACAGATTGTAGCCCAACGTTGCGTTGTTCAACCGAAGGAAAGAGCCATTCTCGAGATAGCGTGTAGAGACTGTGTTAGAGTTCGAGGTCAATTCATTGGGATATTGAATAGCAAAGTCTGTTGTATTGTTGGACTTGGCCAACTGCGCCTTGGTAAACAGACTCATCGCGGTGTGATTATAAACTTTGCTTCCAGTCACGCCATTGAAGTTGAAGCCCAGATCAAAACTCTTGTACCGAAAATTCAGGTGATACGCATAAAGGAATTTTGGAATCGCACTGCCTACAACGCTGCGGTCGTTGTCTAAAATGGAACCATCTCCGTTGATGTCTTTGAACTGATTAAGTCCATTTTCGCCAATGCCTTCAAACTGCAGCATGTAGAATGCGCCCACTGGTTCACCATTCACATAACCGTTAATAGTAGCACCCGTTTGTCCCGCACCCTGTGCCGCACCCGTTGTAAGCACCTGATAAGGAGAATCTTTTACTTCATTCTGGATATAGGTCACGTTACCACCAATATTGTAAGAGAAGTTTCCGCCTGCATTACCGTGATAATCCAAAGTCAACTCGAAGCCGTTATTCTGGATCTTCATATCCGGGATGTTCCTCCAATACGTAGGTGTCGGCTGAACAGGGTCTGAGGGAGTAACCTCCAGGAGGATATTGGAAGATTCTTTTGCAAAGTAATCCACACTACCTGTTAAACGGCTCTCAAAGATCGCAAAGTCAATACCCGCATTGAACTGCGTCGATACTTCCCATTGCAGATCGGGGTTTGCAAGGCGCGTGAATACAATTCCATACGGATATGCCGAAATAGAAGTAGCACCAGGATCTAAAGGATAAGTGCTATAGCTCTGATTCCCTGTGATGAGCCGATCTTCCGCATAGCTGGCCTTGGTGATCTTGGAGGGAATTTCCTGGTTACCTGTCTGACCCCAGCTGGCGCGCAGCTTCAGGTTGTCGAAGAATGAATCACCCATAAAATTCTCATTGCTGATGTTCCAACCCATGGCCACCGAAGGGAAGTAACCGTACTTGTTATTCTCTCCAAATTTGGAAGATCCGTCAGCACGAAACGTCGCTGTAAAAAGATACTTATCAGCGTACGAATAGTTCACTCTTCCGAAGAACGATTGCAGCTCGTCCTTGACGCCAGACGATGTGACTGTGGTGGGATAGGCTTGCGAGCTGGTCTGGTCCTGATACTTGGGTTCGATGTTGTTGTTCGCGAAACTGTTGTAGTTAAAACTTCTGTTCTCCTCCAAAAAGCTTTGATACGATTGCCCTGCCAATATCGTCACGCTATGCGTATTCTTATGCCAATTATACGTGAGGGTATTCTCAACCAGCTTATTGGTATTCGAAGCCAGCAGCGTGGTCAATGATCCGTTTGATATATTGGATTCATTGACAACCTGAGGATAGGGCTCATATTGTTGATCTCTGGTTGTAGTAGAATAATCAACACCGAGGTTAAGTTTGTAAACAAGTCCATCGAGTATTTCTATGGACGGTGAAACGCTTGCCAGAATACGGTTGTTTACCGCCTCATCGCTGTAGATCTGATACCGTTTCAAAGGGTTCAATGCATTCGTAGGCAACAAGGTCGGTTCACCGTCCGTGTATGCTGGAATGGTGGGGTTCAGGGCAAGCATGTCGCTGATCGTAGACGAAATACCCGGGCGCAGGTTTTCTGTGTGTGACGCCACAAGATTATAATCAATGTTCAGTCGACCGTTGAATGCCTTTTGCGACATATTCAACTTTCCTGAATAGCGCTTGAGATTGCTGTTCTTAAGGATCCCTTCCTGGTCCTGCATGCCAATAGATGCATAATAGGAGAATTTCTCAGCAGCTGCGCCACCGATGGAGAAGTCAATCTGCTTCGACACGCCCGTTTGTTTCAATTCATTCTGCCAATTCGTATCTCCACCTTCGTCAATCAAGTTTCCACCCGCAGCAGGGACAGCTGTTCTGAAATCGTCCGCACTGAACACATCAATGGTATTGGACATGTTAGACCAGGCGGTAGATCCGGACAAATTCATTTGTGTCTTTCCCGACTTTCCCTTTTTTGTTGTAATTACCACCACGCCGTTTGACGCTCTGGAACCATACACCGCTGTTGCACTGGCATCTTTCAGCACATCCATACTTTCAATATCACTTGGATTGAGAAAGTTTAATGGGTTGGTGTCGAAGCCTTGAGACGAGTTGTCGAGTAAAAAACCATCGATGACATAAAGCGGTTGTGTTCCGGAACGCAAGCTTCCCACACCACGGATGATCACATTCTGTGCAGCGCCGGGTTCGCCGCTGGCGGTAGTCACATTTACGCCAGAAACTTTGCCTTGCAAGAGCTGACCAGGATTGGTGACTACACCCTGGTTAAAACTTTCGCTTTTTAAACTGCTGATCGCACCCGTTATGTCGGATCGCTTTTGCGTACCGTATCCGATCACAACCAACTCCGCCAGCGCAACAGCGCTTGGCTTGAGGGATACAGAGATCACTGACTGATCGCCTACAGTCACTTCAGTTGTTTCGGAACCCACGAAGCTGAAAACCACAGTGGCGTTTGACGACGAGACAACTATTCTATAGTTGCCAGTCGCATCACTCACCGTTCCATTGGTGGTCCCCTTCTCAATAATGTTTACTCCAGGCAACGCGGCGCCTTGCTCATCGGTAACATTTCCAGTTACTACAATTCCGTCCTGAATCAGGAGTCCTTTAGCTTGACCCAGGGTCGGAATGACAAAGGATAGTAGCCCAACTATCATAACAGATTTTAATCCGACTGAAGATAGTCGACGGCCCGTTCTGAACAGCTCGTACAGTTTTTCCATGTTTTAGCCTTTAAAAGTTAGGGTTAATGAATATAATGAAATTCAAAATAAGAGAGAAATAGAACCAGGGATGGGAACCCACGGTTAAGATTACGTTAGTGATTCACTAAGCTTTGAGTTAGCCCTTAATGAATATTTCACGGGCGGTTGCGTTTGATTACAGCTCGACCGGTCAGTAGCGGATGCTTATGAGTTATTGATTGTCCAGGCTTCGTTGGATTATCCCTGAGTTATAGTAATATTAACTTAATCATTCTTTACATCGGAACTCCGGTGATGTACCTTGCATACAAAACTTCTCTTCAACTCATACTGCTGCAACTCCGGCGCTTTTCCATCCTGACGATTACTGGGCCGATTTGTTGCACAAAAGAGCAAGTTCACGGAACCCCGAAGAGTGTACAAGCGAAATAACATCCAGGCATACAATCCCGGCTTTGGATACACCTTGCCTCACTTAGAACACACCGCCAAGTTCCTCACGACGGATATTTGTCTCATAATCACAAACACCATGGAACAGAAAAACGAAACCAATAAAGTATGGTTCATCACCGGTGCCTCCAGAGGCTTTGGACGCGTGTGGGCGGAAGCAGCGCTTCAACGTGGCGATCAAGTAGCAGCGACAGCCCGTAAACTTTCATCGATCGCTGATCTCAAAGAAAAATATGGCGACTCCGTACACATCCTTGAGCTGGACGTTACAAAATCCGATCAGGTCGACAATGCAGTGACCGATGCGCATGCACACTTCGGACGTCTCGATATTGTTCTCAACAATGCGGGGTATTCACTCGTTAGCACCATCGAGGAAGCATCCCCGGAGGACGTTTGGACGCTGTATAAAACTAATGTCCTGGGTCCGGTAGCGGTGATCAAAGCGGCGCTTCCGTTGCTGCGCAGTCAGGGATACGGTCACATTGTAGGCGTTTCCAGTAACCTCGGACATGTTACCCTCCCCGTTATTGGATACTACTGCTCCTCAAAATGGGCGTTCGAGGCAATTCATGAAAGCCTGGCGGCCGAGGTTGCACAATTTGGAATTAAAGTAACCATCGTCGAGCCTGGCGCTTATGCCACGGAATTCGGAAGTCAGGAATCATTAAAGTTCGCGTCCGGCATGGATATCTATACCGGCTTCAAAAGTCAATTCTTCGATCAGCTGAAATCTTTCGAGCGCGGTAACCCGAACGCTACTCCCCCTGCATTATTCAAAGTAGTCGACGCCGACAACCCACCACTTCGGTTCTTTCTGGGCAGTCACAATCTGCCGTGGGTACGCAAGGATTATGAAGAGCGCCTGGCAACGTGGGAAGAATGGAAAGAGGTATCGAATGCCGCTCAGGGCTGACACTCCGTATGTTGGATTTTTGAGTGGATACACGGATTCAAATAGCCTAAAAGTCCCAAAAGTGGATGAATTTTCTCCAACCCTATTTTGTTGTTAATCTAATAAATCATCACGTACACCAGCATGAAAATGGAACGTAATGCGCTGATCAGATTCAATTCCATATCTGAGGGTCACAAAGCCTTCGCATTGCCACCTCCTCAGCATCCGCTGATCAGTCTGATCAATGGCACCACTACTCCGGTTAATGCGGAGGCAATGGCTGACGTTCATGTGATGAACTTCTATAAGATTGCGTATAAGCCGGACATCGCCGGGAAGTTGAGATATGGTCAACATCACTATGACTTCGATGGTGGAGGGCTGTTATTTGCTGCGCCAAACCAGATCATTGGCGCATTAGATGATAGCCTTGGGCCTGCCGTTTGTTCTCAATATACCATACTGCTTGACCCAGGCTACCTCGACAGCTATCCCCTGTCGCGCAAAATCAAGGAGTACGGCTTTTTCGACTACGCCACCAACGAAACACTTCACTTAGCGCCGGATGAAGAGGAAACGATCATCTCCATTTTCAAGATGATCGAAAAGGAGCTAAGCAGTCGTATCGACGAGCATAGCCATGACGTGGTGATATCTCAACTTGAGTTGTTGTTATCTTTTGCAAACCGCTTCCACAAGCGCCAGTTCATCACCAGAAAGTCCGTAAGCCACGATGTGTTGCAGCGTCTGGAGGTATTGCTGACCGACTACTTCACTAACGAGGACCTGCTGAGCAAGGGCGTTCCGACCGTTGCCTACCTGGCCGAAAATCTGAATTTATCGCCGAGTTATTTAAGTGATATGCTGCGCACGCTCACGGGACAAAATACCCAGCAATTAATTCACGACCGCGTAATTGGCAGGGCAAAGGAGATGTTGTCGACGACGAATTTGTCGGTGCGGGAGGTAGCCTATGCGTTGGGATTCGAATATTCCCAATCGTTCAATAAGTTGTTCAAGCATAAAACAAATCTCTCCCCATTGCAATTCAGACAACAGTTCAACTGATTCTCAGAAAATTGGCGGCAGGCATTCATTGCCGGGTAAATGTCGGATCGATGACTCAGAAGGCTTTGAAAGTACACCTACTATCGTTATGTTGGTTCCTTGTCTGGTTCCAGCATTGTCGCCGTCGAATCTTGGATGTTTACGTCGCGGGTCAGCCATCAGGACACACTTATGAGACTATTAACCACTTTCGCGCTATTGACGATTTGTTTAAGCTCGATTGCGCAAACATCGCCAACAAAAAGAGAGCCGCTAACGTCTTATTCTTATATCGATATTGACACAGAAGATAGGTACCTTGAATCCGCTGGAAAGGGTGTAGTGATACGAAACAGCTATCCAAAAGGGGGTGCTTACACTGCTCCTAAAGGTGAGCGATTCGGATATAGAGTCTTCTGGACACATGTCATCAATGAAACTCGTACTCCACTAAAATTAACAATCAATTTTCCCGCTGATTCATTTGCAATTTTGGGGTCGCCTGAGTCCTACTTTAAAGTATACCTGCCATCGGATACAATGACACACGAAAAGCAATATTCGTATGACTATGGACTATCGGTTCTAAAGACGTTTGGGGATCATAATTCTAATAAGCGAGCACCACTGGAACGGACTATTAATGCCAAAGAGGAGTATCTTTTTTACGTAGCAGTTCTCTTTCATAAGGCAGATGGGGTGATAAGAACTGGACTTGTTTTAAAAGGCCAACAGCTTTTTTATAGAATCAACGGAATTGACCCGCAGCCTGATGTCGAATTACTTCCCGCTGGACAGATGTTTTTTAAAAAGTGACGTTTGTCGTTTCGGCCTCTCACTTGCACTGCTTAATGGAAACATGTCTGCTGCGTCCAATGGCTCATCCTGGTTCTTACATCAACCTGGATATTGATCGACATATCGCTACATCTATTCAACAAGAATACTTGCAGGGGACTTCCAGTTGGCGAATATTTGTCACGTTAACGACCGCTCAATCCGTAACCCTACCCCGTTCCTCGTCAGCGCCGCCCTTCACCTTCACCGCCTTTAGCGCCCTGGCACCCAGGGTAAAAGAATAGGTTAAGCGGATGTATTGATTATACCAATCGTAATGGAACGTCGAGGAAAACCTGTTCTCTTGTGAAGCGACTGCAAGCTCCCAAACATTGGTCGCGAGGATGTCGTCCATCGCGAGACGAAGTGTTCCATTCTTACGAAACGTCTTCTGCACGCCAGCATTCAATGAGCCCAATGCCCTGTAACAGACTACACCACTCAATGTGGCTGACTGGTACATTCCCGAGATCTCGAAAGAAAAACCATTCGGGAGCCGTACCTGACTAACCAGGTTGGCATTGACGCCCGGTTTCTCAAGAACCAGATTGTACTCCAGGTGTGAAGTACGTACACGCTGGTATTGAAACGTTAATGCACAAGTCAGTTGCCACCACGGTGCAATGGAAATTGCCGTCGACCCCACCACCGCCGCCAGGGTATTGGAATAATCTGTGTTTACGGAACGATAGATCAGTGCCGCCGATTGTCCCACACGTTCAGGCTGCAGGTATGCGATCGCATTCGAAGCACGTGTTCCCTGGAGGGAGATATTCCATTGCCTGATCCGATAAGCAATAGAAAACTGGTCTGATATCGCAGGATACAAGGCAGTGTTTCCGGATGAAAATGTATTAGACGCCCAGAAGAATACATAAGGAGCGATGTCGTTGTACGTGGGACGCGTAATGCGGCGAGAATAAGACATCTGAATGTCGTGATCGGAATTCATAGTGTTTCTGAATGACACGTTCGGAAAGAAGTTACCATACTTGCGGTCTACCAGGTTAGTGTTAGATGGTATAGCAATATGCGTCTGGGTAAACTCGTACCGAATGCCAGCATTGAACTGCCACTTTTCATTGGGATTCCATTGTCCGCTAATATAGGCTGCCGCGATATCTTCCTCCAGGTCACTGTACGAGGTAAACGCAGAATCCGCGCGCCAGGTCCCATCAGCATTACGCATCGTCGAGACATCGTTGTTGAGACGGGTGAAACTCGTCTTAGCACCCACATCCCATCGCCAGGTCTTTGATCGCGTAACAGTGTAGTCACCATGCGCGACAAAAACCCGAATGGGGGTATCCTTACTTAGTTCAATGTTATTATCGTTCGGATAATCATCATCCGATGAAACGACTTTATATCGCGATGGGTTATCATTCCTGTAGAACAATGCGTCAACGCCTAACGACAGGCTATGCGCATCGTTGAATCGCTGAGTAATTCCCGCGGATCCTGTTACACTGCGCCAGACATTTGATTCGTGTGTTAACGTCTTCGTCATGATCAGAGAGTCTGCTTCCATAAGATAGAGTTCCTGAGAGTTGGCATCCAATTTCCAATTGCGTTCGTAAGCCGTAAAAAGGAAATTCACCGCAGTTTTTTTCGAAGGTGTCCATTCAGTACCCAGACTAAGATTTTGCTGTGTTGTTACGTTCTCTCGCCTGCTATGAGCCGTCAATGACTGATTAAAACCGCGCACAAATGTTAAACGGCCCAGGTCAAAAGTGTGAAGATTGTGGT
>Ga0164241_10003465_pt1 | contig 15867 bp, 13 predicted proteins | sample OricomyardsoilBY_FD_108780 | JGI IMG/M metagenome (GOLD analysis project Ga0164241, IMG submission 108780) | Backyard soil microbial communities from Emeryville, California, USA - Original compost - Back yard soil (BY) | ecosystem: Environmental > Terrestrial > Soil > Unclassified | place: USA... | reverse complement strand
GACTATCCGCGCGGCGATCGGGCGCTGATCAAGATGATCAAGCGCAACACGCGCATCAATGTGCGCTCGGTCGAGCAGCCGGTGGCGGTCGATGATCCCGATGACATGGCGTACTACCCGTTTCTGGTGGCTGGCCTCGCGCAGTCCTGGCAGCTTACGGACGAGGAGGCCGGGAACCTGCGCGAGTACCTGTTGCGCGGTGGCTTCCTGTTCTGCGACAGCTTCTACCAGGAGGACAACTGGTACTACTTCGAAGAGAGCATGAAGCGGGTGTTTCCTGAATACGAGATCAGGGATCTGACGGACGAGGAAGCCGTGTTTCACATTGCCTTCGACATGAAGGGCATGACCAAGGTGAAGATTCCGCACATCCGTGAGGCACGCGGCGGCTTCTCGATGGGTGATCCGGTGCACTGGCGGGGTGTGTTCGAAAACGACGATCCGGACCACGGCCGGCTCCTGGTATTGATCGCCCACAACAACGACACGGGCGACGGCTGGCAGTTTGCCGACGACCCGCGCTATCCGTCCGACGAGGCCAACCGCGCCCTGCGCCTGGGCTCGAACATCGCGATCTATGCGATGACGCACTGAGGGCGCTCCAGGCCTCCCTGCCGCCTTCGCGGCACTGATTTACCCCGCCCTGCAACTTTTTCCCCGTCCGCTGCGTATGGGCTGATGACACTTCATCAGGCCTGTCAACAAACGGGGGATTCGTTCATGCGATTCAATCGATCATTCTGCGCGGCGCTGCTCGTGGTGCTGGCAATGCCGCTCGGCGCGCTGGCTTCCGGGGGCTATGGTTACGTGATGCATCGGGCCCATGCCCGGCACTTCTTCAAGCACGAGGACCGCGGTGGCGTGGTCTACGTGATGAGCAACAACTCCACGCGCAACAGCATCCTGGTCTACAGCCGTGATTTCCGCGGGCGCCTGAAGGCTGTTCCGCAGGCTACTGCGCTCACTGGCGGGCGCGGCGGTGCGGACAACGCTGCCATCGATCCGCTGGGTTCGCAGGGCGCGCTGGTGTACGACCAGGGCACCGACATGCTGTTTGCCGTGAATGCCGGCGACAACACGGTGACGGCGTTCGATACCGGACCACAGGGCGTGGCCCTGCGGCGCCGTGACGTGGTGCCATCCGGCGGCTACATCCCGGTGAGCGTGGCGGTGAGCGAGAACCTGCTGTACGTGCTGAATGCGGGCGGCAGCGGCTCGGTGGCCACCTTCGAGATCGGCGCGCACGGGCAGCTCGAACAGATCGGCGCGTACAACCTGAACCTCGCGCCCAGTGCCACGTCGATTCCATTCGCGCAGGTGCCGGCTCCGAACCAGGTGGTCGTGGATGCATTGTCGCGGCACCTGATCATCACGCACGTGGGCGGCAATGAACTGCTCACCGTGGCATTGAATGACGATGGCGTGCCCGCCGGGTCGCTGGTGTCTACGCTCGCACCGGGTGCGGCGCCGTTTGCACTGCAGGTGACGCGCTATGGCACGACGCTGGTGGCCGAAGCCGGCAGCGGCTCGGTGTCCGCCTTCGATGCGCCGGCAGGCAATCTGCCCATGGTGGTGACGGCAGCGGCCGTCGGGACGGGCCAGTCCGCCACCTGCTGGCTGGTGGCCGGCGACAACGGGTTTGCCTGGACCAGCAATACCGGTTCGAGCACGGTGAGCCTGTTTGCCTACTCGCGTACCGGTCAGCTGCAACTGGTGAATGCGGTTGCAGCAACCACCAGCGGCGCGCCCATCGATCTCACCCTGGCCGGTGGCGGCGACTTCCTCTACACACTGGATGCCGCATCGGGGCAGGTGTCGGGCTTCCGGGTGGATCAAGACAGCGGTGCGCTGTCACCGGTGGACAGCATCGGTGGCCTGCCGGCCATGGCCGGCCTGCAGGGCATCGCAGCGCGCGACTATTGATCGGGAGCTCGTCACGGACACCGACGAGCAGCGCTGGTCTGCCTGGATGGCAGCCGCTCATCGGGGCGACAAACGCCTCTATGAGCGGCTGCTGCGTGAGACCGCGGTCGCGATAGACCGCTATATCCGGCGGCGCTTCGGGGCGCTGTCGTTCGTGGATGACTGCGTGCAGGAATGCCTGCTGGCTGTCCACAACGCGCGGCACACGTACAACCCCGAGCGGCCGTTCCGGCCCTGGCTGTTCGCGCTGGTGCGCAACAAGACCATCGACCTGCTGCGCCGCTCCTACGCAGAACATCCGCTGAGCGAGGAGCTGGATGCGCACAGCCTGCCGGCACCGGCAGCACCGGAGCTTGAAGCCGATGCCGAAGACATCCTCGCCCGGCTGAAGCCACAATTCAGGAGCGCACTGGTGCTGACCAAGATCGAGGGCTATTCATTGGGCGAGGCTGCCGATCGAACCGGGATCTCGGAAACGGCGATGAAGTCGCGGGTGAGTCGCGCGCTGCGCGCAGCCGAGGCGATGTTGAAGGCGGAGCGCGACGTTCAATGAAGCCGGATCACGACCAGCTGATCGGTGATCTGGTGGCGGACCTGAAGCCGGTGCGGCGTGCGGGGCGCATCGGCGTATGGATCGCCGCGTGGCTGGCGATTGCGTTCCTCTACAGTCTGCTGATGACGGTGGCCACCGGGCCGATGCGGCCCGGTGCCCTGCACGATCTCATCGACTACCCGTGGTTCGCCGGCGAAACCCTGCTGGCAATCACGGCGGTGCTGACACTCACCTGGGGTGCGCTGCGCTTCACGATCCCGGGCGCGCTGCGGCCCGCACGTCATTTCTGGTTGACGCTGATCCCGTTGCTGGCGTGGGTGGGCGTGTATGGGGTGGGCTTCTGGCACCCGGCGCATCCGGTGTCGACGCTGGGCGATCGCGGCGTGTGCTTCCTGCAGATCTTCCTGTTCAGCCTGCCGGCGCTGGGGCTGATGCTGTGGTTCGCACGTGCGCAGTTTCCGCTGTGGCCACGCATCACCGGTGCGCTGGGCGGCGCCGCGGCGGCGGCCATTCCGGGTGCGCTGATGCAGTTCGCCTGCATGTACGAACCGAAACACATCCTGATCTTCCACCTGGCTCCCATGCTGGCGAGCGCGGTGGTGGGTGCGTTGGTCGCGCCGTTCGTGCTGCAGGTACGCAAAGCGGTGCCGAGGCGGCGCGGTGCCTCGCTGCATTGATCGGCTGCGTGCGGACTAGAGCGGCTGGTCGGCGAGCTTCTGCAGCTTCTCGACGTAGTAGTCGTCGCCGATCTGGATCGCGGCGGCCACCGCCTGGCCATTCACCCAGCGCGGGAATGAATAGCTGTATTCCGCCGCGATGGTGCGCAGGCCGAACTTTTCCGGATCGGGGCGGGAGACTTTGGTCGCCATGATCTGCGTGCCATCCGCTGTCAGCAGCCAGACCTTCACTTCAGGAAGTGGCGCGGCCAGCCCGGGTCCGAACAACTCCACTGGTTTCAGTGGCGCGCTTCTGTCTAGTGGAGCCATTCCCCAGGGCAGCACAAGCTGCAGCGTGCACGAGTCATTGCGCAAGGTCCACAGCGCAGCCTTGACCTTGCCGGTGGATTCGAGCTTCGTCAGGTTTTGTGCCAGCACTACCACCTTGTCGACCGGGGGGTCCGAGGGGTGTTGCGCGAAGGTGCCCGTGGACCAGGCAGCAGCAGCGCACAGAAGAAGCAGAACATTCCTTGTCCGTTTCATGACGACCTCACGATGTAGCGATGAGCCAGCGCGGGCAGCAACACCAGGTTGAGCAACGTTGACGAGAGTAATCCACCAAGCACCGTGATCGCCATCGGTCCTTCGATTTCCTGCCCCGGGCGGTTCAATCCGGCGGCCAGGGGTGCGAGGCCGAGCGCTGTCACGGCAGCAGTCATCAGGATGGGGACCAGCCGCTCATTGGCGCCGCGCAGCACCAGCTCGACATTCCACGGGGCGTGTTCGGAATCCACCAGGTGTTCATAGTGCGCCAGCTGCAGGATGGCATTGCGCGCGCTGATGCCGAATACGGTGACCAGGCCCACCGCGGTGCCCAGTGAAATGCCGATGCCCGTGACCCAGACCGTGAACACGCTGCCGATCACGCTGAAGGGCAGGTTGGCCATCACCAGCCAGCTGTTGGCGCGCCAGCGGAATGCCACGAACAGGATCATCACGATGACGGTCAATGCCAGCCCCGAGTAGAGCAGCAGTTCATTGCGGGTTTTCTGCTCGGCTTCGGCGGCGCCAGCGAACTGCAGGTATACGCCGGCCGGCAACGCGACCTCGCGTGACAGTGTTGCGCGTGCCTCGCCAACCACCTGTTGCAGCGGGCGACCGGCCACATTGAATGTGACGGTGACCAGGCGCTGGCCTGAATCGTGCTGGATGGTGTAGCGACCGCTGGTGGGCTCGACATGCGCCACCTGCGACAGGGGCACCGGTCCGAACGGAGTCGGGATCATCAGGTTCTGCAGTTCGGTGGGCCGCTGGCGCATTTCAGCAGGCAGGATGGCCACCACGTCGACGGTGCGGTTGCCCTGGAAGGTCTGGCCGACCGTGGTGCCCGCATACGCTGCTTCGATGGTGTCGAGCACTTCGGCCGCCTGCAGTCCGGTGGCAGCCAGTGCCTGCGGGACGAGATGGATGGAAATGGTTGGCGTGCCGCTCTCGCGCTTGAACTGCAGGTCGACGAGCCCGTCGATGCCGGCGAGCGCGCTGGTGATGCGTTCTGCCGTGGCATCGAGCGTGTCCAGGTCGTTGCCGAAGATCTTCACCGCGACCTGCGCGGTTTCGCCACTGATGCTCTCGCCGATGCGGTCGCCGAGGAAGGTCACGACCTCGGTCTGGATGCCCGGGTACTTCTCCATGATCTTGCGCAGTGCTTCCTGCGCATCGCTCTGGTTCACGGCCGCATCGGGTTTGAGCTCCACGTGAATCTCGCTGCGATGGGGCCCCCAGGTGTCTTCGCTCAGTTCGGCGCGGCCGACCTGCTGCGAGGCGCTCTGCACGAAGGGAAGGGCCAGCACTTCCTTGCTTACGCGCTGGCCGACGCTGAGCATTTCGTCCAGGGACGTGCCGGGAATCGAGCTGGAAACCTGCATCACGAAGTGGCCTTCGCGAAAGTCCGGCATGAAGGTGCCGCCAAGCAGGGGAATGGCCGCGACAGCACCAACGGCAAGGAAGGCCAGCAAAGCCATGGCGGTCTTCAAGTGCGCCTGAACACCCGCCACCGCGACGCGTTGCGCGGCCTTCAACCGGACGAGCCAGCCGGATTCCGGGCGCGCGGCCGAGCGGCCGAGCAGCAGCGCGCACATCGCCGGCGTTGCGGTCAATGCGACCGCGAGCGAGGCCACAACAGCCAGGATGAAGGCCAGTGCCAGCGGTCCGATGAAACGGCCTTCGACACTGCTGGTGAACAGCTGCGGCACGAACACGGCGATGACCACGATGGTGGCGTAGATCACCGGGCCACGCACTTCCATGGTGGCTGCGGTGATGACCTCGAGCCGGGGGCGCGGCGCGGCGGCCGCCGCGTTCTCGCGCAGGCGGCGCATGATGTTCTCGATGCCGATGATGGCGTCATCCACCAGCACGCCCAGTGCGACGGCAAAGCCGCCGAGGGTCATGGTGTTCAGTGTGAGCCCCATGTGATCGAGCACCGCAATGGCCGCCAGCAGCGACAGCGGAATGGCGCTGAAGGCAATGAAGGCGGCGCGCGCATTGCGCAGGAACAGGTACAGCACCGCCAGGATCAGCAGTGCGGCGATCAGCAGCGAGCGCTGCAGGTTCTTCAGCGCCACCTCGATGAAGGTCGCGGGCCGGTGCAGGTTGGTGTACATCCGGATGCCCTGCGCCTTCAGGGCCGGTTCCAGTTCCGCCAGCGCCGCTTCGACTTCATGCGTGGTGGCGAGCGTGTTGGCGCCGTACTGGCTTGCCAGTGACAGCAGCACGCCGGGCCGCCCCATGATCAGCGCATCACCGAAGCGCATCGCGGGCGCGAATTGCACGGTTGCCAGGTCACCGAGCAGTACCGGCGTGCCATTGCGCTGGCCGACCACGGCCCGCGCGATGGTCGCAAGATCGGGTGCGGGGGTCGGCGATTCGAGCAGGATGCGCTGCGCACTGGTGTCGATCAGCCCCGCGCCGCGCAATGGCAGCGCATTGCGCGCCGCGCCGGCAATGTCATCGAAGGTAAAGCCGTAGCTCGACAGCTTCGCCATGTCGGGCTGGATCTGGATCTGCCGCAGCTTGCCGCCAAAGATGATGGCGTGCGCGACGCCGGGTACGGCCAGCAGCCGGGGTTGCACGACAAAGGTTGCGGTATCGCGCAGCTCGAAGGAGTCGACGACATCGGACACCAGCCCCACCTTCAGCAGGTCCATGGTGCTCGACACCAGCGGCGAGAGCTTGGGCGGGCTGACGCCGGCGGGCAGGGCGCTGCCCAGTTCCGCGAGCCGCTCGGCCAGCCCCTGCCGCGCCACATGCACATCGACGCCGTCGTTGAAGGTGATCGAGATGACCGACAGGCCCGGAATGGATTCGGAGCGCATGGTGTCGATGCCCTGCGATCCATTCACGGCATATTCGATCGGCCGCGTGACCAGCTCCTCCACCTGCTGCGGCGAAAACCCGGGTGCCTCGGTCTGGATGTCTACCTGCGAGGGCACGAATTCCGGAAACACGTCGAACGGCGCCTGCATCGCGCCCCACACGCCGAGGACCAGCGCGATCAGCGTGAGCGCCGTGAGTGCACCGTGGCGGCGCACGCACGCATCGACGATGGTGCGCATCATCAGTCGGCTTCCGTGCTCGGGTTGATCTCGCGCGCCAGCAGGTGCGCGGCGCCGGTGATCACGACCTGGTCACCCTCGGCAATGCCCTGCGTGACGAAGTACCCGTCGCCCACAGTGTGGCCGGGATCGAATTCCACGCGCGCGTAATCGCCGGGTGCCCGCTCGATGAAGCAGTAGAATCTGCCCGCGCTGGTCACCGCGGCCGCGGCCGGAATGATGACGCCGGGCTGTTCGGCGCCGACGGAGGTCCAGGCCAGCACACGCTCGCCTTCCTGGAGATCGCGGTTCGCAACGATGGCGAACAGGCTCACGCCCGGCACAGTGGCGTCGGCGGGCGCGCGCCACACTTCGGCGGCTTTCCAGCGCTTGCCGCCCTGCGCGGAATCAATGCGCGCCACATGGATCGCGGCCGGCTCGCGCGAGCCCAGCAGAGTCAGCGGAAAGGTGACCCGCACCAGCCGCTGTTCGCCATTCGCCAGTCCCTGGATCTGCGAGATGTCATTCGAGTCTTGCGATGATCCCTTGTCACCCAGCAATGAAGTGAGGTGCTGACGCGCTACTTCCAGGGCCACGCGGTCGGCGGTGGCCTGACGATTGGCCGCCTCGGTGGTGTCGGCCGACATGGCGCCCGGCGTACCGGCCAGCTGGTTGATGCGATCCAGCGCGGCGCGGCTCTGGCGCAATGCTGCCGTAGCGGTCTGCAATTCCGCGACGGCCTGCTGGATGGTGTCGTGCGCGATGACGACGCCATACCCGGGAATTTCGCGGGCACTGCGCGCGGCCTTCGCAGGCGTGGTGGTGATTCCCAGTGCCTCGATCTGCTCCGCCGTCAGTGGTCCGCCAGCCGCAGCTTCATCCACTGCAGGTTGTGCATCGCCTTCATCGTCGCCATCCGCGGCATGGCAACCGGCCAGCGCCAGGCAGGTGGCAAGGAGCGCGGCGCAAAGGATTCGTTGCATGTTCATGGTTCGCTGCCCGATGCCTGTGAATGGTTCCAGCCGCCGCCAAGTGCCTTGGCCAGCCCGACGATGGCCTGCAGTCTCGCCACCTTGTTCTGGATCAGCTGGTCGCGGGCGGCGTAGAGCGAGCGCTGGGCATCCAGCAAGCCCTGCATGTCGGTGGTGCCGACCTGGTAGCGCTCGCGCATGCCTGCCAGCATGAGTTCGCTCTGCTCGACATTGGCCTGGTGAAATTCGCGCGCTTGGTCCAGGTAGTGGAGGGCCGTCAGGGCATTCTCGACGTCGTTGAATGCCGCGATAATCGCGGCGCGATACTGGACCAGCAGTTCGCGCTGACGGGCCTCGACTTCCTCGCGCTGCGTGCGCAGGCGGCCATGGTCGAAGATCGGTTGCAGCAGGTTCGCGCCAATCGCCAGCGAAGGTCCGGCCCCCGGAATGGTCAACACGGCGGCCGACAGTGCGGGGTTCTGCACGCCGCCACTGGCAGTCAGGCTCAAGGTGGGCAGCATCGCGGCGCGCGCCGCGGCGAGGTCAGCCTGGCCAGCGCGCAGGTTCGCTTCGGCGAGGAATACATCGGGTCGGCGCGTGAGCAGTTCGGAAGGAAGCCCGGCCTCGATCGCAGGCTCCTGCAATGCATCCAGCGGCTGGCCGGATACCGAGAAGCCTTCCGGTGCGCGGCCCAGCAGGAATGACAGTGCCGTGGTGGCTTCGGCCTCACTGCGGCGCAGCTCGGTCGTCTGGATCTGCGCGGCGGACACCACGGCTTTCTGGCCGGCGACGTCGATGGGCCCGGCCATGGCCACGTTCGCGCGGGCCTCGATCGCCCGCAGCAATTGCTGGCTGGTCTCGACGTTGGATTCGGCGACGGCCACGCGCTCGCGCAGTGCCAGCAACTGGAAGTAGGAATCGGCGACGCCGGCAAGCGTGGTGAGCGCGACAGCATCGCGTTCGGCGCGCGCCGCGGCGACCTGCATTGTGGCCGACTCGACCGCCGCCTGCTTCCTGCCCCAGAAATCCACTTCATAGCTCGCGGACAGCAGTGCCGACCAGTCGGTCTCGTGGCCTCCACCATTGGAAGAGTGGCCGGTCAGGAAATTGATTCCGCCTTCGGCAATCACGGTGGGCAGGATGCCGGCGCCGGCCTGCCGCGCCCGCGCGTCGGCCTGCAGCACGCGGGCTCGCGCCGCCTGCACATCGAAATTGGCGGTAGCCGCCGCGTCGATCAGGGAGTTCAGTTCATCGCTGCCGAAGGCGCGATACCAGTCCTGCGTTGGCCAGTGACTCTCGGCACCACTGGTGCCCGAAAATTCGGCAGGCACCTCGGGGGCAGCGGGGGCATTTACTCGAGGCGCGGCGCATGCGGCGACCACCGACAAGGTGGTCATCAGCATCAGCCAGCGTCCAATCGTCATGCGACCCCCAGCGTCCTGCGCGCTGTCAGGCAGCATCGCAGGAAGTGCGGCCCGATATCAACGCGGATCGGGTCGCAGGACGTTCAGGCACTCTGTCGAAAAGGTAATGTGGGCCGGCGGTGTTCATCGGCCCACGGGGTTCGCGCCGAACGGCGCGGCAACCTCAGTTGCAGACGGAATTCAGCGGGTCGCTGCAGTAAGCAACGTTGCTCCAGCTGAACATCCCCGGCGTACGCGGATCCACCGTGATCTTCAGCCACTCGGCAGGTGAATTGGTCGAACCCTGGACCACGATGCGCTGCAGGTTCGGGACCGCCAGCGTGTTGTGGATGACGCCGGTCGTGCTCGACGGGTCGGCCAGCGGCCGGTCGGCCTTGAACAGATGCGTATCACCATTGAGCTGCGGGAATCTCCCAGGTGGAATGATTGGAAGTGAGGAGCGAGCGCAGAGGCTAGGCCGGCGAGATGAAGCGCTCGTGACCACCAACGGCTCCGGCTGCACGTCCAGGCGCGCGGGTGGAATCTGCGTGATAACCATGCGGTTCGCTGCACCTGCACTGCAGGTGGGCGCCGCGACCCGGATGTGTGAGTATCGCCGGCATGTGTTATTCGGCCATGATCAAGGAGGAGTACGCGCAGTACGTCCGCGCCACCGGCGCGGAGATCGACCTGGACCAGTTCATGGAAATCTTCTGGTGGGGCCGCGAACACGACGAGCGCCGCATCGTGCCGCGCGCCGTCGAGCGCTGGTTCGACCGGCCCGTCAATGACCAGCAGCGGCAGATCCACGACTTCATCATGCAGCGGCGTGCCACTCAGGCCGCAACCTGGGAGCGCGATCTGTTCGCGCAGAAGAAGCGCCTGGCCGATGCCGAGCGCAAGCTGGCGGTGAAGGCCACCAAGGCCGCCAGCGAAAGCCGGCGCATTTCCGGCAGGAAGATCGACACCTTGCTCAACCGGCTCGGCGAGCTGCATGACCCGGCGCGTCGTGCCTCCGACGGGCGCATCTTTCCGATGCACTACGTGCCCATCGTCGTGAGGGACGGCGGTCGCAGGCTGATCCGGCTGGCGCGCTACCACTGCCGGCTGGCGGGCAAGTTCGCCGCCGTCGACAGCCAGCTGCCGGGTCTCTACAACGCGCGCCGCGACAACCTCACGAAGTACTGGCGCCGCGCTTTCGGGATCAGTCATGGTTTGATGCTGGTGGAATCCTTCTACGAGAACGTGGATGCGCACGGTCGCAACAAGGTGCTGCACTTCCAGCCGCGGCCTGCCGCCACCATGCTCATCGCCTGCCTGTACTCGGTGTGGAAGGAACCGGGCACTGGCCGAGAGCTGCTGTCATTCGCGTCCATCACCGATGATCCGCCGCCGGAAGTGGCGGCCACAGGCCATGACCGGATGATCATCAACATCAAGCCGGAAAACGTCGATGCGTGGCTGAACCCGCGGGGCCGCAGCGATGATGAGCTGCAGGCGATACTGAGCGACCGGCAGACGCCCTACTACGAGCACCAGGTGCTGGCGGCCTGAGCGGCGCTAGTCGGCGAACGGTTCCAGTTTCTGGACGCGGTATTCGCCGTCGATGTTCACGGCCACTGCACTGGCCTCCCTGGTTGCCGACAGCGGGAATGAAAACAGGGACTCGCGCGGCACGGTGTCCCCTGGTCCGGAGGTGGGCGTCGCGGAGGCCAGAGGCATGATGATCGTTCCGTCCGGCCGCAGCAGCCATGCCTGGATGGCCGGCGCCGTCCACTTCTTTGGCTCTGCAGGCGCCGCGGTGTTCCTGACCTCGACCGGTGCCCTGGTGGCGGCAGGTTGCGTCTCGTCATTCAGGACACTGCGTCCATCGGTCAGCGCCAGGGTTCTTGCGCCGAAGGTCGGATCAAGCCCGCGGAGATTGGTGATGGTGTTGCCGATGAAGTATCCGCCTCTACCCTGATTCGGGTACACCAGCTGCAGCGTGCAGCGGTCGCTGCGGCGCGTCCACAGGACGGCTTCCACTTTGCCGGGCATCTGCAGCTGCTTCAGGTCTTGCGCGACGACGGGCAACTGCGCAGGTTCCTGTGGCTCGGCGGCCGCGCACCAGGCCAGTGCGGCACACAGTGCAGACAGAATGCGGGCCGGTGCTTTCCAGGCAGGTGCTTTCATGGATACATTCCGGGAGCGTGGTCTGTGCGTACCATAGCGCCAGGACCGGCCGAACTCCAACAACTGATGCCCAAGGATCCCGAGGCGACCCGCGCTCTGCTGCTGCCCTGGCACAGAACCCTTGCGGGTCTGGCAGTGCTGGCACTGGTTCCCTCGTGGCTGAGTCTCGCTGGCGGCTGGTTCTGGTTCCTGGACCTGTTCGCGAACTTCCGCTGGCAGTACCTGATCGTGTCGGTATTGATCTGTGCGCTGGCGGCGGCATGCAGGCACCGCGGGTTGCTCGCACTTGCCGGACCGACGCTGCTGCTGAATGCGCTGCTCATCGGCCAGCTGGCATGGCATCCGCAGGTCAACGCCGCTGAACTGGCCGATGACTTTGCGCTGCGCGTGGTCAGTCTGAATGTGCGCACTTCCAATCAGGACCGGCAGGCCGTGCTTGACTACCTGCTGCAGTCCGACGCGGATGTGGTGGTTCTGCTGGAGGTCGACCAGGCGTGGATGGAGGCGCTGGCACCACTTCAGGCCAGCTATCCGCACCAGCTCTCCGAGCCGCGCAGTGACAACTTCGGCATCGCACTGTTCAGTCGTGCGCCCTGGGAGAAGGCCGCGGTCATCGCACTGGGTGATGCGCCGCGGCCGTCGCTGGAAATGCGCCTGGTGCACCAGGGCCGCGAGCTGGTGATCATCGGCACCCACCCGTTGCCTCCGGGTGGAAGCGATTGGGCCCGCAGTCGTGACGCGCAGCTTTCGGCGCTGGCGGATTACGTGCAAAAGATCTCCGTTCCAGTGCTGGTGGTCGGTGATTTCAATGCGACGCCGTGGTCGGCGGGCATGCGCCGGGCTATGCGCGGCAATCTCGGCTTTCGGTCGCTCGCGGCCGCCTGGAAACCCACCTGGGAGGTGCGCTCGATATTCGCGATACCCATCGACCACGCGTTGTGCACGGCGCCGCTGGTGATCACATCGCGGTCGGTCGGACCTGACGTGGGCTCCGACCATCGGCCGCTGGAGATTGCGCTTGCAATGCAGTCGCCCGTGCGCTGAGCAGGGTCCGTATAATCGCTGGCCACCTTGATTCAGGGAGAGAGCCGGAATGCAAATCCCACAGAACCCCCAACGCATGATCCCCATGGCCGTCATTGCGGTACTGGTGCTGATCTTTGCGTTCAGCTCGGCCACGGTGGTCGATCCGGGCCATCGCGGCGTGCGCATCACGCTGGGCAAGGTGTCGCCGGCGCCGCTGGAAGAGGGCCTGCACTTCAAGGTGCCGATGCTGCAGCAGATCCAGCAGCTGGACGTGCGCACGCTGCGCTGGGCCGACGTGACGCAGTCCTATACCAAGGACGTGCAGCAGGCCGACGTGAGTTTCACGCTGACCTATTCGCTGGAGCCCGGCTATGCGGTGGAAATGTATCGCACCGTGGGCGCCGACTGGTCGCAGAAGCTGATCGGCCAGGTGGTGTTCGAGGAACTGAAGCGTGAGCTCGGCCAGCATGAGGCCGTGGCGCTGATCGCCACCCGCGACCAGGCGGCGCGTGCCATCGAGAACGGCGTGCGCGAGAAGCTGTCCGACCAGCACATCCTCGTCAGCGGCCTGCAGATCACCAACATCGACTACACCAAGGAGTTCGAGAACTCGGTTGAGTCGAAGGTCATCGCGCAGCAGAAGGCCATCGAGGAGCAGAACCGCACGGCACAGATCGAGCAGCAGGCAAGACAGAAGGTGATTTCGGCCGAGGCTGAGGCCGAATCCATGCGCATTCGTGCCAAGGCGCTCGAAGCCAATGCCCGGCTGGTCGAGTGGGAGGCCGTGCAGAAATGGGACGGCAAACTGCCCCAGTACCAGCTGGCCGGCGCCACGCCGTTCATCAACCTTTCGCCGAAGTAGTCGCGCGCGAATCGACCAGCTGTCGCCAACGGAGGGGGTCATGAAGACATTCGGCTTCGGACAGAAGAGCGGGCAGATCATGCAGATCGCCTACACCGTCAAGGACATTCGCGCCGCGATCGACTGGTGGATCAAGGATGGCAAGGTGGGGCCTTGGTTCCTGCTCGACAGCTTCACCGGGCCCGAGCAGCGCTATCGCGGTGAGCCGACTCAAGCCGATGTGACACTTGCCATGTCCTTCGCCGGGCACATGAACATCGAGCTGATTCAACCCAAGGACAATCGGCCGTCCGTCTATCGCGAGACCATCCAGACGCGCGGCTACGGGTTTCATCACGTCGGCATCGCAATGGAAGATGTGGAGGCCGCGCGCAAGGAGTACCACGGGCGCGGCTATCACGATGCGTTTTGGACTCCCGTGCCCAGTGGCGGCACGGTCTATTACATGGGCGATGGTCCCGATGCCCCGGGCTTCGTGGAGCTGATTCCCGCCACCGAAGGCATGGACGAAATGTTCACGCGCTACTGGAAGGCCTCGGTGGACTGGGATGGGCGCGATCCGGTCCGGCCCTTCGGCTGACGCCCTGCCCGCCAACGGGGTATTCTCTGCAGCCACAATCATCGGGTTTTCGGGGGTTTCCATGCGTAGTGCTGTTCTCGTAACCGGCGGTCTCGCCACCGCGATCGCCGTGGCTGCATGCACCATGATGGCCACGTCCGGTGCGCCGCAGGGCCCGGCCGCCGCGGTGACCGTGCAGCGCATGCGCAATGCCGCCGTGGACACCAGCCCGGATGCAGGGCAGTGGATGTCTCACGGCCGCACCTGGAGCGAGCAGCGCTTCAGCCCGCTGACCCAGATCAACGACAAGAACGTGAAAGACCTGGGGCTCGCCTGGTATGTGGATCTGGGCACATATAAAGGAGTGGTGGCCACGCCGCTGGTGATCGACGGTGTGCTGTACAACATCTCCAACATGGACGTGACCACCGCCTATGACGCCACAAACGGCAAGGTGCTGTGGACCTACGATCCGAAGATCCCGCAGGAGCAGGCCGCGGTGGCCTGCTGCGGCACGTACAGCCGCGGGCTCGCGGCGTGGAACGGCAAGCTCTTCATCGGCGCGCTGAACGCGCACATGATCGCGCTGGACGCAAAGACCGGCCAGAAGCTCTGGGAAACCGATACCGCCGACCCCGACCAGCCGCTGTCGATCACCGGCGCGCCGCGCGTGACCAAGGATGGGCTGGTGGTCATCGGCAACGGTGGCGGTGACATCGGCGCGCGTGGCTACATCAGCGCCTACGATTCCGAAACCGGCAAGCAGGTGTGGAAGTTCTACGTCGTGCCCGGCGACCCCTCGAAGCCCGATGGCGTGGCTTCGGATTCCATCATGAAGACCCTGGCCACGAAGACCTGGAATGGCGAGTGGTGGAAGACTGGCGGTGGCGGCAACAGCTGGGACGCCCTGGTCTACGACCCTGATCTGGACCTGGTGTACGTTGGTACCGGCAATGGCTCACCGCATCCGCAGGCGTTCCGCACGCCCGGCGGTGGCGACAACCTGTTCCTCGGCTCCATCGTTGCCGTGCATGCGAAGACCGGCGAATACGCGTGGCACTACCAGGAAGTGCCGGGCGAGCAGTGGGATTACGACAGCACCTCGCCACTGATCCTGGCGGACCTCAACATCAAGGGCCAGCAGCGCAAGGTCATCATGCATGCGCCCAAGGATGGTTTCTTCTATGTGATCGATCGGGCCACGGGCGAGCTGCTTTCCGCGGAGCCCTTCGTGGAGAACACCTGGGCCTCGCATGTTGACCTCAAGACCGGCCGTCCGGCCATCAATCCGGAATCCATGGTCGAAGTCAAACCGGCGCTGGTCCGGCCGGCCAACGCACACAACTGGAACCCGATGTCCTACAGCCCGCTCACCGGGCTCGTCTACATTCCGATCCAGGATTCGGTGATGATGGTTTCGCGCCTGGAAGACGGCAAATTCCAGTTCCGTCTCGGACGAACCACCATCGGGTCGGGCCGCGGCAATTTCCCGGAGCTGCGCGCCGAGTACACCAGGTTGATGAACACCAGCGACCAGGGCTACACCCTGGCGTGGGATCCGGTGGCGCAGAAGGCGCGCTTCCGCATCGATAATCCCTACGAATTCCAGGGCGGCAACCTGGTCACGGCCGGCAACCTGCTGGTGCAGGGCACGATGAACAGCACACTGGCGATCTACCGCGCCGACACGGGCGAGAAGCTGTGGGAGCATCCCACCTCATCGGTACCGGTGGCTGGCCCCATCAGCTACAGCGTGAATGGCACGCAGTACATCGCGGTGAACGCAGGCTGGAACCAGGCCATCGTGCACGGGCTGAGCAATCCACCCAAGCCGTTCTCCACCGGGCCGGCCAAGCTGGTGGTGTTCAAACTGGGTGGAAAGGTCGAGTTGCCACCATCGGTGCCCACCAGTGCGCTGTCCGCGCCGCCGCGGCAGGCGCAGCCGGCCGACAAGGTTGCGCAGGGTGAGGCGGTGTTCGCGCAGTTCTGCTCGACCTGCCATGGCCAGAACGCCATCGGTTCGGGCACGAAAGACCTGCGCTTCATACCGGCGCAGGCCCACACCGATTTCAACGAGATCGTGCTCGGCGGCAAGTTCAAGGACAAGGGCATGGTGCCGTTCACCGGCGTGCTCACCGAAGAGCAGGTC
>Ga0164241_10003464_pt1 | contig 15868 bp, 14 predicted proteins | sample OricomyardsoilBY_FD_108780 | JGI IMG/M metagenome (GOLD analysis project Ga0164241, IMG submission 108780) | Backyard soil microbial communities from Emeryville, California, USA - Original compost - Back yard soil (BY) | ecosystem: Environmental > Terrestrial > Soil > Unclassified | place: USA... | reverse complement strand
GTGCGCAGGGCGGTCTCGGCCTGTTCCTCGGTCACCTGGCCCAGCACGCCGTCGATCAGGCTGAACAGCCGGTGCTCGTCGCGGGTGTGGCCGACGAGCAGGTCGATGTCGCGGCCGGCACCGCCGGCCAACGCCGCCCAGGGGGTGGCCGGCAGGACATCGCCGTCGACGACGGGTGCGAACGGGATCGGCCGGTGGGTGATCGGGCCCCACCGGTCCGTCCACCGGTCGATCGTCGCGGCGACGGCGTCGCCCGCCGCGGGCAGCCGCCCGGGATCGACGGCGGACAGGGCGGCCACCGTGGGCCGGACCCCCAGTTCGACGGCGCAGGCGGCCGCGATGTCGGCGGCCAGCTCCGGCGAGAAGAACGTCCCAGGCACGCTTTGGGCGACGGCCCGGCGGAAGAGCCCGGCCGCGCGTGGCATGGCCAGCAGCGCGGCGACCGATCCACCACCCGCCGACTCGCCGAAGACCGTCACCCGATCCGGGTCGCCGCCGAAGGCCCGGATGTTCTCGCGCACCCACTGCAGCGCGGCGACCTGGTCGAGCAGGCCACGGTTGGCCGGGGCGCCGTCGATCTGCGCGAAACCCTCGACGCCCAACCGGTAGTTGAGCGTCACCACGACGACGCCATCGGCGGCCAGCCGGCCGCCGTCGTACTCGGGCAGGCCGGACGCGCCGATCACGTAGGCGCCGCCGGGGATCCATACCAGCACCGGCAGGCCGGCCCCAGGGGCCGGATCGGGCGACCACACGTTGACCGTCAGCCAGTCGTCACCCGCCTGGGCCAACCCGTTCCTCCCGGACAGGGCGGGCTGCGGAGGCGGCGGGCCGAACGAGATCGCCGAACGCGTTCCGGCCCAGCCGCGCACCGGCCGCGGTGCGGCGAATCGGAGCGCGCCGACCGGCGGCTCGGCATAGCGGATGCCGCGGAAGACCGCCAGCCCCGCCTCCTGGCGGCCGCGCACCACCCCGGCCGCCGTCCGAACCTCGGGCTCGGCCGCGGACTCGGACGACGTGGTGGCGGTGACGGTCACAGCGGTTGGTCTCCGGCGGATCGGGCGTGCTCGGTCGGCCGGCGACTGCACGACCCCGCGGATCCTCCCTCCGCGCCGGGAAATCGGCGAACCATTTCCCGCCTGCCGACAAAACTCACGAACCCGACGTCGAGAACAGTCCTCCCGGTATGGCGGCAGCGTTGTCGGTCTGACGGATTGGAGCGATAGTCGGGCCATGCGTCGAGCCATCGTGATCGGCGGTAGCGGGCTGATCGGGCGAGCGGTCGCGCGCCGCCTGCACGCTGTGGGCTGGACGGTGCATCTGGTCGCGCGGAGGGCCGAGCGCGTGCCGGCGGACCTGTCCGGTGACGGCTTGAGGTTCTATGCGCTCGACCGCTCCGATCAGGCTGCCCTGGTCAGGTTGGTGGGCGACGGTGCTGACCTCCTGGTCGACTGTGCCTGTTTCACCGCCGCCCACGCACGCGGGCTGATTCCCGTGCTGCCCGGGATCGGGTCCACCGTCATGATCTCCTCGAAGGCGGTGTACGTCGACGACTACGGCCGTCACGTGAACTCCCCTGAGTCGCCCCGTTTCGATCAGCCGATCACCGAGGCTCGGTCGACCCAGTCGCCATCGATGTCGGACGATTTCGACAGCCCGGCGGCCTACGGCGCCTGCAAGGTCGCCGCAGAGCAGATGCTGCTCGACGATGGTCATCCGGTGACCGTGCTCAGGCCGTCCAAGGTGCACGGCGAGGGGGCCGCGAAACCCTGCGAGTGGATCTTCGTCAAGCGGGCGCTCGATGGTCGCGGGCCCGTTCTGCTGGCCGGTCAAGGCCGGGGCGGCGACCATCCCACTGCCGCGGTGAACATCGCCGCCCTGGTTGAGGTGGCCGCGGCCCGACCGGGTCGCCGGGTCCTGAACATCGGTGACCCGGACTCACCGAATGCGTTGGCCATTGCCCGAGTGGTCGGCGCGTACCTGGGCCACGAGTTCCGGGAGGTGCTGTTGCCCGATGACGCCGATCCGCGGCTGGGCCGACATCCATGGGACCGTCGGCCTCCCATCCGCCTGGACATGGCGGCGGCGAGGGCGCTGGGCTATCAGCCGGCGGGTGACTATGCGGCCACGGTCCATGACGAACTGGCCTGGCTGCTGACCATTGCCCGCCGCCATGGTGGCGGCTACCGGCTGCCGGTGACCTGGGACAACGCCTACTTCGACCGGATGCTCGACTACGCCGAGGAGGACCGTTACCTCACCCATTCCGGCCGTTGACGGTTCGCGGGCCCTTGGTCGTGGGCCGCGGGCACAGCCACGGCAGGGGAGCCAGTGACCGTCAGGCGCTGCGGGGCAGCGCGACCGACCGGAGGACCAGCGGATCGCGCACGGCGGTCGGCACGATCGCGTCGACGGCGTACCGGTGGACCTGACCCAGCTGATCGGTGACGGTGACGCCGTTGCCGCGGCTGCGGACGTCGGTCACCACATGCGGGGGGCGGTCGGCGGCGGGCCGCCAGAGGTCACCGGGGGCAAGGTGCCCGACGTGGTGCAGCGTCTCGGTGTAGCCGCCGCGGGGTGTGGACCGGTCCCGGTGCTGATGAACGGCCGCGGCATTGCCGAGGGTCAGACACATGGCTCCTCCGATGGGTCGTGCGTGCGGGCCCTCGTCATCGCTCGTGCAGAAATGTCGATGCGAGTGAATGAAGGAATGCTGGCCGACCGGGCGCGTGAAATCCACCCCTGCGTGCGCGGATTCCACGTGGCAAGGGTCACGACTTCTCGTTGAGCGCATCGGCGCGAAGGGCGCATATTTCCGAACACGGCCGCTCTCCCGGATTCCGATCCCACAGACGGGCAGTTTGACCTGCGCAAATGCGCTCGGTGCCCGGGCTCACACCGGTCGAGCCGGGGGTCGGCCACGATCGGAGATCACCCGCGGTTTGCTGTCCAGTGGAAATGTGATCCGCGCCGCATCGTGACGGTCGTCACGGTAATGGTGGCAACCGGGTTCACGAATTCGGTGCTCGGGGGATTCGTCCGGAACTGTTTCGATCTACTTCACTTCGACGGCGGTTCCGACCAGGACTCGCTGGCCGGACGAGTCCTGATTGCCGTCCGCCTCCTCCTGGGTCACCGTCAGCGTGGGGAAGGCATCGGGCGACACCCCGGACCAGAGGACGACGTCGGTGCCCTCGTTGAACGTGCCGATCGGCACCAGCACGCCGTCGGCGTTGCGCAGCCAGCCCTGATAGAAGCGGCCGTTGTCCAGGCGGGGCAGACCGGTGACGTTGAGCTTGATCTCCCATCCCGAGTCGGACTTGATCATCACCGCACTGCCCGAGGCATTGGGGGCCAGTTCGGTGGCCTGGAACGCGACGTCGAACGTACGGTCCGCGGGCGGGCGCAGCAGCAGCACGCCGCCGGCCACGATCACGACGGCGGCCGCAGCCGCAGCGACGAGCATCGTGGGCCGGGTCCAGCGGGACCGGCCGGACCGCTCCTGGCGCCGGCGCCGGGCCGCCGCGAGGTCGGTGGGCGCCTGCGCCGAGGCGGGGATGGCGGGTACGCCGTCGCCGAGGCCGGGGACGGCGGCCGGCGCGGCCACCCCCGGATCCTCCGACGATTGGTCGAACGGTCCCTCCAGTGGCGGCAGGGTAGCCGCCTCCGCCGCGATCGCGGCGACCACCGCGTCCTCCAGCTCGGCCGGCGGCTCGGCCCACAGCGTCGGGTCGGCGAGCAGTTCGCGCAGCTCATCGAGTACGATCCGGTCCGCATCGCCGAGACGCAGATCGGTGCCGATCTCGCCGGCCAGGTAGTCGATCCGCGCGCGATCGATCGCGTCCTCATTCGCGTCGTGCCGCCCGGTGTCGGGAGCCATTCGGTGGTCACCTCCTCTCGCAGGGTAGTTCCGGTGGGTGGGTCAGGGGCCGTTCAGCGGGCGGTCCGCGCTCCGCGGCGTCAATCGAATCCCGCTCGCAGGTGACCGAGCTTGCCGGCCAGCTTCTTGTGCGCCCGGTACGACCTGGACTTGACCGTGCCCACCGGCACGCCGAGCCGCGCGGCGACCGCGGTGTGCGTGAGGCCCTCCAGGTGCTGCAGCTGCACCACCTCCCGCTCGTCCGGGGGCAGCTCGTCCAGGGCCTGTCGCACCTGCCAGGCGTCGTAGGTCCGTTCGATCGCGACCGGTTCCTGGACCAGCGCCGGATGCGACGCCGGCACGTCGTCGATGTCCGAACTGACCTGCCGCGACTCCTGCCGGTGCACGTCGATCGCGGTGCGGCGGGCGATGGTGGCCAGCCAGGGGGCCAGGTCGCGCCCGGGGTCCACGGTGCGTGCCGATCGCCAGGCCTTCAGGAAGGTCTGCTGCGTCGCGTCCTCGGCCAGTTGGGGGTTGCCGAGCTGGTTGCGGCAGACCGCATAGACCAGCCTGCCGTACTCCCGGTACACGGCCCGGACCGCGTCGGATTCGCCCGCGCGAAAACGCGCCAGCTCCTCCGGGGTCAGCATCCGGCCAAGAGTAGATCAGCGCGGCTTCCCCGGTCCGCCGGGCGCGCCCGCCTGGCGTGTCCCGGCTCAGGGCCTGCATCGCGATCGTCATGGAAGAAGTACGGGGCGGGTGGGTGAACCGGTTCTCGGCGATCGCGGCCGGTCGTGCCGAACGGGTGAATGGCCAGTGACCGAGAACCGAACCGTGCACCGGCCCGTACCCCAGAGTGCCGGACGGTCGAGCGGGCCTTCCGGTCCCCCCAGACCTCGACACCGGCATCCGATGCCGGCGTTTCCATGCACGGTTCGACATCGAAAGGGCTCCATCATGAAACTGCGTGCGATCCTCGCTGCTCCGATCGCGGTCGTCGCCGCCGGATTGCTGCTCAGCGCCTGCGGCGCCGGCAGCGTCACCGGCAGCGCGCAGATCTCGCCGGCCGCGGCCGCGACCACCGTCAGCGCAATCGCCGAACCGACCGCGACCGCCGCCAAGGCTGCGGATCCGGCCGCCACCCCGGCCGCCACGGTCGCCGAGGTCGGTTCCTTCGGCTCCATCCTGGTCGGCGAGGACGGCCGGACGCTGTACGCGTTCACCAAGGACGTCGACGGCCAGACCACCTGCGTCGACGCGTGCGCGGTGGCGTGGCCCGCGGTCACCGTGGCCGACGGGTTCACCCCGCCCGCCGGTGTCGATCCGGCGCTGGTGAGCGCGGTCGACCGGCCGGACGGCAGCCGGCAGCTCAAGGTCGGCAAGTGGCCGCTGTACTACTACGCCGGTGACGGCGCCCCGGGCGAGACCAACGGGCAGGGCGTCGGCGGCGTGTGGTTCGTGGTCAAGGCCGACGGAACGCTGATCAAGGGCGACGGGGCCGCGCCCCCGGTGCAATCCGCCGCCCCGGCGCCGACGACCGAGGCCCCGGCCGCCCCCGAACCGGCCACCCCGGATCAGGCCGCCCCGGCCGGACCGGCCGTCGCCCTGGCCTCGGTCGGCAACCTCGGCGAGGTCATGGTCGGCGCCAACGGGCACACCCTGTACGCGTTCACCGACGATCCGGCGAAGCAGTCGACCTGCTTCGACGCCTGCGCGCAGGCCTGGCCGCCGCTGACCGTGCCGGACGACTTCACCATCAGCCCCGACCTGCAGGCCTCGGGCGCCAGCACCATCGACCGGCCGGACGGCACCAAGCAACTCGTCATGGGCAAGTGGGCGCTGTACTACTACGCCGGTGACGGCGCCCCCGGCGAGGCCAACGGCCAGGGCGTGAACGGCAAGTGGTTCGCGATCGACGCCAACTGCAAGCTGGTCAAGACGCAGGCCTGACCGGACTCGGCGGCAACAGAGGACCCCGGTCCGGCGGATCATCCGCCGGGCCGGGGGCTTCTGCGTGACCCCCGGACCAGTTTCGAGCTTCTACACTGGGTCCCGACTGGCCGTGGGCGGACCCGGCCCGCATCCGGGAGGAGGCGCCACCGATGAGCGCCGACCTCACCGCGCAGCATGACCTGTTCGCGCCCAGCCTGGTCGAGGCGACCACGCGCCGGCTGCGTGACGAGATCCTGTCGGGGGCGCTGACCCCGGGCGAGCGGATCATCGAAGAGCAGATCTGCCAGCGTTTCTCCATCAGCCGGGCGCCGGTGCGGGAATCCTTGCGGCTGCTGGTGCAGCAGGGGCTCGTCGAGCACCTGCCCCGGCGCGGCGCCCGGGTGGCCACCTGGTCGGAGGAGGACATCCGGCAGCTCTTCGAGATCCGTGCGGTGCTGGAGCGGCACGCGATCGTCACCGCGTTGCCGTTGGTGTTCGCGAGCGACGTCGACCCGTTGGCGTCGGTGCGGGCCCGGCTGGACCAGATGCGGGTCGCCGAGGCGTCCGACGACGAACTCGAACGCGACGACGCGCACCGTGCGTTCCACGCGGCGATCGTCGCCCTGGCCGGCAACCGGCAGCTGGACCTGTGCCTGGAGCCCATCCTGATCAAGCTGCAGCGGCCGATGGCGGTCAACCTGCGGTTGGAGGCGAACCTGGTGGGCCCCGGTGAGGGCATCCGCCGGCACGAGGCGCTGGTCACGGCGCTGGAGACCAACGACACCGACGTCGTGCTGGCCGCGCTCGCCGAGCACGGTGGCCAGCGCTACCTGCAGTATCGCCGGGAGAAGGCCGCGGCCGGGGTCGGCGGCTGACCGGTCGGACGATGTCAGTCGGTCGGTGGACGTGGGGGCCCGCTCTGGGAACGTCACCGGAGCCCGATTCGCCGGCCCCGCACGTGCCGGAGCAGGGGCGGTGCAATGTGTTGTTAACACCCGGAGAGCGTTCGTGATACATAGATTGTCGACAATCGACGCCATGGCACAGAGTTCGGCTCCGGGACCGGTCGAGGGTCCCACGATCGACGAGTTGTCCACCGCCTACCGCACCGCCGCCGGCACCCCGTCCGACGTCGTCGACGCGGTTCTTGCCCGGATCGCCGAACGAGGCGACGACGGCACCTGGATCAGCGTCGCCGAACGCAGCGAACTGCTGCTGCGGGCCAAGCAACTTCAGGCCCATCCCGATCCGACAAGCCTTCCACTGTACGGGATCCCGTTCGGGGTCAAGGACAGCATCGACGTCGCGGGCGTGCCGACCACGCTGGCCTGTCCCGACTACGCCTACGTCCCGGAGACGACCGCGCCGGTGGTGCAGCGCCTGCTCGAGGCCGGGGCCGTCTACGTCGGCAAGACCAACCTCGACCAGTTCGCCACCGGCCTCAACGGCACCCGCACCCCGTACCCGGTGCCGCGCAGTGTGTACGGGGGCGGCCTGATCTCCGGCGGATCCAGTTCCGGGTCCGCGCTGGCGGTCGCCTCCGGCGAGGTGCCGTTCGCCGTGGCCACCGACACCGCCGGGTCCGGACGGGTGCCGCCCGCGCTCAACGGCATCGTCGGGCTCAAGCCGTCGCGCGGGTTGATCAGCACCGTCGGGCTGGTGCCGGCGTGCCGGTCGCTGGACTGCGTCAGCCTGATGGCCCGCACCGTTCCCGACTTGGCAACCGTGCTCGACGTCGTCGCCGCGCCGGACGACCGGGATCCCGCCACGCGGGTGCGGCATCGCGAGACACTCGACCCGCTCGCCCTGCGGATCGGGCTGCCGGACGTCGGCGAACTGGAGTTCTTCGGCGACCATTTCATGCGGGACGCCCACCTGGCCGCCCGGTCCCGGATCGGGCGCCAGTTCCCGCGGACGGTCACCGCACCGTTCGGCCCGTTCCTGGCGGCGGGGGAGCTGCTGTACCAGGGGCCGTGGGTCGCCGAGCGGCTCACCGAGTTCGGCGATTTCCTGTCCACCCATCCGGACTCGATCCTGCCGGTGATCCGGACGATCCTTCAGGGCGGCGGAAAGTACTCGGCGGTCGACGTTTTCGCCGCCGAGCACCGCCTCGGCGAACTTCGGGCGCAGGTCCGGCAGCTGTGGCGGAGCATGGACGTGCTGATCCTGCCGGCCATCGGCACCACCTTCACCGTCGATCAGGTCCTCGCCGACCCGATCGCCACCAACACCATGCTCGGCCACTACACGCACTTCGGGAACCTGCTCGACCTGTGCGCGGCCGTCGTCCCGGCCGGGCTGACCGCCGACGGCCGGCCGGCCGCGCTGATGATCCTGGGACCCGCGTTGGCCGACGATCGGGTGCTCGCCGTCGCCGGGGCGCTGGCCGGGCAGCCGGTCCCGCCGCCGGCCACCGGTGACGTCACGGCCGACACCGTCACCCTGGTCGTTGTCGGGCACCACCTGTCCGGCCAGCCCCGCAGCAACGACCTCACCGACCGGGGCGGCCGGCTGCTGGAGTCCACCACCACCGCCAACCGGTATCGGCTGCTGCGCACCGGCGGCCCTTCCCCGGTGCCGGTGCTCGTCACGACTCCCGACGGCGGGGCCGCGATCGAGGTGGAGACCTGGGACCTGCCGTCGGCCGCCCTCCCCGCGATCCTGGCCCGGTCCAGCCCGGCGGTGTGCCTGGGCCGGGTGGAGCTGGCCGACGGCCGTACCGAGGTCGGCTTCGTCGCCGACACCTGCGCCCTCGATGACGAGGATCTCGCCGACATCACCGCCTTCGGCGGGTGGCGCGCCTACCTCGCCGCCCACTGAGCCCGACCCCCTGACCACCCGTCGCCCCTCACCCGCCCGCCCGCCCCGCCCGCCCGCCCGCCCCGCCCGCCCTGCCTGGGAGTGCACCTTGCCCGACACCGTCACCGTTCCCGCTCGACCCGAACCCTTTTCCTTCGACATCGCCACCACCGCCCTCGTCGTCATCGACATGCAGCGGGACTTCCTGCTGCCCGGGGGATTCGGCGAGACCCTCGGCAACGACGTCTCCCTGCTGCGCAAGGTCGTCCCACCGTTGACGGACCTGCTGGCCGCCGCCCGGTCGGCCGGCATGCTTGTCATCCACACCAGAGAGGGGCATCTGCCGGACCTCTCGGACTGCCCACCGGCGAAGCTTCGGCGGGGTGCGCCGTCCCAGCGGATCGGCGACCAGGGCAGCCTCGGCCGCATCCTCATCCGCGGCGAGTACGGGCACGACATCATCGACGAGCTCGCCCCGGTGGAGGGCGAGATCGTCATCGACAAGCCCGGCAAGGGCGCGTTCCATGGCACCACTTTCGGCGACGTCCTCGTCGAGAACGGCATCACCCACCTGATTGTCACCGGAGTCACCACCGAGGTGTGCGTGCACACCACCGTCCGGGAGGCAAACGACCGCGGCTACGAGGCCCTGGTCGTCTCCGACTGCGTCGGCTCCTACTTCCCGGAGTTCCAGCGGGTCGGCCTGGAGATGGTCGCCGCCCAGGGCGGAATCTTCGGCTGGGTCGCCGATTCCGGCCCGGTCATCGCCGCTCTTGCCCCTGCCCAGCAGCCCGCCCTGGCCGGCTGACTCCCACCCTCCCGACCCGAACCCACCCTCAGGGAGAACCCATGAACCTCACCGGCTTCAAGTCGTCGCCGTCCTCGGACGGCTCGCTCAAACTGCCCTACTGGACCAAGGGCGAGACAAACGCGTTCTTCGGCCTCGGCTTCAACATCCTGGTCAACGTCCTGACCCTGACCGCGCTGCTGCTGTTCGTGGTGCAGATGCCCGCCGAGTCCGTGCTCGGCACGGTGCTGCCGGCCCTGGGTATCGCGATGCTCGCCGGCAACGTCTACTACACGTTCCTGGCCCGGCGACTGGCCCGCAGACAGAACCGTACCGACGTCACCGCGCTGCCCTACGGGCCCAGCGTGCCGCACATGTTCATCGTGGTGTTCGTCATCATGCTGCCCATCTTCCTGAGCACCGGCGACCCCTTGCGGGCCTGGGAGGCCGGCCTGGCCTGGGCATTCGTGATCGGCGTCATCGTGCTCATCGGCGCCTTCATCGGACCGTTCATCCGCAAGATCACCCCGCGGGCGGCCATGCTGGGCACCCTGGCCGGCATCTCGATCACTTTCATCTCGATGCGACCCGCCGCGCAGATCTGGGAGGCCGCCTGGATCGGCCTGCCCGTGCTCGGCATCATCCTGGTCGGCTTCTTCACCAACATGCGGCTACCCGGCGGCATCCCGATCGGGCTGGCCGCACTGCTGGTCGGCACCGCGATCGGCTGGATCGGCGGCTACATGTCGGTGCCGGACGTGCAGGAGGCCGTCGGCCAGATCGCCATCGCGGTGCCCAGCCTGCATTTCGACCTGCTGTTCGCCGGCCTGGGCAACCTGGCCCCGCTGCTGGCCACCGCCATCCCGCTGGGCGTGTACAACTTCGCCGAGGCGATGAGCAACGTGGAGAGCGCCGCGGCCGCCGGGGACAGCTACAACCTGCGCAGCGTGCTGCTGGCCGACGGCGGCGGCGCGATCATCGGCTCGGCGCTCGGCTCGCCGTTCCCGCCCGCGGTGTACATCGGGCACCCCGGCTGGAAGGCGGCCGGTGGCCGCGGCTCGTACTCCATGGCCAGCGGCGTGCTCATCGCGATGCTGTGCTTCCTTGGCCTGTTCGGGGTGCTCAACACCCTGCTGCCGATCCCCGCGATCGTGCCGATCCTGCTCTACATCGGCCTGCTGATCGGCGCCCAGGCGTTCCAGTCCGTGCCGAAGATCCAGGCCGCCGCGGTGGTCGCCGCCATCCTGCCGAACCTGGCTCAATGGGGGACCGGGCTGGTCGACAACGCGCTGGCCGCCGCGGGCACGTCCGCGAGTGAGGTCGGCGAGGAGGCCCTGACCAACGCCGGGCTGGTCTACCACGGCCTCAAGGTATTCGGTGAGGGCGCGGTGCTGGCCGGCATGGTGCTCGGTTCGATCGTCGCGTTCATGCTGATGCGCAACTTCTACGCCTCGGCCGCGGCGGCCGGGGTGGGCGCGGTGCTGTCCTGGATCGGGCTGATCCACGCCGAGCAGGTCCAGTGGGCGGCGCGGCCCGAGGTGGCCCTGGGCTACGCCATGCTGGCGATCGTGCTGGTGGCATTCGCCTTCCACAAGCGCGGCGAGACGGCCGAGCCGGCATTCGACCCGGAGGTTGCGTCGGAAGCGTGACCTGACCCGATCATGGGACCCCGTCCCGGCCGCAACCCCGACTGGGGCCGGGCCGGCCCGTCGAGATGGGTAGGCTCGCGGCCGTGCCGCCCATCCGCCACCCGCTGTTCGACCCGAAGCACCCGGGTCGACGGCAACTGCCGCCGTTCCCGCCGTCCCCACTGGACGAGAACGAGCAGGTCGTGCTGGTGGATGAGGAGGGCAGGCCGATCGGCGTCGCCGACAAGGCCACCGTTACGGTGCGCACACCCCCAGGCACCTGGCGTTCTCCTGCTACGGTTTCCGGGCCGACGGCCGGCTACTGGTGACCCGCCGGGCGCACGACAAGGCGACGTTCCCGTCGGTCTGGACCAACACCGCCTGCGGGCATCCGGCCCCCGGCGAGGACCCGGCCGAGGCCGCCGCCCGCCGCCTCCGGTACGAGCTCGGCGTGCAACCCACGGACATGCGCATGGTGCTGCCGGACTTCTCGTACCGGGCCTCCGATGGCACCGTCGAGGAGAACGAGCTGTGCCCGGTCCTGGTGTGCCGGATCGAGGACGACCCGACGCCGCGGCCGGACGAGGTGGGGGAGTGGGCCTGGTGGGCCTGGGAACGATTCCTGACCGCGGCCGCCGACCCGAACAGCGCGCTGTCGCCGTGGGCGCGGGAGCAGGCACCGCTGCTGGACGACGCGCTGTTCGCGGCCGAGCGATAGCGCCGGCGATCCCGACCTGGTTGTCGGGTCGGGATCAACGGGAACCGGTCATGTCACACCAGATCCGGACCGCAGTGCCTGCAGCCGCTCGCGAGCACTCGGAGTCAGCACCTCAACCGGTAGCGCGAGCCCGAGGAGGCCACCCCGCTCCATCTGGGTCAGGCCATTGTCGAGCAATCTGGCGTAGGCCGGCGACCGTCCAGCCCGCCGGTCCAAGTACTCCTCGATGAAGCGCGCCGACCCCAAGGACGTCCAAGCGCCGTAGGTGACGGCACTCGAATCGAGGACGAGTTCGGCCAGTCGCTCCGCGAACAGCTCATGGTCGACGTTGTCCGCTGCCTGCACGGCTGGTCGCACCACGGACGGTTCGTCCCTGATCTCGGGACTGACGAGCATCGGGCCACGGTGCACCAGCAGTCCGAAGTCCCACATGGCGCGGGTGGTCTCGTGCAACGCACCCGGCGGTACTCCCGGCGCCGATGGCACTCGTGTGGGTCGTCGGTCGGCCGCGGCCCGGACTGCCAGACCGAGGTAGAACGAGCGATCCGGCCCGTATTCGGACTCGAAGACAGGGGGGCCGAAGAAGCCGTCATTCGGGATCGGCCCGCCGGTCAGCTCGCGATAACGAGGGGAGTCGACCAGAGCGAGATGGAGGCCCAGGTTGGTGACATTCATCCGCTGAACCGCCAGCAATCCGCCATCGATCAGCGGCTGGGTGTCGGGACTCTCGTCGAGGAACTCCCGAACGTACTTCCAGGCGCCGACCTTCTCCCATGCACCCTTCGCCGCATGCCGGTGGAGTTCGGCGATAACCACTGCCCGATCGTCCGGCAACTGGGTGAAGACCAGCTCGTTGAGCGGTCCGAGCTGGGCGTACAGCTCCGAGAAGTCGCAACCGCTCTGCTCACCGAGGAATCCGAACCGACCGAACTCGGCCAGGCGATCCGAGGTGATCCTGTCGACCGGCGCCCGGTCACGCTTCCGCCACGCCATGATGATTCCCTTCAGCCCGACGCCACCAGCCGGGCGATGGCCTTCTTCCGACTGTTGACCGAGCCGGCGAAGTTCGCGAACAGGAACAGGTACTCGGTGTATTGCGAGGCCCACATGCTCAGCTGGGAGCCCCCACCCGGAGCCGGTTCGATGTCGATGGACATCGTGATGCCACGATCCTTGCCACGCCTACGCTTGTTGATCAAGCCCGGACCGTTGGCGTCGGTCCATACCATTGCGCGCGCACCACCGAACGCGCCATCGATCGCCTGCCGAGCCTGTTGGGACGTCATCGTGGAGCGGACCACTGTGGTGGCGACCGCATTCCTGGACGCGATGAACTGCCAGACGCAGAAGGCGACGAGCAGCGCGAGGAGAATAACCAACCACATGACTTGCACCCCTGATTCTTTTCAATTCAGCGCTCGAGCTGCGCGCCACGGCACAACTCGACGCCCGACGCCCGACGTGAGTCGGGCCTTGGATACCTCGGCTGATGTCCCATTGGCTGCGAGTTGTCGGTGGCGCCAATGGTTGCTCCCTCGACCGAGGTCTTGCGCCAGGCGAGCTTGACGGATGCGTTTCGCGCCACTGGGTCGGCCAGCTTGAACCGATCAGTGAACTTCGGCCTCCGTGGATTGAAGAAGGCCGCTTCGAATGTGTGGACAACCTGTTCCGAAGTGGCCGCGGTTCTGATCAACCATTGAACTGCCATCGTTTCCCCCCGCTTCATTGGGTCATTGCGTCTTGCTGAGGTTGATTGACAATCCACCCGGAACCGGCCGACCCCCCGGAACCGGCCGGCCACCCCCCGGCATCCGACCGGTTAGTTTAGCGAGAACGCTGACTGCCCTTGATGGCGGCCGCTCCCAGCCCGCGGATGGTCTGCTCCGACGGCTCCTTCTTCGGCTTCTGCTCGCTCGCGTTCGGTCGCTCCTTGTTCTCCGGATTGAATCCCATGACGGTGATCGTCCCCTTCCGTTTCGCGGTGGACCGTCTTGTCCCCCTGGCCATTTCAGCCTCGCACGCAACGGAGCGGATCGGGAGTGACAGAACCGGGACAATTCCGGTGACCGGTGCCTGGACGAGTCGCGGACATCAGATGAATCCGATCTGTTCCGCCCAGACCGCCGTTTCTCGTGGCGCACGATGCCGGGCCGAGAGCGGTGCGATGCGCTCCTGGGCGAGCCGCTCGTACGGACCCAACGCATCACCCCACGGCATTCGGACGACCGGGGGAAGGGTGACGGCGACACGCGTGTCGTCGCCGAGGGCGGCGGCTCCCGCCGACCAGGTCGCCACCGGCGGACCGTCGTCGATCGTGGGTGCGCCCGTGGTGGGCGAGCTGAACGTGGTCGCTCCCGGCTGGCTGGCCTGCAGCGCCAGCTCGAGATCGCTCGGACCGGGTCGGCCGGCCGGCGCAGCATTCGCCCGCCACCGTTCGACCACCTCGGCAGTCGTCCTCGGATCCCCGAGGTGGGCGATGATGTCCAGCACGGTGTCGTGTGCCCATGTCCAGGCCGCGCGCCAGTTGGCTCGATCTCGGGACGAGGTGATACCGGCCCGAATGGTGTCGATGACCAGCATCGCTGGCGCGGCGACGTCGAAGGCGGTGGCCCAGGCGTCCCGGCGGCTCAGCCCAATTGCGCAGATCAGTTCCGCGCGCGCGGCGAGGTCGACCAGCTGGCACCTGGTGAACTCGGCGCCGGCGGCGGCTCCTTGCTGCATCGCCTCCTCCGGGTCGCCGCAGTGCGCGGCCAGCAGTCCGAGGTTCAGCCTGGCCTGCGCGGCCTGGGCGGGGGCACCTGCCCTTTCGAGTGCACGGACCGCCTCATGCAGTGCCGCGACTGCCGCACCGATGTCGCCCCCCGCAATGCGGTTCAGCGCGATCGTCATGAGCGCACCGCCGCGCGCTCGCGGGAACTCCCCGCCGCCGGTTCGTGCCAGCACCTGCGCGATGAGATCCTCTGAACGCCGGTACCGCCCACGTCCGACCTGGGCGGTGGCCAGCGCCAGGCGTGCCTCCAGAGACTCCTCGAGCAGGCCGTTGTCGTCGAACCAAGCCATGGCGGCGGTCAACAGGTCGGCGGCGCGCCCGAAGTTCGTGAAGTTGACCTCCTGGATGCCGCGGGCGAGCTTGTCGAAGGCGGCGGCGCGTGGCGCGATCTGTCCAGGGTCGGAAATCCCGCTTACGGAATCGAATGGAGCGCCCTTCATGTGGCCCAAGCGGGCGAGTTGGACCGCGCAGTCCTGCGCGTCGGACAGGAGCCCGGCCGACCCGAACAGTGCCTGCGCCCGGGCGTAGCACTCGATGGCACGGTCGACGCCGCGGGAGAGCCCGTATCTGTTGCCCTGCGCGGCGTAGGTGCGGGCCAGCATCTCGTCGTTGCCCGTGGCGCCGAAGTGTTCGAGGGCACTGTCCCACCGCAGTTCGGCCTCCATCAGGTCCCCGCGCGCGTGGGCCTCCTCGCCGAGCGTGACATCGCACGAGGCGGCCCGGTCGAGCTCGCCGGTCTCCGAGAATTCGTCCCGGAGTGCGGAGAACTCCCGGCGAACGGCAGGACTGGGGTCCTGCGCGATTTGCAGCATCAGCTGCTCGAATCGTCCCTTCCGCCGGGCCGTGCCATCCGCAGCCAACTGCACAGCACGGTCCGCGGCCCGCCACGCCTGCTCGGTTCGCCCGAGATCGCGGTTGATGAAGGCGATCTCGGACCACGCGCCGGATGCGACGCCCTCGCTCCCGTCCTGGTCCAGGTCGGCGGCCCGGTGGAGTGCCGCCACGGCGTCGTCCGCTTCGCCGAGCCGCATCAGACACTGGGCAAGGTCGTGCAGGTGGGTGGCGGCGTCCTGGACGGATCCAGTTTGCGACGCGACATCCGCCGCTCGTCGCAGGCAATCCGCGGCCCCACGCCAGTCGCGCAGTTCGAACAGGCAGCTGCCCAGCACCGCCGAGTGGTGCCCGGCGGACACCTGGTCACCAGCGGAATCGGCCTGCGCGACCGCATCCCGCAACAACCGGGCCGCCTCGCCGAGATTGCCGCCCTGCGCCGCGAGCAATCCGGCATCGGAACTGGTCGCCGCCGCCTCGAGCCACATCTCGAGCGCCACGAACGCCTCGAGTGCCTGGTCCAGGCCGCGTCGAGCATCGGCCG
>Ga0164241_10003463_pt1 | contig 15875 bp, 9 predicted proteins | sample OricomyardsoilBY_FD_108780 | JGI IMG/M metagenome (GOLD analysis project Ga0164241, IMG submission 108780) | Backyard soil microbial communities from Emeryville, California, USA - Original compost - Back yard soil (BY) | ecosystem: Environmental > Terrestrial > Soil > Unclassified | place: USA... | reverse complement strand
ATAATTGAGAACCTTCTGCAGCTAATCCGTTATTTCTTCCGGTGTGATTGGCTGGTAATCCAATCGCTGTTGCATTTTCAATAATTACTTTAGGGGCTACATCTGGTTTTAATCCTGATAAATCATCTTTCAATTCTGCTAAGGTTATTTTACCAGCGCCATATACTAAATATACTTTTCCATCAGCATCAAAAAATAATGAATGGTCGTGTAGTGAAGGAGAAAAAGATATTCTCTTCCATGTATTTTTCTCAGGATTTTTATTGGAGAAAATATATGTTTTGCCTGTAGTGCTGGAAAAAGTACTGACATAAAAAGTTCCATTATGATAACGCAGGCTGCTCGCCCATGATCCTTGCCCATAAGCTGTCTTGCCGTTAGTTAATGTCAGGTTATCATTTATCCCCAGTGTATCATACGCATAGCTTATGATCTTCCAGTTTACAAGGTCGGTGGATTTCATAATAGGTAAACCCGGGCTCATATGCATAGTCGTACTACTCATATAATAGGTATTGCCCACCCTTACAACAGAAACATCAGGAACATCTGCATAAATGATAGGGTTTTGCGCCTGTGCCTGTGCTATTGAAATTCCTTCGGAAAAAAAACTTAGTACTGCAATCGCATAAAGAAAAAATTTCTTCATATAGAAAGTTGTTATTTAATGAATGGTTTCAAAAGTAAGAAATGATTTTTTTAAAGAATATTTAAATTACATTTATGTTTAAACCTATTGGCTGTGGCTTCTTTTCGCTTCCTGATTATTTTATTACTACTCTCTGTTTCGATGCAAATTTCTGCACAATCTGTTGATGAGTTGTTTGAGAAAGTAAATAAACAAATTGACTTAAAAGCTGATGAAGGCCTTTTCCTGCATATAGATAAGACAATATATCAGTCAGGCGAAAAGTTGTGGTTTGCAGGCTATCTGTTAGGCACCAGCGATACAGATACTACTAATATACTACACATTGTTTTGATAAATGAGATGTCGCAATCGGTAACGGCTTCTGAGCGATTTTTAATCGAAAGAGGAGTGGCATCCGGTAGCATTTATATTGCTGATTCATTGCAGACCGGCCAGTATAGTATTGTCGCGTATACAGATTCTTTTTATCACAATCCTGCAAAGCATCGGTTTTTCCGGCAGGCTATTGAAGTAATAGGTGCAAAGCCTATGTACAGGGTAGAAATTGCAAATGCTACTGCTGTAAAAGACTCATTGGCCATTACAGCCAAAGTAGTAAAAACAGAAGGAGGCTTACCGAAAAACGCAGAGGTAGAATATTATTTATATGCCAATACGGAAGAAGTAAAAAAAGATAAAGCCCGTACCAATATGTATGGTGAATACATCATTACAATACCATTGGTATATGCATCGCGTAATCTCGAAATGCGCGGAATGATTAAAGAAGAGAAAGAAAAAATTTTATTTAAAATACCTGTATTGTGGTCATCCAAAGATTATGTAGCTACTATCAACTCGTATGATAACAAGTTAGCTGATGGTGAATTGGCAACCATTTTTTATAGAATTACTTCGACAACAGGCAGGGGAGTAGCAACTTACTTGCAACTGTTGGAAGATACAACAGCTATTGCTTCTGTACAATCCGATGTGTATGGCATGGGTAATATTTCATTTGTTCCGCAGGCAGGTAAGAAATATAGAGTTGCGCTTCGTGACGACAGGTCAGCAACAGTGTACCAGGAATTTCCTCCTGTGGCTTCCGGTATTTCGTCTTTAAGTGTATTGCCAGTAGGCAAACAAAAACCTGATTCTGCCATGCTGATGGTAAATACAACAGCAAATAAAGATGAAATAATAACTGTACATACAAGCGCAGATGTGATTGGGCAAGTGGCTTTGAAAATGAAATCAGGCAAAGGAAACCTGAAATTGCCATTAGCAGAATGGGCATCAGGTGTTAATACTATTTCATTGTATGACAACAATGCATCATTACAAACGCAGACAAGATTTTTACGCCCGCCCGATACATCGCATATCATTACTATTCAAGCGGATTCATCTTCTTACCACAAACGCGCAAAAGTTTCAGTAGCGATCCGTGTTACAGATAAAGATGGTAATCCATTACAAGGTGTATTCTCTTTCAGCACTGCATTTAGTAAAAAGATAAATGAAAGTTTTACTGATATCTATCGTTATTATTTCTGGGACAGGCTGATCGCTGATAACTATTCTTATCCCGCTCTTTCCTATTTACAAGAGCAGGCATACCCACAATATTTTTTACGACAACAAAAAAATAGTAATACAAAAGAATTGTATAACGGATATGCTGTTCCGGAGTATGAGGGAAAGCTGTTGTTTAAAAATAAAAAACCAAATAAGCCGGCCAATATGATAGTAATAGGCCCGCGCCTCACCACTTTTACAACTAATGATGAAGGGAATTTTAAAATTCCTTTTTCTGCAGTGGATATGATAATGGGAGAAAGGGCCTTTGTAAGCGTAAGCAGCTCTTCGCCGGATAATTATTCTATTATATTAGATACGTCAGAGAAAAAATTAAATGAAATAATCGCCAAACAATATTTCCCCTTACCACTTATTATGCAACGCGATGAATATAGTATAGAGCAACGAGAAGCGATACAATCTTCAGTTGTAAAAACATTGCAGGCCGTGGTGGTAAAGTCGGGTGATAATAATAATCGTTTTTCTGTTTACTCCGGTTCAGCCGGTTGTAATGATTATGTATGCCAGTATGGAATATTGAATTGCAGAAACCATCCCATGGCATATGGCAGGCCAATAGAAGGAATGCGCTATTCAGATGGACGAGGCGGCTTTGTTATTTATCATTGCGACGAAAACAAAAAAGAAAATGAATTTATAAAAGCATTAAAACCTGTTTACCGCACAGATGTTTTTTCAGCTCCTGATTTATCTGTCGATAAAAGTTTAATTGCACCTGATTTATTAACGAGGTCTACGCTTTATTGGAACGCATTAATTTTTACGGATGAAAAAGGCGAAGCCAAAATCAGTTTTTATACTAATGATATAAAAGGCCGTTTCAGTTGTATACTCCAAGGTGTCACCAATGCAGGTGTCATACATGGCCGCACAGAATTTATGGTGGTGGAATAATTATTCTGAACCACGATTGTAAAGGATTGCATGGATTATGAGGAAATTAATCAGACAAATCTTTTCTCATAAATCCAGGTTCAGACACTCTCATCACACATTCATAAACTCCCGCTTATAGTCAGTCGGTTTTTTGTGCATGATATCTTTGAACTGTTTATTGAAATTCGAAAGGGTATTAAACCCGCATTCATAACAGATTTCTGCTACTGACATATCTGTTTCTGTTAGCAATTCGCAGGCATGTTTTACACGTATCTCTGCAATAAAACGCGAATAGGTTTTATTATTCTTCATCGAGAAATAACGGCTGAAAGAGGTAGGGGTCATATGCAGCATCTCTGCCATTTTCTCCAGCGGTATTTTATTTCTGTAATTTTTAATAATGTATTCATACACTTTATTCAGTCTGTCCGTCTCATGTTCATTAATGTTGTCATCTGCATAATGCCGTGAAGAGATGTAATGATACTCTTTTGTATTAGATAGCTTATCCAGAATTTTTAATAATTGTATAAAACTCGGCACGCCTTCCATGTGCACCAGTTCTTTCATCATATCAATCACCTGCATTTTTGTAGTACCATAAAACTCCAGCCCCCGCATTGATTTATCAAACAATACTTTTAACCGGTGCAGCTCTATTTTATCCAACATGTTTTGCCCCAGGAAATGTTCATTCAGGTAGATAACAATACCGGAAGTTTCAAGCGAGCTGTTTTTTTGAAAATACTTTTCATCACTGCGCCATAAGTGTGGAAGGTGAGGGCCTGTTAATATCAGTTCTTCATCTTTAAAGGAGCGGATACTATCTCCTATAAAACGGGTGCCGCCACCTTGAAGTACCACAAAAAGTTGGTATTCAGAATGGGCATGCCATACAGGGTCAAAATGCTTTTCATGAAGCTCCCGTATTACAAAAATTTGTGATTCTGGGATGGAGGATTTATGAATGGCCGGTCTCATAACTATTAATTATCATGTTTTACAAAAGATAAGACGTCTTTTGAGAAAAAAAACAGTCAGGAATTGGCAAAATTTTAATAGGCTACAATAAGAAAAGTATAGAATTTAGCTTCATACTTATTATCTAACGTACAATTGCTTGTTTATGCAAAATAGACGGTTCTGGCTATCCCTTGTATTTTTATTTGCCGCTACAGTTTTACTAAGCGCTATCACTATTGAAAAACCTGCTGCCGGCCCACGCAGGCTGGAGCTATTATTTCTTGGCCACAAGAATAATGCAAACCACAATTCAGAGAAGTTAGCACAAAAGCTGGCCACTGAATATTTCAAAAGTGGTATTAACATCACTTTCACCAACGATCCTGATGACATGAACGAACAAAACCTCGCGCAATACGATGGTTTGATTGTTTATGCCAATCATGATACGATCAGTAAATCACAGGAAAAAGCTTTATTAGGTTTTGTTCGTGGTGGTAAAGGATTGATTGCTTTACACTCGGCTTCTTTCTGCTTCCGGAATTCTCCCGAAGTAGTAGAAATGATCGGTGGGCAATTCCAGAGCCATAAATATGATTCATTCCCTGCGACTATTATAAAACCACAGCATGAAGTAATGAAGGGCATCAGCTCTTTCACTACATTGGATGAAACGTATGTACATACAAAGCTTTCTCCGAATATCGAAGTGTTGACTGAAAGAGTAGAAGGAGATCATCATGAGCCATATACATGGGTGCGCCCTTACGGACAAGGCCGCGTTTTCTATACAGCATACGGGCATAACGATAATACATTCAACAACCAGGGCTTTCTTGATCTTGTGAAGAATGGAATTATGTGGGCAGTGGGCGACAAAGCAAAAGCAGACCTCGCACAGTTCAAACTTGCTGACCCCAAATATTTTGATGGGATGGTGCCTAACTATGAAAGAAGAAACCCTGCACCAAAAGTACAGGAGTCATTAACGCCTGAGCAATCCATGTCTCAGATACAGGTACCTGTTGGTTTTGAATTACAATTGTTTGCTTCCGAGCCAATGATTGTAAACCCTATCTATATTAGTTGGGATGAAAAAGGAAGATTGTGGGCGATTGAAACAGTGGATTATCCTAATGAAATTAAAACAGATGATATTGGTGATGACCGCATCGTAATATTGGAGGATACAGACAATGATGGAAAAGCAGATAAGAGAACAGTGTTTGCAGAAAAACTAAATATCCCGACAAGTTTTGTATTTACCAATGGTGGTATTATCGTAAGCCAGTCACCTTCTTCTATCTTTTTAAAAGATACCAATGGTGATGATAAAGCAGATATCCGCCAGGAGTTTATTACGGGTTGGGGTAAAAATGATACACACGCGCAGTCTTCTAACCTCCATTATGGTTTTGATAATAATATCTGGGGCGTAGTTGGTTATTCCGGTTTTTACAATGGTAAAAAAGGAAAAGATTCGTTACGTTTTTCCAACAGTGCTTTCAAGTTTGACCCGAATACAAAGAAAATTGAATTCCTTTCTACAGTATCTAATAATGTTTGGGGACTTGGTTTTTCTGAAGAAAATGATGTATTTATTTCTACTGCAAATAATACACATACAGCTTTCTTCGGTATGCCTTACCGTTATTTTGAAAAAGGAAAGATTACAAATGAATCAGGTGTACAGAAATTAGATGCGCACTATGATATGCGTTCTGTAACGAAGAACCTTCGCCAGGTAGACGTACAAGGAGGCTTTACTGCAGCAGCAGGCCACGATTTATATACAGCAAGAGTATATCCCAAATCATACTGGAACCGTGTTGGTTTTGTATCAGAACCTACAGGCCGTGTAGTACATAAGGTAAACCTGAAACAACAAGGTGCAGGCTTTATTGAAGATGGTGATGGCTGGAACCTGATTGTAAGTGCCGATGAGTGGGCAGCACCTATACAGGCAACAGTAGGCCCGGATGGCTCGGTATGGATTACAGACTGGTATGATTTCATTATTCAGCACAATCCTACACCTACTGTACAAGCTGCAGGTATACAAGCACAAAATGGTAAGGGTAATGCATATATAAATCCATTACGTGACCATGAAAGAGGAAGGATCTATCGCCTCGCTTATAAGGCAAACGATAAAAAGAATACACTTAAGTTAGATAAAAATGATAATGCCGGTTTGATTAAAGCATTATCAAACGATAATATGTTCTGGCGCATGACAGCGCAGCGCTTACTTGTTGAGAAAAAAGATAAATCTGTAATACCTCAGCTAATAAAAATTGCGCAGGACCAATCTGTAGATGCGATTGGTATCAATGCACCTGTTATACATGCCTTATGGACATTGCATGGTTTGGGAGCGTTTGGTACAGTACCAAACGCAGCAGCAGTAGCAGCAGCTACAAAAGCGCTATCGCATCCTTCTGCAGGTGTAAGAAGGGCAGCTATACAGGTGTTACCAAAAACAGCTGTTACATTCCAGGCGATTAATAAAGCAGGAGCATTTACAGATAAAGATTACCGTGTAAGATTGGCTGCTGTTTTGGCTACTACAGATATGCCTAAATCTGCTGCTATCGGAAAAGCATTGGTAGATATGGCAAGTAAAGAAGAGAATTTTGATGATATGTGGTTGCGCTATGCATTGCAGATTGCAAGCAAGATCAACGAAAATGAATTCAGGGCAGAGTATAGAAGACGTGGATTGAATGATAACCCATCATTAATGGAAGCATCTTTAGCACAAAGGCTTGCTTTTGGCTCACGCTTAAATTCTACGCTGTTGAGAAGGTCATTTGGAAGAGCAGGACAAGCCGATCTAAATCCTCCTGTTGGCAATAATGAGTTTGTTGTATCAGGCGATATGCAGTTTCAACAAAGACCGGGCGGTCCGCCTCCGGCACCGGGTGCAGCACCACTTGCTGCAGATACCTATACAGGTATGGTAGTAGCACAAGGTGATAGCAAAGAAGGGTACGGTATTTACTTTTTAGATAATAAAATGGTGTTTACTGTCAACCAGGCTGGTAAGGCTTACAGCGTAACATCTACACAGAAATTGCCATCACAGTTTAGTTTTAAAGCTGGATTGTTACGGGATGGTATGATGCGCTTGTACATAAATAATAAAGAAGTGGGCAATGCAAAAACACCGGGTTTATTTAAGAATAGCCTTGATGTGCCTATGCGCATTGGAATCGATGCAAGAACAGGAGCTGAGAAAATTGCGAATTACCCCGATTCATTCCTGTTGATTCGCAATAACAATTTCACGAATGGTAAAATAGAAATTCTGGAAAGCCTCAATGCAAAACCAGCGGCTGCCGGTAAAGTTGATAAAGTAATCACTTTGAATGTAGTAAAAGATGTGATGAAGTATGACAAAGAACTGATTACAGCAAAAGCCGGAACAACCATTCAGATCGTATTGGTAAATCCGGATTTCATGCAGCACAACTTTGTGTTAATTAAACCAGGCACTACCGCTAAAGTGGGTGCAGCGGCCGATGAAATGGTCCGTGACCCGAATGGAGCGAAAAATAATTATGTTCCTAAAATTCCTGAGGTAGTAGGCTCTACGCCATTGGTAAATCCGGGGGGTAGATATACGGTAACCATCAAATTACCAGATGTAGCAGGAGACTATCCGTACGTATGTACGTTCCCTGCACACTGGAGAATCATGAAAGGAGTTTTGCGCGTTACAAAATAATTCGGATTATTGCGTACTAAAAAAACCAATTCATGACTACAAAAAACGTTGCTGCCCCCGACAGGATGTTGTTCCTGACATGTTTTATCGCATTGATTACAACATCTTTTGGGTTTATCCTCAGAGCCCTTGTGCTGCCCGATTGGGGAGTTGAATTCAATCTTACACAAACACAGCTGGGAGAAATTTCAGGTGTGGGTTTATGGCCATTTGCTATCAGTATTGTAATCTTCAGCCTTGTTATTGACAAGATCGGTTACAAGACTTCACTAGGCTTTGCATTTGTATGTCATATTACTTCGGTAGTAATGACGATCTATGCAAAAGACTATACAGGATTATATGTTGCTACATTCATTGGTGCGATCGGCAATGGTGTGATAGAAGCTGTAGTAAACCCTGTAATTGCTACGATGTTTTCACAAGACAAAACAAAATGGCTCAACAGGCTGCATGCGGGATGGCCCGGTGGCCTTGTGCTCGGTGGCGTACTCGCTTTATTAATGGGCGCTGATGTAAACTGGAAATATAAAATTGCGCTTACCCTGATCCCTACTATTTTATATGGTATTATGGTGTTGAGAAGAAAATTCCCTGTAAACGAAAGGGTAAAAGCAGGTATTTCTTACAAAGAAATGTTGCAGGAAGTAGGAGGTGTAGGTGCATTGATTATTGTAGCGATGATTGTATTCCAGTTAGGAGCCGTGTTTGGATGGTCTGTTTATTTCAATATTGGCGTAAGTGTTTTAATAGCTATCGCATTTGGTATCTACACAAAAAGTATCGGACAGCCTTTGTTCCTCATTCTTCTTATCGTAATGATTCCGTTAGCGATAACAGAATTAGGTACCGATAGCTGGATTACAGGTTTGATGGAACCCGAAATGAAAAGTATCGGCCTGCAGGCAGGATGGGTGTTGGTATATACATCCGCTATTATGTTTTTATTGAGAACATATGCTGGTGCGCTTATTCATAAAATGTCACCATTGGGTTTACTTGCCATGTGTTCGGCAATCGCTGCTATCGGTTTATTCTTATTATCACGTTCTACAGGCACAATGATCCTTGTAGCCGCTACTGTTTATGGTTTGGGTAAATCATTCTTCTGGCCAACAATGTTGGGTGTAGTTGCAGAACGTTTTCCAAAAGGTGGAGCGCTTACTTTAAATATTACCGGTGGCCTGGGAATGATTGCTGCAGGTGTAATTGGGGCAGGCGTACTCGGCTTTATACAGGATAGTTCTATCGATAAAGGAATTCAGAATTACGATAAAAAGAACAATACAACATTAAGCCAGGCTTATGTAACAGAGCAAAGAACAAGTGTGTTCGGCGAGTATAAAGCTATCGACCAGACAAAACTGGCAACAGCAACCGACCAGGAAAAAGCAACTGTTACACAAGTACAGAATGAATCAAAAATTGAAGCGCTGCAAAGCGTTGTTATATTCCCTTTAATCATGTTTGTGAGCTACATTCTCCTTATTCTTTATTTCAGAAGCAAAGGAGGCTACAAGGCAGTAGCGTTGCAGCATCAGGAAGGGACCTAAGTTTTTCATTAAAGAAAACGAATGCCATTAAATATTAAATATGGAGTAAGTACCTGGTTATGGACGTCGCCGTTTACAACGCAATCCATCCAGGTACTTTTTTCTAAGATAGCAGACATGGGTTATGACGTGGTGGAAATCGCAGTTGAAGACCCAACACTGATAGATGTAAAAAAAGTAAAAGAAGGATTAAAAGAATTTGGATTAGAAGTTTCTATCTGTGGCGCTTTCGGTTCTTCGCGAGATCTTACCAACGAATCCAAAGCCGTACAACAAACCGGCCTCGCTTATATCGAATCATGCCTCGACTTATGTGCTGAATTAGGCATTTCTTTTTTTGGTGGACCCATGTACTCTGCAGTCGGCAAAGCAAGAATGCTGAAGCCTGATCAACGAAAAGCAGAATGGGATTTAGCAGTACATAATCTTCAGATTGTATCTGAAATGGCATCCGCCCGTAATCTTAAAATTGCATTAGAACCCTTAAACAGGTTCGAATCAGACCTTATTAATACCTCTCATGATGTAGTGAGAATGGTTAATGATATTGACCATCCTGCTGCTTGTGTAATGCTCGATAGTTTTCATATGAGCATAGAAGAAAGAGATCCCGAAGCAGCAATAATTACAGCAGGTGATAAATTAATCCATCTGCAGGTATCAGAAAATTACAGAGGTGCTCCCGGCTCAGGGCAAACACCATGGCATGCCTACCGCAAAGGCCTTGAAGCAATTGGTTACAACGGAACTGTTACAATAGAAAGTTTTACTACAGATAATGTGGAACTGGCGGGCGCTGTATGTTTCTGGACACCTAAGGCAAAAAGCCAGGATGCTTTCGCAATAGAAGGCTTGCAGTTTTTGAAGCAATGGGCATCTGCAACTGATATTGTAACTACCATAAACCATAAAACAACTATTTAAGAATGGCTAAGAAAATCAACGTGGCCGTAGTCGGCCTCGGCTTTGGCGCGGAATTTATTCCGATCTACCAAAGGCATCCGGATGCAAACATGTACGCAATCTGCCAACGCAATAAAGAAAAGCTTGACCAGGTAGGAGATGAGTTTGGTATTGAAGTACGCTATACAGATTTTGAAGAATTATTGAAAGATCCCAATGTAGATGCCGTACATATCAATACGCCTATCCCAAATCATGGAGAGCAATCTATAAAAGCATTGAAAGCAGGCAAGCATGTAGCATGTACAGTACCGATGGCGACTACTGTTGATGAATGCCGCCAGATTGTAGAGTTGGTACAATCTACAGGCCTTACCTATATGATGATGGAAACGGTGGTCTATGCCCGTGAGTTTTTATTCATGAAAGAATTATATGAGAAAGGTGAATTAGGAAAGGTACAATTCCTGAAAGCCACACATCAGCAGGATATGGATGGATGGCCTAACTACTGGCCAGGGTTACCGCCCATGCATTATGCTACACACTGTGTTGGCCCGGTATTAGGATTGACAAGGGCAGAAGCAGAGTATGTTTCCTGCTTTGGATCCGGCACCATCCGTGAAGAATTAATCTCTCAGTATAATTCACCGTTTGCAGTGGAGAGTACACATATCAAGTTTAGAAACTCTGACCTGAGTGCACATGTATACCGCTCATTATTCGATGTGGCGCGCCAATACCGTGAAAGCTTTGAAGTATACGGTTCAAAAAAATCAGTAGAATGGCCGTTGATAGAAGGCCAGCCATTGGTAGTACATACAGCTAAAAAGCCAGAGCCTGAAATTCCGGAAGAAATGCATTCTCCTGATTATGCGCATTATTTACCTGAGCCTATACAGCGCTTTACAACAAAAGGTGTTTATGATACGGATGATCATACCCATCTTTCTTTTACACAAGGCGCAGGCCATGGTGGTTCACATCCGCATTTAGTACATGAATTTGTAGATGCATTAGTAAAAGGCAGAGAACCTTTTCCGAATGCAAAGCAATCAGCTAATATTACCTGCGTAGGTATCTTAGCACACGAATCTGCACTACAAGGGGGTAAACAGATCAACCTGCCTGACTTTACATTTAGTAATAAATAATTTTTGTATGGGTTAGCAGAGCCGGATATTAAATCCGGCTTTTTTTATAGCCCGTAAGTTTGGTAAATGAAATCTTTTTCCTAAGCCGATATTGCGATTGTAAGATCTGTTCCTTTCTTTGAAGATTGTATCTCAATTATGCCGTTCAGTTCTTTTACCCTGTTTTGCAATGATTGTAATCCCACACCTTTCGTCTTTGGTGATTTCTTCGTATCAAATCCTTTCCCGTTGTCTTTGATTTGCGCAATAATCATATTGTCTTCTTCATAAACAAATAATTGCATTTCATCGGCGCCGGAATGTTTGAGTATATTGATGAGTGCTTCCTGTATAATTCGTAATAATTCAATTTTTGTAGTGTACGATACTTTTTGCATTGACCCATCATCAATTTCTATCGTTTTTTTAAACTGTTTGTCGGGCAATGCATAAGAAGTTAATTTGTAAATACTGTCTTTAAAAGATAACTCCTGTTCTTTTTGTCCGTTGGAAAACCATTCATGGCTTTTATTTCTGGCATTCATATAGGTATCTCTTGCCATTTTGCTGATCCGCTCTAAATGTTCACGGTATATTGGGTCATGTTCATCGATTAGTTGGGTATCAATGGTGTTACATAAATATGCGAGATTACCTGCTATATCGTCATGTAATTCCATTCCTAATTTTCGCTGTATCAGGTTTGCCTTTATTTCGAGTTCTGCAATTTGTATTTGAGTAAGTGTTCTTATCTCCTCAATTTTTTTCCTGGCTTTTTTTCCTCTTTTCCTTACTAATAATATCAAAATAATTATAAACACAAGGCCTGCAATAGATGCTATAGCAATAAGAATACTTCGCCGTTGCCTTTGCTTTATGAGCTGTGCGATTTCATCTTGTTTTTGTTCCGATATTAATTGAGTATAAAGGTTGTTGTTGATGTCTGCCATTTGAAGGTTGATGACAGAGTCATTTATTTCATATGCACTTTTTAAATCCTTGTAAGCATTTTCAAAATTACCTTCCAGTGCATTTAGTTTGGTAGAATATAAAAGATAGCCTGTCGCATCGCCTAATGTTCCATTTTTATTTTTATACGCTAACAGGTTCAGGTAATACCTCGCACTGTCGGCTTTTTTACGCAGTATATAAAAATCAATAATTTTTTTTAACAATGCAGTTTCTACCGATTCCCACCACAATTTGTCAGTTGCTTTATCTGATTGTATTAATGTAAAGCTGGTATCGAGTAATTTTTGTGCTGATGAAAAATCTTTTTGCAGTAATGATTTCGTGTAGCGGATCTGGCAAAGTAAATAAAGGCATTTCTGTTTCTTATCTTCAGGGAAACCTGGTTTGTTTAATACTGCAGCATATAATGGGTTTGAAATATTTACTACTTCATTTACCATGCCTGTATCCTGTTTATCGGCATAAAGCCTTGAGGCATGGTTTAAAATTGTCATAGCATTGGTACAGGTATTAGGCGGTACTTTATCATCCGATATGAGCTGTGGCAAACTTTTTAAAAAAGGAATCACTTCCCTGAAAATTTCATCCCGCTTCTCAAAATTTTCTTTTTCATTTCTCCCGTAAATAGATAAAAGCTGACGTGGTTCATTCAATGAATTAATATAAGGCGTTACTTTTTTTAGTTCTTCTTCAATTTTGTTTAGATAATAAATAGTAGCACCATGCCGATAGGTAAAAGCAGCATTATTGCCAAGTATTGAAAAATAACGGACACGGTATTCGTGATACTTCTCTTTACTCCATGCAATCTCTTTATACAATTCCAGGTAATCTTTGAGTTGTATGTCTTCAAGGGATTTCCCAGCTAAGTCGGCGGCCCTGTTTAAGTATACCGTATCGCTGATAAGCCCTTTAATATATTGCGAGTTTAGGTTCTCCCAATTAGTACTATTCGTTTGCGTTTGAGAAAAAGAGCTAAGTGCAGAACATAGAAGTAGCAATGCTGCAAGAATATGCAAACAGGTTACACGCAAGTTGCGTTTTTGATTGGCTATCGCAAATGTATCACACATGAACCTTTTATTAAGCCTGAAATACCATGGATAACGAAGTCAGTTTATTTAAACAGGATATGTAGATTTTTTTCTAAACTATAGAGCTACACCAGGTGATTGTCGTATGCATATTTTACAAGCCCTACTACAGAATGTTTGTCCAGTTTTTGCATCAGGTTGCGTTTGTGCGTCATGATAGTGATAGGGCTTACATGAAGCATCTCCGCTACCTTTTTTGTATTGTGCCCTGCAGCAATCAGGCGAAGTACTTCCACTTCCTTTTTTGTAAGGGCAGTATTCTCGATAGACAATACGCTGCCGGCTAATCTTCCTGCCAGGTCGCTGCTGATAAATTTGTTTCCACTATACGTGTTTTCAAAAGCGAATTTTATTTCCTGCGGTGGTGTTCCTTTACTGATGTATCCATTTGCGCCTGATGTCAGGCATTCTTTAATAGAATTTGTATCGATAACGCTGCTTACAACAAGGATAATAAGCTTGGGAAAAGCGTTTCGGGTTTCAGCAATAAATTCAAGTACATTTTGGCCGGGCATGATCAGGTCTGTAACCACAAAATCATAATGTCCGGATTGAAGTTCATTACTCGCTTTAGTTGTTTCACTAAAAACAGTGATGCTACAACCAGAGGGAAGCATTTTTAGTAATAATTCCTTGAGGCCTTCCGCTACCAGTGAGTGGTCGTCGATCAACAAAATATTAACTGACGGTATATTAATTGAGTTCTTCACGTGTATTACAAAACTACAACATCTTGTTAGAATAAAAACTACTATAGATGTAGTATTAATATCATTGAAATGCTTATTAAAACACTCTATGTGAGCGATTTGACCGATGCAAGACTTGTTTCACTTTTGCATCTCAGGAAATACGGTGAGAATGTTACTAAGGTTATTGAAACCGTTTGAAGAAAGCAACATATAATGAGTATACAGATCTGATAATATGTTCAGGAAAATGGCAAGGGGTTTAGAGTATTGAAAAGTCGTTCATGGTATCTGAATGTAGGGAAGTGAAAACATTCTTGCAATTAAAACACTGAATAGATGGAAAAGATAGCCCTGGTAAGTGAGAATATGTCGTCTATTAATATTGCTGCTTATAGAAATTGGTTTGAAACAAAATCAAACTGTGACCTGGTGAGTATGACGTATAAAGAGATTGTGGTGCAGAATGAAAATTTTCCTTGCGGGGATTTTATTCTGATAGATTCTGAGAATATAATAGCACAATATGCGAAAACAATTCTCGATTTAAAATCGAAGAATGTTAATATAGTATGGATTACCCGTAATGAAATTGTATCCGCTGAAGTAGCACAGCTATTTTGTGAGGGAGGGAATACAATGCGGGATAGAAAGGAGTCATTACGTTCGCTGATTACATTGGCTGATACTATAAAAGATCCATTGGGAAATGTTTATGTGGTAAAATAATCGGATAGTTTTCAAATCCATCCTTTGAAAGTTCAAAAAGGGAAGCGGTTTTTAAGCACCTGCCAAAATCTGACAGATAGTGCTTTTTTCATGCTCTAGGTTAACAACCGGTGATATTCTTATCTGCCGGTTTTTTTATGTAAAAATTTTCAGAAATAACCTACTACAATCGTAGTAGATGACTAATCAAATATTTAAATAAACTCGTCTGCTTGAGTGATTGTGCAGAATATATATCTATATGAATTTTGCTGCTTATCTAAATTTTACAAGTATGCGTAAATGTTACACACTAATAAGGCAACTATCAACAAAAATATTGAAGAGTTCAGTAAGCTATTTAAGCTGTTTGGCAGTAATGATTGTTATATCATCAGTTAGTGCCTATGCTCAAAAAGGTTATATCTATGTTCATACAAAAACCCTGAATGAAGGAGATAGCCCGGATATTACCTACTCAGTTAGCGGAGGCACAACGGTAGTTCCCAATTTTACTACGAATGATAATCCCATTCAAACACAGGTTTTAGACTTAGGGGCTACAGAAAATAGCCGTCTTTGGGCAGTAAGCTACTCCAATATTTTATACTACAGGGATGCTAATAGTACCGTTTGGGTGCAAACAAGTATTACCGACGCAGCCCGGGTAGATGGTGGGCCTGGTGGCGATTGTTATTACATTAGTACTACAGGTACTGTTTTTAGTTATACTGGTTCAGGTGCTGCTACACAGTTATCTGCTAGTGGTGCTTTTCCTGCTGCAACAAGTGATATCGGCAGCGGATGGACAGTAACTCCTACTTCGACTATTGTTGCGGGCCCGGCTTTGTATGTAGTAAAAAGCGATAATGTTGTTTACAAGTATAGTGGATCGGGCACAACATGGAATACCTATGCAACAATAACTACTCCTATAGATTTTACAGGGTTAAGAATTGATGTAAATCCAACAAATGGTAATGTGTATGTTGCGGGTAGGGTAGTTGCTACTCCTGCT
>Ga0164241_10003462_pt1 | contig 15882 bp, 13 predicted proteins | sample OricomyardsoilBY_FD_108780 | JGI IMG/M metagenome (GOLD analysis project Ga0164241, IMG submission 108780) | Backyard soil microbial communities from Emeryville, California, USA - Original compost - Back yard soil (BY) | ecosystem: Environmental > Terrestrial > Soil > Unclassified | place: USA... | reverse complement strand
CTGGATCTCTTCGGCCGAGTAGCGCTCGCCGCTGGCCCGGAAGGTCGTCTTGCCCGTGGGCTTGAAGGTCAATGCCCCGTAAAGGCGGCGCACGTCCTGGTAGGAGGGCTTGCGTTCGAATTCCTTGTTCTCGGCCACGCCGGCCACCCGCAGCGCCAGCTTGTCCTGGATGATGGGCTGGTTGAACTCGAAGCTGCCGCGGATGCTGCCGCGATCGTCCGTCCGCCCGGAAACGCTGGCGGAGCGACGGCTCACATTGGCGCTCGAAGGCACGAGATTGACCACGCCGGAACCGCTGCCGAGCCCGAAGATGTTCGAATTGGCCCCGCGGGAGATTTCCACCGCATCGATGTTGTAGGTGTCGATCGGCACCTTGGAATTGCCCACAAAGTTGCCGATCGCGATGTTCGCGGCGCTCATGCCGCGGATGCGGTTCGCCGTCTGGCGGTCGTCCTGCACATCGTCATTCACGCCGCCATCGCGGTTGACCGTGATGGCGGTATAGTTGCCGGTGCCCTCCGTGCTCGCTTCATAGAGGAAGAGGTCGTTGATGTCGGACACCGCCGTGTCGAGCATCTGCTGCTTCGTCACGACCGTGATCGAGGAGGCGATATCCTCCAGCTTGGTATTCAGCCGCGTGCCGGAAAGGGCGTTGGAGGCAAGATACCCGCGGTCATTGGACGTCACGGTGAACGGGGACAATTCCACCGGCTCCTCGTTGAGCGGCGGAGGCCCCCCCGCCGGCGCGGATTGCGCGGGGAGCGCAACCGGGAAAAAAAGGCCGAGTGAAACGGCGAGCGCCGCCAGCGGGCGTCCCAAGGGGTATGATTGCAGCGTGGTCATAAAAGCAAAGCAAGGGGTGGAAATGAGGGTGATGATTCCAGCGGGATTGCCCGCCCCGCTGAACGCCCGCACCATGAGTCTCCGAAAACAAAAGTCAGGCGCGCGATCTTGCAAGCGTTGCAAACATCCGCCGTCGTTCCGCCGTCGATTCTCCGTGCCTCGCTGTCGACGGCCGTTGTTGCGGAGAAATCGACGAAATGCCCCCGAAGGCCGGCGGAAAGGAACGGATCCCTCGGATTGACCGCACCTCCGCGGTTATGGTTCCGGACCCGGCCCGGCGATGGGATTTCATAATCGTGAACCGGCCCTTCCCCTTGGGGTCGAAACATCATGCTGCGGACGACCGATCCGCCCGCCCGAGCCTCCGTTCCCCGAATCCCATGAATGATTTATTTGGCCGTCTTGCCCGAATCGCCTCGGCGATCGTGGCCCACCCGGTCGCTTTTTTCGGCGCCGTGATCGCCGTCATCGCCTGGGCCGCATGCGGCCCCGCCCTGAACTATGACGAGAACTGGCAGCTCGTGATCAACACCGGCACGACCATCCTCACGTTTCTCATGATTTTCCTCCTGCAGAATACCCAGAACCGCGACTCGCGGGCGATGCAGGTGAAACTGGACGAATTGTTGCGCACGATGAAAGGTGCGCGGATCGAACTCGTGAACCTCGAGAACCTCACCGAGGAGGAGCTCACGCACTATTGCGAGGAGTTCAAGAGCCTGCATTTGCGTTACTCCAGCGCGCTGGAGAAGCGGGGCAAGGGTGACCCGGCTGCTTGACTCTCCAAAAGGGCCGGGGTTTATTTTGGAATTCAGACCCCTCCCGCAGCGCTTGCGCTGATCCGCCATTAATCATCACCCCCACCTTGCAGATGGATTTGCAGTCGAGGTCAAAAAACGCCGGCAGGACCGGAAAATCACTGGTGCCAATCGCCGCCATCCTGTTGTTCACCACGGCCGGCGCACAAATCAAACTGGACTCGGGTCTCATCGAGGGCGTTCCGGCGGACAAGGCCGGAGTACGGGTGTATAAGGGCATTCCCTTCGCCGCCCCGCCGATCGGTGAGTTGCGCTGGAAGCCGCCGCAACCGGTCGCCCCTTGGAAGGGAGTGCGCAAAGTCGCGGAGTTCGGGCCGCGGGCGATGCAAGGACCGATCTACTCCGACATGATTTTCCGCGATTCGGGACCCAATGAGGATTGTCTTTATCTGAATGTCTGGACGCCGGCGAAATCCGCGAACGAAAAGCTTCCGGTGATGGTGTGGATTTATGGCGGAGGCCTCAAGGCGGGCGGCTCGTCCGAGCCACGGCAGGATGGCGAAGTACTGGCGGGAAAGGGCGTGGTGGCCGTGAGCATGAATTATCGCCTCGGAGTATTCGGATTTCTCGTCCACCCCGGCTTGCTCGCGGAATCTCCGCAGGGGGTCGCGGGCAACTACGGGCTGATGGATCAAATCGCCGCATTGCGCTGGGTTCAAAGGAACATCGCGGCGTTTGGCGGCGACCCGGACAATGTCACCATTTTCGGCGAATCCGCGGGATCCCAATCAGCGAGCGTCCTCATGGCATCGCCCCTCGCCCGCGGCTTGTTTCATCGCGTGATCGGACAAAGCGGATCGCTCCTCCATCCCGCCACAAGGCGGCCGAAGCGCCTGTCGCGCGCCCAAGCCGCGGAAATTGGGCGGGAATTCGCGCAGGCCGCCGGAGCAGATTCAATCGACGACCTGCGGCGCAAACCCGCAGGGGAGATCCTGAAGCTGGCGCTCGATGGTTCCCGGTTCGATTTTCACGTCGTCGTGGATGGCGCGGTGCTGCCGGAGGATCCGAACGAAATATTCGCGAGCGGCCGGCAAAACGACGTGCCGCTTCTCGCGGGGTGGACCGCGGACGAGGTGCGCGCGGGCAATACCTTCGGCAACAGGCGGCCAACGCCGGATGGTTTCCGCGCCTCCGTCCGGAAAAAATTCGGAAGTCACACCGATGCGTTGCTGAAGCTTTATCCGACGGCGACCGGTGCGGAAGCCGTTCGTTCCGCCGGCGATCTGGCGGACGACATATTCATGGGGTTTCAGACCTGGAAGTGGCTGCAGTTGCAGGAGAAGACCGGTCACTCACCCGTTTATCGCTATTCATTCGATCCCGCGGTTCCCGTTCCCGCCGGCCTGGTGATCAACGGCGCGCCCGCGACGGCGGCGGATCGGGGTGCTCCTCACGCGAGCGACATTTCCTATGTTTTCGGCACCCTGGACTCGGTGCCCGATGTGACTTGGCGGAAAGGCGACCGAATTCTCTCCGGAATGATGATGACCTATTGGACAAACTTTGCGCGAACCGGAAATCCCAACGGTCCGGGTGTGCCTGCTTGGCCGCGCTACGATGACAAATCGAAGTATCCCGTCATGCACCTCGACGTGGAGCCATCCAGCTCGATCGAGGTTCACCGCGATCGCTACGAATTGCTCGATATCACCGGCCTGAATCCCCGGGAATAGGCTCGCCTGCGGCCTGCGAAAGGATCGCTCCTTCGAGGCTTCGATAAGAGCCCGGTGAACAAGCAACAGGTAGAGAAATCCACCCCGGGCGATAGACCATAACTCCTGAGCCCATCTTCCTCAGGAGACCGTTCCTCGATTTTTGACGGAAACACCGCAAACACCCGTAAACCCCTTACACATCCACATGATAATGGCCTCCAACTGGTTAATTTACTTAGGGATGTATTATCTAATTTAATTGTCCAAAAATCTTACGTTTTCAACCCATGGATAAACAGGGTGTTTTTACTATTAAAATAAATATATTAATCCATATCAATGCCTTATGACGGCATGAATGTGACTGGCATCCGCAAAGCTGTTTGGTTGGGCAACATTCGAATTCCTCGAATTCCTCCAATAAAATGAAACCCATCAAATCACTGCTCACCCTCGGCGCCGCGCTTGTCGCGTTGGCTGTTAGTGCATCGGCAACCGTTTATACGGATACAAATACTCACAATGTTCCCGTCTACGAAGGCCAGACCGTGAATGGCCAGTGGTCATATGGTCCGATCGCTGCCGGCGAAGTGGTTACCAGCGTGCAAAGCTGGTTCACCTTTGCCAGTGAAGATAGCGATAAGGAGCAAGCTTACATTGAAGTTGGCACCGGCGAAGGTCCGGTTGATCAGACCAGCTATACGGCTTACACAAACTTCGGGAACTCCTACACGTTCACCTTCGGTGCCAGTTCCATAGCCTCACTGCTCTCTGATGCAGCAAATGGCCTTCTGAGCTACTCAGTGAGTGCCAATAACATCAGGAACCTGGACAACGACCTCACCTTCATATCGGCGAAGGTGAACGTCACCACCCGCGGCGTTCCGGATGGCGGCGCGACGCTTGCGATGCTTGGGCTGGCCTTCGTCGGTTTCGTCGGTTTCCAGCGGAAGTTCCGCCTCGCACGCTAAGGATCCGGGATAGCATCCACCCCTCGGTCTCGAAGCCCGCCTGCCCGGCGGGCTTTTTTATTCCGTAATTCCGCAGTAATCTGCGGGGAAAGCCTCCGCTGCCTTGGGTGTCGTACCAGCGGCCTTCCTCTCCGCGAAAAAAACGGCCCCGTCCCTCCGGGAGAGTGGCGGGGCCGGGAAATGAAAAGGCTGTCCGGTTACTTCACCGTGATGTTGTTCAGCACTTCCTTCACGCCGCCGACCCGGCCGGCAATTATTCCCGCCTGCGTCTTCTGCGCTTCGTTGTCCACGAAGCCGCTCAACTGCACCGTGCCTTTGAGCGTATCGACGCTGATCGCCGTGGCGAGCGTCATGTCGTCCTTTGCGAGCGCCGCCTTCACCTTCGTGGTGATCACGCTGTCATCGATAAATTCCCCCGTGGTGGACTTCGTCAGGGTGCTCGCGACGACCACGTTATTGATCACGTTCTTCACCCCGTTGACCTTTGCCGCAATGACCGCCGCGTCGGTCTTCTGCATTTCCGTATCCACGAAGCCGCTAAGCTGAACGACTCCCTTGAATGTCTCCACCTTGATGGCGCCGCCCGGAGTGGAATCGTTCCGGATCAGGTCCGTTTTCACCTTTGCGGTAATTACACTGTCGTCGATGTATTCACCCGTGCTCGATTGCGTGGGGGTGCTCGCGCAACCCGGAGCAAGCATCAGGGTGGAAACGGCAAGACAAAGACCGGCGATGACCGGAAGAAGTTTATTTTTATTCATGGAGCGGAATGTGATTGATGAGTTACTGTGCAAGAAAACAGACCCTCCACCATCCGCCCGGTTCCGCCTTCCGGCATTCCCTCACGAAAACCAATAAAAAGATGCCCGGCCGCTCACTCCGAACAACCTCTCGGTTCTTGGGACGGGCCAGTGCGCTAGGCGCAACGGTTTCACCAAGGGACGGCGGCCGGGCAAAATCAATTTCTCACTCCCAAAGATCTTTGCAAGACTTCACCGATATTCTGGCAGAGGAATTTGGGGAAACAAATACATCGGGAAGATCATGGCCCGACGTCAGTGCAGGTAGTGACAATCGATTTCAAAACGGGTTTCAAGAAAACCGGACCGAATCCCGTTTCCTCCGATATTTTAGTGGAATCTACGCGTCCGGTGGCTTCATTGGCCGATCCCTATGCATTTCCACTTGCCCCGCCCCATTTGTTACCTGATTGCAATACCCCTCCTGACGACCGTGACGACCGGCATGTTCGCCCAAAACGTCTCCGATCAAAAAATCGAATTCCCCGAGGCCAGCCCGGCGGCGACCGTGAAACAGCGGGTGGGCCTGACTGATATCGAGGTCTCCTATTCGCGGCCCGGCATGAAGGGACGGGTCGTTTTCGGAGCCCTCGTGCCCTATGGCCAAGTCTGGCGCACGGGTGCAAATACCTCGACGAAGATTTCCTTCAGCACCGCCGTAAAGCTCAACGGCACCGTCGTGCCCGCCGGCACCTACGAACTTTTCACCATTCCCGGAAAATCCGCATGGACCGTGATCATCCATCAGGACAAATCGGCCTGGGGCGCCTATACCTACGATGCGAAGGACGACATCGCGCGCATTACCGCGACGCCCCTTTCGCTGCCCCATCCCGTGGAGACCTTTGCCATCGGTTTCAATGACCTTCGTGACGAATCAGCAAACCTTTGTCTTACCTGGGAAAAGGTCCGGGTGCCGGTGAAAATCGAGGTCGATTTCGCGTCCGCTCTGGTCAGCCGGATCGAAGCCGCCGCCGGCTCTCCCTCCTCACAATTTCCGTACGCCCAAGCCGCCATGTTTTATTTGGACCATGATCTCGATTTGAAAAAGGCCGCCGGGTGGATGGACGCCGCCATCGCCGCCAATCCCAAGGCCTTTTATCTGGTTTATCGAAAGGCCCTGATCCTTGAAAAAATGGGCGACAAACCCGCTGCCATCGCCACCGCACAGGAGGTCCTGGAAGGCGCCGGCGAGGCGACCGGCCCGATCAAGGCCGAATATAGGGAGCTGAGCCAAGCCTTGCTTGACCGGCTCCGTTGACGTTTTGATTCACCACTTCGCCCGGATTGCGCGAGACTTCGGAAACCTTGTCCGCTCCCGCGCGTCTGTTTTTTCCTGCTTCACTCCTCACCCAAAAACCTTCGCTCCCGCGAACTTTCCGCCATGAATATTATCCGCTCCTCCCTCTTCGTCGCGGCCATCGGCCTCGCCTGTTCCACAGCCCTCGACGCCCAATCCGCCTCCACCGCTGTCCCTCCGACGAGTCGGATCCATTCCAGCGGGGGCAAAAGCCCGCATGAAACCACCAGCGCCGTCATCGGCGACCGACGCACCGGCACCCGTGTTACCGTCACCTATGGACGCCCCTTCACGAAGGATCCGAAAACCGGCGAGCCGCGCGAAATCTGGGGCGGCCTGGTCAAATGGGACAAGGCCGACCGCCTCGGCGCGGACGAAGCCACGCTGCTCCTGACGCAAAAGACCCTGCTCGCAGGCAAAACCGAAATTCCCGCCGGTGCCTATACCCTCTACATTGTCCCTTCGGAAACCGGTTCCTCGAAACTGGCTTTCAGCACCAACCTCGGCAAATGGGGCGTCCCCGTGGACGAGACTGCGGATTTCGCGCGCGTCGATCTGCAAAAATCCACTTTGGACGACGCGGTGCACCAACTGACGATCAAGATCGAAAACGACAAGGCCACCGGCGGCGGGGTGCTGAAAATCCAATGGGAAAACACCCAGTTCGCCCTTCCGTTCACGGTTAAGAAGTAAACGCATCATGCTTTTTCCCGGTCGGCTGACACGTTTCGGATTACTGGTTGGTTCAATCGCGTGGGGGGCGGTCAATGCCGCGGCGGCCGGTGTCCCGTCGCTTTCCCCGTCCGGGATCGCGGAGGAACTCCGCCGATTCCAGTCCATGGGCACGGTGCTGCACATCGCGGCCCATCCCGACGATGAGAACACGCAGCTGATCACCTACCTCGCGCGTGGCCGCGGCTATCGCGCCGCCTATCTGTCGCTGACGCGGGGCGACGGCGGTCAGAACGAACTGGGGAGCGATTTCGACGAAAAACTCGGCGTGGCCCGTACGCAGGAACTGCTGGCCGCCCGGCGTCTCGACGGCGGGCGGCAATTCTTCACCCGCGCCATTGATTTTGGTTACTCGAAAACCCCGGAGGAGACGCTGAAATTCTGGGACCGGGATGAGGTGCTGGCGGATGTCGTCCGCGTGATCCGTCAGTTCCAGCCCGATGTCATCGTCACCCGTTTCCCCATTCCTCCGGGAAGCGGCGGCCACGGGCAGCATACCGCGTCCGCGATCCTCGCGGTCGAGGCATTCAAACTGGCGGGCGATCCCAGGGCCTTCCCCGATCAACTCGCCCAGGGCCTCGCCGTTTGGCAACCCAAGCGCATCGTGTGGAACGGATTTGGCGGGGGCCGGGGCTCGGGAGGCCTGACCGGCCCGACCGTCACGATGGACATCGGCGGGAAGGATCCCGAAACCGGGCAATCCTTCGCGACCATCGCCAACCGCAGTCGCGGCATGCACAAGACGCAGGGAATGGGCGGATTCTCCGACCGGACCGGCGGCGGCCCCAATGTCCAGACTTTCATGCTGCTGGCCGGCGAACCGGCGAAGGCGGATTTGATGGACGATGTCGACGTTACCTGGAACCGCGTCGCGGGCGGCGCTGAAATCGGCCGGCTCGCCCAAAAGATCGCGGGCCAATTCAAGCCCGGCGATGCAACCGCGAGTGTGCCCGCCCTCCTGACCCTTCGCACCAAGCTCGCCGCGTTGCCCCACAACCCGCTCCTCGATGACAAGCGCAGCCAGCTCGACCGGATTCTTCAGGCGTGCCTCGGGCTGACGGTCGAAACCACCGTCAAGCAGGCGGAGATCGTTCCCGGCGAACCGGTGCAACTGCACTACGCCATGACGGTCGAGGCCAACAACGTGAACGTACGCCGCCTCAGTGTTCGCAGTCCCGCGCTGGCCAAGCTCAACCTCGGCGAACCTCAGACCGTCGACCTCGTCTCCGGCGCCATGATCACGGGGGATTTCACGGCCGTGCTGCCGTTGGATACCCCGCTCACGCAACCCTACTGGTTGCGCAACGATCCGACCACCGGGGTTTACCGCGTTGATGACCCCTCCCTCCTCGGTCGCCCGGAAAATCCGCCGGCCGTCGCGCTGGAGGAAGTTTTTGAAATCAACGGGCAGAAACTGACGATCACGGACACGCCGGTGCAGGTGATCCAGGACGACCAGGGCGAACACGCCCGGCGCATCGATGTCATCGCCCCGGTTTCGCTTCGTTTCGAATCGGGTGTGCTGTTGTTCAAGCCGGGACAGAAAAAACAGGTCATCGTCGAGGTCACGGCCGCCCGCGCCGGCTTCGGCGGCACGCTCCACTTGGAAATCCCCGCGGGCTGGAGCGTCGAACCGGCGATCCGCAAGTTCTACATGAGCAGGATCGGCGAAAAGGCCCGCTATGCGTTTTCGGTCACGTCACCCGCCCAACCCGCTTCCGGTCGCTTCACCGTCGTCGCCGAAATCGGCGGCAAGCGCTATGCCAATACCCGTCAGGAAATCCGCTATCGCCACATTCCCCTGGAAATCCTGCAGCCCCCGGCGCGCACCCGGGCGGCGAATTTCGATTTGGCGATCCGTGGCCGGACCATCGGTTATATTCCCGGAGCCGGCGATGATGTCGCCGACTGCCTCGGACAGATGGGCTATGACGTGAAGACCCTCGCGGGGGCGGATCTGACGCCGGAAAAGCTGGCGGGGCTCGATGCCGTCGTGATCGGCGTCCGGGCGTTCAACGAGCGCAGCGACCTTGAGGCAAATCTTCCCGCTCTTTTCACCTACGTCGAAAACGGCGGAACCGTCGTGGCGCAATACAACCGCCCGAACAACCTGAAAGCCCCGACCCTCGCGCCTTATCCGCTTTCAATCCAGGGCCCGGCTCCCCAGTTGCGGGTGACCGACGAGAACGCGCCCGTGAGTTTCCTCGCGCCGGATCATCCGGTATTGAATACGCCGAACCGGATCACGGCCGCCGATTTTGAAAACTGTATCCAGGAGCGCGGCGCGTATTTCCCCGGCACCTGGGATCAATCGCACTTCGAGGCGATCCTCGCCCTCGACGATCCCGGCGAGACTCCCCTGAAGGGCGGCCTGCTCGTCGCGCGCCACGGCAAGGGCTGGTATGTTTATACCGGCCTTGCGTTTTTCCGCCAGCTGCCGGGCGGCGTGCCGGGAGCCTACCGCTTGTTTGCCAATCTCGTTTCGCTCGGAAAGGAAGCCCGATGAGCCACCCGCCCCCGCCGTTGCCCAAGGATGAGCTCACCGGACTTCCCGGTCTGAAAACCTGGCCGGGCGTCTATGCGCTCGTGCTCGCCGTGTTTGTCCTGTGGGTCGCACTGCTCGCCTGGCTGACGTTCCGTTATTCGTGAACACCCTGGACTATCTCGTCCTGCTCGGTGTCCTCCTGGGCATCGCGGCCTACGGAATGTGGCACACGCGCGGAAAACGCGACCTGCGGACATATGTGCGGGGCGCGAGCAACACCCATTGGCTCACCATCGGGATTTCCGTCATGGCCACCCAGGCGAGCGCCGTGACGTTTCTGTCCACGCCCGGGCAGGGTTTCGAAAGCGGGTTGGGCTTCGTGCAGAATTATTTCGGCGCTCCGCTCGCCCTGATCGTCATCGCCGTCGTCTTTTTGCCGATCTACCGCCGGTTGAACGTTTATACCGCCTACGAATATCTCGGCAAACGCTTCGACTCGAAAACCCGGCTGCTCGGCGCCGGTCTGTTTCTCATCCAGCGCGGCCTCGGCGCCGGGATCACCATCTATGCCCCCGCCATCGTGCTCTCCACCGTCATGGGCTGGCGGCTGGACGTGACGATCATCTGCAGCGGCCTCCTCGTCGTGGGCTACACCGTCACCGGCGGGAGCCCCGCGGTCAACCTCACGCAGAAATATCAGGTCGGCGTCATCTTCGTCGGCATGGTCGCCGCGTTTTTCGTGCTGTTGTCCAAGCTGCCCGCCGGGCTGGGCTTCGCCGATGCGCTCACGGTGGCGGGAGGATTTCACAAACTCGAAGCCGTGGATTTTTCGCTCAATCCCGACCGGCGCTATACCGTGTGGACCGGCGTGCTCGGCGGCATGTTTCTCGCGTTGTCCTACTTCGGCACGGATCAATCCCAGGTCCAACGCTACCTCGCCGGCGCCTCGCTGCGCGAAAGCCGGCTCGGGCTGATGTTCAACGCCGTCTTCAAAATCCCGATGCAGTTCTTCATCCTGCTGCTGGGCGTGATGGTGTTCGTCTTCTACCAGTTCGAACGTCCGCCGGTTTTTTTCAATCAAACGGCCTGGCACCGGGAAGCAGCCCGCGATGACAGCGGCCGGCTCCGCGCCCTCGAGGAAAACTTCAATTCCGCCCACGCCGACAAGGAACTGGCGCTGAAGGCCTGGGTTGAGGCGCGGCATGTCGGCGACAAAGCCGCGGCGGACACCGCCCGCGCCGACGCCCTGGCCGCGCAGGGCCGCGCCGAAGCCGCCCGCGCCGGGACCAAGGCCTTTTTAAAATCCGCCGACGCCCGCATCAGCGGCAGCGATTCGGACTACGTCTTCATCACCTTTATCCTTGGCTATCTGCCGCACGGATTGATCGGCCTGCTCGTCGCGGCGTTCTTTGCCGCGACCTTTTCATCCAAGGCGGGCGAACTCAACGCCCTCGGCGCCTCCACGACGATCGATTTCTACCGCCATGTCGTCAGGCGCGACGCCGAGGATGCGCATTACGTCAAGGCCTCGAAATGGTTTACGGCACTCTGGGGTCTCGTCGCCATCGGGTTCGCACTCTTTGCCAACCTCGTGGAAAACCTCATTCAGGCCACCAACATCATCGGTTCCGTCTTCTACGGGGTCGTGCTGGGGCTTTTCCTGACGGCGTTTTTCCTCAGGCGCATCGGCGGAACCGCGGTATTCTGGGGCGCGGTCTCGGCGCAGCTGCTGGTTTTTGCGCTCTACGCCAGCCTGAGCATCTCGTATCTCTGGTACAACATCATCGGCTGCGCCGCCTGCATGCTCTTCAGCGCGGTCATCCAGGCTTTTCTGCCGCGGAGTGCGCCGATGGACACGTCCAACGCCTCCTCCTGATGCCTTCGCCCGTCATCTGCTTCGGCCAGCAACCCTGCGGATTTTTCCCGCGGCGGTTTCTTTATGCCAAATTTGTGACGGCCCGGCGGCTCCAGGCCGAGTTGGGCGGCGAGATCGTGTTTTTCCTCCACGACAGCGATCACGATTGCCGCGAAACCCAGACCACCCTGCGTCACCACAGGACCGGCGAGCCAGCCACGCTCAATTTCGCCTTCGCCAACAAACTGCAGCGCAAATTTTCCCCGCTTTTTCTCAAGCGCGTGCTTCCGGACTGGGTTTCCAACACCGCCCGGCAACTGCCCGCCTACGTCGAGACCGCGGCGGTCGGGATCTTCAAACAAACCGCGGCGGACAATGTGGCGGACTTTTGCCTGGAAATGTATCGCCGCATGGGCCTGCTCGAAGGCATCCGCGTCGTCCGATCCGGCGATCCCGCAGTGCGGCTGGCGGCGTGCGACGTGGACGATTTCTTCGTCGATGTGCCCCATCAGGGAGAGATTGTCCGGGCCCGGCTGATCGATGGCGCATTGAAGCTCCATGAGGGCGGCGATTCCTTTGTCGCGCTTCCGCCGGTTCACTACGACAAGGCCCGCATCAGTCCGACCCGCGATAGCCGGTTGCGCTGGATGCAATCCGTGATTCACTGCACGCATTATATCGCCGGCGCCGGCGAGCAGGCCTACTTGAACACCTCCGATGCCCCCGAAATCACCTTCATTAAACGAGACCCCATCGACCGCTCGGATGAAGCCTATGCCGAAGTTAATCAATAACCAACCGGTCCGGCTCCCCGGGCGGGATCGCTCGTACCAACACGCCCCATGACCGATTCCACCCCCGGCCCCGCGTTGATTTTTGGCGCCCATCCCGATGACATCGAATTCGGCTGTGGCGGCATCGTGGCCCGCGAAACCCGGTCGGGCCGGCCTGTTCACCTCGTGATTGGTTCCCGTGGCGAAGCTGGCACCAATGGAACCGCCTCCGAGCGCACGGCCGAAGCGGAAAGAGCCGCAAAGCTGCTGGGCGCGACCCTTGAATTCGTCCAACTCGACGGCGATGCGCACCTCGAGGTGCGCGCGGCCCATGCGCTCAAGCTCGCCGGGATTCTGCGCCGTCTCCGTCCCTCGATCGTGCTCGCGCCCACCCTTGAACAAAATCAACACCCCGACCACTGGCGGCTGGGCCAGCTGGTCCGCGACGCCTCCCGCCTCGCGCGCTACGGCGGCCTCGCGGAACTCAAGGCGCTGCCGCCCCATGCCATCGGCCAGTTGTTTTTCTACGCCGTCACGCCCAATGCCGAACCCGCCGGCATTCAGCCGGTCCTGATCGACGTATCCGCCCCGGAGGTGATGTCCGCATGGACCGCCGCGATGGAGGCGCATGCCTCGCAGCTGAAGACCCGCAACTACGTCGAGCAGCAACTGGCCCGCGCCCGGGTCAGTGGCGGCCGTTGCGGAACCTCCGCCGCGCTCGCCCTCTATCCGAACGATCCCCTCGTTTTCGATTCGCTCGCCCCCTTGGAAAGAGGCGCGCGCAGGTTTTGAGATGAACGAAGGTCCGCGGCTTGGAATCGGCATCACCTGCTACCCCTCGGTCGGCGGCAGCGGCATCCTTGCCTCGGAACTGGGCGACGAACTCGCCCGACGCGGCCACGAAGTCCACTTCATCAGCTACGAGCAGCCTTTCCGCATGCCGGCCGGCCCGCGGGTTTTCTTCCACCCGGTTCAGGTCAACAGTTACAATCTCTTCAAGTACCCGGACTATACGCTGCCGCTCTCGGTGAAAATGGCCGAGGTCAGCCGCCGGCACGAACTCGACGTGCTGCATGTTCACTACGCGGTGCCGCACGCCACCGCCGCGTTTCTCGCCTGTTCGATGTTGCCGGTGGGACACCGGCCCAAGGTCATCACCACGCTGCACGGCACCGACACCACCTTGCTCGGCCAGGATCCCGGCTACGGCCCGGCCATCCGGCACGCCCTCGAACATTCCGACGGCATCACGACCGTTTCCAAATTCATGCGCCTCGAAACGATCCGTCTCCTCGGCGTAAAACGGCCGATCGAGGTCATCCCCAATTTCTTCGAACCTCATCCGCCCACCCGCTCGCGCAATTCCGTCCGGCAGGAACTCGGCGTCGCCGAAAACGAGGCCCTGCTTCTGCATGTCTCGAATCTCCGGCCGCTCAAGCGCATCGATCTGCTGCTGAAAACCGTCTCGCACCTCCCGCCGTCCCTCCGCTTCAAGCTCGTGATCATCGCCGGCGAGAGTTTCGCCCCGTTTGTGGAGGAGGTGGGGCGCCTCGGCCTGGCGGACCGCGTGGTTGCCCGCGAAAAAGTCAGCGATATCGACGACTATCTGCAGGCGGCCGACGCCGGCCTTTTCACCTCCGAGACGGAAAGTTTCTGCCTGAGCATCCTTGAGTTGATGAGTATCGGCTGTCCCAGCGCGGCCTTCGCCGTGGGCGGAATCCCGGAGGTCGTCCACTCGGGCGAACACGGCCAGCTCGTCCCCTTCGGCGACACGGTCGCGCTCGCCCGCGCCGTGGAGGCGATGATCGCCGACCCGGTGCGGCGACAAAAACTTGGACAAGCGGCCCGGGAACGGGCGCGCCGCGTTTTCTCGGCCGCCGCAATCGTCCCCCGTTACGAAGCTTTTTACCGTGAAGTCCGCCTGAGCGGCGTGATGCAATCGGACGGTTCGGCCATTTAGCGGGGCGAGCGTCCGCACCCGCGAACAAATGCGTGACACCCGGAGGCGTTTCGCCAATCAAGGCCAGCCGTGAAAGTCCTTCTGCTTACCGCCCCGTCACGACTCGAGTTCACTGATTCTCCAGACCCGGTTCCCGCGGAAGGCGAGGTGTTGCTCCGAATCCGCGCGTGCGGCATCTGTGGCAGCGACATCCACGGGTGGGACGGATCGAGCGGGCGGCGGCGTCCTCCCCTCATCATGGGACATGAAGCCGCCGGGGAAATTGTCTCCCTCGGCCCGGGGGTCGAACATTGGCGCATCGGCGACCGCGTGACGTTCGATTCCACGATCTCGTGCGGCGTTTGCGGATGCTGCCGGGAAGGCCAGGTCAACCTGTGCGAAAACCGCCGCGTGGTCGGCGTCGCCCCGGCCGAGTACCGCCAACACGGGGCCTTCGCCGAGTTTCTCGCGCTCCCTGCCCGCATTCTCTACGCGCTTCCGGACGCCCTCCCCTTCGCCCGGGCGGCCATGATCGAACCGGTGTCGATCGCCGTGCATGCCGTCCAAAGGATCCGCATCGCATCCACGGACACCGCCGTGGTCGTCGGCGCGGGCATGATCGGACTGTTCGTGATCCAGGCTCTGCGTTGGGCGGGAGCGCAGCGCATCGTCGCCGTCGATCTCGCGGAGAATCGTCTCGCGCTCGCGCGCGAACTCGGCGCCACCCACGCCTTGAAATCCGATGCGTGCGATGTCGCCGGAGAGGTGGCGCGCCTGACGGGCGGGCGCGGCGCGGATTGCGCCTTCGAGGTCGTCGGCATCGGCGCCACCCTCGACCTCACCCTCGCCACGCTGCGGCGCGGAGGCGCCGCGGTCCTCGTCGGCAATCTGAGCGCGAAGACGGATTTCCCGTTGCAGGCGGTGGTGACCCGCGAAATCACGCTGCACGGCAGTTGCGCGTCGGCGGGCGAATACCCGCTCTGCCTGGACCTCATCTCCCGGGGCGTCATCCGCGTGGAACCCATGATAAGCGCGGTCGCGCCGTTGTCCGAAGGCGCCGCGTGGTTCGATCGCCTCAGCGCCAGGGGCGGCTCCGAATACATGAAGGTGATCCTCCAGCCCTGACCAGGCCGCACCCGCACCGGCGGGGACCTCACGCCGCCGGATAATTTCCCGTGCGGCGCTCCACGGCCCAACGGTAGAGCTCCACGTACTTGCCGGCGTTTTGGCGCCAGGAATGATCAACCGCCATCGCCCGCTGCGTCAAATCGGCCACTTCCTCCGGGCGGTCATAGAAGGTGGCACAGGCCCACCCGATGCTGTTGGTCAGTGCCGCCACGGTCGCGTCGTTGAACACAAATCCGGTACCCACCCCGCGGCCCTCCTCGTAGTTTCGCACGGTGTCGATGAGGCCGCCCGTGGCCCGGACGACGGGCGGCGTCCCATAACGCATCGCGTACATCTGGGTGAGCCCGCACGGTTCCGTCCGGCTCGGCATGACAAAGAAATCCGAGCCCGCCTGGATCAGCCGCGCCAGCTTTCCATCAAAACCGATATGCGCGCCGAAATTCCCGTGATAGGCGCCCGCCGCCCAATTGAAGGTGTTTTCCAAGCGCGAATCCCCGCTGCCCAGAAGCACGATCTGCACTTTCATCCGGTCCAGGATGGCGGATAATCCATCGGCCAGCAGGTCGAGCCCCTTCTTCGCGTG
>Ga0164241_10003461_pt1 | contig 15884 bp, 11 predicted proteins | sample OricomyardsoilBY_FD_108780 | JGI IMG/M metagenome (GOLD analysis project Ga0164241, IMG submission 108780) | Backyard soil microbial communities from Emeryville, California, USA - Original compost - Back yard soil (BY) | ecosystem: Environmental > Terrestrial > Soil > Unclassified | place: USA... | reverse complement strand
GACTCTTGCACGACCACGCGCTCGATCGCTTCCTTCTCGGCCTTCACCTCGCGGTTCAGCTTCGCGTGCTCGGCGAAGGGCGCGAACTCATCCCAGTCTTTGATGGAGCGCTCGTCCTTGCTGAGCGCGTCGCGAATGATGTCGTTTTCGACGAAGGTGTGGCTGGCGATCTGTTGCAGCAGCTCGACGGCGCTGAAAGGCCCGTGATCCATGCCGTCCTTGACCACGACGTAGCGTGGCCGCGGATCGCTCTCGAGGCGCGCCTTGAGCGACGCCAGCTCGCTGGTGGCGTCGGGCGCGCGTGGCGCTTGCCGGGCTTCGGTGACGCCTACGTTGTAACCACCCGCGCGCGGCATGGGCGGTAGCATCGACATCGACACGTCGACCTCGAAGCCGGCGTCGTGATCGAGGTGCGAGGTGTCGGCGGGAGGCGGGGGAACCACGCTGCCGGCGGGGGCAAATTGATGCAGCGCCTGGGCGAGCGCGTTCAGATCGTCGGGGCGATGGCCGGCGTCGGACACCAGGGCCTTGGCCAGGACTGCCTCGAAATCCGGACCCAAGCCCGACACGACCTCGCTCGGGCGGCGCATGCCGGGACCGACGGCCGCGCCCGTAACCAGCTCGTACAGGATGGCGCCAACACCGAAGACGCTCGCCCGCGCGCCGCCGGGACCGGCCTTGGCCTCAGGCGGTAGACACGCCTTGTCACGGGGCAGGAGCGGCGGCTGTTGCGCGTGTTGGGGCGAGACTTGGAAAAAGCCGTACTGGTCTTCGACCAACATCGAAGGGTGCAGGAAGAGCTTGTGACCGGCGCGGTGGAGCTCGGCCAATTGCACGCACAGCGGCACGACGATGCCGACAGCCTGCTTGAGGTTCAGCTGCGTGCCACGCGACCTCAGCTCTTCGAGGCGGGCGCGGAGGGAACCGGGAGCGACCGCGGTGCCGACCGGGAGGGGCGTGACCAGATGTTGAGCGCTCGTCATTACAGGGCCGCGGATGCTAGCGCTCCCCCTGGGCGTTTTCTAGCCCGGGTAACTCTTGGAGCTATCTCGAGGCTTTGGCGGTCCTAACGCGGAGCCGGTCGATTTACTGGAAGTTTACAGCGGCGTCTCGCCTTCGCGCAGCGGCCGGGCCCACGGATGGCGACGCCGGGTGAGGGTGTGGCGCAAGAACTTATCCAAAACGGGTGCCATGTTGGCGGGAACATTGGCGTCCCACTCGCCCCCGTGGATGTGATCGAGCGGGTGGGCGCGCTCGTCGAGCAGGGTAAAGCCGGGCACGGCGCCGCTGGGGATGCCCAATTGCCGCAACTCGCGGGGGAAAGAGGCGGTGTCGGCTCGAACCAGCCTGACTTTGCCCAGCGCGCGCTGCATGCGCGCGTCGGCGAGGGCCTGGCCGACCTCGTCGCACGACTCGCAGTCGGTCGTGACCGTCCACAGCACGAGGCGCTCGCCAGCTTGGGCCGATTGCTGAAGCTGGGCCAGCAGCTGAGTTTCCAAGGCATCACCGCCAACCTCCGCTTCGACGATCACGATCTTGCCGATGTGCGGGGGCAGGGTCGGCAGAGAGGGGGGCGCTTCGACCGCTTCCGCTTGCGGCACCGGCGGCGGAGGCGCGCGGGGTGGCGCAACGACGGCGGGAGGCGGGTAGGCTGCCGGCGGCGTCAGCACCGCCGTAGGCGGCTCAGGCCGCACCGCCAGTGCAACCAGGACCCCCACGCCCACGACTGTAACGATGAGGTTGGCGATACCGAGGCCAATGCCAGTGCTGGCCAGGCCCTTGCCCGCCAAGCGCCCGTCGGAACGCTCGATTTCACCGTGGGCGAGCCAGCCGAGCGCGATGGCGAGCACGCCGCCCAAACCGAACAAGCAGAAGAACGACAGCACCCCCGCCGCCAACGCCAACGTGGCGGTTCCGCTCGTTCTGAGGGGGCCGCGAGGCTGCCTCCACTCATCAGCTTCACCGTAGGCGCCGGACATCTGGGTTCACCAGCGAGTATAGGCCGGCGCGGCCGCGAGACAATCCGTCGCCGCGCCGAACCATCGGCGCGTGCTTCGGCTATGGTGCGGCGGTGCGGTTCCGAGTGGTTTCGTGTCGATTGAGTCTGGCCCTGGCCGTGGTCGTGCCAGCGTTGTTGAACACCGCGCCCGGCGCCGCGCAAGTGCCAGGACCCGCGCCAGAAGCCGCCCCGCCCGAGGCGCGCGACACCGATGCCCGCAAACACTTCGACCGCGCGCTCGAGCTGTACCGCGCCGGTCGCTACGCCGCCGCGCTGGAGCCGCTGCGAAAGGCCGCCGAGCTCGATCCCAACGGCAAGGATTTGTTCTTCAATCTGGCGCTGGTGCACGAAAAGCTCGGTCAATTGCCGCAAGCGATCGCGGCCCTCGAACGTTTTCGGGAGCTGGAGCCCGACGAAGTCGAACGTGAGCGCGCGCGAGTCACCATCGAGCGGCTGAAGGGTGCTGAAGCCGCGGCACCGGTGCCGCGCCCCGAGCCGGTTTGCCCGGTGTCCGGCTCCCCGGTGGAGGCCGCGCCTGCCGGCAAGCCGACGGCTCTGTTGCTGGGCGCCGCCTCCGTGGCCGCAGTGTCGCTGATCGTGGGCGCGGTGTTCGGAGTCAAGGCTCTGTCCGACGATATCGGCCAGACCGGCACGTCAGCTTCGCGGTCGTTGGGGCAGCTGCGCGAGCGCGGTCGCCGCGCCGAGCGCGAGGCCTTGGTGGCCGATGTTGCGTTTGCGGTCAGCGCCGCCTCGGCCGGGACGTTCGCCGGCGTTTGGCTGCTGTCGCCCGCGGAGCCCCACCAGCGCGCGGCTGGTATCACTCTTCGGAGTTACTTCTGACCCGCCTCGGGGTCGCGCTGTCGGTCGTGCTCGGACTTTCGACCGTGACGTGCAGCCTGCTTATCTCGGGCGAAGCCGAGCCGCTTTCGTGCTCGGAAGAGGGGCAGGTGGGGGCGCCCGCGTGCGATGACGGCTTCCGCTGTCACGAAGGCTTTTGCCGCGCTCCTCGAGCGAATGCCGGCGGCGCGCCGCCGGACGGAGCCGCCGGGTCGGATGGGGGAGTCGCCTCGGACCGCTCCGGCGTGGACGGAGCGGGCGCAGGCGGAGCGGTCGCAGGTGCGGCGGGGGCCATCAGGTAGCGGGCGACCGGCGCGGCGAAGCAGGAAGCCCGAGGCAATTAGCGACACGCCTCAGCCGAAGCGGGGGCGGCTCGAGGCGCGCGGTACGATGTCGCTTGCGGTCCGGAGCGGGTGCCTTCAAAGATAAGCGTGCCTCTTCTCGGGTCAGTGTCTAGATGCCGGCTCCCGTGCTCGACTCGACGCTCCCGCCCTTGAGCGCAAGCTCGGTGCGAATCTGTCCGCGTTGTCGGCAGCCTGCGCCCGCCGGCGCGGGCTGGGACGTGAAGTGCGCCGAGCACTCGCTGGCCTTCGTGGAATCGCGCTCGCTAGCCGAAAGCGGCCACGACTCGTTGTTGGGCACTACGCTGGCCGGGCGCTTCACGATCTTGGCCCGCATCGGCAGTGGCTCCATGGGCTCGGTGTACCGCGCGCGCCAGGCCGCGGTCGGGCGGGACGTCGCGCTCAAGATCGTACGTCGCGATCGCGCCTATGATCGGGAGACGAAAGCGCGCTTCGAGCGCGAGGCGCGCGCGGTTTCGCTGCTCAAGAGTCCGCACGCCGTGACCGCGTTCGATTTCGGCGAAGCCGAGGACGGGTCCTGGTTCTTGGCGCTCGAGATGCTCGAAGGCGAGACGCTGGGCGAACGGCTGCGCCGCGAACGTCGACTGCATTGGGTCGAAGCGGTCCGCTTCGCCTGTGACGCCTTACGCAGCCTGGCCGAGGCGCACGCTCAGGGCATCATTCACCGCGATCTAAAGCCGGATAATCTGTTTTTGACGCGCGTCCACGATCCGGCCGGGGATCGTGAAATTTGTAAAATTTTGGATTTCGGGATCGCCAAGTGGGTGCGCGACGAGGAGGCGCCTGTCGACCAGTTACAGACCTTGGCCGGCACCGTGTTCGGCACGCCTCGTTACATGTCGCCCGAGCAAGCGCAGGGCGCGCCGCTCGACCCTCGCTCCGATCTCTATTCGCTCGGCGTGCTGATGTTTCAAATGCTGGCGGGCCGTGCCCCCTTCGTCGACGACGACGCAGTGGTGGTGATGGCCAAGCACATCAAGAACGCGCCGCCCGAGCTCGAAGAAGCGGCGCCCGGCGTCGAGATCCCGGCTGCGGTCGAGGCGGTGGTGCGGCGCACGCTCGAAAAGCTGCCCGAGAATCGCCCTGCGAGCGCCGAGCAGATGCTCAACGAGCTCGAGCACGCAATGTCCGCGTCGCGCGCCGTCGAAAGCGGCGTGCGCCTGCACGTGCCCGAGGAAGATTTGCCCGAGAGCTTACGGCTGGCGGAGCGGCGCACTTGGTTGCTGGGCGGGCTTCTGGCCGCGGCGCTCCTGGCGGTGCTCGGGCTCGGGCTCGCGGTGTGGGGACGGCCGCTCAAACACCGGTCGGGCGCTTCAGGTACCAGCGCATCGCTCACGCGCGTTCCCGATCCGCCTCACTCGACGGCCGTCGCTACGGCCTTACAGCCGACACCTACAGTGGCGCCAATTGGCGACTCCGCTTCTGGACTGGAAAATTCCGCCTCGATCGCGGCACCAAGCTCGAGCGTGACGGAATCGACCGCGAAGGAAGCACAGCTGCCTGCTGCGGGGTCGGTGCATCCACTACACGTCGCGGCGCCCGGCACACCAAGCAAGAAACCCGCGCCGAGAACCAGCTCGTCATCCCCACTCGAGCGTCGAGGCAACGAGCGCTACGGTCGCTTCGATTGAGCTACGCGTTGCGTTGCGATGCCCGCGCTGCAGCTGACGACGGGCCGGCCGCGTCGGTGCATATCCGCGCGTTGCAGCCGCTTCCGACAGCGTGTTAGCGTCACAAACAATATGGACCCTCGGGAAACGGAGGCACTGGTCCAGCGACTGGTCCAGAATCCGCACGACCAGGACGCGATCACGCAGGCTCACCACGCCGGTCAAAGTGACCCCAAGGCGTATGCGCTGCTACTAGAAAAAGTAGGCACCGCCACGAGCGACCCCGCGTTCGCGTGTCACTGGCTTACAGAGTCAGCGAACGTGTGGACGACGACGCTGGGTGACGCGCACCGTGCGGCTCGTGCGCTGATGATCGCGATCGACCGTGATCCCACGCAACCGACGCCCGCCGAACGTCTAGCGGAGCTGTATCGAGAAAAGGGTGACACGAAGGCGCTGGTGGCCTTGCTCGAGCGGCGCGCCAAAGCGCTGTCCGTGGTCGCGCAACAGGACGTCTCACTGCGCGCCCAAGTCGCGACCATTCACGAAGAGCTGGGGCAACTGTGGGCGGCGCCGCCGCTGTCACAGCCCAAAAAGGCGATTGAGGCCTACAAGCGCGCGGTCGAATTCGACGAGACCAGCCAGTTTTCGATCTACTCGGTGCGCGAGCTGCTGAAGGCCGAGAATCGCTTCGAAGAAGCAATTCCGTATTTCGAGCTCGAGCAGCGGCTGGTCAACGACAGCGAGCGGCAGATTGCGCTCTATCAAGACGAAGGTGACGTCCGTAAGCAAGCCGGTGATTTTGCAGGCGCGGCCGTCGCGCTGCGCACCGCACGCAAGCTCGATGGCGGCGCCGATGCGTCGCTCAAGCAACAGCTGGCGACCGTGATCTTGGAACGGGTGCAAGCCAAGCAAGGCGTGCCCGAGGCCGAACAGGCCGAAGGCGCGCAGCTGTTCGTGGAGCTGAGCGAAGAGTACCCGGGCGATCACGGCTTCAGCTACGCGCTGTGCGCGCTCGAGATCGACGGCAAGAACGACCGCGCGATGCAGCTCGCCTTGTATTACGGCGAGCAAACGAGCCGCACTCTCGAGGCCGCGGGCAAGGCCGCCACGTACCTAAAAACCAACCCCGGCGGCGCGATGGCCGTCGAAGCGCGCAAGCTCGTCGCCAGCGCCGCCGAAGAGGGCGGCGATGACTCGCTGATCGACGCGCTGGCGCCGGCCCCCGGTGCGGACGTGAGCGATCAAGTCCAGGGCTTGGTCGAGCAAGCGCAAGCGCTGGTGCGCAAAGCCAAAAAGAACGACGCGGCCGCCAAGTTCCGCGAGGTGCTCACGTTCGACCGCTCGAACGAAGACGCGATCGCGTTCCTGGAACCGTACCTCCGCCAGACGCGTAAATTCCAAGATCTGCGCGACGTGCTGCTCACCGCTGCGCGCGACTCGAATGCGGACGAAGAGCGTCGCAAAGGCTATCTGCGCGAGGTCGCAGGTCTGTGCGAAACGCAGCTGCGCGACGCCGAGACCGCTACCTTGGCCCTCAAGGAGCTGCTGGCGATCGACGTCACCGACGACGGCGCGCGCAGTCAGCTCAAGCGTCTGCTCGAGAAGGCCCAGCAGTGGGACGAGCTGGCGTTGGTGATGGCGCAAGAGGCCGAGCAGGTGCTCGACGTCGAAGCGCGCATCTCGCTCGAAAGAGCGCTGGCGAAGCTGCACGAGCACAAGCGCAAGGATCCGATCGCCACGGGCGAGGCGTGGGCGCGCATCGCGGGTCTGACCGCGGGTGACGACGAGGCGATCAACACCGCCGTCGGCTATTTCGAGAAGGGCCAGCGCGCGGATCTGGCGGTGGCGGTGCTCACCGAAAACCTACCCGCGATCTCGGACGACACACAGCGCGCAGAGTTGCTGAGCAAGCTCGGGACGCTGCGCCAGCAGACGGGCGACGCTTTGGGTGCGGGCGAAGCGTTCGCGGAAGCGGCCACGCTGACCAAGAAGGCGGACGTTTGGGAGTCCGCTCAAAAAGCCTTCGTGGTGGCTGAAGCCTGGGATCAGGCCGCGACGGCCGTCGACGAACGCGCCCAGCTCGCGAGCGACCCGGGCGAGAAGGCGGCCTTGTTCTTCACCGAGTCGGGCTATTTGAGTCGCGCGGGCGACGACGCGAGCGCCGTCTTGCGGCTGGAGCAGGCGACCGAGCTGGACGCCAAGAACGAAGAGTACGCGGCCGGCTTGGAGGAGCGTTACCGCGCCGCCGAGCGCGTCGCCGATCTGGCGGGATACCTGTTGCGCCGAGCCGAAAAGCTCGACGACAAGGCGGCGCGCGCCAAGCTGCGCCGTCGCACCGCCAAGCTTCAAAAGGAGGAGCTGGGGGACGACGACGCGGCGCGCGCGACGTTGACCGAGATGTTGCAAGACGGAGAAGACGTCGAAGCGCTGGCGTACTTGGCCGACGACGCACAAGGCCGCAGCGAGTTCAAAGACGCCGTCGACTACCTGGCGCGGCTGGTCAAAGCCACCAACGACCCCGCCGAAAAGCTGGCCAGCTCGATGCGGCAAGCCGACTTGACCGCCGAGGGCCTGGACGACCCCAAGACCGCTATCGACCTGTACGAGCGCGTGCTGTCGGAGCTGGACGCCAAGAACGACGGCGCCCTGCAGAAGATCGCCGCTCTGTATGAGAAGCTCGACGACCCGAAGGGTCGCGCCGCCGCACTCGAGCGGCGCCTCGCGGTGCTCGAAGATCCGGAGCTGCGGCTCGAGGTCGCCGAGAGCCTGGCCCAGCTTTACGAAGGGCCGCTCGATGACCCGAAGGCCGCCGTGCGCGTCCTCGACATCGTGCGCGAGCTCGACCCCGAGAATTTCGACTGCGTGCAGCGCCTGTGTGAGCTGTGCGAAAAACTCGAGGATTGGGCGCGCGTCGCCGGTTTCCTCGGCATTTTGGCGGAGGTCGAAGGGGACGAAGCCGAAGTCAGCAAAATGATCCGCCGGATGGCGGAAATTCTGCACGACAAGGTGGGCAAGAGCGATGAAGCGCTGGCGGCGCTGATGGAGGTCGCCGACCGCGGTGACGAGCCGTGCCGCCAAGAGTACGTGACGCTCGGTGACAAGCTCGGTTGGAAGGGCGTCGTCGCAACCAAGTTGGTCGAGTGGTACATGGAGGCGCCGGTGGGCGCGGCGCGCAACGGCGCGCTCAAAGGCGCGTTCGAGCGCTTCGTGTCGGTGGGCCGCGAAGCCGACGCGGCCGCGGTCGCCAAGGAGCTGGCGCGCACGCGCGGCGCCGACGCCGATATCGCCAAACAACTCGAAGAAATAGCGGTAAAACTCAAGGATTTGGACGCGCTGGGCATCGCCCATGACTTGATGGTCGCCGAGCTTTCGGGCCCGACCCGCGCCGAAGAAATGGTGCGCCAAGCCGAGGTGTTGCTGCGCGCCGACGTGTCGGTCGACGAGGCCTTACATCACGGTGAGCAGGCGTTGACCAGCGTCGCGCCGGCCGAGGTCGAGCCGCTGCTGCAGCGCTTGTCCAAGCTGGCGCCGGAGCCCGCGCAGGCGATCGGTATCTACGAACGCCAGGTCACCCGCTGCAAAGCGCCCGCCGACAAGTTGGCGGCGCTCGGCCGTGCCGCTTCGGTCGCGGCCGAGCACGGCGTGTACGAAAAGGCGCGCGCCTTCTTCGATCTCGCGCTGGGCTCGGGCGCGCAAGACGAGACCTTGGCGTTGCTCGAGGACGTCGCGATAAAGAGCGACAAAGCCAAGAGCGTCGACACGCTGCGGCGCACGCTGGCCGACGCGCTGGCCGCCGGAGGGCAGGGGTCGCGAGACGGCGGACGCACGCGCAGCGTGCTGCTCGGTCGCGCGGCCTCGCTGGTGTATCGCGAGCTCAAGGACATCGATAAGGCATTCACGTGGCTGGGTGACGCCATCGTCACGCACGTCGACGACGAGCGGCTGGAAGCGCTGGAAGCGTTGGCCAGCGACGTCGGCGATTCGCGGCGCGCCGAGACCGTGCTCACGCGCGCCTTGGAAGAGGTGTTCGACGGCCCGCTCGTGCGCAAGCTGCTTGCGCGTCGCGCGTCACTGCGTCGCGACAAGCTGTCGGACAAAATCGGTGCCGCGACCGACTTGAAGCGCCTGCACGATCTGTCGCCGTCCGACACCAGCGTGATGGAACAGCTGTCCGAGCTGTACACGGAGCTGGCCGACTATCGCGGCATGGTCCAACTATTCGAAGACCAGATTTTGCGCGGTAAAGACCCGACCTCGCGCGCCGAGCTGGCGCGCAAGGTGGCGCGCCTCTGGGAAGAGAAGCTCGACGATCCGCGTGAAGCGGCCGACGCTTGGCGCCGCGTGCTGCGGATGAAGGCCGCTGATCCCGAAGCGACGGAGGGGCTGGAGCGCGCCAAGCAGGCGATGCTCAAGCGCCCCAAGGACGACTCGGATCCAAAAGCCGCGCCCCAGCCCGCCGAAGCCAAGCGTGCGGAGCCGAAGGCGGAGCCCGCGGTCGCGGACGAGCCGCCCGTCGTGGAGAAGAGCGACGTCGAAGCCAAGCCGGCGGCTGAGAAAGCCACCCCCGACGAAGACGAAGCGACGGTGGCCCTTTCGTCGGCCGCTTTGAAGGCCGCGCTGAGCGAAGCCGAAGCCTCTGCGTCCGGCGCCGCCTCCGCGGAACCTGCCCCCGCGGAAGCCGCGCCGGCACCGCCGCCGCCGCCGTCCGCGCCCGAAGCCTCGGCCCCGGATGCCGCTCGTCCCGCCAAGCTGGCGCCGCCGCCCAAGCCCAAGAAGGGCGCCGCCGCGGCTGCGCCCGAGGCGCCGCCCGCGGAGCCAGCGCCCGTCGCGGCTCCTCCCGCCTCCGACGCGCCGCCGGCCTCGTCCTCATTCTCCGCCGAGGCGCCGCCGATGGGCGACGCGGCGACGGCCACGGCGGACTCGCCTGTCGCCGCGCCCGCGCCCGCGGCGTCCCAGGACGTCGACGTCGCCCCGCCGGACGTGCCGTCACGCACATCGCAGCCGCCACCGTTGCCGGGCTCGGGTCCGCAGAGCAGCCGCCCGCCCGTTCCCAGTCGCAATCCTCCGCCGCCTCCACCTCCGGGCTCGGCCGCGCGCGCGGGCGCACCACCGCCGCCGCCCTCCATGCGGCCGCCGTTACCGCCGCCGACGGGCGGCAAGGGTCCGCCACCGCCTCCGCCCAAGGGCGCGAAAGCAGCTCCGCCGCTTCCGCCTGGCTCGCGCGGTAAAGGTGGTCCGCCGCCAAAGGCGCAGGCTGCCGTCGCTACCGCGACTGCCGCCCCTGAGCCCGGTTACGTTCCCGGCACGTCCGACGTGACCGAAATCCGCCCGCCGGTGCAGCCCGCGGACGCCGACGAAGACGAAGAGAGCGGCGAGTTTTCCGTCGACGAAGACGAGCTGATCGACGATCAGCCCCGCTGAGTCGGTAACCATCGCACGGTGAGGCGTCGCAACCTCACCGCAGCTGGCCGAGCCTCAGGCAGCCGGCGTCGGCGTCCAGCTCGGCCTCGGCGCCGAGCAGCAGCGGCTGATTGGGCAAGTCGTGCCCAAACGCCAGCCCCGTAACGACCGGCACGCCCCAGCTCAGCAGCTCGCGCTCCAGCACCTGCTCGACCGCCACCCGGTGCGCCCCCGGTGGGCAATCCGTAAAGCCGCCCACCGCGACGCCCGCGAGGCCGCGCAGGTGTCCGCCGACGCGCAGCGCGCTCAGCATGCGATCGATGCGGTACGAAACCTCCGTTACGTCTTCGAGCGCCAAGATGGCGCCGGCCGGCAGCTGCAGGCGTCCCGTCACCGCGCACGTGAACAGCACCGTCAAGTTGCCGCCCACCAGTGGGCCGCGTGCAATGCCTCCGCGCAGCGCCCGACCTTGCAAGCTGCGCGGCGCCAGCGGCGCCTCCAGCGCGCGAATCCACGCCGAGCGGGCGTGGGCATCACCGCGCCCCAGGCCGGCCGCATGGTGCGCATGCAGGGACGCCACCCCCACCGCTTGCGCCTCGAGATGAAGGGCGGTCACGTCCGAAAAACCGACCAGCCATTTGGGAGCGCGGCGCAGCGCCGCAAAATCCACGTCGTGGGCGATGCGGGTGATGCCATAGCCACCGCGCGCGGCGATTACCGCGGCGACGTCGGGAGCCGCGAGCGCCTGCGCCAGCTCATCGCGCCGTCGCGCGTCGGAACCGGCCAGAAAGCCGTCCCGCTCGAACATGCGCCAGTCGAATTGCACGCGGTAGCGCTCGCCCAGAAAAGCCACGCCGCACAGAGCCAAAGTCCGATCGAACGGGCTCGCGGGGGCAATGACGCGCACGGTTGCCCCGGGGCCGAGCGCAGGGGGAATCACGAGCGAAGGCAAGCCTAGTCACGCTAACATGGCGACCCCGTTCTCATGCAGCGTAACGCCCTTGCTCGCCTCTCCGACGTCGCCCAAAGCACGCTCCCGTTTTTGGCACGGGTGGCGCACGCGGCGACCAGGGCCCGTGACGAGCTGCGGCTGCGGCTCTTGGGCGATGATTTCGAAGAGCGGGTGCGCAGCCTGCAGCGCCGCTACACCACGCTCGGCGGCGATCCGTTCGGCTTCGATCCGGAAACGGCCCGCCAAGCCGCGATGGTGGTGGCCGTGTTTCACCGTCTCTATTTTCGAACCGAGGTGTTCGGCATCGAGCACGTCCCGCCCGGGCGAGCACTCTTGATCGCCAATCATTCGGGGCAGATCCCGATCGACGCGGCCATCATCGGCTCGGCCATGTTCTATGACGCGCGTCCGCCACGCGTGACTCGCGCCATGGTCGAAAAATGGACGGCCACGCTGCCGTTCGTGTCGGCGTTCTTCAGTCGGGTAGGGCAGGTCGTCGGCTTACAAGAGAACGCGGTTCGGCTGTTGGAAATGGGCGAGCTGGTGTTGGCGTTTCCGGAAGGCATGCGCGCCATCAGCAAGCCGTTCGCCAATCGCTACCAGCTCGAGCCGTTCGGCCACGGCTTCATGCGCCTGGCGCTGCGCACGCAAACGCCGATCGTGCCGGTCGCGGTGATTGGCGCCGAAGAGCAATATCTGAGCTTCGGTAACATCGAGTGGGCGGCCAAAGCGCTCGGGCTGCCGTCTTTTCCCGTAGTTCCGCAGCTGCTGCTGCCGGGCGGGGCGATGCCGCTGCCGACCAAATATCGACTCCACTTTGGCGAGCCGATGCGCTTTTACGGCGACCCGGACGACGACGAGAGCGTGATCGGCGACAAAGTGTGGCTGGTCCAGCAGACCATCAACGATCTGCTCCGGCGCGGCTTGCGCGAGCGGCGTGGAGTGTTTCTGTGAGCTCGCCCCCCAACCTGCTCGTGACCCAAACCGAGCTCGGCCCGGTCGTCGTCACCGGCATCTGCGGCCGCTTGGGGCGAGAGCTGTCGCGCCTGCTCCATCGCAAGCGCAAGGTGATCGGCGTCGACCGGCGCGCCTTCATCGATCCGCCCGGCGACATCGAGCACCACCAGCTCGACATTCGCAGCCACAAAGCCCGCGAGGTATTTCGGCACGGCATCGCCGCCGTCGTTCATCTAGGCGTGATGCACGACCCGCACGAAAGCTCCGAAGAACACCACGACTTCAACGTCGTCGGCCTGCAGAAGGTGCTCGAGTACGTCGACGTCTACAAAGTCCCCAAGCTTTTGCTGCTTTCGAGCGCCAACGTCTACGGGCCTCGCCCCGACAATCCGCAGCTCATCCGTGAAGACGCGCCGCTCTTGGGCGCGGGCCCGTTCAGTGACATTCGCGATTTGGTCGAGCTCGACATGCTCGTGAACGCTTTTTTTTGGCGCTGTCCCAGCACCGAAACCGTCATTTTGCGGCCCGCGCACATCTTGGGCACCGTCAAAAACGCGCCCAGCAACTACCTTCGCCTCGACGTGGTGCCGACCCTGCTCGGCTTCGACCCGATGATGCAGGTCGTTCACCAACGCGACGTCTTGCAAGCCATCGATCTTGCGCTTTCGCCCGGCGTGCGCGGCATCTTCAACATCGGCGGCCCCGAGCCGATGGCGCTTTCGAAGGCGATTTCATTGCTGGGCCGGCGCGCGATGGCGGTTCCGCACTCACTGGCGAAGGCCGCGGTGAAAAATCTATTTCGCGTCCGCCTCACGAAATTCCCTGCGCCCGAGCTCGATTTCATCCGCTACGTTTGTATGGTCGACGACACCAAGGCTCGCACCGAGCTCGGCTACGCGCCCGCCCACAACCTCGAAGCCACGCTGCGCGCCGTCGACGAGGAGCGCTGGGTCGCGTGAGTCGCGTCGTCTTCACCTTGGCCGCGAGCGTGCTCCTGATGACCGGTTGCCCCAGCACGTCGACCGAGCCTCCGCCGCCGCCCCGCAAGCCCGAAATTCCCACCGCGCCGCCGCGCGCGCTCGGGGCCCTGGCCGCCGGCACCGACGCCGCCCCCCGGCCCGACGTGAGCTTGCCCGGCGAGGAAGCCGAGCCGGACGTTCCGCTCGTGCCACCCACCGCTCCCGCTCCCGCACCGGAAGACAGCGCGCTGCCCGTGAAGCCGGCGCCGCCGGCGATGGCGCCCGACGGAGGAATGGCCCTATGAAAGAGCGTCTTTGCCTACTCGCGTGGGGAGTTTTACTGACCGCTTGTGGTCCGGTAGGTCGCCCCAGCGGCCTGCCCGCGCCCGAATACGAGGTGCCGCAGCTCGACCCGTGGCCGCCCGCTTCGTCCGCAACCGCGAAGGCGGGAGCGCCCGCGGTCGAGCCTGCACCGGTGGGGGTCGAGCCAGCGCCTGAAGAACCGGCGGGCCCGCCGCAAAACGCTGGCGGAAGTGGTGCTACGCTGCCGCCAGGCACCCCGTGAGCTCTGTCCGAGACCAAGCAACCCGCGCTCGCGCCGTAAAAAAGGCGCTGGCGCTGGCCCCCCGTAAACAAAAAGACCAGGCGCTGAGCGAAGTAGCCGCGCGCCTGCGCGCCGCCACCGCCGCCATCGGCGACGCCAACGCGCGCGACTTGGAAGCCGGCGCCGCCGCCGGGCTGGCACCGGCCATGCTCGATCGGTTGCGCATGGACGCCAAGGTCGTCGAACAGACCGCCCGCGCCGTGGAGCACGTCGCAAGTCTGCCGGATCCGGTCGGCAGCCGTGGGCCGATGCAGCGTCTGCCCAACGGCTTGCTCACCGGACATGAGCGCCTGCCGCTCGGGGTCATCGGTATCATTTACGAGTCGCGCCCCAACGTCACCATCGACGCCGCCGTGCTGTGCTTGAAGGCCGGCAACGCCGTGCTCTTGCGCGGCGGTAAAGAAGCCGCCCACACCAATTTAGTGCTCGGGCGCATCCTGCAAGAAGCGCTCGAAGCGGCGCGTCTGCCGGGGGACGCGGTTCAGATCGTGCCGCCCGGTGATCGCGAAAGCGTGCGCGAAATGGTCGGCTTGACGGGTCTGCTCGACTTGGTCATTCCGCGCGGGGGCGAAGGGCTCGTGCGCTTCGTGTGCGAGAACGCGCGCGTGCCGGTCGTGCAGCACTACAAGGGCGTCTGTCACCTGTTCCTGGACGCCGACGCCGAGCTCGAGCGCGCGGCCGCGATCGCGGTCAACGCCAAGGCGGTGCGGCCCGGCACCTGCAACTCGCTCGAGTGTCTGCTGGTCGACGAAAGCGCCGCAAAACGCCTGCTGCCCGGCGTCGCCAAGCAGCTTTTGGACGCTGGCGTCGAGCTGCGGGGCGACCCCGCAACGGTCGCGCTGGTGCCGCAAGCCAAGCCCGCCACCGACGACGACTACGGCCAAGAATTTTTGGCGAAGATCCTCGCCGTCAAGGTGGTCAAAGGCATCGACGGCGCCATCGAGCACATCGATCGCTACGGCTCCAACCACACCGAGGCGATCGTCACCAATTCGTACGCCAACGCGCAGCGCTTCGTGCGTGAGCTCGATGCGAGCTGCGTGATCGTGAACGCCTCCACGCGCTTCAACGACGGTGGCGAGCTGGGGCTCGGCGCCGAAATCGGAATCTCGACCTCGAAGATGCACGCCTACGGACCGATGGGGCTCGAGAGCCTCACCGCCGAGAAGTGGATCGTCTTCGGGGAAGGCCAAGTGCGAGGCTAAAAGCTGTGACGGCTGCTGCGAACACATGAAGAAAAAACTGAAGGCTCTCAAGAAACCCGTCCGCGTTACCGGCAAGCCCACGCCGCTGCGTGCGGCGACCAAGCCCGTTCACGACTCCACCGAGGCCCAGCGCATGGCGTTGGCGGCCGCCGCCGCTGCGCTCGACAAAAAAGCCATGGGCGTCGAGATCATCGATGTCTGCGGCAAGGTCGACTACGCCGACTACCTCGTGCTCATGACCGGGCACGCCGATCGCCACGTGGCCGCCATCGCCGACGCCGTCGACGAAGCACTCGGTAAGCAAGGCTGGCACGCGATCTCGATCGAAGGCCTGCCGCGCGGCCAATGGGTGCTCATCGACTTCGTCGACATCGTGGTCCACGTCTTTTTGGCCGAAACGCGCTCGCTGTACGATCTGGACGGCTTGTGGATGGACGCCAAACGCGTGCGAGTCCCCGGGCAGGTCTGAGCCCGTCGTGGCGAGCGAGATAGCAGGAAGGCGGGGAGGCGGGGAGGGCGCCAACCCGGGCTTTCTTTTGTTCGAGCGGGCGAGCCCGAGAGGCTCTGCCTTTCCTGTTCGCGCCGGAGCCGACTGGCTCGCCCGCCCCCAAAAATCTCTGCTCGAAATCTTCCCGCCTCCCCGCCTCCCTGTTGATTCCCGCTCGTCCAGCGAGGCGCGATGAAGCTCGTCGTCATTGCGGCGGGGCGCATGAAGGAGCGCGAGGTGCGGGTGATCGCCGACGACTATTTGGGTCGAATTCGGCGGTACGTGAAGTGTGACGAAGTCGAGGTGAAGTCTGCGAAAGACTTGGCGGGCGCGGTGCCGGAGGGCGCGCTGCTCGTGGCCCTGGAGGTTGACGGCGACGCCGTCACCAGCACCGAGCTTTCACGGCGCGTCGAGCGCTGGGGCAGCACCGGCAAGGGCATCGTCGCGTTCATCATCGGCGACGCTGACGGCATTCCCAAGGCGCTGTCGAAGAGCGCTGCCGCGCGCAT
>Ga0164241_10003460_pt1 | contig 15886 bp, 8 predicted proteins | sample OricomyardsoilBY_FD_108780 | JGI IMG/M metagenome (GOLD analysis project Ga0164241, IMG submission 108780) | Backyard soil microbial communities from Emeryville, California, USA - Original compost - Back yard soil (BY) | ecosystem: Environmental > Terrestrial > Soil > Unclassified | place: USA... | reverse complement strand
GGATGCGGTGCTCGTGCTCGATTCGCGACGGCGTATCCAACAAATCACGCCACGCGCGGCGACGCTGCTCGGGCGCAAACCGGGCAAACTGCTCGGCCAGCCATTTGAGAGCGTCGGTGACCTCGAAGCGCTCGGCCTCATTGCGCGCGAGCAGCCGGTTTACCGCAGCACCCGCCGGCCTTCGTTGATCATCGTGACGTTGCGGGTGATCGAATACCGGAGCGGCGAACACGACGAGCTGATGCGGCCCTGGCAAGGCAGCGTGGAACTCGCGGTTCTGCGCAGTCCCGACGGCCACGTGATCGCCGTGAACGAAGCCTTTGCCCGTAAATTCGGAATTCCGAGACCATCGTGGCCGGGCGTTGACGCCGCCACGCTGATCCACCCCGACGACCTGCCGGGCTGGCGCGCGGCGGTGGCGCGGATCGACCGCGCGCCCTATCGCGGTTCACACGAGCATCGCTGGCAGACCGCTCAAGGCTGGCGCTGGCTTTCATGGGAGGACGGCGCGGTCCGCAGTGCGGAAGGCGAGATCATCGGGTTTCGCTCGATCGGGCGCGACGTGACCAAGCGCCGGCTGGCCGAGGAACATTTTCAAAAGCTGGCGAGCGCGGTCGAGCAGTCGCCGTTCGCGATTGTCATGACGACGCCCGATGGGCGCGTTCAGTATGTGAATCCGCGATACACGCACACGACAGGCTTCACGCTGGAGGAGATTTTCGAAAAAAACATTCCCGTGCTGCGCGGCGGCCACGCGAGCGACGAATCGTTCCGCGAATTCGAGGAAACGATGAAGGCCGGGCGCAAGTGGACCGGGGAGCTTTGCACGCGTCGCAAGGACGGCGCGGCGCTGTGGGAGTCGGTGCAAGTTTCACCGATTCGGAACTTCGCCGAGGAAGTCACGCATCTGCTCTCGATGCGGGAGGACATCACGGAGCGGAAGAAGCTCGAGGACCAGCTCCGCCAGGCGCAAAAAATGGAAAGCCTCGGCACCCTCGCCGGCGGGATCGCGCACGATTTCAACAACGTGCTCGCGATCATCAACGGCTTCGCGGAAATCGCGATCAGCCGCGGTCCGGCGAACGAGACGCAGGCGCGGCATCTGCGCGAGATTCAGGACGCGGCGCAACGTGCGGTCGGCCTGGTGCGCCAGATCCTCACCTTCAGCCGCAAGACGGAATCCACCTTCAAGTCGGTTTCCGCGAACCAGCAGATCAAGGATCTGGGGCGGATGTGCGCGGAGACATTTCCGCGGACGATCGCGTTTGAATTTTCGCTCGATGAGACGCTGCCGGAGTTTTCGGCGGACCCGAACCAGCTCCAGCAGGTGATCATGAATTTGTGTGTGAACGCGCGCGACGCGATGCTGCCGCAAGGCGGCGGCCGCATCTCGGTGTCCACCGCGCGCGTGGCCGGAGCGACCTTGCACCGGCTCGGCGCGGATCTCGGGCGCGACTACATCTGCATCCGCGTGGCCGATACGGGCTGCGGCATGCCGGCGCATGTGCGCGCGCGGATTTTCGAACCGTTTTTCACGACCAAGCAAGGCAGCGGCGGCACGGGCCTCGGGCTGTCGGTTGTTTACGGAATCATTTTGAATCACCGCGGCTTTCTCGAAGTGGAGAGTTCGGAAGGGCAGGGCAGCACGTTCCTCATTTATCTCCCGTTGGAGACGGTGAAACCGACGCTCGCGGCCGCGCCGTCGTCGGGCATTGCGCGTCGCGTTCCGCGCGGGACCGAGACGATTCTGGCGATCGAGGACGAACAAAGCCTGCGCGATCTTTTGAAGGCGTTGTTGGTGCCGAGCGGATACAAACTCCTGCTGGCGGCCGATGGCGTGGAGGCGGTCAACATGTTGATGTCGGAGCCCGCGAAGATCGATGCGATCCTGCTCGATTTGAACCTGCCGCGTATGAACGGGCTGGAGGTTTTCAGGAATATCCGCCGGCTGCGGCCCGACGCGAAAGTGATCGTCATCAGCGGAAACATCACGCCTGAGATGCGCCAGGAGTTGATCGGACTCGGGCAGAACGATTTCATCCCGAAGCCGTACAGCCTCGAGGACCTCGCGTTTCGCCTGCGAGAATTGCTCGATTCGAAACCGGCCGGAAAGGCGTGAGCGCCAGCGAGGGACGCGCGCCCTCCGGATTCCGCTCAATCGCGGTCGGATTAAGCCGATGCAGGCGAGAGATTATCATGTTCTCTTCCAGCCGACATAACCTCGTCGCCGGCCGATGCTGCCCCGCGCGGTACGAAGGCGTTCGCGCGAGCGGAGCTTGCGGCTTCGAAAGAAAAGGCGGCCATCCGTGAACCCCGCCCGTACGACAACCGTGCGTCCCGCGCTGGTTCCCCCGGCGTCGTCTTTGATCACGTCGGGCGCGCAGATGGCGACGGACGAGCAACTGCTTGCCCCGGTCTATGCGCGCGGAGATCGGTGGATGCGGATTTTTGTGACCGGTCACGCCGTGCTGGCGCTGGTGCTCGCGGGCGTGCGCGAGACCTGGGTGGTGACGGCCTGCGTGGCCCCCGTGATTTTCGCCGCGTTCATGATCTGCCTGCGGCTCGTGCCGGGTTCGTTTTTGATGCGCTGCGTGGCGGGCCTCACGTTGCAAGGCATGGTAAGCCTGCACGTCTATCAATTGGGGGGGCTGGATGAGGCGCACTTTTTCTATTTCACCGCGATGACCATGATGGTCGTGTACGCGGACTGGCGTGCGCTCGTGCCCGCGACCGCGGCGACGTTCGGCCTGTACTTTCTGTTTATGACGTGGGAAACGCCGGACCACGCGCAGGTTTATTTCGCGCACGGAAGCGGCGGCGTATTGAAACTTTGGTTGCACTTTTCCGGCATGCTCTTGCAAGTCGCGGTGGTGAGCGTCTGGTCGTGGATCAACCGCCGCCATATCTTGGGCGAAGAGCGGAGCCGGTTGCGTTCGAAGGAGCAGCAGCGCGAACTCGAACAGCAGCTTGAACGCGTCCGCCGTTCAGAAGCGCTTCTGCAATCGAGCGGCCAGGTCTTGCTGGAAACGCAGGGCAAGATGGCGCGTGAAATCCGCGAGCGTCGGAAGACCGAGGAGACCTTGTTGATGGCGAAAGCCGAACTCGAAGGCGCGAACAGCCAGTTGGAAAACTCTATCGCGCGGGCCAACGAACTCGCCCTCTCCGCCGAGGTCGCGAATCAGGCCAAGAGCGCGTTCCTCGCGGTGATGAGCCACGAGATCCGCACGCCGCTCAACGGCGTGATCGGCATGACGGACCTGATGCTCGACGCGCCGCTCACGGAGCCTCAACGCGACGGCCTCGAAACCATCCGCAATTCGGGCAACAGCCTGCTGGTGATTCTTAACGACATTCTCGATTTCTCGAAAATCGAATCCGGAAAGCTCGAGTTAGAGCATGTGGATTTTTCCATCGCGCGGCATCTCGACGAGGCGATCGCGTTGTTTTCGGGACGGGCACAGGAAAAAGGAATCCGCCTCACCGGCGTCGTGCGTCCGGGCGTGCCAGCGTGGGTCAACGGCGATGTCACCCGGGTCCGCCAGATTCTCTCCAACCTGGTCAGCAACGCGGTGAAGTTCACCGCGCATGGCGAAGTGACCGTGGAAGTGGCGATCACCGCCGGCGCGGGTCTGGCCCCCGCCGACGGGCAGGTATGTATCCAGTTTGCGGTGCGCGACACGGGCATCGGTGTGCCGCCGGAAAAACAAATTTTGCTCTTCCAGCCTTTTAGCCAGGCGGATCTCTCGACGTCGCGGAAGTTTGGCGGGACCGGCCTCGGACTCGCGATCTGCAAGCGCCTCGCCGAGCTGATGGGCGGCGACGCCTGGATGGAAAGCACGGTCGGCGCGGGCTCGGTTTTCTATTTCTCCCTGCTCGCGCAACCGGCCCAGACGCCGGTGGGTCGTGCGGAATTGCCCGCGGCGTTGTCGCCGATGGGTCGGGGCAATGACAGCGGGCAGCCGCTGCGCCTGCTCTTGGTGGAGGACAATCTTGTGAACCAGAAGGTCGCGCTCGCGATGCTGAAACGGCTCGGGTACGAGGCGGATGTCGCCGGCGACGGCGCGATCGGTATCGAAAAAGTGAGGACGATGGATTATGACGTGGTGCTCATGGACTGGCACATGCCGGAGATGAACGGCCTGGAGGCGACCGCGGTCATCCGTGCCGAGCTGCCCGCGGCGCGCCAGCCGTGGATCGTCGGCCTGACGGCGAACGCGATGCAGGGCGATCGCGAGAAGTGCATCGAGGCAGGCATGGACGACTATATCACGAAGCCCTTGCGCAAAGACGATCTCGAGGCGGCGTTCGCGCGGGTGCAGCCGCGTAACGTCGGCGCGTAGCCGGCTTGTGACCGCGGGTGCGGGGGGCGGATTTCGAGCCGTGGCCGGCGGGCCGCCGGCCACCTCACGCGGGCCGCGTGTGCTCCCCGGAACTTCGATCGCCGGACGCTGGATTTCTCGGACCACGTTTCCGTTGGGCGATTCGAGGCGATGGGGTTGAGACGCGAAAAACGCCGCCTTTGGGAGGCGGCGTTGAAAAGGAGCGGGCGCGTATTCGCGGAGCCGGTACAGAGCGCGGCGGGGTGCCGCAGGCGATCGCTTAGACGTTGGCGGCGATTTCCTGGACGGTCTCGGGGGCGACGACGCGGTCGATGTCGAGGAGCGTTTTCACGGTGCCCTTGATCTTGGCCATGCCGAGGATGTAGCCGGTGTCGATGCGCGTGCCGAAATCCGGCGTGGGCTCGATCTCGGCGCCGGCGAGGTTCACGACCTCTTCGACGCTGTCCACGATCAGACCCATCTGCACGTTTTGCGTCGCGGAGACTTTAACCTGCACGACGACGATGCAGGTGCGCTCGGCGAAGACGGCTTTCAGGCCGAACTTCACACGCAGATCGATGATCGGGATCACGCGGCCGCGGAGATTGATGACGCCCTTCACGAACTCCGGCATCTGCGGCACGGGCGTGATTTTCTGCATGCGAATGATTTCGCGGACCTTCAAGACGGCGACGCCGTAGGACTCGTTATCGAGGGCGACGGTGAGGTACTTGCCGGCATTCTGAGTGGCGATATGGGCGGAAGCGACGGAGGAGCTCATTGAGTAAAGTTGATGGGCGCGGCGTACCGGCATGGCACGTCCGACATCACTCCTTCGTCACCCCGCGGCGCAGCTTTAATAAAAACCGGTGCGGCGGTGCAGGGTGTTTCCCGCAGGGTTTCGTGCGCGAAACTGGTTAAGTTCTCAAGGGTCGCGCCGAAAGAAGGGGAGAGTTTTTCCATCGCTTCCCCATGCCAATTTCCACGGATTCCTACGCCACACTCGACGATCTCAGCAACCGGCTCGCAGGCGAATCCATCCTCGCGCAAGTCGGCCGTGACGAGGGCCTCATTCCCGCATACAGCCTGCTCGGCGAGCTGATCGAGTTGTGCACGGTGGAGCCCGAATTGCGCGAGCCGCTCAGCACGCTCAAGGCCGATCTCGAGCGGAATCTGGACAACGCCCAGCCTTTCGACGACGCGTCGCTTGCTCATCTTCGCAGCGTGGTGAAATGGCTCCCACTCGCGGCCACCGCCAGCAAAGCCGGCCAGCCGCTTCCTGTTCTTTCGAGCCCCGCAGCCGCTGCCGAGCCCGCCGCCGCCGCACCTGCGGCATCGTCCGCGCCCGCCGCCAATTCCGCTCCGGTGGACGATGGTCTCGCGGTGAACGACATGCTCCTCGACCTCAATCTGGAGGAAAACCGCGAGCTTCTGACCGAGTTCCATGCGGAGGCGCTCGACCACCTTCAGCAGATCGAGGCGGCGTTGCTCGCGCTCGATGAGACGCCGGACGACCCCGAGGCGCTCGCTTCCATTTTCCGCTCTTTCCACACCATCAAGGGCGTATCCGGTTTCCTCCATCTCACGCCGATGCACACGCTGACGCACGAGGTGGAATCGCTCCTGGACCTCGCGCGCAACCGCAAGCTGCGCCTGAACTCGACGATCATCACCGAGATCCTCAAGAGCCGCGATGCCGTGCAGAACATGGTGGGCCAGATCACCGTCGCGCTCGAACAGGGAACGCTCCCGAGCGAAGTCATTCTCGTCAGTCATTTGATCCGCGCAGTGAAGCGCCTGGCTGCGGGCGAAAACACATCTGTCGCCGCTCCGGCTAAAGCGGTTGCCGCCGCCGCGCCAGCTCCCGCCGCCGCGCCGCTCGCGCCAGTCGTGCCCTTCACGGCCGCGCCCGCGTCCGAGCCAGTCCCGCTTCCCGGCAAGGCACTCGACCACAAACCGGCGGCCGCTTCCGGTGAGAACAAGAACGCCAGCTCGAGTACTGTCCGCGTCAATACAGACAAACTCGACTCGCTCATGGATGTCGTCGGCGAGCTCGTGATCGTGCAAAGCCAGCTCACCGAATCGGCCCGCGTGCTCGAGATCGATGATGCGGCATTGCAGCGCAACATCACACAATTCGGCCGCCTTACCAAGGAACTCCAGCACACCTCGATGTCGCTGCGCATGATTCCGGTGAAACCCACTTTTCAGAAGATGGAGCGCCTCGTGCGCGACCTCTCGCGCGACTTCAACAAGAAGGTCAATTTCCGCGTCAGCGGCGAAGACACCGAGCTCGACCGCACCGTCGTCGAAGACATCGGCGATCCGCTCGTCCACATGGTTCGCAACTCGCTCGATCACGGTTTGGAAATGCCGGCCGACCGCGTCGCCGCAGGAAAAACCGAGGCGGGCAACGTCCACCTCAAGGCTTATCACGAGGGCGGCAACATCGTCATCGAACTCAGCGACGACGGTCGTGGCATCAACACCGAGAAGGTTCTCGCGAAAGCGCGTAAGCAAAATCTCATCCCGGAAAACGTGCAGCTCACCAAGGATGAGGTCCTGCACCTGATTTTCCTGCCCGGTTTCTCCACCGCCGAAAAGGTCACATCCGTTTCCGGTCGCGGCGTCGGCATGGACGTCGTGAAGCGCAACATCGAGAAGCTGCGTGGCCGGATCGAGATCGACTCCGAGATGGGCAAAGGCTCGACCTTCCGTATCAAACTTCCCCTTACGATGGCCATCATCGATGGGCTTGTCGTGCGCGTGGGCGAGGACCGGTTCATTCTCCCGAGCACCTCGGTGCAGATGGCGTTGCGGCCGGCGCGCGAGGCGCTTTCGACCGTGCATGGCCATGGCGAAGTGCTCGATCATCGCGGCAAAATTCTTCCCATTCACCGTTTGCATCGCCGCTTTCAAATCGCGGGCGCGGTTGAAAATCCGTGGGAAGGCATCGTGGTCATCGTGGAAAACAACGGCCGCGCCTCCGCGTTGCTGGTGGATGACATGGTCAGCAAACAGGAAGTCGTCATCAAGAGCCTCGGTGGCTTCCTCCAGAATCTCGCAGGTGTATCCGGTGGCGCGATTCTCGGCGACGGCGGCATCGCGTTGATTCTCGATCCCACGTCGTTGTTCTCCGCCGCTTAATTTTCACGCCGCCCATGTCCGCCCAGCTTACTTTTGCCGAGGTTTGCGAGAAAGCCCTTCGTCTGCCGTGCTCGCCCGCATTGCTGCCGAGGTTGATCGCCGTGTTGGAGAACGAGGATGCCTCGATCGACGAACTCCAGGAGGTGATCCAGATCGATCCTGCTCTGGCCAGCTCGACATTGCGCCTCGCGAACTCCGCGTATTTCGCCGCGGGCAGCAGTGTCGTCGAAAATCTGGGCGAGGCGCTGATGCGGCTCGGTCAGAAGGAAGTTTACCGCCTCGCCGCGCTTTCGCTTGCGAGCCGCTGGATGACGCAAAAGGCCGAAGGTTATCGTTGGGAAGCCGGCGATTTCTGCCGTCTCTCGCTCGTGACGGCGGTCGCCGCCGAATATCTCGCCGAGGAAACCGGACGTGTGGATCCAAAAACCGCATACACAGCCGGGCTCGTTCATGAGATCGGCAAACTCGCGGTGGCTCATGCCTGCGCCGAGCAGTTTCCCGCCGTGCGCGCCGAGCAATCGGGCACGGGCTGCACCTGGCTTCAGGCGGAGAAAAAGATTCTCGGCTTCGACCACGCTGAAGTGGGCGCGGAGTTGCTGACCCGCTGGAAATTTCCGCCGTCGCTGATTGCGGTCGGCATTCACAATCCGCCGAAAGCCGACAATCCGGCCGACGTGCTTCCGCTGCTGGTGCATGTGCACGCCGCGAAGTTCCTCGCCGTGACGATCGGTGCGGGAGTGGCGGAGGACGGATTTCTCTTCGAGCTAAACTCGACCCTGCTGGTCGATTCGGGCTTCACGCCCGAGATGCTCGAGCTGGCGATTCCCGAAGTGCTCGAGCGCGCGGGAAAGCTGCTCAAGGAAAACCTTTCGCATGGATCTCTCAGCTTTTGAAGCGATGAGCTGAGCGGGTCCGTGCGGATTAACTGGGGCGGTGGCCGTTGATACCGGCTGCCGCCCTTTTTTTGTTTTAACGCGTCGCGGGTGTTTTCGCCTCGGCGGAATAATTCAAGAAATTGAAAAGCAGTTTCCTCGCGACCTGCGCGGGGCCTTCGGGGCGGTTCAAGTTGCCGGCGATGTCCAAGGTCGAGAACACGATGCGCCCGCGGCCGAGCCGAATCACGCCGACGGCGGTGCCGAGTTTCATCGGGTAGCAGTGATAACAACCGGCGACCAACTCTTCGCCGGACATTTCCAAGCCAAGGCGTTCGTCGCCATTGCGCACGATGTCTTGATACGGCCAATCCATCGCCGTGTTGACGGGCAGCCCACGCATCAACGGATGCTCGCGCACGAAATGAATCCCGCCGAGCCACGTGCGGCCGACTTTGAAAGCGGAGTCGTAGCGCACGTGTGATTCCGGCATCTGGCTGATCAACGGCATCCATGCATCGGCGTGATCGAGAACGATGAGCGTAGTGCCGTCGCGCCTCACGCGCTCAAGAATCGGCTGCGCAAGTGACGGGCCGTCGCCCGGAGCGACCCAGTTTAATTCACAACGCGCAGCGCCGCGGCCTTGTTGAAAATCCAGGCGGAAGGATGCGGATTTGGCCGCGGGAATTTCGATCTCGCCGCGCAGGAGCGCTGACGTTTTTCCGGGCCGGCCATCGATGATGGTGTGGCCGTCGATCACGAGCTTCACCGGACCGCTGCTGCGCGAAACGAAGACGTAGCGTCCCGAATGCGGCAGTTGAATGACGCCTTCCCAGCGCACGCCGTAATCGCTCATGACGGCCAGCGCCGGATCGGGCGCCGCGCCGTCTTCGACAGAGTACGAGAGGCGAGGATCGACGCGGCTGAGCACGTGGCTTTGAAATTTCGGATCGCTGAAAAACGTCGCGCGCAGTCCGGCTTCGTTGCTTTCCGTCAGGTGAAGTTGAGACGCGGGAACAGGCACCGGATCGCTTTCGAGCGGTGACGCGGTCGTGACGATCCAGTTCAGCGCGGGCAACGAATCCGCGTACGCTGGGACGGTGAGCTTTTTGGATTGGGCGAGAAATCCGCCCACGCGGTTGTCGTATTCCCAGATGGCGCCGTTGTCGGGAATGTCGTCGTGCTGCCAATCCACGGCCCAGACGTTGTCGTGGCCGCGCGCGAGTTCTGTATCCGTGGCGTCGATCAAGCGCGCCTCGACTTGCAGTGCGCCGCGAGCGGCGGAACTCACGGGAAGTCGGATATTTTCCGCGAGGAGCTGGCCGTAAACGTCGCCGCCGGTGAGGTTCACGGGCAACTCTGCCGTGGAAACTTCGTGGCCGGTTTCGTCGCGCAACGCGACGTGGAGGCGATGCGGACCGCGCAAATTTTTCTCGTTGATCGCGAAAAAATCCGCGACGACCTCGCCGGACGGTTGCACGACGGACGTGCGTACTTTCACCGCGATGTATTGAGGCTGGTTGTAGTAACTGAGAATCGCGGGATGGCCTTTGGGATTTCGAAAACAGTCCACGATGCCCGAGTGGTTTTCGATGATCTCAGATTCCCAGCCGTTGATCGTGTAGCCATCGCCGACGTTCGACATGCGCATGTTTTCGATGCGTTTGCCTTGGTGAAGAAACGAGACATCGCCCATCGTGGACGTAAGCGCATCGACGCTCGGAAAAGCGGAGCGGAGATTTTTTTCGTCGAGAAACGCGTCGAAGGTTTTGAACCATTCTTGATAGAGCGCGCCGTCCCAGCCCGCGGTGGGCGAAGCGTCGAGCGAGGCCTTGATTTTTTCGAGACGCGGCGGAGTCGAGATCGCGCCTTCTTCGCCCCAGAAAACGATCTCGCGCGCGTTATCGATCACGTTGTGGAAATGCGTCGGATCGCGGTAGAGTCCGTCGTTCCAGACGGCGGGCCCGCCCGCATGATGCACATCGTACCAACCGTTCATGTGCACGTTTTCGTCGAACGGGCGGAAATGCATTTTCGCGGGATCGTCGATGTCGACGCCGCGCGCCCAAGCAGACGTGTGGAGGATGAAACGGCTCGGGTCGATCGCGTGCGCGGCGGCCATGTCTTCGCGGTGGCGGGCGATCTCGGCGGGATTCGGGTGCGGATTTCGCGAGTCCCATTCGTTGATTAAATTATAGATGACGAGCGATGGATGGCTGCGATCGCGGCGAACCATGCGAAGAAATTTTTCCCGCGCGAGCAGGCGTCCGAAGGGATCGTTGGTCACGGATTTATAGGCGCCCGGCTCTTCGAAGTAGAGCAGCCCGAGTTCGTCGGCCTTTTCGAACACGACGGGATTTCCGATCGCGCGGTGAAAGTTGAGCATGTTCAACCCGAGCGCTTTCGCGACGCGGATTTGTTTCTCGGCGAGCTCGGGCGTCGGGAAAATTCCGTTGATCGGCCAGAAGCCCCAACTGATCGCGCTGCGCAGGACGATGCGGCGGTTGTTGAGCTTCAAAATCGCATCGGTGCCGAGGCCTTCGGCCGTGAACCAACGAAATCCAAAAGACTGTCGCGCGTGGTCGGAGACGGTGCCGTTTTCGGCGGCGCGCATTTTCACGTCGCAGTCGTAGAGTTGTGGATCGTCGGGCGTCCATGCCTTCGCGTCGGGCGCGGAGATTTTGATGGTGAGCGTGCTTTCGCCTGCGGCGATGTGTGTGTCGCGCAGCGTGGTTTGAAACGCGATTTTGCCGTGCGTGCCGCGGTGGGAGACGGCCAGCTCGAGGTCGCGTTTCACGGGTGCGCCCGACGTGTTGCGGAGGGTGATGATCGCGTTGGCTTCCGTGAGTGCGGGTGTGTTTTGGATGTAGATGTCCGCCACATAAACGGGATCGCAGATCACCAGCGCGACGCGTCCGGTGATGCCGCCGAAACCGTGGCTCATGGGTAGCGCGTATTTGCCCCAGCGCATGGCGGCTGAATCGCGCCAGTCAAAATTGCCGGCGGGATCGGTGATGCGAACCGCAATCTCGCAAGGGCCGTCGCGTTCGATGAAGGCGGACACATCGATTTCCACCGGGGAATTGCCGACGACGTCGTAGCCGGCGAGGTGGCGGTTCACGAAAATCTCGGCGCGCTGTCTCATCGACTCGAAGCGGAGCAGCACGCGGCGGCCCGGCTTAAACCCGCTGATCTCGACGTGGCGCGTCCACCAACTCACGCCGGTGATGTCGCCATCGGGGCCGGGTGTTTTTTGAAGATATTCCTCGACGGTGCCCGGAACGGATACGCGCAACGCGTCCGTTTTGATGAGGCCGTCCCAGCCGCCGGTCGGCGGATTCACCGGGAGTCCGTTCAAAGGCGGGGTGGGAAAAAACAAGGGATCTGTTTTCCATTCGGCCGCGCGATCGAGCCACAGCGACCAGCCGCTGCCTGAAAGGTCCGTTTCAACGCGCCCGTTTGGCTGAGCCTGTGCGAGCGTCGTCCAGACGGTGAAGGATGCGGATACGATTAGTAGAAAGCGTGAAAGGAACGGCATCATGAGGGGTGAGGCGAGGGGGAGGGCGGGGCGCGGCGACCGCGAAATTTTATTCCACGACCCGTCCGACTGCGGAGGACGCGCGTTATCCTGGCTGAACCAAAATCGAGGCGAAGCGAATGCCGCGCTGTGCGCACCGTTGATTTGCGGCGCTGGAAAAAATTCGACGTCCACGTGGCGTCCGTGCGGCGACCGGATGGTTTCGCGCAAGAAACGTTTCATTTTTTCGCGGCCGCGCCGATGAAGGAGCAAAAGCGACAAGTGATGCTGTCGCCCCTCGCGGAGCAGCCCAACCGTTGTGCCGCGAAATTTCAGGTGTTGTGGTCAGCCCGGTCGTGCGCGCAAGCGGCGACCGGGCCTTTTTTTCTCAAAAAAGGACACGTGCCTTTTTACCTCAAGTGCGAGCAAGCCGCGACGTAAGGAGTGGTCCCTGATACATGACTAATAAGCTTCGCAATTACTCCGCGTTGACCCTGGCCGCTCTGGCCGCGGTCTCCTCGGCCCAAGCAATTGATGCCGGTGGCATCGCCATTCACGGCGCCGTCAGCGCCACAGCCGCATACTCCGGCGATTACGACTATTATGGAGATACGTCGGACAGCCTCGATCTGGACGTGAAAGAGATCACGCTCAACGGCGCGTATCGCTTCGACAGCGGCCTGCGCATCGCGGCGCAGCTCTACGCGTATGACCTCGCAGGATACAAGGATCTCACGCTCGATTTCGCGACCGTGGATTACTCGTTCAACGAAATGATCGGCCTCCGCGTCGGCCGCAACAAGCTGCCGCAAGGGCTTTATGGCGAAGTGCAGGATCTCGACCAGATCCGCGTTTTCGCGTCGCTGCCACTGAACTTTTATCCACGCGCCGCGCGTCCGTTGAGCGCCGGCTATAATGGCGCCGGTCTCTACGGCACGCTCGGTCTCGCGAAGGCGGGCAGCGTCGATTACCAGATCTTTTTCGGCTGGGTTGATAATATCGACGGCGATGCCCCGTATGTGCGCGGCAATAACGGCCTCCTTCAGATCGATGGCATCGATATCGATCAGGCGATGGGCGGTTCGCTCGTGTGGAACGCGCCCGTCGAGGGACTCAAGTTTGGCTACACATACAACCTGTTCCCCGACATCAAATCGAACGGCCATTTGCAGACCACCGCGGGGATGCTGGCCTCGGGATACTCGGGCAACGAAGCGGCAGGCATCGATTTCCTCTATGGCGCGGGCACCTGGGATTACTCAGGTATGTTCGCGGGCACACCGAACACCGCGACCGTGGACGCGAGTGTGCAGATTCTTTCCGTCGAGTACACGCACGACAAATGGATCGGCGCAGCTGAGTACAAGAAGTCGAAAAACGAAGGAGTCACGAGCGTGCCGGCTTTCGGCATTTCCAACCAGGTTACCCTCTCCGAAGAAGAGCACTGGTACGCGCAGGTCACTTATCAAGCGACGGACAAGTTTGGCGCGGGCGTTTACTACGCGCACAGCGATTTCGATCCGAAAAACACGGACGCGCGGGATGATAAATACACCACGGTCAAAGACCTGGCGGTCGGTGCCAGTTACGCGCTGACCTCGAACTGGCTGATCAAAGTCGAAGGCCACGCCCTCGATGGCCTCGCCAAGTTAAACCTCGCGGGGGACGTGAACCGCAACACGCCGGACTCCAGTTGGAACTACTTCGTGGTGAAAACTACGTTCAGCTTCTGAGGCGCGCCATCACAACGAGAACTCTCCTTATGAAACGCATTCTCCTAGTCCTCGCGCTCGCCGGCTTCGCGCTTTCGGCGCGCGCCCAAGACGCGGTTTTCATCGCCAACCCCGCCACGGCCGACTCCGCGCTGAAAGCGGACGACGTCAAAGCCATCCTCCTCGGAAACAAAACGAAGTGGGATGGTGGCGGCATCATCAAGCTCGTCGTCCTCACCGATGGCGCGCTGAACGACAAAGTCATCCGTGACTACACGCAGCGCTCCGCCGACCAGTTCGACAAGTACTGGAAGAAACTCGTTTTCACCGGCAAGGGTATGCCGCCCGCGACCGCCAAGACGGACGCGGACGTGATCGAGTATGTATCCAAAAATCCCGGCTCCTTCGGCTACGTCGCGAAGGAAAGCGCCGGCGATAAAGTTAAAATCATCGAGATCAAATAATGTCTCCCCGCGCGGCGGCACCCACGCGCCGCCGCGCCTTCCGGCCCTTCGCGCCGGATATCCTCAAAGGTCCCTTTCATGGTCCGCTCACTCAGCATCGAAAAGAAAATCCTCCTCGGCGTCACGATTCTGGTCGCCGGCTATCTCGCCTCGATCGGCGTCAGCTTCGTCGCAGGCACGCGGGCGGAGGCGCGGCTCAAATTTATCTCGGCCGCGGAGTTTCCGCTCGCGATGGAAAGCCGCGCGGCGTTGTTCACGTTCGACGAGGCGTCGAAACTTTACACGGACGCGACGATGACGGGCGATGAAGACGTCCTCGGCTCGGCGATGAAAAAAAGCGACCAGTCGGCGGCGGAGCTGGCGGATCTGGCCACGCGCGTGACGGCCGATACCGACTCGCTGTCCGCAGCGGGCCGGCAGGTGCTCGCGCACCGTGCGCTGGGCGAAGCGACGTATCGGGCTTTTGGATCGCAGACCGAGGCGAACAAGGCGCAGGTGCAACAGCAGGCGCAGGAGTTCGCCACATCGACCGCGCAAACGCGGGCATTGCTCGCCCAAGTCGCGGACAAGAGCGCATCGTCGTTGAACACGTCGCTGCGCGAACTCGGCGACGCGACGCGACGCCAGCGTTACTTAAACGCGATGATTTGCGCGGTGGTCGTGGTGCTGGGTTTTGGCGCCGTGTGGTTGATCACACGCCGCTCGGTGACGCGGCCGGTGCGCGATGCCGTCTCGGGATTGACGAAATCATCCGAGAGTGTGGCCGCGGTTTCAGCCGAGATGGCGGAGTCGCTTCAGGAGGCGAGTCTCTCGCTTGACGAAGTGGCCGGCGCGGCGCGCCGCAATGGCGAGAATGTGCAGACGGCAAAAAATGTTTCGCGCGCGACGCTGGAAGCGGCGGAGCAAGGCGTGGCCAGCATGGCGACAACGCAGACGACGCTCCGCGGCGTGCACGGCGCGGCCGAGGAATTGCGCCGTGCGATGATGGAGCAACAGAAATCCAGCCAGGCGATTTCCACCATCATCAAGACGATCGACGAGATCGCGTTTCAGACCAATTTGCTCGCGTTGAACGCGGCGGTGGAAGCGGCGCGGGCCGGTGAGGCCGGCCTCGGTTTTGCCGTCGTTGCGAATGAAGTTCGCAGCCTCGCGGGTCGCAGCACGGATGCCGCCAAGGAAACCGCCGAGATGATCGCGAACTCGCTCGCGGTCACGAAGCGCGGAGCCGAAAGCAGCGACCGGGTGTTTTCCGGCGTGCAGGCGGTGCTCGGCGAATCGGCCAAGGTCGAAGCCAACCTCGGCGCGATCGCGGCGAAGGTCGGCGAGATGGACCGGCTCGTGGAAGAGATCAATCAGGCGTCCACCGCACAGGCGGCGGATATCCAAAGAATCAGTACGGCGGTGAGTTCGCTCGATGGTTCGCAGTCGGAAGACGGTCAGGATGCGGCGGTGCAAGTGTTGCGGGCGCAGGCAGGCGAGCTGCGTGAATTGCTCGGCAGCTTGCAGCAACTCGTGAACGGCCGGCGCGGTGGGAAGAAAACGTTGCGCCGTCCAAAATCGGCCGCACCCCGGACGCACGCGGAGGCGCACGAGATCGAGGAACCCGCGCACGTCTAAGGGCGAGCGGGGCGGCTTTGCCGAGCGCTGAAGTTATGGAGTGCGGTGACCCGGCACCGCTTTGCACGACGCGGCTGGCCGCGTCTTTTTTTGTTTATGAGGCCGAGGCGGCTGAGGCGCTCAACGCGCGGTGAGAGAAGGGCTGCCGAGGCAGCCCGGGGAAAGCGGCGTCGAGCCGCCGCACTCCATAACGGGCCGGAGTGGCGGGCGGGTTAGAGCGAAAAGTTTTCGCTGCGAT
>Ga0164241_10003459_pt1 | contig 15888 bp, 20 predicted proteins | sample OricomyardsoilBY_FD_108780 | JGI IMG/M metagenome (GOLD analysis project Ga0164241, IMG submission 108780) | Backyard soil microbial communities from Emeryville, California, USA - Original compost - Back yard soil (BY) | ecosystem: Environmental > Terrestrial > Soil > Unclassified | place: USA... | reverse complement strand
GGCGACGGCGGCCGCGGGTCCGCCGAGGCGGGGCCGGCCACGAGGGCGGCGGTCGCGGCGATCGCGGTCAGGACGAGGGCAAGTCGCTTCATACCGGCCACTGTACGGGCGCACCGGCCGGTGTCCAGGCCTTTCTTACGAACTCTCACGGCGCCGGACGGATGTCCAGCGCCATCACCCCAGGTTCGCGAAGGTCTGCTCGTGGCTGTGGGAGAGCAGCTCGATGACCGTCCCCCACGGGTCCTCGCAATAGCACGCCGTGTACGGCAGGCCCTCGAAGAGCGTCCAGACCTTGCTGCGCTGCACGCCGCCGCGTTCGACGATCCGCGCGGCGGCGCCGGCGACGTCGGGCTCGGTGATCGCGAAGTGCGTGATGCCGCGGCGGTGGTAGTCGAAGTGGTCGTCGAGCTCCTCGCACGGCTTGTCCTGGAACTCGAAGAGCTCCACGATGCAGCCGTTCGCGGTCGAGAGGAACGCCATCCGCATCCTCCGCAGGTCGTCGCCGAAGATGTCGGCGACGGGCCCCGCGAAAGCGCCGCCCTGGGCCTGGTCGACGTCCGCGACGGGGCCGACCAGGCGGAAGCCGAACAGGTCGCCGTACCAGGCGACCGCGGCCTCGACGTCCGGCACGGTGATCCCGACGTGGCCGACCGCCCGGGGCGGCGTCGGCGACTCAGGCACTCACGCCGCCCGCCACGGCCGCCTCGATCTCGCGCGCGGGCGCCGCGCCGAGCGCCTTGCCGGCGAGGTAGCCGAACGTGAGCGCCGGGCCGAGCGTCGCGCCGCCGGCGGGGTACGACGAGCCGAGCACCGCCGCGGACACGTTGCCCGCCGCGTAGAGGCCGTCGATCACGCCGCCGCGGCTGCTGCGGACCTGGCCGTCGGCGGTGATCTTCGGGCCGCCGTTCGTGGCGAGCATGCCGTGGACCATCGGGACCGCGTAGAACGGGCCGTCCTTGACCGGGGCGAGGCTGCCCTTCTTGTCCGGGCCGCCGGTCATGAAGCCCTCGTACCAGAGTGTGCCGCGGTGGAAGTCCGGGTCGTCGCCGGCCTCGACCGCCGCGTTCCAGCGCGCGACCTGGGCCTCGAGGCCGTCCGGATCGATGCCGGCCTTCTCGGCCAGCTCGCGGATCGTGTCGGCGCGGTGGATCCACTCGGGCGCCGGGGCGCTGCCGGGGATCGACGGCAGGATCGTCGCGATGTCCTTCGTGTTCTTGTCGAAGACCATCCAGTGCTCGTTGTTCGGGTGCTCGATCCGGCACGGGTCGAACGCGTCGACGACCTTCGGGAAGTCCTGGTAGGTCGACGCCTCGTTGACGAACCGCTCGCCCGACTTGTTGACGACGATGATGCCGGGGAAGGCGCGCGAGCCGCCCATCTGGATCATCGGCTTGCCCTCGAGCGTGACCTCGGGATCGTCGATCGCCGGCTGGCCCCAGTAGGACTTCATGTTGCCGAGCTCGGCGCCGGCCTCCATCGCCATGATCAGCCCGTCGCCCTCGTTGTGGGGCGGGCTCATGGGCCGGATCGGCTCGCCGATGAAGGTCTTGACGAGGCCCTCGTTCCACTCGAAGCCGCCGGAGGCGAGCACCACGCCGCGGCGCGCGCCGATCAGCCGCGCCTCGCCGTTCTGCTCGACCCGGACGCCGACGACCGCGCCGTCGGAGACCACGAGGTCGGTGACGCGCGAGTCGGCCTGGACCTCGACGCCGCGGTCGAGAAGCGCCTTGAACAGGGTGGCGACGAGCGCCGGCCCGAGGACGCGGACGTCGTCGCGGTCGCGCTGCTCGGCCAGGCCCTCGGGCATCGGGCCGCCGAGGATCACCTGCGAGCCCTCGTCCATCGTCAGCGACGCGAGGTGCGGGCTGCGGCGCAGCTTCGGCGCCCACTCGCCCAGCTCGGTGCGCGCGTCGAACGGCTTGGGCTCGAGCGAGCGGCCGCCGCCCTTCTTGCCACCGGGGAGGTCGGCGTAGTAGTCGGTGAACGCCAGCGAGACCATGAGCTCGAGCGGCGTGTTGTCCTCGAGGTAGTCGAGCGCCTCGCTCGCGCGGTCGACGAACGTCTCGACGAGCTCGGGGTCGGGCTCGCGACCCATCGTCAGGCGGCGGATGTACTCCAGCGCCTCCTCACGCGTGTCGCTGACGCCGGCGGCCTTCGCCTGGCGGTTGAGCGGCGCCCAGATGATGCCGCCCGAGACGCCGGCCGTCCCGCCGATCAACGACGCCTTCTCGAGGACGAGGACCTTCGCCCCACCGTCGTGCGCGGTGACCGCGGCGCTGAGGCCCGCGGCCCCCGACCCCATGACCACCACGTCGACGACGTCGTCCCAGCGATCCGGCTGCGTGATGCTCACGTGTTCCTGCTCCCCGTGTTGTTGCGATGCGAGATGTGTGGCGCCATTCACCTCCTCGCGCGCACGCGCTGTCAACGGGTCCCGCGCTCGATACCGACATTCGTCGGCGCGGCGTCCGGGTCAGTACAGGGCGCCGACGGCGAGCAACGCGATGCCCGCCGTGGCGATCAGCCCGCCGCCGCCCAGGAGCCAGCGCCGGCGGGCGAGGATCGCGACGCCCGCGAGGACGATCCCGATCTGCAGCGCGACCTCGGACAGCTCGAGCAGCAGGTGCTGGTGCTCGGCGCGGTCGCGCTGGTGGTGCTCGTCCTCGATCTCGTGCTCGAGCTTGCGGTCGATCGGCCCGTACTCGGCGACGATCCGCTCCTCGAGCTGCTCGGCCTCGGCGATCGCGGTCGCCTGCTTCGGATGGCCGTCGGCGCCGATGACCCGCAGCAGGGTGGCGTTGGAGTCCGCCATCGTCGTCCGGGTCTCGTTGGCCTCGAGCCGCGCGCCGGCGTCCGCCGCCTTCGTCTCGCCGATCACGACCCGGGTCTGCGCGTTGGTCGCCAGGAACGTCGCGACCGCCAGGAACACCGCGATGACGGCGACCATGAGCGCCGCCTGCTGCGCGAGCGCGCCACCGCCGGAGTGCCCGTTGGCCTCGACGATGTGCTCGTGCCGTCGCAGTGCTTCGTGCGCTTCCATTGCGCGCGGCAGCCTATACGCGGTCGGGCGGCGCACGGGCGACCCCCGCTTCGCCACCGGTGGAAGGATGGACGGCCATGGCCACCTGGGACGACGTCCGCCGGATCGCGCTCGCGCTGCCCGAGACCACCGAGCGGGCGTCGCGCGAGTCGCTGCAGTGGCGGGTGCGCGACAAGGGGTTCGTGTGGGAGCGTCCGCTGCGCCGCGCCGACCTCGAGGCGCTGGGCGCCAACGCTCCCGACGGCCCGATCCTCGGCGCCCGGATCGAGCACGTCGGCGCCAAGGAGGCGCTGCTCGCGGACGACCCCGACGTCTACTTCACGACCCCGCACTTCGACGGCTACCCGGCGATCCTCGTCCGCCTCGACCGGATCGCGCTCGAGGAGCTCCGCGAGCTGATCGTCGAGGCGTGGCTCGTCCAGGCCCCGAAGCGGCTCGCCAACGCGTACCTCGGCGAGTAGCCCTCAGACCCGCTCGAGCACGACCAGCGGGATCTTCCGAGGGGCCGCGGTGCGCCGGTACTCCACGAACGCCTTGTTCGCCGCGTCGAAGCGCGGCCAGAGCACCTCGCGCTCGGCGTCGTCGGCCTCGCGCGGGCGCACCACCCGCTTCTCCCTGCCGACCTCGACGGTGGTGGTCGGCGCCGCCATCAGGTTGTAGTACCAGGCGGGGTTCTTGTCGATCCCGCCCTTCGAGGCCGCGATGACCAGGTCGTCCCCGTCCGGGACGTACAGGACCGGCGCGACCCGCTCGACGCCGCTCTTGCGCCCGACGTGGTGGAGCAGGAGCAGCTTCCCGTCGGCGAGCGTGCCGCCGACGCGCCCGCCCGACGCTCGGTACACGGCCACGTGCACCTTGGTCAGGACGTTGACGAACTTCCACACGGGCGACGAGGACGCCGGCATCTTGGCCATGGCGGTCAGCCTATCCTGCCCGGTCAGCCGGCGACGCCTTCGAGAGCCCGGGAGCGCGGGAAGCGACCCCGAGGGATCGCTTCCCGGCCCGCGTGCGCGTCAGACGGACTGCACGACCCAGATGTGGTTCCCGTCGGGATCCTCGATCGAGAACATCCGCGGGACCGGGCCCTCGCCGCCGATGAGCTCGCCGACCGTGACGCCGACGGCCTCCAGGCGAGCGCGCTCCGCCTCGACGTCCGGCGTCTCGACCCCGATCGCGCTCCCGCCCGGCCCCCACTCGCCCATCGGCGGGTTCAGCGCGAGCCGGCCCACCGAGCCCGGCGGCGCGACCTCGACCCAGCGGTTGCCGGCCTCGTCGCCGAACGGGACGTCGGCCCGCAGCTCCCAGCCCAGGGTCTGCGTGTAGTACGCGATCGCCGCGTCCTGGTCGGCGATGGTGAACATCGCGACACCGATGCTCGTGACGGTCGTGGATGCCTGCTTGGAGTCGGTCATGCCACTAAGACTGACGACCCCGCCAGAACTCATCGCTCCGGGCCGGTCGGCACGGGCGGACGGGACGAGGAGGCCGGGACCGGCGGCACGTCACGGTCTCACGCGGGGAACGGCTCGGCCGTGCGCTCCTCCGCGTACGCCGTCGCGGGCTCCAGCATGTCCCGAAGCTGATCGCGCAGCTCCGGTGTGTCGTCGTGTCCGTGAACGGCCACCGCGTGCGCGGCGGCGGCGCGGACCACCTCGTCCTCTTCGCCCAGGATCGTCAGGCTGCACCCCGCATCGCTCTCGAACCGGCGACAATCAGCCATCACACGTGCCATCGCGTCTCTCCTTCGGTGCTGTCGGCTGGACCTCGGGGAGCTTGTACACCGGGGCATGATCCGAGTCAAATCGGTCAGGCGGCTCCGTCGTCCCACCACTCGCTTGCGACGACCATCGATATCTCGCACTCCTGGTGGTCGCCGCCGTCTGGCCTGTGGACCGGGATGCCGAGCCCCGCGGCCACGGCCTCGGAGAACGACATCAGCCCGTCGCGCACGGCGTCGGAAGCGCTGAGCGGGTAGACATCGAACCGGACGAGCTCGTCCTGCTCGGATACCGCGAGCAGCTGCCGAGCCAACACCGAACCGCGGCGGTTGCGCAGGTAGACGACGAGCTTGTTGACGTCGAGCGCGACCGCAGCCGCCGAGTAGTCGTAGGCGCCCCCGAGCGACAGGCACGAACCGACGTACGTGCCCAGCCGCAGGACTTCCAGCGGATTCGTCTCGACGGCGACCGTGACCGCGCCGAGATCGGGAAGGTCGACGACGATGGGCGCGATCGTGTCCAGGCAGTCGAGTCGCACGGCGGGATGCCGCTCGAGCCATTGTCGGGTCAGCGGGTGCGTCTCGAGGTAGTCGCGGTCGCCCGCGAGGTAGCGCCGGAGGAAGCGGCCGAGCGCCCGCCGGTTCGGCCAGATCGAACGTCGGAGCAACGCCGCGTGCAGCACGGCGTCATCGCCGGCGCGGTCGACGGCGCCAAGCGGGGCGAGCACCGCTTCGGCGAGAGCCGCCTCGAGACGGGCGAGCGCCTCGCGGGGCGGAGTGTCGCGATGGGCGGCCTCCCAGGTCTTGAGCAGCGCCGCCCGCGAGGCGTTGCTGACGATGCCGGCCGAACGCGCGGCCTTCATGACCGGACCGGGAGCGTCGCGCACGTAGGCGAGCATGCGCGGCCCGAGAAGGCGCGCCAGGTCATCGGTGCCGGCGACGATCGCGTATTCCTGATTGCGTCGTGTGCACGCCGAGTCGATGGCACGCCACACCTTGTCGGGCAGCTCCATGACCTCGTCGGCCTGGTCGGCTGAGGCGTACTCGAGCAGGCTGTTCCACACCCACACAGGCCGCGCATGGCGCTTGAACGGCGGCGCCGCGAGCCGTGCCGCCAATCGGAGCGCGTCATCGCCACATCTGCTCAGCACGTCCGGCGGCCATGACGCAACCAGCCAATGCAGCTCCTCGAGGAGCTTGACGCCCCGATCCGGGTCCAGAGCGCGAACGGCACGCTCGACCTCGGCCGCGTGGTCGGCGCACCACTGCGCACCGGCCAGCGCGCCCTGTCCGTCGAGGTTCAGACCCCCGCCGAGCAGCCAGAGCAGGTCGGCGGCGACCGACGCCTCGAGCGTCTCCCAGCCACGGGCCTCGATCGCCGCACCGAGCACCGGCGCTCTGCCGCAGGCGTCCCAGGCCCAGATGACCGAGTACGACCCGATGTCGTCGGCGAGCAGCCGATGACCGATCGCTCGCAACGTCTCGATCGGCGCATCGCCGGTCATCGACGACTCGTGGAGTCCAACGTGCGTGTCGAGCTCGTGCATGAGCTCGATGCCGGCCCGCCGGTAGGCCGGGTCGCAGCCGGCCGCCAGCGCGACCAACATGGCTCGCAGCGCTGACGCGAACGACGACGGCGTGGAGTCGGCGCAGGCGTCGGGAAGCCAGTCCACGTGCCCAGCGCTGAACTCGAGCGGCGACCCGATGCTGCTCAGCACCGCCAGCGCGATGTCACGTCGGTCGGGTGCGAGCGAGAACGCCCACTCCAGCCAGCGCACCGCAGCCTCGTCGTGCTGCGACGCCAGCCACCAGGCGATCTGCGCGACGACATCGTCCTGTCGCTCGCGCTCGGCACTGCGCACGATGGTCGCGACACGCGCGACCTGCGCAGCCGACAGCAACCTCACCTGGGGCCAGACGAACGTCCGAAACCGAGGTGAGAGGGCGGCCCCGTCGAAGCCGGCGAGCGAGAACAGGCCCTCGTCGAACGCCGTGGGATCGCCGCCGCAGTCCTCCGGCAGCAGACGCCCGCTCACGTGCGCGGTCTCGTCCCTCAGCAGCTCGGCCACCACGTCGCGGTTGTCCCGGAGGAAGGACCGCTCGGCGCGAGGGTCGAGCATCAGGTCGGCCAGGGTCACCGGCGCGGGCGACGCCGGCGTCGGCCTTCGGTCCTGCGTCCCCTTGTACGCCCGTGGATGCGCGGCGGTGGGCCGGACGGTCGGCACGTCATGCGGCACGGTCGCGAAGGTTCCGTCCGCCCGGGGGCGCGCCAGCACGGTCTCGTCGATGAGCCGCAGGCACTCCGCGACCATGTCACGGCCGACCGGCCTGGGCCGCCGTGCCCGGGCCCACAGGGCGCCAAGGTCGGTCGTGCCGGCGAGGTCGCGCCGCTCGATGAGCACAGGCCTCGGGTCGGCGACGACGGAATCCGCCGCCTTGAGCGGCTGGCTCCAGTCGACGGGAGACCGCATCGTCGCGACCACCTCGACGAGCCCAGCTTCAGATCTCTCTATCGACAGCCGGATCGATCGGCTCCCGGGGACCAGGGCTAGACCTCGCTCGCGGTCCGCAGGATCTTCTCCATCGCCTTCCCCTTCGCCAGCTCGTCGATGAGCTTGTCGAGGTAGCGGATCTCCCGCATCGTCGGCTCTTCGATGTCCTCCACCCGGACGCCGCAGACCACGCCCTTGATCAAGGCCCGCGACGGGTTCGGCCGCGGAGCCTCCGCGAAGAACGTCTCGAAGTCGGTCTTGCTCTCCAGCCGAGCTTCCAGCTCGGCCTGGCCGTACCCCGTGAGCCAGCAGACGATCTCGTCGACCTCCGCCCTCGTACGCCCCTTCTTCTCCGCCTTGGCGACGTAGTGGGGGTAGACGCTCGCGAAGCTGACCGTGTAGATCCGGTGCTTCTCCATGCGAGGAGTTCTACAGGCGCGGAGGTCGGCCCGCCGGCGAGACGGAGTTGATCGGACGAGCTTGAACTCTGACCCGTCTGGCGATGCATCATCAATCTGCATGCAAGCCGTATCGTGCCGACGCGATCGTGCACGAAGGACAACTGATCACTGCGAGCTGTACAACCGGCTGGCTTGACTGGATCCACAGTGAGCTGTGGATGTGCGCAGATGGCCTGCTGCTCATCAAAGGCGACCCTGCGACCACCCGAGCGCATGGTCGCGGGCCAACCGTGCCCGTGAAGCCAAGCATCCGGGCATTCACCGAGCGGGAGGCCGCCCGGATCGTGGGCGAGCACAAGCGCAACGCCTGGATTTCAGCCGACCGGATCCAGGCTGCCGACTTTCAGCTTGGCCGGAAGGCCCACCGCGTGAACGTCCATCTCACCGACGGCACCAAGCACAAGCTGCTCTGGCTCCCCGCCGATCAGGCCGACAACCCACTGGTTGCCTGGCTCTCCTCGCGGGAGATCCCGATATCCCGATGACGCCACGTCCCTGAGTTGACGGATTGCCGGGACGAAGCTTGAACTTTGACCCGTCTGGCGGCGCATCCTCGCGCTGCACGAGACCCGGTTCAGCCCATGCGCGCGGCCAGCTCGGAGAGGCCGAGGAAGTACCGGCCGTGGGTGAACCGAAGCGCTTCCTCGGATTCCGCGACGAGCGCGACGATCTCGATCTCTGCCCGCCCCACGAACTCCCCTTCAGCAGCGAAGCGCGCCTCCATGGCTTCAGCGCTCGTCTCGTAACGTCCCTCGCGTACGAGCCGACCTGCGTCACGATCGTAGATGAGCAGGAAATGTGCCATGGAGAGATGGTAACCAGGTATCTCTAGCGAACGCAGCCGTTGGGCTCGTTCACCCGAGGCGCGCAAGCCGCCCCAAGAGCGCGCGGAGACGATCGAGCGCCTCGTCCACGTCACCCCGCAAGGTCCTCGGCAGTTCGGCCCCCGGGATCTCGACCTCTGCCTCTTCCGCCGAGCGGATCAACTGCGCGACCGAGAGAGCAAGATCGACGATGCTCTGGTGAAGATCCCGAAGAGCCAACGACCGGACCCTCTCCGCAGGACCCGCTGAGACCAAGCTCTCGGCCCCTCGCTGCTGTGCAACGGACTCCCCGTATCGGATGCCACGCCCCACCAGGTCGGCGAGCTTCTCGAAGAGTTCCGCCCACTCGTGCTGCCACTCGGTGCGTACTTGGATCTCAGCCGGGATGCCTTCAGGGAACACGATGACGTGCACCGCCGAGTAGCCGTGCATCGGCGCAACGCGCCGATCGACGACCTTCGGCGCCCGCTTCTCCCCGGCGAACAGCTCGACGATCCGCGCGACCAACTCGTCCTGCCGGCCGCGATCGAAACGCCCGACGATCCGCATGCCCGCGAGGTCTTGCATGCTCTTGAGCCCTGACCCTCCATTACGACGCAGCTTCTCCAGGATCGTGCCCGTGTTCTTGATCCGCGAGGTAGGCGCCACCCCGAGCTGACCGCGGACATTGGCCACGACGCGATCGAGGACTTCTGACCGCACCAACAGCAATCGCTGCAAAGACGCCAGATCTTCGGCCGCCGGAGCATCCTCGCGAACCAGCCGCCTGCCGAGCTGCTCGATCTGCGACTTCGACAGAGGATCGGGCATCTCAGGGTTGTACAGCGGCCACCCGACAACCGGAACGGAGAGGGAGGGATTCGAACCCTCGGTAGACCGTAAAGCCCACACACGATTTCCAGTCGTGCCCGTTCAACCGCTCCGGCACCTCTCCTGGTCGCGACGGCCCGAAGACTAGCGGCGGTCAGACCTGCCAGGTGCCGTCGCGGAGGACCGGGACCTCGGTGCCGTCGCGGGCGATGCCGTCGACGTCGACGTGGTTGCCGCCGATCATGAAGTCGACGTGGATGCTGCTGCGGTTCATGCGGGCCTCGTCGGCGGGGTCCGAGAGGCCGAACGCGTAGGCGGAGCCGAGGGCGATGTGGCTGGCGGCGTTCTCGTCGAGGAGGGTGTCGTAGAAGGTCGTGCCGAGCGGGCCGATGCGGCCCTCGCGGTCGACGAGCGCGACCTCGCCGAGGAAGCTCGCGCCGTCGTCGCGGGCGGCGTAGGCGCGCAGGACCTCGGCGCCGGAGTCGGCGTCGATCTGGACGGCGCGGCCGCCCTCGAAGCGGACCTTCAGGCCGCGGACGATCGAGCCGCCGACCCACAGCGGCTTGGTCGAGGTGACGACGCCGTCGACCCGCAGCGGGTCGGGCGTGGTGAAGATCTCCTCGGTCGGCAGGTTCGGCATGTGGACGATGCCGCCGACCGTCTCGAAGCGCGCGGCGAGCCAGCGGCTCGACGGCAGCAGCCCGACCGTCAGGTCGGTGCCCGGGCCGCGGAAGCGGACGGCGTCGAAGTCGCGGTCGGTGAGCCGGACGGCGGTCGCCTCGAGCGTGTCGGCGCGGGCGCGCCAGGCGGCGACCGGGTCGTCGAGGTCGAGGCGCAGGACGTGGAGGATCTCCTCCCAGAGCTTCGCCTCGGCGTCGGCCGGCGCGAGGTCCTCGTGGACGAGCGAGGCCCACCCGGGCGTCGGGCACGGCGCGCCGCACCAGTTGGTCGTGCGGTCGTTGACGACGCGCGAGCCCTCCTTGAGGAACGGCAGCTGGTCCATGCCCGCGCGCCGCGGGTCGACGTCGGCGAACAGCCCGGGCTCGACCGGGCCGGTGAGCGCGATCCGCGCGCAGCGCTGCTCGCCGAGCGCCTCGAGCCTCTCGCCGTACCAGGACGGCACGAAGCCGAGGTCCTCCTCGCGGCCATGCAGCGCCCGGGCCCGCTTGACGTGCAGGTCGAAGTACCAGACGTCGACGTACCTGGCCCCGTGCCGGTACGCGCTCGCCGCGATCTCGCGCGTGAGCACCTCCTTGCCCGGCTCCGACGTCACGGCCAGGATCTGCCCCGGCTGCACGTTGGCCCCGAAGCCGACCAGCAGGTCGGCCATCTTCCTCAGGGTGGACGGGTCCGTCACGAGTCGAGTGCTTGCTCCTGCTCGGCCAGCTTGGCCTTCAGATAGGCCGCCTTGTCGGCGCGGCGCGCATGCGCCAGCTCACCGTCCTCGGTCGGGTCCTCGGCCGCGGCCTCGCGCTCGTCGCGTTCTCGGCGCGACTGCACGGCACGGAGCTCCTGCGTAGTGGGGGCGTCGTCGTTCATTCGACGATCCGTGACACTAACGGCCGGGCCACAGCCCGCGCCGACGCTCCGAGAGTTGGCGTGTCGCCGCTCTAGGCGTCGTCGACGAGGCCGAGCGCGTCGTCGATGCCCGAGATCTCGATGACCCGGGAGACGGGGCTCCCCGGCGCCGGACGCACGACCCGCAGGTCCGACCCGTGCTCGGCGGCCGCCTGGTGGGCCGCCACGAGCGTGCGGACACCGGTCGAGTCCATGAACGTGAGCTCGCGGAGGTCGAGGACCACAGGGCGCCCCGCCGCGTCGCGGACGGCGGTCAGCACGCGATCCTCGAGCGCCGGCGCGGTGGCGAGGTCGAGCTCTCCGCGGGGCACGAAACGCGTGGTCCCGTTGTCGTCGCTCACCTCGATATCGAAGGAAGGGATATCGGCGGACATGTTCGCGCGCGCAGGATACCGGGCGCTCAGAGGGTGTCCAGCACCCGCCGCCCGCGGGCGCTCGGACGCCGTTCAGCGGGGCTGCTTGGAGGACGCCGCGGAGCGCACGGCGCCCACGATCTCCTCGAAGCTCGCGCCCTTCTCCAGGTAGGAGTGCGCGCCGAGCTCGACGGCCTGCGGGGCGAGCCGGGAGGCCGCGAAGCCCGAGAGCATCACGACCGACACCGTGGGAGACTGGGCGCGGATGTCGATCAGCGCCTCGAGCCCGTCGTAGCCCGGCATCGACACGTCGAGGAGCATCACGTCGGGCGTCAGGTCGCGCGCGGCCTCGACCGCGGACAGCCCGTCGGAGACCTCGCCGACGATCGCGATGTCCGCGTGCTCCTCGAGCGCGATCCGCACGAGCGCGCGGAGAGCCTCGACGTCGTCGGCGATGACGACCCGTATGACGCTGCTTGCCACGCACGCATCATCGGCAATCGATGGCCGCTGCGAAATACCCAGAAGTGTGGTTCTTTGGCATATCCGTGACTTCGACGATTCTTCACTGCGACTTCGGCCCCGCTAAGGCCGCCTGAGGATGCTGCCGACGTGAGACCGATGGTCCTTCCCACTCCCCTGCGCCTCGCCGTCCTGGCGCTCGCCGTCATCGCGCCGGCGGCCTCCGCGCACGCCGCGGCCCCGCGGTCGCCCGCGCCGCTCGTCGACGTCGCGCCCACGAGCACCGCATTCCGCGACGCGATCCTCACCCCCGCGGAGGCGAAGCGGTCGGCGCTGCGGGCCGCCCCCGCCACGACCGCGTACATGGCGCCGGACGGCCAGACCGTCCAGGTCGCGTTCTCGCCGACCTACACGGCGCCCGACCCGGCCGTCGCGCAGACGTACGTGAACTTCCTCGGCAGCCTCCCCCACGGCGCCGAGCTCTCGAAGCTCAGCATGTACATCGCGCCCGCGGCCGAGGTGCAGTCGAGCTGCGGAGGCGTCGACGGCACGCTCGCCTGCTACACGCCGTCGGACCACACGATGACGGTGCCGGGCGAGCAGGTCGACGCCGGCACCGGCGTCACGACCTCGTACGTGATCGCCCACGAGTACGGCCACCACGTCGCGACGTTCCGCGACAACGCGCCGTTCCCGTCGATCGACTTCGGGCCGAAGTACTGGGCGTCGCAGGAGATGGTCTGCCTGAACGCCGTCGGCGGCAAGCTCGCGCCCGGCAACGAGGACCAGTACTACCTGCTGAACCCGGGCGAGGCGTGGGCCGACACGTACGCACACCTCACCTATCCGGACGTCGGCTGGCAGTACACGCAGCTGCTCAAGCCCGACGAGGCCGCGTTCGCCGCCGCCCGCAAGGACGTGCTGACGCCGTGGACCGCGGGCGTCACGAAGACGTTCGCCGGGACGTTCACGCCGGCGACCGGGAGCACCCGCACCTACACGTTCTCGCTGACGCTCGACGGCGCGATGTCGATCACGCTCAAGGGCCCGAAGAAGACCAACTACGACCTCACCCTGACGTCGCACGGGAAGGTCCAGGCGCGGAGCACGCTGGCCAACAGCCAGGACAAGCTCGCCTACCCCGACGGCGCCTGCCGCGAGACCCCGAAGGAGAAGGTCACCCTGACCGTGACGCGCCGCCACGGCAGCGGCCCGTTCACGGTCAAGGTCGCTTACGCTGGCTAGCCCGATGCCCGAGGCGTCCACCAAGCTCCGCATCCTCGTCGTCGACGACGAGCCCTCGGTGCGCAAGTCGGTGGCGCTCGCGCTGGAGCTCGAGGACTACGACGTCCACGCGGTGGAGAACGGGCTCGAGGCGCTGCACGCCCTCGCCGACGATCCGGTCGACGCGGTCGTGCTCGACCTCGCCATGCCGTACATCGACGGGCTCGAGGTCTGCCGCCGGCTGCGCGCCGCGGGCAACCGCACGCCGATCCTGATGCTGACGGCCAAGGACGCGGTCGACGACCGGGTCGCCGGGCTCGAGGCCGGCGCCGACGACTACCTCGTCAAGCCGTTCGCGCTGCGCGAGCTCGTCGCGCGGCTGCGGGCGATCATGCGCCGCACGGTCGACCCGGCCGACGACGGGCTGCTCACGTTCGCCGACCTGCGGCTCGATCCCGCCGCGCACCGCGCCTGGCGCGGCGACCACCTGCTCGAGCTGACGCGCACCGAGTTCCTGCTGCTCGAGTGCTTCCTGCGCCACCCGCGCCAGGTGCTGTCGCGCTCGCAGCTGTTCGAGATGGTCTGGGGCTACGACTTCGGCAGCGAGTCGAACTCGCTCGGCGTCTACATCGGGTACCTGCGCCGCAAGACCGAGGAGGCCGGCCACGCGCGCGTGATCCACACGGTGCGCTCGGTCGGCTACGTCCTGCGCGAGGACCCGTGACCTTCCGGCGGCGGCTGACGCTGATGAGCGGCGGGGCGGTCGCGATCGCGATCGTCCTCGCCTCGGTGCTCGGCTACATGACGGTGCGCGGCGAGCTGCGCGGGCAGGTCGACGACTCGCTGCGCCAGCGGATCGACGAGATCGTCCACACCCCGGCCGGCCTCGGCCTGGGCCGGATGCTCCAGGGCGGCGGCGGACCGCCGGGGCGCCCCGGCGACCCGAACGCGTACCTGCAGATCTACGACACCACCGGCGCCGCACGGCTGCAGACGGCGGGCGGCGACGACGGCGCGTCGCAGCGGATCGTCCTGCCCTCGAGCGCGAAGGCGAGCGCGGTCGCCGGAGGCAGCGGGACCGACGTGACGCTCTACGACCAGAAGGTCGGCGGCGACAGCGTCCGCGTCGCGCTCCAGCCGGTCCCGGGCTACGGGGCGCTCGCGGTCGGCCGGTCGCTGAGCGAGGTCGACAGCGTGCTGGACCGGCTGCGGCTGATCTTCGCGCTCGCGCTCGTCGGGGGGATCGCGCTCGCGGTCGCCCTCGGACGCTGGGTGGCGCTGCGCGCGACCGCGCCGCTCGCGCGGCTCACCGACGCCGCCGAGCACGTCGCGAGGACCCGCGACCTCGCGTCGCGGATCGACGCCTCCGGGACCGACGAGATCGCCTCGCTGGCGACCACGTTCAACGCGATGCTCGACGCGCTCGAGACGTCGGTCGGCGAGCTCGACGAGTCGGTGCGCGCGCAGCGCCAGCTCGTCGCCGACGCGTCGCACGAGCTGCGGACGCCGATCACCAGCCTGCGGACGAACATCGAGATCCTCCGGACGCGCGGGCAGGAGCTGTCGGAGGAGAAGCGCGGCGAGCTGCTCGACACCGTCGTCGTGCAGACCGAGGAGCTGACCGTGCTCATGAACGACGTGATCGAGCTCGCGCGCGGCGACCAGCCGACCGAGGGCCGCGAGGTCGTCCGCCTCGACGAGCTCGTCGGCGACGCGCTCGACCGCGCCTCGCGCCACGCGCCCGGCACGCGGTTCTTCATCGACCTCGACGAGACCGTCGTGCACGGCGCCTCCGGGCGCCTGACGCGGGCGATCAACAACCTGCTCGACAACGCCGCGAAGTACAGCCCCGAGGGCGCGCCGGTCGAGGTGTCGCTGCACGACGGCGTGCTCCGCGTGCGCGACCACGGCCCGGGCATCCCCGCCGACGAGCTCCCCCACGTCTTCGACCGCTTCTTCCGCGGCGCCCACACGCGCGACCGCAGCGGGTCGGGCCTCGGCCTCGCGATCGTCCGCCAGGTCGCCGAGGACCACGGCGGGACCGTGAGCGCCGCGGCGGCCGAGGGCGGCGGCAGCGTGTTCGAGCTGCGGCTGCCGGTGGCCGCAGCCGCGCCGGCGCTCTAGCCGCCGGCGCCCGGGGTGGTGCCGCCGGCGCGACCGCCCCCGCCGCCGCCCCCGCCCCCGAAGAGCGCGCCGAGGCCGCTCGTGACGCCGCCGGCCGTGGCGATGATCTGCGTCGCGGTGACGGTGCCGTCGGAGGCCGCCGAGCCCTGGATGACGACGCTGTCGCCCGGGTAGACGCCGCGGACGCTGTTGGCCGCAGTGCGCGTGACCTTGGAGTTGGCGTTCGTCTTGACCTTCACGGTCGTGCCGTCGGTGCCGGTGACGTAGAGCGTGCTGCCCTTCTTGTTGGCGACCGAGCCGATCGTGGCGCCGCCTCCCGGGGCGCCGCCCGCACCGCCGCCGCCGAACCCACCGGGCGCGCCGCCGCCCGCGGCCGCGCCGGTCCCGCCACCCGGCGCGCCGCCGCCGCGGGCGCCGAAGCCGCCGCCGCGCGCGCCGGCCGCGGCCGCGAACGCCCCGGCTCCGCCGGCGCGCGCGCCGCCCCCGCCGCCGTCCTGCTGGCCCTTCTGGACCTCGACGCCGCCGATGAACCCGCCCGCCAGGAGCAGGACGGCGGCGAACGTGCCGGTGACGGGGGTGACGAGGCGCCTGCGCGGGCGCGGGGGAAGCTCTTCGGTGGAGACGGTCATTCGAACCTCAGCGCGTCGATGGGTCGCAGGGAGGCCGCGCGAGCGGCCGGGTAGGTGCCGAAGAAGAGACCGCACGCGACGGCCGCTCCGAAGGCGAGGAAGACGGAGTACAGGGCGATCGCGGGCTCGACGCCGGCGATCCGGAACTGGCTGCCGACGATCCCCACGACGACG
>Ga0164241_10003458_pt1 | contig 15889 bp, 15 predicted proteins | sample OricomyardsoilBY_FD_108780 | JGI IMG/M metagenome (GOLD analysis project Ga0164241, IMG submission 108780) | Backyard soil microbial communities from Emeryville, California, USA - Original compost - Back yard soil (BY) | ecosystem: Environmental > Terrestrial > Soil > Unclassified | place: USA... | reverse complement strand
ATCTTATGCAAAAAATGTTACCCCTCTCTTAAAAGCGAGGAAGATAGATTTTGCTTTGGTTTTTGCTGTTAACCGCAATCAGTTAACAAATATCCTACGGGATGTTTTTCCGGCATTGCATTGCAACAGCAAATTGTGGATTGCTTATCCAAAAGTTACCAGCAAAATTGCCAGTGATCTTAACAGGCACACAAACTGGGAAGTTTTGGTTGATAGTGAGTATGAAGCAATAAACCAGGTTGCGCTTGATCATGTATGGACTGCCATGCTGTTTAAGAAACCTGTCAAGGAAGAAGCTCCAAAAATCCTCAAGAGTAGGTCAAAGTCCGTATTATCGGAAGCCGAATAAGCATTTTCATTTGTTGTTCCGTTGTGATGGCATGATTATTTCATCAATTTGATACAAAAATCAATTCATGAAAGGAATAGGTATTGCCGTAATAATAATTGGAATTGTTCTGATGATTTTCAGAAGCCTGCATTTTACACAGGAAAAGAAAGTAGCAGATATTGGTCCGCTTGAAATAAATAAACAGGAAGAAAAAACTGTAAACCGGCCCTTATATACTGGTATTGTCGTAACAGCTGCAGGTGTAGTGATTTTGTTGTCCGCCACGAGAAGCAAAGCCTGATTCTTGTATTTCCACTTTAATAAATAATAGCAGATTGATTCCGTAATATCGCGAAATTTGAAAGAGCGGATAAGATATGTAGCCCCCAGTATTCAGTTATCGAACCAATTCTATGTAGACTTGAAGGGATTATATGAATTAAAGCCTCTATTGGAGGCAATATTTCCTTGAAAATCATAATTCCCAGCAATTTTATATGTACATGATATCCCCTTCTGGTATTGAACCAGTTTATATTAAATTAATTATAAATAAGATAATTATAGAATAAAGATGGGAAATTTCTTCCCTGCTTTGCATATCAATAGTTAGGCAAGATTAAAAAAGTTCCCAATAATATGAACTGAAAAACGTTCAGCCTTATTTAATTAATTTCTTACGAACTAAAAACAAAAAATGATCCTATAACAATTCTTACTTGCTATAAGCAAAATAAAGGCTATGTAAGCCATAAACTGTGTTATAAATATCACTTTGCAGGATGGGAAATTTCTAACCGATAGGCATTACAATAGTTTAGCTTGCTATAAGCAAGGTAAGAGAATAAAAATCTCACCTGCTATAAGCAAGATAAGCGAATAAAAACCTAACTTGTTACAAGCAAAATAAGGGTAATTAGAAACCTGATTTGGATTTAGTAATTCCAGCCATAACAAGAACGAGATTGATCACAAAAAGAATTTAAACCACATAAATGAGCTTTCAAAAATATTTGAATGTTCACCAAAGGATTTTTTGCCTGAAAAACCATTAAGCTGAATTAAATAATCGTTACACATACTGTTAATAATTTTTTTTCATGGTTTTATTGATGTCATCTACATTTAGGTAATATGCTTCAATAAACCTTTAAAATATGTCTCCAATTGAATTTGCGCTTTATACAAATGCCCGGCTAAAAAACATCATTGACGCATTACCCAATGAAAAATTATTTATTGAGATTCAAAAAATTTCTGAAGTTCAAAAAAGTGTTTCTCATTTAATTAAACCAAATGAACAAGTTAGGAGATTACAGGCGATTACTGAAAAATTCCAATTAATTAAATACAATACTATATTGAAGCAAATTCCCGCAACTAACAGTATAGATAGGGCTTTAAAATTTATGTCGCTGGGATATTATCAATATGATTTTACGGATCTTATAAAAGTAGATAGCACCGAAACTAAAAGAATTAAAATTGATGAATCCAGCCGGTTAAAAAGAATAATTACAGATGTTTATAAAGATAACTGGCAATTATTTAAAGTATCATCAAGAGAGTTTGAAGAAATGATAGCTGAATTACTTAGATCACAGGGCTTTGAAGTTGAGCTTACAAAACAAACCAGAGATAATGGTTATGATATACTGGCTTTAAAAAGCGTGGATTTAAAAATGCCATTTAAATGTTTGGTTGAATGTAAAAGATATAACGCTACCAATAAAGTGGGTGTTGGAATTATTAGAAGTTTTAAAGATGTTATTGCAACAGAACAGGCAAACCGGGGAATAATTGTTACAACATCATACTTTACTAAGGATGCAATAAACAAGCAAAAAGATACACCCTACTTACTTGATTACCGGGATAAGGAAAAAGTGATAGAGTGGGTGAATGATTATTGGACTAAGAATTAGCATTCAAACAACCAATACTTTCAATATGCAAAAGCGTACAAATGAAAATGATTTAATAGTAGAGCTACCTAATGATTTGAAAGAATATAAAAATGAATTAATAGCTACAGTTGATAAGTGTCAAGATTCGTTTGAAAAACAGCTTTCTTACATTAGTGCCGGTTGTCTTGCATTATCAATTGGATTCATTAAAGATATAATTAAGGATATTGATACTGCCCAAAGCCGTTGGTTATTAACAGTAGGTTGGATTCTGTTAGGTTCAACTTTATTAATAAATTTATTTTCACATTTGATCGCAGCCCGGTTACATTACCTTACTATAAAAGAAATTAATGCAAGGCAATATGATTATGATAAAACTTTGAACAGGATTTCATCAGTTAATAAAATAAATTGGTTTTCAGCCACTACTTTAGTATCTGGTATATTTCTAATTATAATTTTTGTAACACTAAATTTTTAATAATGGCAAAAGAAACAAAGGGCTACAACCCACCACCGCCACCAAAGCAGGCAACCCCAAAAAAAGTTCCAAATAAATTTGGCTTTAATCCACCGCCACCGCCACCAAAAAAGAAAAAATAATCCCATTTAACTCATGCAGAACTTCCGGGAAATAGCCAACTTCATTTGGAGTGTAGCAGACCTGCTTAGAGGCGATTATAAGCAGGCAGAATACGGCAAGGTAATATTACCCTTCACCATCCTTCGCAGGCTGGATTGTGTATTAGAATCAACTAAGGAAAAGGTTTTGTCAAAGCTGCCCACTGTGGGCAGCCTGGGATTAGAGCAAGTGAAAGATGCAATCCTAAACAAAGAATCCGGGCAGAACTTTCATAACAAAAGCAAATATGATTTTAATAAGCTGGTAGCAGATAGCGGCCACATAGCTGAAAACATAAAGGATTACATAAACGGCTTTTCAGAGAACACAAGGGATATTTTTGAAAAATTTGAATTTGAAAAGCAAGTGCTAAAGCTGGATAGCAAAAACCTGCTGTACATGGTGGTAAAAAAGTTTCAGGAAGTGGATTTGCACCCGGCAAAGATCAGCAACCTGCAAATGGGTTACATCTTTGAAGAACTTATCCGCAAGTTTGCTGAAATATCCAATGAAACAGCCGGGGAACACTTTACACCACGTGAAGTAATAAGGCTTATGGTTAACCTGTTATTCCTGAATGATCGTGAAATACTTTCAAAGAAAGGAGTGGTTAAAACGATCTATGATTGTGCCTGTGGCACTGGTGGCATGTTATCTATTGCAGAAGAATACCTGAATGAATTAAATAAAGATGCAAGGCTGGAAGTGTTTGGACAAGAATTGAATGAAGAATCTTATGCCATCTGTAAATCTGAAATGTTGATTAAAGGGCAAAGACCGGATAATATAAAATATGGCAACAGCTTTACAGAAGATCAGTTGCCCAATGAAAAGTTTGATTACATGCTGGCTAATCCACCCTTCGGTGTGGATTGGAAAAAAGCAGAAAAGGAAATCAAAAAAGAGCATGAAGAAAAAGGTTATGGTGGAAGATTTGGTGCAGGTTTGCCACGTATTAATGATGGTGCATTGATGTTCCTGCAACACCTTATCAGTAAAATGAAACAAAAGGAAACTGGAAGCAGGATAGCTATTGTTTTCAATGGTTCACCTTTGTTTACTGGTAATGCTGGCAGTGGTGAAAGCGATATAAGGAAATGGATCATTGAAAATGATATGCTGGAGGCGATTGTAGCCCTTCCAGATCAATTGTTTTATAATACTGGAATCAGCACCTATATATGGGTATTAAATAACCGTAAAGAGGCTGCAAGAAAAGGTAAGGTGCAATTAATTAATGCAGTGGGCTTTTATAAAAAGATGGCAAAGAGCTTAGGTAATAAGCGCAATGAAATTACCGGCACACAGATACAGGATATTACAAAGCTGTACGGTGACTATACAGAAAATGAATATTGCAAGATATTTAAGAATGAAGATTTTGGTTATTACCGGGTAACGGTAGAACAAACATTGATGGAAAACGGTAAACCTATTACAGATAAAAAGGGAAACATAAAAGCAGATGCAGATTTAAGGGATTATGAAAACATACCCCTCACCAATGATATTAAGAGCTATTTTAAGGCAGAAGTATTGCCACATGTACCAAATGCATGGATTGATGAAACGAAGACTAAAACAGGCTTTGAAATTAACTTTACAAGGTATTTCTACAAGTACCAGCCATTACGCAACTTGAAAGATATAAGAAAAGATATTTTGCAACTGGAGCATGAAACAGAAGATATGATTAAGAGTATTATTAGTTAACAATCAAGTACTTATTAAATAATTATAAAAATATTTGCCTTTTATTCTTGTGCATAAGTATTCTAATCGTAGTTTTGTTATAACAGTACTCACCACGCTACCCACAAGAACAGCGTCCCGGGGTGAGTCTTTTGCTTTATATAGGTTTACCTAATTATAATGCCTTTCGAGTTACTGGAAAAGATAATTTTGAAAGGCTTTTTTTGTTTTAAACAATGATTTACAGTAAGATAGTATTAACAGTTGATGAGCAAATTACCCAGCTAAAGCAAAGAGGTTTGGTGATTAATGATGTGGCATTAGCAAACCATTACCTATCCAATGTGAGTTATTATCGTTTGGCTGGCTATTGGTGGCCTATGCAATCTGATAAAGTTAACCATCAATTTAAACCCAACAGCCGGTTTGAAGATGTTATCTCTCTTTACAATTTTGACAGAGAGCTAAGATTGTTATTATTTGATGTTATTGAACGAATTGAAATAGCCCTGCGAACAAAATTAATTTATCATCTTTCACACGAATACGGTTTCTGGTGGTTTCAAAAAGTTGAAATTTTTGAAAATACAATCGAACTAATTAGAACCTTAGCCAATCTGGAAGAAGAATTAGAAAGATGCAAAGACACGTTTATAAAAGAACATAAAAAGAAATATAGAGATGATTTGCGTTTTCCCCCGGCGATAAAAACTTTGGAGATTACAAGTTTTGGTAGCTTGTCTAAATTGTACGGAAATCTAAAGACCACAGTAAAATCTAAGGACACAATTGCAAAAGAGTTTAATACTGTTAACCATACCTATATACCGAGTTGGCTACAATCAATTGCACAAATAAGAAATATTTGTGCGCATCATGGGAGATTATGGAATAAAAATCTTCCGGGTAGGCCAAATTTATTGTCTAAGCCCCCTGCAAAATGGATAAAGAATGTTCCAAATGTTAATGAACACCACATGTTATATATACATGCATGTTGTATGAAGTATCTTTTGGATGCTGTTAGTCCCGGGCATCATTACAAAAGTAAGTTAGAGGAATTGTTTGTTAAGTATCCTAATGTCGATCTAAATGCTTTAGGATTTCCTATTGATTGGCTAAATGAACCGCTATGGCAGGATTGAAACCTTATCATAAATACATGGAAAGTGGCATTGATTGGATACGTGAAGTTCCTGAACATTGGCAAATTAAAAAATTAAAGAGGTTTGCAAAGATTTGTAACGGGCAAGATCAGAAAGAGATTGCTGATGAAAATGGAATATATCCAATAATAGGAACTGGTGGTGCTTTTGGTAAAACAAATAAATTCTTATATGATAAACCTTCCGTTATTCTGGGAAGAAAAGGTACAATTGATAAACCTCAATTTATAACCGAACCTTTTTGGTCTGTTGATACAGCTTATTATACGATGATTAATGACAATACACATCCGTTATTTTTTTACTATAGCTGCCTTACTATAGATTTTAATAAGTACAAGTATGGTTCTGCTGTGCCGAGTATGACACAAGAAACTTTGAATCAAATTGAGTTGTGCTGCCCTCCTTTGTCCGAACAAGAACTAATAGCCAATTTCATCACTGTCAAAATTACTGAAATCAACACAGCCATTACCAAAAAGCAGCAGCTAATACAATTACTTAATGAAGAAAAAGAAGCACTCATCAGCAAAGCAGTAACCAAAGGCATTAACCCGGATGTGCCATTAAAAGAAACTGGTATTGACTGGTTAGGCAAAATACCGCAGCATTGGGAAGTGAAAAGATTAAGGTTTTTATGTAAGATAACTACAGGAGCAAAAAACACTGAAGATAAAATTGATGATGGAGCGTATCCTTTTTTTGTACGATCACAAACCATTGAAAGGATAAACTCATTTTCTTTTGATGGTGAGGGAATTTTAACTGCTGGAGATGGGGTTGGGGTTGGTAAGGTTTTTCACTATATTAATGACAAATTTGATTTTCATCAACGTGTATACCTTTTTTATAATTTTTCAAAGGATATGAAATCAAATTTTCTGTTTTATTACATGCAATGTAATCTTATAAAAGAATTGATGCTTTACAATGCCAAATCTACAGTTGATAGCGTAAGATTACCTGTACTTCAAGATTTTCAAGTGGTTGTTCCAAATATCGAAGAACAGGAAAAGATAGTTAGGCACATACAAAATGGAATAAATACGATTGTTTCCACAATATCAAAAATAGAAAAAGAAATATCTCTACTGAAAGAATACAAAGCATCACTTATATATGAAGCGGTAACAGGTAAAATTGATGTGAGGAATGAATTAATTAATTAAATAATTCATTTTACTTTTAGAGTTATCATTTCAAACCGGCAACATGGTTAAGAAGCATACGGAAGAAACATTTGAAACAGCAATAGTAACACACCTTACAGATAATGGCTACAGGCAACGTAATAAGGGTGATTTAGATATACCTACTTGTTTCGATACTAATCTACTGCTGGAATTTTTACAAGTCACACAGCCGAAAGAATGGCAGCAAATAACATCCATTCATAAAGGGAACACTGAAAGAAACGTTGTAGCAAGGCTGGTTAAAGAAATTGAGCTAAGGGGTTGCTTAGATGTTATTAGAAAAGGCTTTACTGATTACGGTGTAAAGTTCAAGTTGGCATATTTTAAACCTGAAACAAGTTTCAATCAGGAATTAATTAATTTATACAACAGAAATATTTTATCAGTTGCCCGGCAGGTGCGTTATACAACAGCTAATGATAATGAATTAGACCTTGTATTTTTTGTAAATGGTATCCCGATAGCAACAGCAGAACTAAAGAACCAGTTCACCGGGCAAACAGTTAGCAATGCAAAGGTTCAATACAAGTTTGATCGTAACCCAAAGGAATTGTTGTTCCAGTTTAATAAAAGGGCATTAGTGCATTTTGTAGTGGATACTGATGAAGTGTATTTAACCACAAAGCTGGAAGGAAGCAAAACCTTTTATATCCCCTTCAATAAAGGCAATAAAGGTGGTGCTGGAAACCCGGTAAATGAATATGGTTACAGAACATCATACCTGTGGGAAGATGTTTTATTGCAAAATACATGGCTGGAAATATTGGGCAAGTTCCTGCATGTTGAAGTAAAGGAAGAAGAAATACAAGGCAGGAAGATCAGGAAAGAAAAGTTGATCTTTCCACGTTATCACCAGTTGGATGTAGTAAAAAAAATAACCAACCATGCAAAGGAAAATGGTGCGGGAAATAATTATTTAATTCAGCATAGTGCTGGCAGTGGCAAAAGTAATAGCATTGCATGGCTGGCATACCGGCTGGCAAACCTGCATAGTGCAAATGATGAAAAGATATTTACTTCAGTTGTAGTTATTACCGATAGAAGGGTATTGGATTCACAATTACAAAACACTATTTACCAGTTTGAACATAAGTTAGGTGTTGTACAAAAAATTGATAAGGATTCAAACCAGTTAGCCGAACATATCACCAAAGGCACAAATATCATCATTACAACCCTTCAAAAGTTCCCGGAAATAGTTGACAAGGTTGGTGAATTACCTAACCGTAATTACGCTATAATTGTTGATGAGGCACATAGTTCACAAGGCGGTGAAGCCAGTGATAAATTAAAACTGGTTCTGGCAGCAAAAGATTTGGAACAGGCTGCAAAAGACGAAGCTGATAAAGAAGATGAAGAAAATTATGAAGATGTACTAAGAAAAAACATGCAGGCAAAAGGCAGGAAGCCAAATCTTTCATTCTTTGCCTTTACAGCAACACCAAAACTAAAAACACTGGAAGTATTTGGTGTAATAGATGTTACAGGTAAACCGCATCCGTTTCACCTGTATTCCATGCGGCAGGCTATTGAAGAAGGTTTTATCATGGATGTACTGAAAGGATACACAACCTATAAGTTGTATTATAAACTAAATAAAGAAATAGATGATGATCCCAATGTGTCAAAGAAAAAAGGTGCAAGTGCAGCAGCAAGGTTTGTGAGCTTTCACCCGCATAACCTTGCACAAAAAACAGAAATTATAATTGAACACTTCAGGCGGGTAGTTAGTAAGAAAATTGGTGGTAAAGCAAAAGCAATAGTAGTAACCGGCAGCAGGTTACATGCAGTAAGGTATAAGCAGGAATTTGATACCTACATTAAAGAAAAGGGTTACAGTGATATAAAAACATTGGTGGCATTTTCGGGTAGTGTAATAACACCTGAAAAGCTGGAATACACAGAATCACAAATGAATGGTTTTGGTGAAAAAGAACTGCCTAAAAAGTTTGATACCAATGAATATCAGGTTTTGATTGTTGCAGAAAAATACCAGACTGGTTACGATCAGCCTTTATTGCAAACAATGTATGTAGATAAGAAATTATCCGGTGTAAAAGCTGTACAAACGTTATCAAGGCTAAACCGTACCTGACCGGGCAAGGAGGATACTTTTGTACTGGATTTTGTAAATGAACATGATGAAATACAGAAATCCTTTCAACCATACTATGAAGCAACATCGGCTGCGGAAATTACCGATCCTAATTACGTTTATAATTTAAAGTATGAGATTGAACAGGCGCAAATAATCTGGATGAGTGAAGTGGAAGAATTTACTAAAGTGTTTTACAATCCCTATTTCACCGCAAAGGATCAGGAAAAATTGAACAGGTGGATTGATCCGGCAGTAGAACGGTTTAAGCAGTTACCAAAAGAAAAGGGTGAAAATTTAGCGGCCAATGCCAATCAGGAAGATTTTAAGCACACTTTACAGGTATTTAGCAGAACATATTCATTTCTTACCCAAATAGTAAACTACAATGATATTGAGCTGGAAATGCTATATACGTACTGTAAGTTCCTTGTAAGGAAGCTGCCAAAGGCACATATCAGTGAAGGCTTTCATTTGAATGATGAAGTTGCACTGCAATACTACAGGTTGCAGAAAGTAGGTGAAAGAAGCATAGAACTGGAAAAATCAGGTGTGCAGGAATTAGAACCCCTAACAGGTGCAGGCGTAAGAACCGGGCAGGATGAAAAAGCGCCACTGTCGGAAATTATTTCAACCATTAATAAAAGGTTTGCTACAGATTTTACGGATGCAGATAGGCTATTGATTGAACAGATTGTAGAAGATTGCGCAGCAGATTCAAAGCTGGCAGATCAGGCAAAAAGCAATACCATTGATAACTTCAAGTTTGGTTTTGATGATGTGTACATGCAAAAGTGGATTGACAGGATGGATCAAAATCAGGAATTGTTTTTAAAGGTTATGGAAAATGCAGATTTTTCCGGGTTAATGAGAAATGTGATAATGAAAGAGGTGTATAGAAGGCTGAATATATAGATTAAAGAAAAAATAAATGGTAAATACTCAATATAAAACCCTTTGTAATGCGGCCAGTTATTTTATTAAGCAATTGATCAGGGATATTATCATTAATGGTTAGTTGTTAAGATCATTAAAATAATTGAATACTATAATTGTGATAGGTGGCATTTACTTTGTAGTTTACAACAAGTGTAAAGCCAGTAATTATACTTATTATAATGAGATAATATGCAATTGTTTTACCCATGTTTTACCACAGTGCATAAAAAAAATGCAACTGCTTGAAATACAATTGCATCTTCTTTGATATAGTAGCCCCGACAGGAATCGAACCTGTATCTAAAGTTTAGGAAACTTCTATTCTATCCATTGAACTACAGGGCCAAACAGAGCCGCAAAAGTATAGATTAAGAATTTATTTTTTGTAGATAAAATTATAATTATTGACCAGATTACACAGTTTGCTGAATAATGAACAAAGGCAATAATTTTAAAGCATAAAAGATGACATGAATAAAAAAACCATTGTGCTAGGCGCCTCTTCAAACCCATCCCGTTATAGCTATCTGGCGATTAACAGGTTAGTTGCACACGGGCACACCGTGATAGCGATTGGAAAAAAAACAGGGGAAATAAACGGCACACAGATAACTACAGAGCACCTGGAAGAAAAAAATGTAGATACTATTACGCTTTATCTGAATGCGCAAAATCAAAAACAGTATTACGATTATATATTGTCGCTAAAGCCAAAGCGTATAATATTCAACCCGGGAGCAGAAAATGCAGAACTCGAAGACCTTGCCTATAAGCACGATATTAAGCCAATGGAAGCCTGTACGCTTGTGCTGTTAAGTACCAATCAATATTAGTTTTTCTGATGGCAATGCATTCATCACAGGAATGTACTAAAAAAATAGGCCTGCCCTAAAAAGAGCTGGCCGTTGCTAACCTATGAAAAACACCAAGTTAAATCTCTTTATCAGCGTTGATGCGGTTTTTTAGGAGCACCGGTGCCGCTTTTTGTATTGTTATTCTTAACGGGATTATTTGCTTTATTAGGCTGCTTCTGACTTTGTTGTGGTTGTTGAAAATTCTGTTGTCGTTGCTGCCTATTCCTTAATTCATTACGCAATGTGTTATTGAACTGTTTATCAGTAGTATAAACTTTGTTAGCCCGTTGGTTGTTGTTGCCTAATACCTTTTTAAAATTTCCTTGGTACCGCTCTTTAATTTCTACTACTTTTTTCTCAAATTTTACTTCATCGTTAGGATACTGACTTCTTGCCTGTTTAATTTCACTAACGTAATTGTTATAAACCGGCCAGAAGCTTTGAGCTTCTTCTGGGGTAAGATTTAATTCACGTGTTATATAAGCCATTTTAACCACCTCTACTCTGTTTTCATCTCCTTCATTAGGAGTTTGGGCATGGCAAAAATATACACGAATGAATAAAAACAATAACAAAAAGAATATTTTTTTTAATCTTGGCATTTTATATTTCCTCCTCCACATGCATTGATTCCTGATCCTGGTCCAAATACTGTTGTATTTCTTCGTCAGAAACATTTTGAAGCATGTTTTGTACATCCATATTCCTGGACTGATTTTCATCCACGTTTGTATTGGTATAAACAGACATATTGCTGTTTGTACGCAAATAATCAGTTATTTCTTCATCGCTTAAAACGGAAATTTGTTCTTCCACATTTACCACAGGTGCTGCCACTACTTCTATTTTATTGTAGGATTTACTTAAATAAAAATAACCCCCACTAAATAATAATACGGCTACGCAGGCCACAGCCGCATAATTCATCCATTTCCTGACACGGCCCATTGAAATTACTTTAGCTGGCGCAGCCTGATTATTAACAGGAGCGCTTAACTCCTCAAAATAATTATCCGGAATTGTATAAACATTTGTTTTAGGTATGCTGCTTAATACAGGAGAAAGACTGTCCAGTTCTAGCTGCACCTCTGAGCGTCTTGACTGAGTTTTTATCTTATTAAGGATATCATCCGCCAGGGTGTTAAAATAATTTTCAGGTACACTATAAGTGCCTGTTTTGACAATGTTTAAAACAGAACTTTTTTGAGCTATTTTTTCCAATACAACTGAAGAAAATGTATCGAAATATCCTGAAGGAACCGTAAAAGGATTTACAGATGGTACAGTTTGCAAAAAAATATGAGCCATTACAGTTGCTGGCAGGGTATTGAAATAATTTTCAGGAACAGAAAAGCAATTAACCTTGCCTGCAGTAATCAAATTTTCTGCACCTGCATCTTTTAATTCATTCAATATGTTAAATTTTTCCGTAGTCACAATATTTTATTGACACCTTATATGATTGGGCGTTTAATTATTTTTGATGAATTCTTCTATTTTTTTTACTGCATGATGATAGCTCGCCTTTAAAGCTCCTTCACTTGTATCTAAAACACGGCTCATCTCTTCGTAAGGCATTTCATCATAATACCTTAAGGTAAAAACAATTTTTTGTTTTTCAGGAAGCTGCTGAATTGCCAGTTGAAGTTTCCATTCAAGCCGGTTGGCATCAAAATTTTTATCAGCAGTTACCTTATTAGCCAAGCCAGTTTCCACATCGCTAAGGCTTACAGCAGATCTCTTTTTCTGTTGTTCCAGGAAAGTAAGGCTTTCGTTGGTTGCAATACGGTATAACCATGTATAAAGCTGGCTGTCTTCCCTGAAATTCTCCAGGCCATTCCAAACCTTTAGAAATACATTTTGAAGCACATCATTCGCATCATCATGATCAACAACCATTCGACGTATGTGCCAGTATAATTTTTCCTGGTATTTTTTTATGATGGCAGTAAATGATCTTTCTTTAGTTTCCGGATGCCTGAACTGCTGTAATAATTCTCTGTCTTCAATTTGCATGCAGGGTGATTTAAAAATAAATTTTTAACCAGGTTCGTTGGATAAATAACTAAGAAAAAAGTTTAACAGCAAGCGTGCCTGTACCGTGCAATGCAAGTTAGTTTAACACAGCATTTTGTTTGTTAATAAGCTCTTCATCTTCCTTTATTTTCAATTCCCACTCCCACGCTGTACGCATCATATCGTTAAGATCGTATTGCACTTTCCAGTTTAAAGATTGTTTTGCAAGATCATTATTGGCATAAATAGCGATCACATCGCCGGGTCTTTTAGGGCCTATTTTATAATTCAATTTCTCGCCTGATACCTTTTCAAAAGCTTTTATAGCTTCCAGTACGGTTACCCCATTGCCGCTACCTAAATTAAAAATTTCACAAGCAGAATTATTTTTTTGGTTGATGAGAAATTCCAGGGCAAGTGTATGGGCATGGGCTATGTCGCAAACATGAATATAATCACGGATGCAGCTTCCGTCGCGGGTTGGGTAATCATCCCCGTAAACAGTCATTTCGGGAATTTTACCGATGGCGCATTGGGTAATAGCCGGTACTAAATTTTGCGGCCTGCCTAGTGGCAGCTCTCCTATTAAGATGGAAGGATGAGCCCCAACAGGGTTAAAATATCTTAAAAGAATGGCATTGCAGGATTGCGCTTTCGTAAAATCTTCTACAACAGTTTCACCCATTTGCTTGGTAGCTCCATAGGGAGATTCTGCTTTTTTTACAGCAGAAGTTTCTGTAACCGGTATGGTATCAGGGTTACCGTAAACCGTACAGGAAGAAGAAAATACGAAATAAGGAATATTAAACTCCTTAACGCATTTAAGAATATTTATAAGCGAAAAAAGATTGTTTTCATAATAAAGCAAAGGCTCATCAACACTTTCGCCAACAGCTTTATAAGCGGCAAAATGTATTATGCCTTCCACATCTTCATTTTCCTGGAATACAGCACGTGTTTCATCAAAATTTTTAAGATCAACTTTATAGTTTTTTATCTTCTTACTGGTTATTTTTTCAATCCCGGAAATGAGATAACTACCTGAGCGTGAATTATCGTCAATTGAAATAACATCATAACCGTTTTCTAAAAGATCAACAACCGTATGGGCGCCAATATAGCCACACCCACCTGTAACCAGAATTTTCTTCATAGTATATTAATGAAACTGCAAAATAATGAAACTAAACAGAAAACAGGTGGAAGAACCAGTATAATCCTGCAGCCAATAAAGCACTTACAGGAATGGTAAGTATCCATGCCCAGATAAGATTAAGGGTAACACCCCAGCGTACGGCACTTAATCGTTTTGTAGCACCTACACCTATTATTGAACCTGCAATAGTATGGGTTGTACTTACCGGGGCTCCCAGATTAGCGGCAGTAAAAAGCGTTATGGCTCCGGCTGTTTCAGCCATAACACCCTCAAGCGGTGTAACTTTTGTAATGCGGGAACCCATAGTTTTTACTATGCGCCACCCGCCGCTCATAGTGCCAATAGCTATAGCTGAATAACACAGGAAGGGAACCCATGTAGGTATATGGTGAATATCAGGAATAACATTTTCAGCCACCATTGCAGCGCCAATTATGCCAATTACTTTCTGTGCATCGCTGCCACCATGGCCAATACTGAATGTGGCGGAAGAAACAAGTTGCAGGCGTTTGTACATATTAGTGGTACGGGTAGCTGTTTCCCCCCGGAAATGATTTATGAAATAAGACAAAACAAAAATAACTCCCAATACAAGTAATGCCCAAAATTCAAACGGCTTTTTAAAATCGATGAATAGAAGGCAGGAACTTAACACAACCACAATAATGGCTATTTTAAGCCAGAAGTTTCGCTGGATAGTTACAAGGGTAATAAAAACCGAAATGATCATCCCTATTATTGGTGCCAGCAGTATAAAAAGTATAGTAAGGCTTATACCGCCGTCTAGCGACCAGTTAATGCTGTCAAACCCGGAATGCGCCACAGCAGCACCCGCAAAACCGCCAATCAGCGTGTGCGAGGAGGAAGACGGGATGCCATACCACCAGGTAAGCAGGTTCCAGATAATAGAAGCTATAACACCTGCCAAAACTACGGTAAGGTCGTAAGCACCGCTGTTTACGGTCTTTGCAACCGTATTGGCCACCTCATGATCGCGGAAAATAAAATATGCTACAAAATTAAAAAATGCTGCCCAAACCACCGCCTGAAAAGGCGTGAGCACTTTTGTGGAAACAATGGTGGCTATAGAATTTGCAGCATCATGAAAACCATTAATAAAATCAAATATTACTGCAAGTACAATAATTACAATTAGTAGTGTTGACATGCGCCGGGGATAGTTTCGTTATTGCTTTATGAATATTTGATAATGATAGTTTCTATTGCATTACCGGCATCTTCACATTTATCAGTGGCTGTTTCCATTGCATGATATACTTCTCTTTTCTTTATCATCAGCTTTATATCCTGTTCAAGGTCAAAAAGGCGTTCAACACTAAGATCATAAATGTCATCAGCCTGGTTTTCAATGCTGTTTATCTTAACAAGCGCGGTAGTCATTGCCTGCAGATCGCGCATATTACGCAATCCGCGAACGGCAATTTTTAATTCCTGTACAGCAAAGGCAATAAGGTTTGCCAATTTGATTATGCCCTCGTCATCATTACTAATATTATAAAAAGCCATACGCTTGGCAGAAGCATAAATATAATCGGCCACATCATCAAGCGCTGTAGCCAGAAAATGAATATCCTCCCGGTCGAAGGGGGTTATAAAAGTTCTGCCAAGCTCCGTGTAAATGCGGTGGGTAGTATCATCGTTTTTATGCTCTGCATTTTCAATTTCATTCAATATTCCAAACCTTTTATCCCGCTGGGTTTCTACAATCAGCCTCTTTAGCATTTCACTCATTTCGGCCACAGTATCCACAACCTCCTCAAAAAGCGTATAGAAAACCCTGTCTTTCGGTTGAAAAATTTTCATAAAAGAATTAAATGCCATAATACTGATTTTTGCAAAAATGAATGAATAGAGGTCAAACTACCCAACTTACCGAAATTGGTAATAATTTCTT
>Ga0164241_10003457_pt1 | contig 15891 bp, 11 predicted proteins | sample OricomyardsoilBY_FD_108780 | JGI IMG/M metagenome (GOLD analysis project Ga0164241, IMG submission 108780) | Backyard soil microbial communities from Emeryville, California, USA - Original compost - Back yard soil (BY) | ecosystem: Environmental > Terrestrial > Soil > Unclassified | place: USA... | reverse complement strand
GCCACCAGCTCGAGCGGCTGGCCGTTTTCGAGCTGCTTCTTCAGTTTCCAGCTGCGCAGCGTGCCCCCGAGCGTCGAGAACACCGCGTGCACGAAATCCGTGTCCACCGCGATGTCGCGCGGCGCCGCGTCGCTCACGAGCGGTTGGGCCGCGGCCACTGGCTGCGCCTCCGGTGTCGGGAGCGGCTGTGCCGCAGCGGCCGCGCCGGCCGCGGACTTGGGCGCGGCGTTCTGTGTCGCCGTCGCGGCGGCAGGCGCCGGCGCGGGCGTCGGCGCCAGAAACATCTGGTAGATCGCCAGAACGACGAACGAAAGAAAGATGGCGAGGAAGATGCGCTTTTCCATGAGTGGTCGTCAGCCCAATCAGCGGCTGACTCGAGGGGGAACCGGATCGATGCCCGGCCTGGCAAGAGGATGACAGCGTCCGAGCCGGCGAATCGCCAGCGCGAGGCCACGCCACGCGCCGTGCTGTTCGAGCGCCTCGACGGCGTAGCGCGAACAGCTCGGTTCAAACCGGCAGGCCCCGCCGGCGAAGGGGCTCAGCAGGAGTTGATAGACGCGAACGACGAGAAGCGCAATCCGGGTGGATGACGTCACGAACGCGTCACCCGGCGGCTGCGCTCGAGCGCACGCTGAAAATCGGCTGCCACGGCCGCGTGTGCCGCGGTCAGCAGGTCGCGGCGCGGAATGGCGACAAGATCGAGCGTCAACGTGGTGGCGTCAGGACTCGAACGCCGGAGCGCGCGCCGGAAGATTTCCCGCAGTCTCCGCTTGGCGCGATTGCGGACGACGGCGCCGCCGAAACGGCGCGAGGCGATGATCCCGAGCCGATCGCTCGGACCCGATCCCGGCAGACTCAGCAACGTGAAGTAGCGCGACGTCACACGAGATCCCCGTTCCTGAACGGCGATGAACTCCACGCGGGAGCGCAGACGAACGCCAGGCTCGAACGTGAAGGACATGGATGATCGCGCCGCCCGGCGTCGAGCCGCAGCGGGTCGGCGAACGAGTCTACCGGGAAGAAACGGTCAGGCGCTTGCGCCCCTTGGCGCGGCGGCGCTTGAGCACAAGACGGCCGTTCTTGGTGTGCATCCGGACGAGAAACCCGTGGGTGCGCCGACGATGTCGGCGATTCGGCTGATACGTGCGCTTCATTGGACTCCCGAAAGGGTGGTTCTAGACCCTGAAGAAACCCAAATCGTAGCGGAGGGGCCGATGGCCGTCAACGTACCGATTGGGTCGCCGTTCATGGCATTGTGGGGTCTGACGGGCTGTGGTAGAGTCGCGGGCCTTTCGTCGGCACCTCCAGCCAAGGGGAGTTTTCCACACCTGTGCAAAAACCTGTGGAAATCCAATGTTTCACCAGTTTGACAAGCTAACCATAAGATAAACATAGACTTATGGCATACAGACCCAGGTGGCTTGTCACGAAAAACACGCGTTTTTCGGCCATTCTCTGCGTCCTGTATCTTTTTTGAACATCTGCGTCGCCGGCCCCGCCACTACAGGCGAAAGGCCGCGAAGAAATCGGGTTTTCGAGCATGCCTGGCACGGTCTGGGACGAAGTTCTCGGGCGCATCGAAACCAAGGTCAACAGCCACAGCTACCACACCTGGTTCCGCAAAACGTCCCTGGATCGCGATGAAGGCGACCGGCTCATCGTCCATGTGAACGATGCGACGGTCGTCGAGTGGCTCGTCAAGCACTACACCGCCATCATCAACGAGGCGCTGGCCGAGGTCGGCCGGCCGAACGTCCGTGTGGAGTTCTGGCCCGGGGAGGGCCTGCCCCGCTCGGTCGAGGAGGGCCCGCGCACTCAAAGCGCGCCAGAGCCGCTTGCTGCCCTCGACATCCCCGACGTCGACGCCGAGGACACCACCGACATCGCCGGGCTGAGTCCGCGCTATTCGTTCGACACGTTCGTCGTCGGCGCGTCGAATCAGTTCGCGCACGCGGCGTGCAGGGCGGTGGCGGAAGCGCCGTCGCGGTCGTACAACCCGCTGTTTCTCTACGGCGGCGTCGGACTCGGCAAGACACATCTGATGCACGCCATCGGGCACTACGTGCTGACGCGCAGCCCCGGCCTGCGGCTGACCTACATTTCCGCCGAACGTTTCATGAATGAGGTGGTCAACGCCATCCGATACGAACGCATCATGGAGTTCCGCGAACGCTATCGCGGCGTCGACGTGCTGCTCGTGGACGACATTCAGTTCATCGGCGGCAAGGAACGGACCCAGACGGAGTTCTTTCATACGTTCAACGCGCTGCACGACGCGCAGAAGCAGATCGTGCTCAGCAGCGATTGCCCGCCGCACCAGATCACCGAGCTCGAAGAACGGCTGCGCAGCCGCTTTGAATGGGGCCTGATCGCGGACATTCAGCCCGCGGATCTCGAGACCAAGATCGCCATTCTCAAGCGCAAGGCCGAGTCCGAGGGTGTCCAGTTGCCCGACGATGTGGCGCTGTACATCGCTGGCCGGATCAAGTCGAACATCCGGGAACTCGAGGGCTCGCTGATCCGGCTGCTCGCGTACGCGTCGTTGACCGGCCGCGACGTGTCGATGTCGCTGGTGCAGGAAACCCTTCGTGACGTCCTGCGCCACGACGAGCGCGTGGTCACGATCGATTCGATTCAGAAGTTCGTCGCCGAGTACTACCAGCTGAAACTGACGGAGCTGAAATCGAAGAACAACTCGAAGTCCGTCGCGCTGCCGCGCCAGGTGGCGATGTATCTGTGCAAGGCGCTGACGAATGCGTCCCTGCCGGAAATAGGCAAGAGCTTTGGCGGCAAGCACCACTCGACGGTCATCCATTCAATCCGGAAAGTGGAGGACCTCCGCAAAACCGACACGACGTTCAACACACTTATCAACACCCTGACGGAAGCATTCCGCTAGCCCAAAATGGCCCTGGAAACGGGTTTCCCACAGTCGGCGCGGCGCACGCCTGTGGACGGCTGTGGGCGGGTCGGCCTGACTGAGATTCCCACAACGACCGCGCGCCTGGCGGTGCCCGTTATCCACAGGGGCGTGCACAAGATAAGTCGCTGATTTCGCGCGGTTTATGGCGGTCTTTTGACGTATCAACAGCCCCTTATTCTTGTTATAATTCTTTGTCTCACTTGTTCTTCCGTCAGGAAGAGAAACACCCTGCCGGTGCAACGGTCGAACACCCGTGGACAACGGGAAGTCTGAGAGGCTGTCCAGACAATGGAACTCGTGGTTCGCAAGAACGATCTGCTCAAAGAGCTCTCCCTCCTCCAAGGCATCGTTGAACGGAAGAACACGATTCCCATTCTTGGCAACGTCCTGCTCGAGGCGGCGGACAACCACGTGTCGCTGCTGGCCACCGATCTCGACGTCGGTCTTCGCAGCCAGTGCGACGCGACGGTCGGCAAGCCGGGCACGCTCACGCTGCCGGCAAAGAAGCTGTTCGAGATCGTGAACGCGCTGCCCGACACCGAGATTCGCATCGAGGAAGACAAAGGCGGCAAGAGCGTGACGGTCGCCGCCGATCGATTCGAGTCGCGGATGCAGACGCTGCCTGCCGGCGAATTTCCGACGCCCCCGAGCGATGCGGGGACGACGATCGCGGTGCTGCCCGGCGGCGCGGTGAAGCGCATGATTCAGTGCACCCGCTTCGCCATTACGAGCGAGGACACGCGCTATTTCCTGAATGGCGCCCAGCTCGTGCTGCAGCCGGATTCGATGAGCATGGTGGCGACCGATGGACACCGGCTCGCGTTCGTGCGCGTCAAAGAATCACCAGGCAAGAGCGTCTCGAGCGAAGTGCTGCTGCCGCGAAAGACGCTGAACGAGATCGCCCGGCTCCTCGACGGCGTCGATGCCGTCGAGTTTTCGCAGGGCGAGAACCATCTGTTCTTCCGGGCGGGCAACCGGCTGCTCATCTCACGAAAAATCGACGCGAACTTCCCGGCGTACGAACGCGTGATTCCGAAGAACAACGACAAGAAGATCGATTTCGATCGCGATCGGCTGGCCGCGGCCGTCCGCCGCGTGCGCTTGCTGTCGAACGAGCGATCCAAGGCAGTGAAGTTCGCCATCGCGAAGGACCAGGTGGAGATCACGTCGAGCACGCCGGATCTCGGCGAAGCGCATGAGGTGCTGCCGGTGGAGTACGCCGGGCCGCCGCTGCAGATTTGCTTCAACGCGGATTACGTCGACAACTTCCTGGGCGTGGTCGAGTCGGAGTCCGTTGAACTCGAATTCAAGGACGAGACGAGCCAGGCGGTGATGAAACCCGTCGGCGCAGACGGCTACGACTACACCTACGTGATCATGCCGATGAGGATCTGAAGCAGCCGAATGTCCACACCCGAGCACGTTATTCACGGTCACGCGGCTTCCGATCGGACGGCCGCGGCAACCGCCGGCACCGACGACTACGGCGCAGACAAAATCAAGGTTCTCGAGGGCCTCGAGGCGGTCCGCAAGCGGCCCGCCATGTACATCGGGTCCACGGGCCCCGCCGGCCTGCACCACCTGGTCTATGAACTCGTCGACAACTCCATCGACGAAGCGCTGGCCGGGTTCTGCAAGAACGTCGACGTGCGCATCCACATGGACGGGTCCATCACCGTCGTGGACGACGGCCGCGGTATTCCCGTAGACATGCACGAGAGCGGCAAGTCGGCCGCTGAAGTCGTGCTCACGGTGCTGCACGCCGGAGGCAAGTTCGAAAACTCCGCCTACAAGGTCTCCGGCGGACTGCACGGCGTCGGCTCGTCGGTCGTCAACGCCCTGTCCGAGTGGCTCGAACTCGAAATTTGGCGCAACGGGAAGGTCCACCAGCAGCGGTACGAGCGCGGGACGCCTACGGCCGGCCTCCTCGTCACTGGCACGACCGAGAAGCGCGGCACGAAGATCACCTTCCGCGCGGACGACCGGATTTTCGAGACCACCGAGTACAGCTTCGAGACGCTCTCACAGCGGCTGCGGGAACTGGCGTTCCTGAACGCCGGCGTCCGCATCTCGATAGACGACGAGCGCGACGGCAAGAGCCACGAGTTCCTCTACGAAGGCGGCATCCGCGAATTCGTCGAGTTCCTGAACAAGAACCGGACGGTCATCAACGAGAAGCCGATCTTCATGACCGGCGAACGCGACAACATCGTCGTGGACATCGCGCTGCAGTGGAACGACAGCTACGCGGAGACGACGTACACGTTCGCGAACAACATCAACACCACCGAAGGCGGCACGCACCTGTCCGGCTTCCGCGCGGCGCTGACACGCACAATCAATCAGTACGCCTCGAAGAGCGGCATGGCCGACAAGCTGCCGGAGAGCGTCAGCGGCGAGGACATTCGCGAAGGCCTCACGGCGGTCATTTCCGTCAAGATTCCCCAGCCGCAGTTCGAGGGACAGACCAAGACGAAGCTCGGCAACACGGAAGTGAAGGGCATCGTCGAGGGCATCGTCAACGACCGGCTCGGGGCGTTTCTCGAAGAGACACCAGCCGTCTCGAAGAAGATCATCGCGAAGGCGGTGGACGCCGCCCTTGCGCGTGAAGCCGCGCGCAAAGCCCGCGACCTCGTCCGCCGCAAGGGCGCGCTCGACAACATGGCGCTGCCGGGCAAGCTCGCGGACTGCCAGGAGCGCGATCCCGCGAAGAGTGAGATCTACATCGTCGAAGGCGAGTCGGCCGGCGGCTCGGCGAAGCAGGGCCGCGACCGGAAGTTCCAGGCCGTGCTACCGATCAAGGGCAAGATCCTGAACGTCGAGAAGGCCCGCTTCGACAAGATGCTGGGCCACGAGGAGATCCGGACGCTCATCGCGGCGCTCGGCTGCGGCATCGGCCAGGACGAATTCGACGCGGCGAAGGTGCGCTATCACCGCGTGATCATCATGACCGACGCGGACGTCGATGGGTCGCACATCCGCACCCTCCTGTTGACCTTCTTCTACCGGCAGATGCGCCAGCTCGTGGACGCCGGTCATATCTTCATCGCGCAGCCGCCGCTGTTCCGCGCCAAGCGCGGTCGGTCGGAGACGTTCATCAAGGACGAGCGCGAGCTCGAGGCCTTCCTGCTGCGCCGCGCGGCCGAGTCCCGCACGGTCGTGCTCGCCAACGGTCAGGAAATCTCCGGCACGGCGCTCGAGAGCCGGCTGGAAAAACTGATGGCGTTCCGCAAGCTGCTGCAGGTCGTCGAGCGCCGCGGCCAGATGCGCCGCGCCATGCTCGCGCTGCTCGAAGGCGAGGCGCGCGACAAGGCGTTCTGGGCCGACCGCGCGGCGGTCGAGGCGCTCGCCGGCCATCTTCGCTCCCCCGGTGTCGTCGCCGACATCGTCGAGGACTCCGAGCATCAGGCGTTTGCCGTCATCGTCGAGGACCGCGTCGCGGGGTACGGCCGCCGCCATCGCCTCGATCTCGACCTGGTGACGTCGGGCGAATTCCGCACGCTGGCTGCGGCGTACCAGGACGTGCGCGACCTCATGACCGGTTCGGTCACCATCCGCACGGCGTCCTCGGCGGCGGCTGACGAAACGCCACCGGACGCTGAAGGCGAAGCCGCGGCGGAGGGTCCTCCGCCGCCGGCGCCGAAGACAGGCAAGGATGCCGACCATCGCGTCGACTCGTTCGACGACCTCGTGCAGTACTTCGTCGACGCCGGCCGGCGCGGCATCACGGTGAACCGGTACAAGGGCCTCGGCGAGATGAATCCCGAGACCCTCTGGGAAACCACCATGGATCCGGCGAAGCGCACGCTGCTTGAAGTGCGCGCCGAGGACCATACGGAAGCGGACCTGATGTTCACCACGCTCATGGGCGATCAGGTCGAGCCGCGCCGCAAGTTCATCGAGGACAACGCGCTCGATGTGAAGAATCTGGATATCTGATGGATCCGAATCAGCCCGTGAGGCAGCCCGTCAACATCGAAGACGAGATGAAGCGCTCGTACATGGATTACGCGATGAGCGTAATCATCGGGCGCGCGCTGCCGGACATCCGGGACGGGCTCAAGCCGGCGCATCGCCGCGTGCTCTACGGCATGAAGACGATGGGCCTGGCGTCGAATCGCGGGTATCGCAAGTGCGCCAAGATCGTCGGCGAGGTGATGGGCAACTTTCACCCGCACGGCGACGCGTCCATCTACGACACGCTCGTGCGCATGGCGCAGGACTTCAACATGCGCGAGCCCCTGGTCGACGGCCAGGGCAATTTCGGATCGATCGACGGCGACCCGCCGGCCGCGATGCGTTACACCGAAGCGCGGCTTCAGGCGCTCGGCGACGAGATGATGACGGATCTCGACAAGGAGACCGTCGACTTCACGCCGAACTACGACGAGACGACCGAGGAGCCGTCCGTCCTGCCGGCGCCGTTTCCGAACCTGCTCGTCAACGGGTCGTCAGGCATCGCCGTCGGCATGGCGACGAACATCCCGCCGCACAACATGCGCGAGGTGATCGACGGCGTCATCGCCGTGATCGAGGGGCGCACGGCTCCGCGCGAGGAGCGGTTGCGCGCGCTGCTGCAGGCGGTCCCCGGCCCGGATTTCCCGTCCGGCGGCACCATCGTCGGCCGCGAAGGCATCTACCGCGCGTACAAAGACGGGCGCGGCAGCTTCGTCGTTCGCGGCAAGACATCCATCGAGGAGCACAGGAAGAGCGACCGCGTCTCGATCATCGTCACCGAGATTCCCTACCAGGTGAACAAGAAGAACCTGGTGGAGGACATCGCCGCACTGGTCCGCGAGAAGCGGATCGACGGCATCTCCGATCTTCGCGACGAGTCGAGCCGCGAGGGCATGCGCATCGTCATCGAGCTCAAGCGCGGCGAGCTGCCCGATGTGGTGCTGAACAATCTCTACAAGCACACGAAGCTGCAGATTGGCTACGGCATCACGCTGCTCGCCATTGTCGGCGGACGGCCGCGGGTCCTCGGACTGCTCGACATCGTCGAGCACTTCATCGAGTTCCGCCGCGAAGTCGTGCGGCGCCGCATCGAATTCGAGCTGCGCAAGGCGGAGGCGCGCGCGCACATCCTCGAGGGCCTGAAGATCGCGCTCGACCATCTGGACGCGGTGATTGCGCTGATCCGCAGTTCGAAGACACCGCCGGAAGCCCGCGTCGGCCTCATGACCCAGTTCGGGCTGTCGCAGCTGCAGGCCCAGGCGATCCTCGACATGCAACTGCAGCGGCTGACGGGCCTGGAGCGGCAGAAGATCGTCGACGAGCTCGCCGCGCTCATGGAGCTCATCAAGAAGCTGCGGGAAATCCTTTCGAGCGACGACCTCATCATCGGCATCGTCGTCGACGAACTGAAGCAGATTCGCGACCGGTACGGCAACGACCGGCGGACCGATTTCATCGAGGAGAGCGGCGAGTTCCGGGTCACGGATCTCATCGCCGACGAGGACGTCGTCATCACGGCCACGAGCACGGGCTACATCAAGCGCACGGCGCTCGACGAGTACCGGCAGCAGCGGCGCGGCGGCAAGGGGCTCATCGGGATGCAGACCCGCGAGGAGGACGTCGTCCAGCACCTCTTCGTGGTGAACACGCACGCGTACATCCTGGTGTTCACGGATCGCGGACGCTGTTACTGGCTGCGGGCGTACGACGTGCCGGAGGTGAGCCGCAGCAGCAAGGGCAAGTCGATCGCGAACCTCGTCCACATGGAAGAAGGCGAGAAGCTTGCCGCGCTGCTTCGCGTGCAGGAATTCCCGGGCGAAGAGGGCCAACGATTCATCGTGATGGGCACGCGCCAGGGAACCATCAAGAAGACTGACCTGGTCGCCTTCTCGAACCCACGGTCGGCCGGCATCATCGCGATCCAGATCGACGACAACGACATGCTCATCGCGGTCGCGGAGACGGACGGCAGCAAGGATCTCGTCATCGGCACGCGCAACGGCATGGCCATCCGGTTCCCCGAATCCGACGCCCGGCCGATGGGCCGCACGGCGTTTGGCGTGCGCGGCATCCAGCTTCGCGAAGGCGATGAAGCCGTCGCGATGGAAGTCGTCAGCGACGATGCGACGCTGATGACCGTCTGCGAGAACGGCTATGGCAAGCGCACGCCCGTCAGTGAGTACCGCCGCCAGTCGCGGGGTGGCATCGGCCTGAAGAACGTCCAGACGAGCGACCGCAACGGCGTGGTCATCGGCATCGGGTGCGTGACGGACCGCGATGAGCTGCTGCTCGTCACCTCGCAAGGCCAGGTCATTCGCATGCACGCGAAGGACCTGCGGCCGATCGGACGTGACACGCAGGGCGTGCGGCTGATGGACCTGGCCGAAGGCGACAAACTCGTGTCGCTCGCGACGCTCAGTGAACCGGAAGAAACCGAAGACGCCGGCGGAACGCCGGCGGGCGACCCGACCCCGACCGGGAGCGACGACCAGAACCCGGACGACGGCGCAGACAACAACAAGTAGGCGTCAGCGTTCACGACGCGGCGTCAGGCCTCTCCCCCACGCCGCCGTCGTCGCGGCCGCTGCGCCCCTCCGGCGCAGTGAGCCGCTCAGTCACCATCCGCACCCCCTGAACCTCCCGAACCCCTACCCTCAGAACTCCGTGCGACAGTCGCGGCACGTTGCGCAGGAGCAAAGACGAACGCGCTCCGATCGGAAAACATCGGGAAGCGCGGTTGGAGAGGCGCGCGTCATTGGCACTTACGGAAGATGCCGTCCGCAACGCGCTCGCTGAGGTGATCGATCCCGAACTGGCATCAACATCGTCGATCTCGGTCTCGTCTACGGCGTCGAGATTGCCGGCGCCGGCGTTCGCGTGACGATGACCATGACGAGCCCCGCCTGTCCACTCGGGAGCTACCTTCGCGATCTGGTCGATCAGACGCTCCACTGGCGCCTTCGAGACGCCGAGCATGTCCAGATCGATCTCGTCTGGGAGCCAGCCTGGCGCCCCGGGATGATGACCGCGCGCGGCCGCGAACAACTCGCAGGGAGGATGGGATGAGTGAAACCCAGTTGGACGTTCGAGAAATGCTGCCGCGGTTGCGGCACCCGCTGATCTTCCAGGTGTTCGACAGCCTGCCGTCAGGGCGGTCGTTCATCATCATCAACGACCATGATCCGAAGCCGCTTCACTACCAGTTCCAGGCGGAGCGGGTCGGGACGTTCACGTGGGAGTACCTGGAGGCAGGGCCCGAGACCTGGCGCGTCCGCGTCACCCGTGCTTGACCCCGGACGCAGCGCCGCGCGGCGTCTGCCGCTCATGGCCGTCGCCATTCTGTCGATGGCATGCGGGGCCTGGATCGGACTGGTGCGCATCGGGTGGACGCTGCCGCTGCCTGGATCGAGCGGGATCGCGGCGCACGGTCCGTTCATGGTGTGCGGGTTCCTCGGAACCCTGATCGGGGTCGAGCGGGCCATCGCCCTCGGGTCGCGCTGGGCCTACGCCGCGCCGGCGCTCGTCGCGTCAGGCGCGCTGGTCCTCGATCTGCCCGCAGGCCCGGCGGGGCCCCTGCTGATCACGGCGGGCAGCGGTGTCCTCGTCGTCGTGTTCGCCGTGCTCGTCAGGCGCCAGCCGGCGCTCTACATGGTGACGATGGCGTCGGGCGCGGCGGCGTGGACGACCGGCAACGCGCTGTGGCTGGCAGGCGAGCCGCTCTTCCGGGTCGTGTACTGGTGGATCGCCTTTCTCGTCCTGACGATCGCGGGCGAGCGGCTCGAATTGAATCGCGTTCTCGCGCCCACGCCCGGCGTCCGCGTGCTGTTCGGCGTCGCCGCGGGCATCGTCCTTGCGGGCGTGATCGTCTCGGCAGGTCTGCCGCGTGCCGGAGTCCACGTGACGGGCGCCGGTCTCCTCGCGCTCGCCCTATGGCTCTTCCGGTACGACGTCGCGCGGCTCACCGTGCGACAGCACGGCCTGACGCGCTACATGGCCGTGTTGCTCCTGATCGGATACGGATGGCTCGGGTTCGCCGGCGCAGTCGCGCTCGTTACTGATGTGACCGTCCCGGGGCTCGTGTACGACGCCGCGTTGCACGCCTTCTTTCTCGGCTTCGTGATGTCGATGGTCTTCGCCCACGCCCCCGTGGTCTTTCCCGCGGTTCTCCGGCGGCCGCTTCCGTTCCATCCGCGCTTCTACCTGCACGCCGGAGTGCTACACGTGTCGGTGTTCGTGCGGGTCGCGGGCGATCTCGTCGCCGGTCTCGAGTCGTGGCGCCCGTGGGGAGGCCTGTTGAACGCCGCGGCCCTTGTCATGTTCGTCGTCAACGTGGCCGCATCCATCATCAGCGCCCGGCCGAGAGCGTGATGCACGACCGGCAGGATCCCGGATCGTGCGAAGCCGTCAGACGGCACCCGGGCTGCCGAGCAACGTGCGCACGACGTCGGCCGCGCCGTAGTCGAGGGAGCCGGCCGGGACGAATTGCCCGACGTTCACCAGATCGTCGCCGGCCGTGACAAGTCCCAGCTCGTGGTACTTCCCGGCTCGGACCTGGCCGTGGCCGATGTTGGCCACCAGAGCGTTGCAGATGCACTTGCGCCCGCGTGTGTCTGCCTCCGAGCCGCCTTTCGAGACGTAGACCGACACCGGCTCGGCGGGGCACCGGAACGCGACCTGTCCGTCCGATGATCGGTAGGCCTCGCGCAAGTAGCCGAGATCGCAGATCCGCGGTCGTGTGCGGTACGCGTTGGCGTCGGACAGCGTGCCGTCGAGCACGGCGACCTTGAACGGAAACCCGGTTGGCGACGCGCGGGGATCGGTCACCACCTCAGCCTGCCCGGCGGCCACGCGTGCAAGCAGATCGCGCCGCAGATCCGATCGCAGCCCGGACTCGCGGCAGAGCGCGAACGCGGTGCCCACCTGGACGCCCGCAGCGCCGAGCGCGATGGCTTCTGCCAGACGAGCCGGTGCGCCATAGCCACCCGCCAGCCAGAATGGCAGTCCCAGCGCGCGCATCCGGTCGAGATCGACGCGATCGCGTTCGCCGTAGACCGGCTCGCCCCGGCTGTTCAGCGAGCCGCCGCCGCGCGGCGGAGCGTTGTGTCCGCCGGCGGTCGGCCCTTCGACCACGAAACCATCCACGCGGCCGTTGGACTTCTTCTGCAGGGTTCGGGCGAGGACATCGGACGCCACGATGGCGAGAAATTGCGGCCGCGCGAGCGGCGCGGCCGGCCGATCGCCCGACAATTCGGCCGGGTCGAACCGCAGCAGGTTGTCGTCATCCGCCAGTGCGCCGGTCACGTTCAGCGGATATGTCGCTGGTTCGTGGTTCGCGAGACGGTCGATTGCACCGGGGATCCGGGTCGGAATGCCGGCACCCATGAGGACGACGCCGACGCCGGCGAGCATCGCCCCGTACAGCGACGGGAGGTGCGGGATCTGGATCTTCTCGAGGTAGTTGATCCCGACGGGATTGGAATGTCCTTCCCTGGCGAGCGTGACTTCCACGAAGTTGGCGACCACCGTGAGACGACGGAGATTGGCAGGCCCGTCGGGCGTCGGCATTGGCGGTGCCTTGTAGCTGGCCGACGCCGGCTTGCCGCCGGGAATGTAGTAGGCCTCCCAGACCTCCTGCGCGAGCGCCGGCAGCGGAAAGCGCGACAGCGCGCGTCGCATGTGGCCGCCGGGATCGCCGTCCTGCAGCCGCCGCGCGAGAATCTGATCGAGCGCGGTTCCTGAGACGACACCGAGTTGGCCGAGGGCGGACACGGCGCGGGCCAGTTGCCAGTTCGAAACGCCCACGCCCATGCCGCCCTGGATGATGCGAGGGGAGGTCATGCGGCGCCCACCGGAAGGCTGCTGCCCGGACGCGCGTCCGGGCGCACGCGCGGCGCCTCCCGCATCGCAGATCTATACTGCCGAGGATGGACGTGGAGCGCGCGAGGCCTTCGGTGTCGAACTCCCGCCTGTTCGACGCGCTGGCGACCGACGTGCGCGTCCGGATTGTCCAGGCTGGCGTGCGCCGGACCCTTCGACGGGCCGAGACCCTCATCCGGCAGGGCGAGCCCGCCTCGGCGCTCTTTCTCGTCGACCGTGGATACCTCAAGCTCACGCAACTGACCGCGGACGGCGCGGAGGTGATTGTCCGCTTCGTCGGCCCGTGGGATCCCATCGGCGGAGTGGCTGCGGTCGGCGCCATGCCGTATCCCGTCACCGCCACCGCATGCGACGCGGTCGAACTGCTGATGTGGCCACGCCCGGCGCTCGTCGACTTGCTCGAACGCTATCCGCAATTGAAGACGAACATCCTGCGCGAGATGACCGCCCACATGGACGACGCGCTGACGCGCCTGCGCGAACTGGCCACGCTGAATGTCAGCCAGCGGCTGGCTCACACGCTGCTGCGGCTGGCCGGACCACGCGAAGCCGCCGGCGCCGCCCCTCTTGCCGTCCCCCACGCGCTGACGCGGCAGGAACTTGCCGAGCTGACCGGAACCACGCTCTTCACTGTCAGCCGTGTCCTCACCGAATGGGAATCGGCCGGTCTGGTCCGATCCACCCGCGCGCATGTCGAGGTGCTCGATGCCGGGCGTCTGCGGGGCGTCGCCGAACCGGAGTGAGATCGTTGCGCGCTCGTCGAGCGCGTCCATCACATCGGCCGCGCTCCACCCGTTCCCACGCCAGATCTCGCGGATGACACCGTTGCCGTCGACGAGCGCCGTCGCGAGCGTGTGATCGAGCAGCGCACCCTCGCGCTCCACATACACCGAGAACGCTCTCGCCAGCCGCAGGATTTCGTCAGGCTCTCCGCCGGCGAAGCGCCAGCGCGCCGGGTCTGCGTGCCGCGACATGGCGAACGCCCGAAGCACGGCCGGCGTGTCGAACTCCGGGTCCAGGGTGATGCTGAGCAGCCGGGCCGACGCCGGATCTGACCGGTCCTGCGCAAGCGCATCCTGCAGTTCGCGGAATCGCTGCGTGACGAGCGGACAGAACTCGGGCACTGGGCAGCGCGTGAAGATGAACGACAGCACGGTCGGGCGGCCGCGGAGATCGCGATCGGTGAACGCACGACCGTCGTCATCCACGAGCGTGAAGGGCGGCAGCCGGTCGCCGCGCTTCAACCGTGCCGGCGCAGGGGCCGCCGCCCGGACCTCGGCTTCGGCATGGCCGATCACTGTCAGCCCCTCGGCGCGGCTGCCGTCCGACCCCGGCCGGAGCGTGAATCGCACGCGATCGCCCGGCGCTACGGACGCCGCCTCGTCGCCCTCCAGTGTGAACGCCATCGTCATCGCGGGCATGTAGCCGGGGATTGCGTCGTGCCGAATGCGGACGGCCAGGCCGTCTGCCGGCGCGACGACGACGCCAGTGACCGTAAAGGCGGGGTCGGGGTTGGCTGCCGCCGGGCCTTTCCAGGCGAACACGGCGGCGGTGGCTACGGCCGCACCGGCGGCGAACACCGCTCGTTTCCTCATAGAGCGCAGTGTGCGGCCGAAAAAATTTCGCGTCTTTGAGCCAGGTCAATGTCGCGCACGCGACCGGCAGGTAGCCTGACCTCACCATGTGGACTCACACTCGTTCAGCCGCGCTCCTGTTCTGCATCAGCAGTTTCACTCTTGCCGCCTGCGGCGGGTCCGAACCGCCTGCAAGCGGAACGGCAGCCCCCGCCGCCGCCCCAGCCCCCGCCGCCGCGCCGGCGGCCGCGCCGCCGTCCGCGCCCGGCCCGCCCGTGGTGCACGACGGCCGGAAAGTCGACATCACCGCGGGCGACACCATGAAGTTCTCGACGGTCGAGATTCGTGCCAAGGCGGGGGAACGTCTCAGTGTCACGTTGACGAACGTCGGCACCACACCCAAGTTCTCGATGGGACACAACTGGGTGCTGCTCACCCGGACCGCCAATGTGGACGGGTTCGCCGCGGCCGCGGCCGAAGCCGCGACGACCGACTACGTGCCCGCCGCCCGGCAGGCCGAGATTCTCGCTGCCACGACGCTGCTGGGACCCGGCGAACACGCCACCGCGACGTTCGCAGCGCCGGCCGCCCCTGGCCGCTATCCCTTCCTGTGTTCGTTTCCGGGACACGCCGCGGTCGGCATGCGAGGCGTGCTGATCGTCGAGTGACGTTCTCCGAGAGGACCTCATGACTTCCTTCACGCGCCTGCTCTCCGCTGGCAGCCTCATCGCTGCCGTGCTCTTCACGTCGGCTTGCAATCCACCCACGAGCCGGCCGGCCACCCCCGATTCGTCCGCCATCGCGGCGACATACGTCGCACCCGGTGCGAAGGACGAGTACTACCTCTTCTATTCCGGCGGCCACTCCGGCCAGGTGTTCGTGGCCGGGCTGCCTTCGATGCGCCACATCACGACCATCCCGGTCTTTGCCCGCTATCCCGGCACCGGCTACGGGTACGACGAAGAAACTCGCGCGATGCTCGGCGACTTCACCTGGGGCGACGTGCACCATCCCGGTCTGTCACAGACCGGCGGCAAGTACGACGGCCGATGGCTGTTCGTCAACGACAACGCGAACAATCGAATCGCGCGGATCGACCTCCGGGATTTCAAGACGAAGCAGATTCTCGGGCCGATTCCCAACTCGAGCGGCAACCACGGCTCGTCGTTCGTGACGGAAAACACCGAGTACGTCCTGGCCGCGACCCGGTTCTCCGTGCCGCTGCCGAAGGGCCGCTATGCGGATCCGTCGCAGTACGAGAAGGAATTCAACGGCATGGTGAGCGGCATCAAGATTGATCCGAAGAGCGGCGAGATGGCGGTCGGGTGGCAAATCCTCACGCCGCCGTTCAACTGGGATCTAGGGTCGACCGGCAAGGGTCCGAGCTCGGGCTGGGCGTTCTGGACTTCGTATAACTCGGAGATGGCCAGCAGCACGCTCGAAGTGGGCTCGACGCGGGGAGATCGTGACTACGCGGCGGTCGTCAACTGGCGCGCCGCGGAGCAGGCCGCCAGGGAAGGCCGGACCACGACGATGGGAGGCGTGCCGGTCATCGATCCG
>Ga0164241_10003456_pt1 | contig 15891 bp, 14 predicted proteins | sample OricomyardsoilBY_FD_108780 | JGI IMG/M metagenome (GOLD analysis project Ga0164241, IMG submission 108780) | Backyard soil microbial communities from Emeryville, California, USA - Original compost - Back yard soil (BY) | ecosystem: Environmental > Terrestrial > Soil > Unclassified | place: USA... | reverse complement strand
GCGTCCCGCGTCCAGAGCGAGTATTCCATTTGCAACGCGGTGATCGGATGCACCGCGTGGGCGCGGCGGATCGTATCGACGCCGGCCTCCGAGAGCCCGAGGTGGCGTACCTTTCCCGCGCGGACCAGTTCCGCCATCGCTCCCACGGTTTCCTCGATCGGGGTATTGGGATCCACGCGATGCTGGTAATAGAGATCGATGACGTCCACGCCCAGCCGCTGTAAACTCGCATCGCAGGCGGAGCGCACATATTCGGGCCGGCCGTTGATGCCGCGACCGGCCGGATTGGTCGGGTCGCGCACGATGCCGAACTTGGTGGCGACAAATATCCCGCTGCGACGCGAAGCCAGCACCTGGGCCAGCAATCTTTCGTTGTGATGCGGCCCGTACATATCGGCGGTGTCCAGAAAATTAACGCCGCGGTCCAGGGCGTGATTCAGCGTGGCCAGCGACTCCCGGTCGTTTTTCCCGCCGTAAAATTCCGACATGCCCATGCAGCCGAGTCCCAGCGCGGAAACCCGCGGGCCGTTTTTCCCCAGAGATCGGTGTAACATCCGATGATTCTAGCCAGCCGCCGGGAAAAGTAAAACGACCGGACGGATTCCTTTCGTGCGTCCGTGCCTATTTTAATCCCGGCAGATGGGAGCGCAGAAACCGGTCGATCAGTCCGAGATTCGCGGCGTCCTTGAACGCCGGCCCGCCATGACCGGAGCCGTGCATGACTTTGAAAACCACCGGCAGTCCGGTTTTTTCATACGCACCCTGCAGTTCGTGGGCCTGATTGATCGGCATCTGGGGATCGCGGTCACCGTGCTCCAGCAGCAGCGGGGGATCCGGGGCGTCAACGTGAAACACGGGGCTCGCGAGCCGCGCGATTTCCTTTTTCGCGTCCGGTTGTCCGCCCAGCAACAGCTCCAGGGCCGGGATGCGCATGGCCAGGCCCTGCGGCGTGGACTGTGCGAGAATCGGTTTGAAAGCCGGTAGTCCACGCTGGCTACCGCCCAACCGAGATCGACCAACCCGAGGAGATCCACGTTCTTTCGCGAGCCGGCGCGCCATGCGCCGCCATGCACCCAAACGATCAGTCCCGCCGGTTCGCTGTTTCCCGGGAGATAAAGGTCGAGCTGAAGCGGGGTTTCGGCGACAGTTGCGAAGGTGATGTTGGAAATGGTTTTGCCGCCGGCGGCATTTGCACTCAAGCCCAACAGGCAGGCGGCGATCAACGACGGGGAAAAACAGCTCATGACGCAGGAAGGTGTCGTTCGTCAGCGCGAGTCAGCCTCGAATCGGGAAATAGCTTTGGCGATGTTGTTTTCCTCTTCCATATACCGGATCAACACCCTGGGGTCGTCGCTTTTCAGGCCCGCGGCCAAATGGGAATAGGCGTCTATTCTTCGTTGAACGATTTCGCGCAATTGGGCGCGGGCGGCGGCGGTTGACTTGCCGGGCTTGAGCTTCAGCTGCGCCAATGCCTCGTCCCAGGAGCGGTAAAATGGCACCACCCGGGTGCCGATCCATTCGGCATAGGCGGCGATGCCCTCGCCCTTTTCCGCCTTCACCAGGGCCGCATGGTTTTCCGTGAGCAGTTGGCCTTCGGCGCTGGCGAACGGCCGGTTGGCTTCATCCCAGGTCCACTGCTCCCGCGCACTGTAGTCGAAGCGGGGGGCGAGCGACACCCCGGCGAGGATGATCGCCAATACGGCCGCTGTCCCCACGAGCAGTTTCCGACCGGTCTTTTCCCGGCGAATGGCTCGATCGACGGGCAGCGCGACCAGCCAGCCCAACGCGACTCCGCCGAGCACGCCGCCGAGATGGGCGGAGTTGTCGATACTCGAATTTGCGGCGCCAAACAGAATGTTGTAGCCGGCGAAGGTGAGGGAGCTCTTGAGCAGCGATTGGTAGATGCTCTTCGGCAATCCTTGTTTCTCCCGCAGCAGGTAGCCGACAATCGCACCGTAAACCCCGAAAACCGCTCCCGACGCCCCGGCGCTCCAGATGGGATCCGTGTGCCAGGCGATGCTGGCAAAACCGCCCGCCAGTCCGCTTCCGAGGTAGGTCAGCGCGTACGGCAGTCGTCCGAGGAGTTTCTCGAGGAAATGCCCCGCCTGATAAAGCGCCCACATGTTGAACAGCAGATGCAGTATTCCGTAATGCATGAACATGCTGGTCAGGAGCCGCCACCATTCCCCGTCGGTCGTCAACGCGCCCTGGTTGGCTCCGTACAGGATATAGGGTTTCATGCTCGCGACCTGGATCCACCCCGCCCCGAGGAACCCCATGAGGATAAACACCGCGACGTTCAGGCCGACGATTATATTGGTGACGGAGGTCCACGAGCTCGCCGAATCGGTCAGGGTGTGCAGCCGGGTGCTGAAGTCGCGCACCGCCATGAAATCCTCGTCAACCGTCCGCGGCAGCAACGCCGCGATCGACCGCGCTTCGCCGGCATCGCGGCAGAAGAAGGCAAACAGCCGCCCGGTGGCGCCGGCGTTTCCGCGCTGGGTGTGAAACGCCAGCCGTCGTCCGTGAATCGTGACATTGCGGATTTCGTCCGCCCGGATTTCGCATGTCCCGGGTTTGCCGGCGAACATCGCCCGTCGGCGACCGGAGAAAAAATAGACGGGACCGGCGGGATCGATCCGGAGAGTTCCCGTGCCCTTGAGGTCGGGGTTATGGCTGCTGTCGCCCGGAGCCTCATAGGCGATTTCAAACGTTAAATCCGGGCTGGGCCCGGCCGGCATTTTTTCCATGGCGCGAGGATGGGAGGCTTGTCCGCGCGGTTCTATCAAAAAGAAAAGGCCGCCCGCAGGCGGCCTTGGGTGTCGGGATGTGCGACGGCGATCAGTTGGTGATGTCGAAGGTGGTGCTCTTGTCGCGGACGGGCAGATAGACCTTGTACCATTCCTTTTGCGCCGCGCTGTCGGTGTACCCCTTGAAGGCGGCTGCGTCGGCGAACTCCATGACGATGGCATTGGCCCGGTCGCCCTGTGCCTTCATCGTTTTCACCCAGACGCGGGTGATGCCCTTGTAGGCTTCGGGCAGGGCCTTGACCCCGTCGAGGGCGGCTTTGATTTGTTCCGGGGAGGCGTCGGCTTTCCAATTGACCGTCACCACATGGATGACCGATTTTGGGGCCGATTCGGCTGCGTGGACCGGGCCGAGGAGGAGCAGGGTGGCCGTGGCAACGGCGAGAAGAAGCTTTTTCATGGGATCCTGAGGGTTGAGGTTGATCGACGGGCGGGGGGATCGCCGCCGCAAGTCACCCGCACGGTTTGGCCCCGACCGCAACCGGCTGTCAACGGTCGAGTGGCTGTTTTGGGATATTTGGAAAAAGATCCGGGAGTTCCACTCCGTTGTTTCCGGGTGACCGGGGCGGAGCGAACGGCCCGGGGGCGGACGCCATCGGCCATCCCGGATTTTCCGCGGGAGTTCGAATGTGCGCGGGAAATCGACCGCGCCCCCCGGAGGGTTGCCATCACGGTGGATCTTTCGGTTGCGGATTTTTACGCCTTGATCCAGACCTCCCGGATGAATCACGGGTTGCGATGGATGGGTTGCGTGGTGGCGGCGGTGTTCCTTTCGGGTTGTGCGCCCAAGGAATCGGCCCCGGCTCCGGTCGCCGAAGTCGAGGACCCGGCGATCCGGCGTGAACAGCTGTTTGGTCCGGAGGCAAAATTCCCGGAGATCACCTGGCGTTCGAGCGGCCTCGGCATTCTTATGGTCAATCCCGGCGAGGGTGTCGCGCCGAAGTTGATGGATACGGTTCGCGTGCACTACAGCGGCCGGTTGAAGGATGGAACGGTTTTTGACGATTCCCGTAAGCGCAACAAGCCCTCCGATTTTGTGGTCAACCATCTGATCACCGGCTGGGCTTCCGCGATGCAAACCCTCAGGCCGGGCGGCCATGCGGTGTTTTTTATTCCGCCCTCGCTGGGCTATGGCGGCACGCGGGTCGCCGGTATTCCGCCGAATTCCGGATTGATCTTCGAGGTGGAACTGCTCGCCGTGAATCCGGAGTGAGGTTTAAGGACGGCGCAGTTGAGGCGGTGGTTGACGGGGGGTCTCCGGCACGGGTTTGATCGAGCCGGATGATCGGGTTCCGCCTGCGCCATCGAAAGCGAAAGAATTCACGAGAAAGAAAACGATCTTGCGTCCCGCTGACCACCGAAGAAGCCGGGCGAGCTGCAAACAACCATGCGGTCCTAGTCCCTGGGAACGCCGAGCCCCGGCTCGGCATCCGCGGGATCCTTTCCGGCGTCAACCGCATTTCTTTTGATCGTCGCGAGCCCGTCGAAAGCGGGCGCCGCTCATGCGGGGATCACAGCCGCTTTGTCGATGGGCAGGACGGGTTTTGTCAAAGTGCATTTGAGTCGCGAACCCCGGCGGCACCTGGCGGCCGGACCCCAGAGGTGCAGGAAGGTGATGATTTCCCGAGTGTGGGATGCTTTCACCGACGGGCTCAAATTGGCCTGAGCGAGGGCATCTTTCCAACGAGGAAACGTGACGGGGTTGGGTTGCATACACCTGGCCCGTGTGAAAACGAGTTGAGCTTTCGCCGGGTAAAAAAGCAACCGGCAAAACATCAACTCAGTTGAGCTGAATCTGATACCTCGGGGATTTCGCTCTGTCGTGCGAGCTCGTCCGCGCCACCGGCCTCATAGCCTGTTCCTGTTCGTGGGCTCGTCGGTTTGACGCCGGCTTCCTTCCCACGGTGCCTCGCGACACCGCAGTTGCCTTGGTCTAATGCTTTGGTTTTCACGTTGGTATCTTGCATCGGGGACTCTCACCTCTTCAGTTCACGCCCCTGCCCGGCACACTCCAGTCGGCACAGCACAACGCTAAGTCGTCGATGTCATCTCCGCTCAACCCGGCCCCGTATTTCCAAAGAGGTGGCACCCGCGCCCGCCGGGCGTGGCTGACCTGAGACGACGGGCAAAGAAAGAGCGGTTGACGATTTGACCGGAGAGAGCAACCTAGCGGCATGACACTGAGTGCTGTTTTATCTCCCGCAGAAGAAGGTGGCTTCATCGCCCTTAATCCCGAGACCGGCACGACCACCCAGGGCGAGACCGTGGAAGAAGCGCTCGGCAATCTCCGCGAGGCGACCTCGCTGTTTCTGGAAGAGTTTCCCCTGCCGAAGCGCGGCGGCGCACTTTTGACGACGTTCGAGGTAGCCGAGCGTGCCTAAGCTGCCTCACCTTTCCGGCGCCGAGATTATCCGTGCGCTGGAGCGGCTCGGATTTCAGCAGCTCCGCCAGAAAGGCAGTCATGTGATTCTGCGACGAGGCTCCACCGGCTGCGTGGTGCCTTTGCATCGGGACGTGAAGATCGGCACGCTCTCAGGCGTTCTGCGGCAAGCCGGCGTGACAGCCGAGGAATTTATCGCGGCTTTATGAAGCAAGAGCCCAACTTTGAGGGTTCTGCTGCGCCGCAGCGCGCAGCGGGACCCGGGTTGAATCCTTCGGCCCGGCTCAGGGTCGATGACAACCCCTGATTTACGGCAGGGGTGGCCGGCCGTTATGCGCTTTGTGTTGGTGGCGGGGATAAAGGCACAAGCGACGGCAGCTTCTTTTCCTATCGGCACGCACAGGAGGTTCACGCCTTGGGAGTAAAGCATGAGTTCATCCCAGATTCTCCGTGGTCCCAAGTCTGCATCAGCATTGCAATCAGCGCGCTGCTCATACCGAAGATTTGGGTGCGCGTCTTGTGGACACGCCCGAAACTCGAATATCCGAAGGAGGAATGTTCTCCCTGGGAGTTTCCACTCTCGGAAGCCGGCGTGCGATTGTTTGCAGAGGAGTGGCCGGCTATTCGGAATCAGCTGACACAGGCGATCGCACGAGGTCGTCCCCCAGAATATGCCTCTTAAGGAACAACGCCCACGTTTATCCTGGCGCGGCTGCGCCGCAACCGAAGGAGATCGATCCACCGATCCATTTTAACCACAGATGCCGGGCAGATACGAACCGGATAGAAGGCAGGAGAGGCGGAGGCATGGAGTAGTATTCCATCCTGCATTTATCCGGCTTTATCCGTGGTTAGAAATTCCGGAGCTGTGGATCACAGAATACCTAACGAGGTTTCCTCGCAACCGAAGGAGATCGTGAAGCCGCATTACCGAGGAGAATCTTGTTTTTGATGACAGGTGTTCAGAGATAGTAGTACGGAGCGTGCTGCGCACGCTCCGTGCCAGCCGGAGTCGTGGCTGTTATGGGAAAGATGAGGTCAAGCGCTGAGGCGTGGGTCTGCGTCAGTTTTTCATGTTCAGGAAAGTTGAAGGAATCGCGGTGAGTTGAGACGCGGGGCTCTCGGGCGGAAGGACGAAGCGGTTCCGGTCGTGGTGGCCGGGCTTAAGCTGTTTCCGGCACGTTGTCAGCGACGGCCCTGCCTCAGACAAAACTGAAATGCGCCCCGCCATGTCCGCCCGCGGAATTGGTGCTTGAGTCCGTCGCAGGCTTGATTCCAAGAATTCGGTGTTATCCGTATTTTCCAGATCACCGCCAGCCAGGAAGACGCCTTTGTGAGCTTTTCAAGCATTCCAACCTGATTTTCATTTTGCTGATCTTTCTCGTCGCATTGCCCTTCCTGGCCAGTTTTCTGGCCGCCCTGTTGCCCTCGAATGCGCGCAACGCGGAGGCGTGGCTCTCGGGGTTGGTTGCCGTATGCGGCCTGGCCATCACTTGCTGGCTTTATCCTCAGGTCAGCAATGGCGGGATCGTCCGCGAGGAAATCGCCTGGCTGCCGGCGCCGGGCCTTAATCTGGTTTTTCGCCTGGACGGGTTTGCGTGGCTTTTCTGCCTGCTCGTGACGGGTGTCGGCTTTCTCGTGGTCCTCTACGCCCGGTATTACATGTCGCCGGCTGATCCGGTGCCGCGCTTCTTCGCCTTTTTCCTGGCGTTCATGGGTTCGATGCTGGGCATGGTGATTTCGGGTAATCTCATCCAACTGGTGATCTTTTGGGAGCTGACCAGCATCACTTCGTTTTTGCTGATCGGCTACTGGTTCCACATCGAGAAGGCCCGGGAAGGGGCGCGAATGGCGCTGACCGTGACCGGGCTCGGGGGGCTCGCCTTGCTGGGTGGCATGCTGATCATCGGCCGCATTGTGGGCAGCTATGATCTCGATGTCGTCCTCGCGTCGGGTAATCTGATCCGCGAGCATCCGCTTTATCTGCCCGCGCTGTTGCTGGTGTTGCTCGGCGCGCTGACCAAGAGCGCCCAGTTTCCCTTCCACTTCTGGCTGCCGCACGCCATGTCGGCGCCCACGCCGGTGTCGGCTTATCTGCATTCGGCGACCATGGTCAAAGCCGGCGTGTTCCTGCTGGTCCGTCTCTGGCCGGTCATGGCGGGCACGGACGCCTGGCTCTGGATCGTGACCTTCGCGGGCCTGACGACGTTGATCCTCGGCGCGTATGCGGCGATCTTTCAGACCGATCTGAAGGGTTTGCTGGCTTATTCCACCATCAGCCATCTCGGGCTGATCACGACTTTGTTGGGCATGAGCAGTCCGCTGGCGACGGTGGCCGCCATTTTCCACATCGCCAACCACGCCACTTTCAAAGCGTCGCTGTTCATGGCGGCGGGCATCATCGACCACGAAACCGGGACGCGGGACATCCGGAAATTGAGCGGATTGTTTCGTTTCATGCCCATTACCGGCACCCTCGCCACGGTCGCCAGCGCGGCGATGGCCGGGGTGCCGTTGCTCAACGGGTTTTTGTCGAAGGAAATGTTTTTCGCCGAGACGGCGGTGCGCGATGCAAATCCGTTCGTCAACCTGGCGTTGCCGATCGGCGCCGCGGTGGCGGGGGTATTCAGCGTCACCTACTCGCTGCGTTTGGTGCACAGCGTGTTTTTCGGGCCGCCTCCGGAGGGGTTGAGCCGTACGCCACATGAACCGCCGAGGTGGATGCGCTGGCCGATCGAGGTGCTGGTTCTGCTATGCCTGATCGTAGGCATGATTCCCGGCATCACCATCGGGCCGTTTCTGGCCACGGCGGTGCTTTCCGTCACGGGAGCGGACACGCCGGCGTACAGCCTGGCGGTCTGGCACGGGCTGAACCTGCCGCTGGCCATGAGTGTGATCGCGCTGGTGGGCGGCGGGCTGCTTTACCTCGCGCTGCATCGCTACCTGTCGCGCGGCATCGAGGGGCCGCCTGTTATCCGGGCGCTGCGGGGCGATCATATTTTCGAACGAGTGCTCGTGACCGTTTTCTGGAAATGGGCGGGCGAGCTGAAGGCATTTTTTAGCACGCAGCGCCTGCAGCCACAGCTCTTCTTCCTGGTGGCGGTCTCCGTCTTCGCCGGGGCGGCGCCTTTGGCGGGTCGACTGGGCGGAGTGGTTTTTTCAGCGGGGAATTCCGACCCCGCCTTTGCCCTGGTCTGGGTGATCGGGGTGGTGTGCGCCATCGCGGCGGCCTACCAGGCCAAATTCCACCGGTTGGTATCGCTGGTGTTGCTGGGCGGAGCGGGGCTGGTCACCTGCATCACCTTTGTCTGGTTTTCGGCGCCGGATCTCGCGGTGACGCAGCTGCTGGTCGAGATTGTCACCACGGTCTTGATTTTGCTGGGTTTGCGCTGGCTTCCGAAGCGGGTGCAACACCTGGAAAACGGAGCGGAAAAGGTGCGGGCGCGGTTGCGGCGGGCGCGCGATCTGGTGCTCGCGCTGGTGGCGGGAGGCGGGATGGCGTTGATCGCCTATGCCGTGATGACGCGGCCCGGCCCGGAAGGAATTTCCAGCTATTTTCTCGAAAACGCCTATCGCCTCGGAGGCGGGACCAACGTGGTGAACGTCATGCTCGTGGATTTCCGCGGTTTCGACACGCTGGGTGAAATCACCGTGCTGGGCATCGTGGCGCTGACAGTATTCGCGCTCCTGCGGCGGTTTCGTCCGGCGCCGGATTCGATTGCCAAACCGGTGCAGCAACGGATCCAGAAGGCCTACCACGAGGTGAATTTTAGCGGAAAGGAAGAGACGCTCAGCGAATACCTCCGCATTCCCTCAGTCCTCATGCAGTGGATGTTCCCGGTGATCATCGTGCTCGCGCTGCACATTTTCATGCGGGGCCACGACAAACCGGGCGGGGGCTTTGCCGCGGGCATCGTGATGTCGATCGCGTTTATTCTGCAGTACATGGCGGGAGGCACGCGCTGGGTGGAAGACCGTCTGCGGATCCGCCCCGTCATCTGGATCAGTGCCGGCCTGCTCCTCGCACTGGGCACGGGCATTTGTTCCTGGGTGTTTGGTTATCCCTTCATGACAACCGCGTTTCAATACGCGGAGATTCCGTTCATTGGCCGCGTGCCCATGGCGAGCGCGTTGGTGTTCGATCTCGGGGTGTTCGTTCTCGTGGTCGGAGCGACGGTGCTGATCCTCATTGCGCTCGCTCACCAGTCGGTGCGTACGCCGCGTCTCGCGCAACGCTTGCCGCCGCCGCTCACGGTGGTGGAAGCGGCGTCCACGCCGTCGGAGGGGGATGACTAATGGAACTGATCCTGGCCATTGGCATCGGGGTTTTGACCACTTGTGGAGTGTGGCTGCTGCTGCGGCCCCGCACCTTCCAGGTGATCGTGGGACTGTCGCTGTTGTCTTACGCGGTCAATCTTTTCATCTTCGGCATGGGCCGGCTGCGCATCAACGCCGCCCCGGTGCTGGCCGGTGGCCCGGTGGAGACCGCGCTCTATACCGATCCGGTTCCGCAGGCATTGGTGCTGACCGCCATTGTCATCGGCTTCGCCATGACGGCGTTGTTTCTCGTGGTGTTGCTGGCCGCGCGCGGCCTGACGGGCACCGATCACGTCGACGGCACCGGGGACTGACATGAATTTCCTGCGCGACCATCTTGTGATTCTTCCCATCCTGTTGCCGATGGCGACGGGGGCGCTGTTGTTGCTGTTGAACGATCGGGCACGACGGCTGAAGATGCTCATCAACACGTTGTCCATGCTGGCGTTGTTGAGCCTCGCCGTATTGCTGGTCCAGCGGGCTGCGGGCGACGGCGGCGGCGCGGCGGTCCCGACCGCCACGTACGCGCTGGGGAACTGGCCGGTGCCATTTGGAATTGTACTGGTCGCCGACCGCCTCGCGGCGGTGATGGTGTTGCTGACCTCCATCCTTGGCTCGTGTGCATTGATATATTCGTTTGCTCGCTGGCACGCGGCGGGGCCCGGTTTCCACAGCCTCTTTCAATTTCTGTTGATGGGGCTCAATGGCGCGTTCCTGACGGGTGATCTTTTCAATCTCTTCGTGTTTTTCGAAGTGCTGCTCGCGGCTTCGTATGGACTTGCACTGCACGGTTCGGGCGGAACTCGCGTCAAAGCGGGCCTGCACTACATTGCGGTCAATCTGGCGGCGTCCTCGCTGTTCCTGATCGGCGCCGCGCTGATTTACGGCGTCACCGGCACCCTGAACATGGCGGATCTCGCGGCGCGGGTGCCGCTGGTGGCGGCCGCTGATCGCGGAATGCTCGAAGCCGGTGCCGGATTGTTGGGCGTGGCGTTTTTGGTCAAGGCCGCGATGTGGCCGCTCGGCTTCTGGCTGCCGTCCACTTATGCGGCGGTCAGTGCGCCCGTCGGCGCTTTGTTTGCGATCATGACCAAGGTGGGGATCTACGCGCTGTTGCGATTTTCGATGCTGGCGTTCGGAGCGGACGCCGGTGCTTCCGCCGGTTTCGGGGCTTCTTTCCTCTTGTATGCGGGCATGGCGTCGATCGCGTTCGGCACCGTCGGGGTGCTCGCTTCGAAATCGCCGGCCCGACTGGCGGGGTATTGCCTGCTGGTGTCGTCCGGGACGTTGCTGGCCGCGGTCGGATTTGGGAGCCAGGGCGTGACGACCGGAGCGTTGTTTTATCTGGTGAGCTCGACGCTGGCGATCGGGGCGTTTTTCCTGCTGGTGGAATTGTTCGAGCGCGTCCGCATCGAAGGCGCCGATGTGCAGACCGTGACCATCGAGGCCTTTGGTGAGGACGATGACGAGGAGGAAATCGAGGTCGAAGAAATCAGCGAGGCGATTCCGGCGGCGCTGGCCGTGCTCAGTATTTGTTTCGGCATCTGTGTCCTTGTGGTTGCCGGTCTGCCGCCGCTGTCGGGATTCATCGCCAAGTTTGCCCTCCTGTCCGCGCTGCTCAACCCGACCGGAATGGGCGGAGCCGAACCCATCGCCGCGACCACCTGGGCCCTGGTTGCGCTGGTGATTTTCTCCGGGTTTGCCTCGCTGATCGCGCTGACGCGCACGGGCATCAATACCTTTTGGATGACCATGTCCGACCACCCTGCGCCGGTGCGGGTTCTGGAGATTGCGCCTGTCGTCCTGCTGCTCGGTCTGTGCGTCATCATGACGATCATGGCCGGTCCGATCATGACTTATATGGAGGCGGCTTCGGCGCAATTGCATGCTCCCTCCGGTTACCACGCCGACGTGTTTGCGGGGCCAGGCGGCGCGCCCGTCGAAAGGAGCGCCCCATGAGTCGCGTGCTGCCCTATCCCTTGTTCACGCTGGCGCTCCTCATCATGTGGCTGTTGCTGCAGCAATCGTTGAGCCTGGGGCATTTGTTGCTTGGCGGCGTTATTGCGGTCTCAGCCAGCCTCGCGATGGCGGCGCTCGAACCGGAACGGCCCAAAGTCCGGCGTTTTGACAAGCTCATCCGGCTCGCGGTGCTCGTCACTCTCGACATTCTGCGTTCCAACATCGCCGTCATCGGGATCATTCTCAGCGGAAGCAAACGCAAACAAACGGCCGGGTTTTTGCTCGTGCCCCTGCGGTTGACGAATCGCATCGGGCTGGCGCTGCTGGCCTGCATTGTCACCGCCACTCCGGGGAGCGCCTGGGTGGAGTACGATGCCACACGCGGCACGGTGCTCATTCACGTGCTGGATCTGGTGGATGAAAAAGCCTGGACCGAGACCTTGAAGCACCGTTACGAAAACCTGCTGCTGGAGATTTTTCAATGAGCGCCGCGATTCTTTTCTGGTCGCTCTCGATTGCGCAGTTCCTGCTGGCGCTGGCCATGGTGGCGGCAATCTATCGGCTCATCAAGGGGCCGCGCGCCCAGGATCGTGTCCTCAGTCTGGATTCGATGTACGTCAACGCCATGCTGATGCTGGTGGTGTTCGGCATCCGTTACGGCACCACCATCTATTTCGAAGCCGCGCTCGTCATCGGGGTGCTGGGTTTCGTCGGCACGGGTGCGCTGGCGAAGTTCCTGATGCGCGGGGAGGTCATCGAATGAACGATTTCGCCGATCTCCCGGTGTGGGCCGCGGTTCTCGTGAGTGTCTCCGTTCTGACGGGAGCATTTGTGACGCTGGTGGGGTGCATCGGGCTGGCCCGGTTGAATAATTTTTATCAACGCGTCCATGCGCCCACGCTCGGCACGAGCTTCGGCACGGCCCTGATCCTCCTCGGGTCGATCGTCTACTTCAGCCTCGCGGGAGGCCGGCTGGCGGTGCACGAAGCGCTGATTTTCGTCTTCGTTTCGCTGACGACGCCGGTGACGCTGATGTTGCTGGCCCGGGCGGCGTTGTACCGGGATCGGGCCGAGGGCAATGGAGACGTGCCCGCGCCGGCAGGTCAGGATGTTGAGGTCGGAAAGCCGGAGTAAAGCGCGGCCCGGAGGCGGTTCCTCAGTGGCGCGTTGGCGGCGGGTGTTGAGTTGCGAACCGATACCCGCCGAATTCAGCTCGTATTGTCGAGGCGAGAAAGGGCTTTCACCGGCGGGAAAAACGAGTGCCAAAAAAGGGGGCGCGTAACCGCGCCCCCTTTTGATCCAAGAATCCGCCTGAAAACCTTCGGGCTCGCATGCGCCCAACGGGCCAGTTTAGCGCACGCGAGCCCTTTTAGTCAGCTTTCGACTTCGAAAACCGAGCCGTCATTTAACCATGAACCCGCAAAACATCGGATCTGAAAAAGGGCCTGAATTCAGGCTCTTTTTGTACTGGACTTCATCACGTCACACCTGCCCGACGAGTACGCGTCCCGGGCAATAATGGGCACACACCTTGCTCACGTGCGCCAGAGCACGGAACGGTTGACCTTTTCCAAGGTCGGGCAGCCGGTGAGCGCCATGGCGACTTCGAGTTCGGCGCGCAGGATATTGAGCACATGCGCCACGCCCACCGCGCCGGCGGTAGCCAATCCATAAACATAAGGTCGTCCGATAAGCACGGCCGACGCGCCCAGCGCGAGAGCCTTGAGGATGTCGGTGCCGCGACGAATGCCGCCGTCGAGCAGCAACGGCAGGCGACCATCCAGCGCATCAGCGATGCGCGGCAGGGCGTGGAGGGAGGCGCAAGCGGTATCCAGGGTGCGACCGCCGTGGTTGGAAACCACGATCCCGGCGGCACCGTGCTGCGCGGCCAGCAGGGCGTCCTCCGGGCTCATGACGCCTTTGATGATGACTGGCAGTTTTGTCAGCGATCGCAGCCATTCGACGTCCTTCCATGTCGGCGCGGCGGCCATCATGCCGCCGCAGAGGGCGTTCTCGTCGAGCCGGTGCGCCGCGGCGGGCGGCAGGCCGCGGAGGTTCGCGGCTTCAATGCCCGGCGGCAGGTGAAATTGTGCGCGCTGTTCGCGATTGCGCATCGTGTTGACCGGCGCGTCCGCCGTGACGACGAGGGCGCGATAGCCGGCGGCTTCCGCGCGTTGCACGAGTTCGCGGGTGAAGCCCCGGTCGGTTTTGAAATAGAGCTGAAACCACAACGGCGTTTGCGCGGTGCGGGCGATGTCCTCGAGCGGGATACTGGAATGCGTGCTGACGATAAATCCCGCGCGCGCCGCCGCCGCGCCGAGCGCGGTCGCGAGTTCGCCGTCTTCATGGGCCAGCTTGTGGTAGGCGACGGGTGCGAGCAGTACGGGGTAGTCGAGGGTTTGTCCGAACAAGGTGCCGTGCGTGCCGCTGGTTCCGGTGAAATCGCCGAAAACACGGGTGATCAGACTCAACCCGTCGAAGGCATCGCGGTTCGCGCGCAGGGTGATCTCATCGGCGCTGCCGCCGGAAAGATAGGCCCACGCGTTGTCGTCCAGACGCTCGCGCGCCAACGCTTCGTAGTCCGCGACGGCGACGATTTCCGCCGGAATGGTGACGAGCGGAGGTTTCCGGAAGCGCGATAACCGGCCGGGCGTGGTCATGCGATGGTTCCGCCCCCGGGGGAGAGCCGGCTTGGGAACAGGGTGGCGATCCGCCGGTTTGCCTCGTCAAGTTCAATGCGCATGCGGGCGAGGTCTTCGTCGTTGGGATTGAGGAGACTGCGATTGTAAACATCGGAACGGGCCTGCGCGAGCGTCGAGGTGGCGATGGAATACAGTTCGCCGTCGTCGGCGGTGACGCCGGGAGTGCTGACGTGGGTGAGGGTCTCCAATAAAAACTCGGTGACGAATCGCGGCTGGTGGGCGAGGTAGAATCGCGCGCCGAACCGGTAGAACACGATTTCGAAGCGCCGGATGCCCTCCACTCCCTGCGTTTCCCAATGGCGGACAAGCGCCAGCGCGTCGTCGATGGTGTCGCCGGTTTCCGCCACCAAGGGTGCTTCGGGCTTGCGGGAGAGGCGGTGCGAAAGGGCGGCGGAAAGGGCGTGGTAGGTTTTCAATGCGATATCCGCGGCCATCGGATCGGTACGGGCATTTCCGACCGTGAGTTGGAGTGCCTTGCCTGCCGCAACGTGGGCTGAATCGGCGTCGGGCGTCGGAAGCGACAGAAGCGCCTGGGCCCGGTTCAGCCAGGCGGCGGCGAGATTGATGATAAAAAAGGGATTTTCCCCGGGAGGGAGCGTTTCCAGCAAGGCGATCGCGCGGTCGTAGGATGCGATGGCGGCGGTGATCCCGTCGCCATCGCCGCGGCGTTGCAGGGCATGTCCGCGGTTCATCCACGCGGCGCCGACACTGTTGCGGAGTGCGAACGCATCGGACGAGTTCCCGCCTTCGAGCAGCGCGATGGCGTCGTCGTAGGCGCGAACGGCTTCTTCGGATGCGGCGGGGTCGGATTGTTTCTGGCGGGCGTTGCCGAAGTTCATCCACGTGATCCCGAGCTCGCGCCGGGCTTGTTCCGCGGGATGCGCTCCGAGCAATTCGATGGCCTTCCGATAACTTTGCACGGCCCCGGCGACGGATTCCGCAGTGCCACCGGCCTCCTGGGCCTGGCCGTATCGGAGCCAATCGGCGGGAGTTTCAGGTTCCATGAACCGAGGCCCTTGCGGCGGTTTTCCTTTTTCCAAAGAAACGGCGCGAGGCGAGGGCGAAGCCGGTGTACACGAGCACGCAACCGCCGGCGCAGGCGAGGCCGGCCACGAGTTGACCGGGCCAGCCGAGAGCCTGGCCGGTATGCAGGAAACGCGTCCACGAACGGATTTGCCGCGACTTTGCAAGATCCGCATAGCCTTCACGCTTCAAGATTTCCCCGGTGTACGGATTGAGCGTGAGGGAAGTGCCGGCCGTGCGGGGCCACGCGCGGGGTTCCTTGACGGTTACACTCACCGCTGACGGAGCGGTTCGACGGGGAGCGGCGGCCGTTTCTCCGGCCGGACGTTCACGGGCCGGCCGGGCGGTGGCCGCGGTCGGGGCGGCTGGCGTGGTGGCGGGACGCGGACCGCCGCGGCCGGCGAGGGCGCCGAGGCGAAAGGAAATGGCTTCCCACCGGGGGATTTGCTTCTGGACGGCGGACAGGAGCGCATCGTAGCCGAGCGGCCGGGTACCGGGCGCGGGCGGCGGAATTTCGACCGCCGGACTGGCGGGGAATCCGCCGGGACCAGCAGATTGGGCGGGCGGTGGTTCGCCGGCGATTTGGTAGATGAGGTTGGCGCCCCAGCGAAACGAGATCGGCACGGCGGTGAGCGTGAGGACGATCAGGACGGGCGCGGACCACAGGCCGATGACGTTGTGCCAGTTGAAGTCGCGCGCCTTT